>Ga0265300_10000962_pt1 | contig 28552 bp, 29 predicted proteins | sample AusTroGonzalo_MG_FD_193482 | JGI IMG/M metagenome (GOLD analysis project Ga0265300, IMG submission 193482) | Bovine rumen microbial communities from tropical cattle in Woodstock, Queensland, Australia - Gonzalo_03 | ecosystem: Host-associated > Mammals > Digestive system > Stomach > Rumen ...
ATCTAGTATAGGCTCGCTCCGTAGCAAATTAACCTGATTTTAATTTGAGTATCGAACAACATACCCTAGTGTATCAGCAACCTTGCACATCTAAGCAGTCATACAAAATCAATTATATCAGCATATTTTACGAAAATCAAGCGAAAAATATGATTTTTTTTACATAAAAAAACTGGATTTATGTAAATTTTACATATCCAGTATTAATTAGTCATCATAACCTATTATTAAGCTTGGGGTATCGGCCATTTCTTTAGGTGCTGCAATATCCATATATTCTAAAATTGTAGGGGCAACATTTATTAAACTGCCGTCTTGCGCAAGTTTAACTTTGGGGTCAGTAATTATAAATGGAACTTTACTTAGAGTATGCGTAGTAACAGGTTCTTTATTTTCATCATACATAATATCAACATTACCATGGTCAGCAAGTAAAACAATCTTATAAAAGTTATCCTCAGCTACTTCTAATAGTTTCCCTAGACATACATCAACAGTAATGCACGCTTTAACAGCAGCATTCCAATCTCCTGTATGACCAACCATATCAGGGTTAGCAAAGTTTACTAAAATAAAGTCATAATCCTTTTGCATACAATCGATTGTTTTCTTTGTTACTTCAACAGCACTCATTTCAGGTTTAAGATCATATGTTGCTACCTTAGGTGATGGTATTAAGTACTTATCACATTTTTCTATCTTACCATTAAATGCTCCGTCAAAAAAATATGTAACATGAGCATATTTTTCAGTTTCAGCAACTCTAGCTTGACTTAATCCTAAGTTTGATAAGTATATTCCAAGAGGATTTTCCACTTGATTTGTTGGTAAAAAGTTTTTAGTCTTAATTGTTTTATCAAGAGGAAAGAATGTATAAACATTTAAGTTAGAAAACTTAGATGTTTGAAACTCATCAAAATTAACATCTGTTAAAGTAGATATAATTTGTTTACCTCTATCTGATCTATAGTTAATCCATATAACACTATCATTATCTTTAATAGTACCATTAGGGTCTAACATTATAGGTTCTACAAATTCATCAGTTGTGTTTTTTGCATAGGAAGCCTCTATTGCATCCCTTGCAGTATTAAATCTAAATCCTTTACCTTTTGTTATTAAATCATAATATAGTTTAGTTCTATCCCACTTCTTGTCTCTATCCATAGCATAGTATCTACCACATAAAGATGCAATAGAACCAACTTCTCTTTCTTTAATTGCATCCTCGATTTTGCTTATAAAACCATAAGATGAATCAACTGCAGTATCTCTGCCATCAGTTATTAAATGGAAATATAAGTTATGAACACCATTATCAACCAATCGATTATATAGTTTTATAAAATGGTTCATATCAGAATGTACTAAACCGTCAGAACAAAGCCCCATTAGATGAACTGCTTGTCCAGGGTTACTTCTTGTATGGTCAACTAACATTTGAAAAGTTAAATTATCATCAACATTATCAAGCAAATTATCGACCAAGGATTCATTTTGCAAAACTATTCTACCAGCACCAATTGTTGTATGACCTATTTCACTATTACCAAATTGTCCCTTTTTAAGACCAATAGGTTCCTCTGATGCATAAATAGTTGTATGCGGATAAGCATTCCACATATTTTCAAAATTTTTCATACGAGCAGCCTTTATCGCGTTGCCTTCTTCTTGCTCCCTATAGCCAAAACCATCCAAAATTATTGTCAGGATTTTTTTCATATATTCACCTTCGCAAACATAATAACATACATAAAATAAAAAAACAAATTAAAGATAATGGTAAACACCCACAATCTCTAATTTGTATCTTAATTTGCCACTTCCACTCTTAAATAATCAGCTATAGTTGCAATAAATTCTGAATTAGTTGGTTTAGCCTTATCATAATCAACACTATGTCCAAATATATCTTCCATAGTATCGTAATCTCCTCTATTCCAACTTATCTCAATTGCATGCCTAACAGCCCTTTCCACTCTAGATGGTGTTGTATTATATTTTTTTGCAATTTCCGGATAAATCTCCTTAGTAATTCCGCCAACCATATCAGGCGACTCCATCATAAGAGATATCCCTTCTCTAATATATATATAACCTTTAATATGAGACGGAACTCCTAGAGTATGAAGCATTTTGGATATTTTCTTTGAAGGCTCAGCTTTAAAATCGAATCGTTCATCATTAACTAAAACATCTTTTAATCTTAATTCTAAGCTCTCTAGACTAAAAGGTTTTATCATATAATAACCTATATTATATTTAGACATGTTTCTTAATACAGGTGTATCCTTATAACCAGATAAAACAAATATTTTTGCTCTTATACCTAATTCATTTATCTTTTCTATTATTGTTACACCATCCATGCTAGGAAGTAATAAATCTATGATTATGCAATCAAAGTTACCAGGGTATCTTTTAATATAATCAAGTGCTTCTTCACCATCAGATATAACCTTTACTACATTCATTACTGCGTGACTACTAAAATAGTTTTTAAGTTGATTAGTTGTATTGATATCATTATCAACTACAAGTAATCTGTATGCGCTTTTCATTTTTTCTCTCCTTAACTTTTTTACTGCACGCAATTCCATTATATATAAATATTTGACATTATAAAAGAAAAAAAATCGACATGTTTTGTAAAACGATGTCAATTTTTTTTCTATTTTGTCGAATTCATAGCAGATTCACATATTTTGATAACTTTATTATAATCATTTGATGCCCCGCCTATTAAGAATCCATCAACTTCATCTATTTTTAATAGTTCATCGATGTTCTTTTCATTAACTGAACCACCATATAAGATATCGGCTTTTAGTTTGTTTTCATCCAGATATTTTCTAATAACTTTAGAAACGTCTGCTATTTCATAGTTTGTTGGTGTCATTCCAGAACCAATTGCCCAAATAGGTTCATATGCTACACATAAATCTAAGTTTTCAGGAATTGTTATTTTATCAAATACTTCTTTTAATTCATTATAGATAAAGTTTTCTGTGTTTTTTAATCTATAATCAACTAAACTTTCACCAACACAATATATAATACTTAAATTATTTTCAATTGCCTCATTAAACTTATTAATTAATACTTCAGCATCTTCTTTTTGATTTAGTCTTCTCTCACTGTGACCAATAATTACACTATTAACACCACAAGATTTAGCTTGAGAAGCAGTAATTTCTCCTGTTTGATTGCCTTTAGAAGATTCAGCAATATTTTGAATACCGGTGTTATAACCTGATTCTACAAATTTTGATATATAAATGCTAGATGGATATATCTGAAATTTGTTTTGATATGTTTTTAGATTGGAAACATATGTTTCTATATCACTATAATTCATACCAGACTTTTGGTTAAGCATTATTCTTTTCATTTACTACACTCCTTTAAATATTCAACAGCTTCTAACTTACCATCACCAAGGAATTCAAGTGTAGCTCCCCCACCAGATGATAAATATTTAAATTTACCTTCAAAACCTAATTTTTTTGCCGCTGCTACAGAATCACCACCACCAACATATATTGATGCAGGACTCATAGCAAGATTATTGAAGGTTTGCATAGTACCATTTGCATATTTACTATCTTCATACATACCACATGTACCATTTACAAAAATAGTTTTACTCTTATCAATTGCTATTTTATACTTGTTAATAGTTTTCATACCAATATCATATATAATTTCATTTGTCCCAACTTCACTAATAAGTCTATATCTAGCATAGTTTTCATCATAAGTTGATCCAACAGTTGCATCAATTGGTAGAATAATCTTATTTTTATTTTCTAATATTAAACTTCTAAGGGTTTCAATAATAGATTCATCTTCAGTTGCAAGTGATGCACCAATAGGAAATCTTAAAGCTTTTAAGAATGAGTTTGCAATACCTCCTGTTGCTAAGAAGTAATCACATTTAGGGAGCAAATTCTTGATAAGTTTTATTTTATCATCAACCTTTGCACCACCCATTAGTATGGTAAATGGTCTTTCAGGACCATTTACTAAATATGTTAAGTTTTCCATTTCTTCTTGCATTAAGAATCCTAGACAAGATGGTAAAAATTTACCAATACCAGCAGTAGATGTATGTGCTCTATGAGCGCTTCCAAATGCATCTAAACAGAATATATCTCCTAAAGATGCCCAGTATCTTGCTAATTTCTCATTATTAGAACTTTCAAGCTTATTAGGAACATCTTCAAATCTTGTATTTTCAAGAAGAATAATAGTACCTAGTGGAGTACTTTTTATATCTTTTTCTAAATTTAAATCTTTAGTTTTATTTATAAACATAACATCTTTATTAAGTAGTCCTTTTAAGTAATCAGCAACAACTTTTAAAGACTTATCTTTCTTATCTTCTTCAGTTTTAACTCTGCCTAAATGACTAAATATAACAACTCTCGCATTATGTTCAACGATATAATTAATAGTTTTTAAAGATTTAACAATTTTAGAATCATCTTCCACTTGCCCGTCTTTAAGAGGAACATTAAAATCACATCTTAAAAGTACAGTCTTTCCATTTATATCTATATCTTGAATATTCTTCATATTCCTCTTTCATCCTTCCTATTTAAACATTACTTTAGCAGTTCTTAACATTTGTGCAGTATAACCATATTCATTGTCATACCAAGCAATTACTTTAACTAATTGTTTATCATTTACTGTAATAACATTTGTTGAAAGTCCATCTACAAGTGCCCCAAGTTTTTTGCCTAATATATCAGATGAAACAATTGGATCATATGTAATGCTAATAGTTTCAGATTTATTATCTTCAAATAATTTATTAATTTCTTCTTTAGTTGTATTAGTTTTAAGTTCAAGGGTAACATCAATTAAAGATCCATCACTTACAGGGACTCTAACAGCATTACCATCAAGTTTACCTAATAGTTCAGGAATAACTAATCCAATTGCAGATGCTGCACCAGTTGTTGCAGGAACAATATTTGCAGCACATGCTCTACCACGTCTTGCTTTAATACCTTTTTTATGTGCTATATCAAGTGTTGCTTGGTCATTTGTATAAGCATGAACAGTAGTCATGAATCCTTTTTCAATTCCAAACTTATCATTAATTAATTTACAAACAGGCGCTAAACAGTTTGTTGTACATGATGCACCAGAAATAATTTGGTCATTTGCATCCAAAATACTGTCATTAACGTTATAAACAACTGTTTTTAAATCTCCTTTAGCAGGTGCAGAAATAATTACCTTTTTTGCTCCAGCAGTTATATGAGCACTAGCTTTTTCTTTATCTGTAAATAATCCAGTACATTCAAATACTAAATCAATCCCTAGTTCTTTCCATGGAAGATTTGCTGGATCTTTTTCAGCATATACTTTAACTCTTTTAGTGCCACCAATAATAATTTCATCTTCATCAAATGAAATTTCATCTTCATGGAATGCTCTATGGTTAGTATCATATTTTAATAAATATGCTAAATCCTCAGCACTAGTTAAATCGTTAATTGCAACGATATCAAATGCATCATCCATCATCATTTGTCTAAATGCTATTCTTCCTATTCTACCAAATCCATTAATTGCTACTTTAATCATAATATTACTCTCCTCCTATAAACTCTCTTAATATTGAATCCTTGCTAACAAATTCGCTTGGTATTGGGCAAAATTCTTTTAAGAAATTTAAAAGTCTTCTTGCTTCTTCATGATATGGTGAATCAATTCCAACTGATAAAAGTAATGGAACTGCATACACTTTTAATACACCAATTTCAAAATTTAGTGCTGTATTAAGTACCACGTCTGCTTGATGTATATATGGGAATATATACTTAACTTCTCCACTTCTTACATTTTGCCAGTAGCTAATAGTATCTTCTACTTTTCTTCCCCTTGTTCGATTGTCTCGAACCATTCTTCTGATAAGCCTTAAATCTGTCGTAGATATATAGTTATGCCTATCTATATTAACTCCTATAAAAGGACTAATATACACTTTATACTTTAAATGACTTGGTATAATTGGAACTAAATCATCATTAAGTGAATGTAGTCCTTCTATTAATACCATTGTCTTTTCAGTAAACTTAATTTTTTTACCATTAGTTGTACCAGTGCCTGTAACAAAATCATATACAGGCAGAACTACTTCTTTACCTTCTAGCAATGCTTTTATATCTTTATTTAACTTTTCAATATCAACAGCATGTAGACACTCAAAGTCGTAGTTTCCGTTTTCATCTTTTGGATTATTTTTTCTATCTACAAAATAATCATCAGTTGATATAACAACTGTATCATAACCACAACAATCAAAATATGTTTTTAATCTTTTTGTTGTTGTTGTTTTACCAGATGATGATGGACCAGCTATCATTACAAATTTAACATTATTTCGACTTGTAACTTCTTTTACAACATTTCTAATTTCGTCATTAAATTTTATTTCACTAACATCAATGAAATCTCTAATAACATTATCAGATATATCTTTGTTAATATTACATAAAAATCTTTTATCTAAAGTATCGAGCCATTTTTGAGTTTCTTGAAAGCTTCCAATTATTCCTTCATATTTAATATATTCAGGAACTCTTCCATTAGTAAGTTTGTTTGGAAGCAAAAATACAATTTTATTATTTCCAATATATTTTATATCATATAGTTTCATTACGCCTGTTTTATTAGGCATTTCTGTATAAAAATAATTAACATAATTATCCAAAATGTAAAACGTTACAATATTTTCTGCAAAATTTTGAATGTTGTGAGCTTTTTCATCATATCCATGTTCATTGTAATATCTTATTGCGTCTTTTTTTGAAACATTAAACCTTTTAATAGGTTTATTTTCATTTATTATCTCAAACATTTTACTTTTTATTTTTTTTATGTCTGCTTCACTTAATATTTCTTTATATTTGATTTCTGCATAAACGCCTTTTGGATGAGAGTGTAAAAAATGTACTTCGGCATCTTTATATAATTTTTTTAAAGCTACTTCAAATATAAACTCTACTCCACATTTATACATTTTTGCACCTGATGGATCTAAAAAATCAATAAATTCAACAGTTTCATCTTCAGTTGAAATATCATCAAGCGAAAAAATAACGTTATCAACTTTAACGCCAACATAAGGATAACTGCCAACATGATCAGCAGCCATAACTTCGTATTTTGTACCCTTAGGATAAACCCTAGAAGTACCATCAGTAAATGTTATTTTGACCTCATTCATACGATATCCCCTATTCTTTTTTATTATAACATAAAAAAAGAATATAATCACATTCTTTTTTACATATTTATTACTTAAATATATATAATATTACAGGTGATAAATTTGATTCCAACAATTATAGAACATGACCTTCATAAAGACTATGCATTTGATATATATTCTCACTTACTTAACAATAGAGTTATCTTTTTAAGTGGTGAAATAAATGATAGTTCAGCCAATTTAATCATTTCAGAACTTTTATATTTAGATAATATATCAAAGGAAGATATATCACTATATATTAATTCCCCAGGCGGTTCTGTAAGTGCAGGTCTATCTATATTTGATACTATTAATTATATTGAAAGCGATGTAAAAACAATATGTGTGGGAATAGCAGCATCTATGGCAGCAATAATTTTGGCATCAGGAAAGAAAGGAAAGAGATGTTCTCTTAAAAACTCAGAAGTTATGATTCACCAACCACTAGGCGGTGTTGAAGGACAAGCTACAGAAATAAAAATAGTAGCTGAACATATTATTAAGACAAAGAATAAATTAAACACCATATTATCAAAACTTACTGGTAAAAATATAAAAGAAATAGAAAATGATACAGAAAGAGATTACTATTTATCTTCCGAAGAAGCAAAAAAGTACGGTTTAATTGATGAAATCATTTAAACCGTACTTTTCTTTTTATGTTTTTCTACAAGTTCTCTCATTTTAATAAAATGATGATTTATACCCGATTTGCTTATTCTATATCCAGATTCAAGTGAAACAACTTCTGAAAGTTCTTGGTACGATAATTCAGGATATTTTTCTCGATAAGATATAATTAACTGAGTTTTCTCATCAAGAAGTGTTAATAAGTCATTTTCTTTTAAGTAATTAATATCATTTATCTGATTAATACCCGTTTTAATAGTTTTATCTTGATTAGCTTGTTCACAGTTGTTAAGCCTGTTAACCATATTAATATGATCTTTTTCTGTTCTTACCTCTTCAAAATAAAATAAGGCACTATTAGTTTCAAAGATTTTTAAAATATCACTTATTTCTTCAGATGATTTAATATAAACCATATATTTACTTGTCCTTTTTATTACTTTAGATTTTATATCAAATTCATGAAATAAATTTGATATGAAATCCGCAGATTTTTTTGAAGTAAATACAAGTTCTAGATGGTAACTATTTTTTGGATCAGTTAAAGAACCACATGCAATAAATGTTCCTTTTAGATATGACTTTATTTCTTCTGGTGTTTTTAGGTCTACTAAATCATTGTGAATCTTCCCATTTTTAATTATCATATTACATGATTCAAATATTTCATCTAAATTAGATTTTATAGATAATGTATATATTTGCTTAGTTTTGAATCTCTTTTGTATACGAATTAATATACCAGGTTTAACACTATAAATTTCTCTAGTTAAATTATATATGTATCTAGCAATAGTTGGATTTTCAAATGTAAATGTTAATGCACAATCTTGATATCTTCCAGCATATTTAATAAAAGACTTTAATAAATACTTCTTTTCTATTAATTCTTTTTTGTTCTCAAATATTTCTTCTTTAACTTTAGAAGTATAAGACATATTATTCTTCCTCCATTAAATACTTAAATATTAAATATGCAGTTTTTAAAGAGTCATGTCTTATAATATCATCTTCAATTGATATTAAATTATCCTTAATAACTTCTATATTCATTTTTCCCAACTTAGCTTCATCTAGAGGAACAGGATCTTTTTGTTCTTGTGTTGAATATTTTTTTGCAATAGTTTTACTTATTACGCCAGAGTTTGCAAGTACTATATCTATACCATTTTCTCCCAAGTGTTTTTGAAGCATCTTAACATGGTCACTAACTTTAAATCCGTTGGTTTCACCAGGTTGAGTAACTAAGTTGCAAACATACATAGTCTTTGCAGAACTTTTATTTATTTCATTTACTATTTCCGGAACAATTACGTGAGGATAAATACTTGTCAATAAACTTCCTGATGAAAACAAAATAAGGTCTGCTTCTTTAATTGCATTTAAAACATCTTTATTTACTTTAAATTTTGCTGAATATTTAACATCTATTACTTTTTCCTCAGAAAAAGTTATTTCTTCTTCACCAACTATTTCTTTTCCAGATTTAGTAATACCAACTAAATCAACTGATGCTTCTGTTAAAGGAAGAACTCTTCCTTTAACACTTAACATTTTAGATAAAACAGGAAGTGCTTCTTTAAAGTTTCCTTTTAAATCCAAAAGTGCTGTTAACATAAGATTTTTAATTGAGTGACTTTCAATACTACTTGAACTGGAAAACCTATAATTAAGTAAATCTATAACATCTTTGTTTGCATCACTCATAGCAAGCATAACTTTCGTAATATCACCAACAGCTGGTATATTAAAATCTTTTCTTAAAAGCCCAGTACTTCTACCATTATCAGATACAGATACCACTGCGGTTACATCTATTGGAAATAATTTTAACCCTTTTAATAATTGAGATAGGCCACTACCTCCACCAAAAATAACAATTTTCTTCATATATATCACTACTAAAAGTGTATCATAATAAAATAAAAAAATGAAGATTATTGATCTTCATTTCTTCTTAATTATTTGAACCACTGAGTTCTACTATAGAACCATGCACCTTTTGCTGGCATTCCTGGAGGATTTATACTTCTTGAAACAAGCGTTGAATAAGAGGAATATCCATCTTTACCACCACCTAAGTAGAATCCTTTAGATACACCAAAGTGTAGATGTGCTCCGGTTGAACACTTATCCCAAGCTTTCGTACCAGATCCACCACCAACAGTACCTATTTGTGTATCAGCAGTAACGGCATCACCAACTTTAACATTTATTGTTAATAAGTGAAAGTAGTATGTAGTGTAAGCAACACCATTAACATAACTATGAATAAATACTTCGTTACCACCACAACTGGATTTTCTAGTTATACCAGCAACTGTACCACTTGCAGCAGCATATACAGGTGTGCCTTCAGGGTTTCCTGCTAAATCTATACCATTATGGAATTTATATGTTCCCTTAATAGGATCTATTCTATATCCCCATGGACTTGTTACTTTTCCTTTTTTTAATGGTTTTAACCAACCAGAGTTGTTAGCAACAGAAACACACTTAACTAAATCTTCATCTTCTTTACAACCATAGGCTTCATAATAATCTATTAATGCTTTTTGGTTTTTAATTTGATCAGTAATATCATCTGTAATTTCAGCAAGATCCATTAACTTAGCATCTAGACTTTTAATTCTATTTTCATAAGCTGCAATATTTTCATTTAGTTGCTTTTCATAATTTGCCATATCTATTTGTAGTTGTTCATTTTCTTTTATTAAAGCTTCAAGTTTTTGAAGTTGTTCTTTATTATATTCAGAAATCTGATCAACTGCAGATAATCTCATCATCATATCAGTTAAAGATCCTGATTCAGAAATATAGTCAAAATATGCATTATCACCACTCATGATTTGCATATATTCTAAAATTTCAACAGTATCTTTAGTTACTTTTTCTATTTCTACCTTTGATTCTTCAACTTTTATTTTAGCTGCTTCTATTTTACCTTCAGCAACTTCTATTTCATGATAAGCATTATGTATTGCCTCATTTTTTTGTTTGATTTCAGCTTGAGATGCTTGTTTAGCATTATCATTAGCCTTTTTTTGAGCTTGTAGATTAGCAAGTTCTTGTCTTAACTCTCTAAGGGTATTAGCGGTTTTTGCATTTGCATCCTTAGGAACTATAACAAATGATAGTACTAAAAACATTGATAATATTAATCTGGTTAATACTTTATATACTTTACTCATTATACCTTCAAGTACTTTCTAACCGCTCTATAACTTCCAAATACACCTACGCATGCACCGATTACTACTAAGAATAATGATACATATAAAACAAATGGGAATGGTTTTACTAAAGCAATCATTTTGCTAAATAGATGACCATCTAATCTAGTATAAGCAATAATGTAACCATAAATAGTGATTATTATTGGAATTATTGATCCAATAATACCAAGGAATAATCCCTCAAATATAAATGGTAGTTTAATTGCATAATTGCTTGTACCAACAAGCCTCATAATTTCTATTTCACTTCTTCTAGAGAAGATTGTTAATTTAATTGTATTATTGATTAAGAATGTTGTGATTAAAACAAGTGCTAATACAATAATAATTGTTACTCTTTTAATTACATCAAATACAGTTACTAATTGGTCAACCATGTTTTCACCATATTTTGCAGTTCTAACAATTTCTTGTTTTTTAATTTCTTCTGCTGTTTTTCTTAAATCTTTAACATCTTTAACTTTAACTACATAAGAGTTTAAAAGTGGATTTTCCTGCAAATAAGAAAGGGTACTATTTAGCGTTGCAGAATAGTTTTGCATTTCAAATTTCCATTCATCTTTACTTTTAAATTTAACTGAATCTACATTCTTTATTTTCTTAAGAACTGGACCTAATGCTTTGGCCTGTTCATCAGTTGTGTCTTTCTCAAGATAAACAACTATTGTAAGTTCATTTTCAAGTTTATCAGTTACACTATTAATATTGCATGAAATTAATACTGCAATTGAAACCAAAATTAATGTAATAGTTGTACAAGTAACAGATGCAACACTTAAACTAAAGTTACGAAAGACGCTTTTGAAAGCTTCTTTAAAACTTCTAATAAAAACTCTAATTGCTTTCATTTTCTTTATACTTTCCTTTCATAACATCATTTGTGATAACACCATTATTTATACATATTACACGTTTTTTCATTCTGTTAACAATTTGTGAATCATGTGTAACCATGATAATAGTTGTTCCTAGTTTTTTATTAATCGATGATATTACATCCATTATTTCTTTCGAAACTTTAGGGTCTAGATTTCCTGTAGGTTCATCACATAATAACAATTTAGGTTCGTTAACAATTGCACGTGCAATACATACTCTTTGTTGTTCTCCACCTGATAACTCGTCTGGAAATGATTTTATTTTATCCTTAAGTCCAACTCTTTCTAAAGCCTTAATAACTTTAGGCCTTATAAGACTATCTTTTATACCTTCACTAGCTAACGGAAAAGCAACATTTTCATATACAGTTTGTTTTGGTAAAAGTCTATAATTTTGAAATATAATTCCAAGTTTTTTTCTTAGTTTATATACTTTTCTATTTCGTAATTTTTCAACTTTAATACCTCCAACTAATACATTTCCTTTAGTTGGTTTTTCTTCTCTATATAGAAGTTTCATTAAAGTTGACTTTCCACAACCAGTTGGTCCTATAATAAATACGAATTCTCCCTTTTCAATCTCAAGATTTATATCAGCAAGGGCAGTAACTCCGTTTGGATATGTTTTATAACAATTCTTTAATTCTATAAACTTCATATTATCACCACTGTTTTCTAATTATATCATTTTTTTCGTTTTATAAAAATGGTAAATGTTGTTTTTTATACCCTCCATTTACTTCGTAGCAATCATTAATCACAAAGAAAGCATTAGGATCAATATTTAAAACTATTTCTCTAAAAGCATAATAGTCTCTTGTTGAAACAACACACATTAACATTTCACCTTTATAGTGAGAATAACCACCAAGTGTAGGTATTATTGTAAATCCTACAGTTTTTTTTCTAACTAAAGCATCCCTTACTTCATCAAGTTTTCTTGTATAAACAAAGAAGAGTTTACTATCAGATACACCAATAGCAATTTTGTTAGTCAAAAACTCTTCAATAATTAATATGATTGTTGCATACACAACTTTTTGTAAACCTATAACTGGTAAAGATATGATTATAACAATCATATTAGCAACTTTAGCCGCTTTACCTTCAGGTAACTTTAAATATTTATTAAGTAACTGAATAATAACATCAAAACCACCAGTTGAATAACCAGTTCTATATACTAAACCATAACCAATTCCTAAAAATATACCACCTATAACAATGGATACTATAAAATCATCAAATTGAATATGTGGAATAATGTGATTAGCTAAGGGCAATGTAAAAGATAACATAAGTGGATATAAAAGAGTTCCAACAATATTTCTTCTTGTTTTTTTGTATCCAAGAAAAATAAAACTTATAGCAAGTAAAAATAAGCCTGTTACTAAAATAAATAGACTTGTATTCCAATCAAATAATTTCTTGAAAACAATAGCAAGCCCTGATGTGCCACCAGTTGAAATAGAATTTGGTAGTAATATAGCATTATAACCAAGGGCAAGAATAAACACACCAACTATAAAGAAAAAGATTTCAATAAGTCTATGTGATAACTTTGTTCTATTTTTCATGTTATCCTCCTACTTTAATAAGTATACTGAATTTTTAACAATTTATCAATTTATAATCAATAAAAACATATATTTTATAGAGGTGAAAAAATTGAACGGAAATTATTTTCAAAACCCATCATTCCCTGCAAACAATACCATTATTGAAACTTCTCCACCAGGAAATATATCTAGTGAACAAATACTGAATATGGAACAAAGCTTAATTGAAAATATATTAAGACTTAATAAGGGTAAAAAAGCAAAGGCTTACGTATCATATCCTGATTCATCAGCATGGCAAAATAAGATATATGATGGTATTATTGAGCAAGCTGGAAGAGACCATTTAATTATTAAAGATATTAAAACTGGAGCATGGTATTTAATTAGAATGATATATTTAAATTATGTAGAATTTGAAGAACCTATAAACTATTCAAATCCATATATATAAAAATTTAAATATTAAAAAAATTACACTACAAAATTGCAAAAATAATTGTTATAATTGTTTAAGGTGATAATAAGATGATTAAAGTAACAATTTTTTTAGTAATAATAATTCTATTGGGTATATTGGCATTACTTTTCTTTGCATATTATAGTAAACTTTCATACTTGTTAGATAAAACTAACTATGTTGATAATTTAATTAGTAAAGATTTGGATAATAAATATGATTTACTTATTAGGATGAACAAAACAATGAAAAAAGCACTACATGCAAAAAAAGACTATCTAAGTGGAATTGAAGAATTAAACTCATCTGAATTATTTAACGAAGAAAAAGATATAAAGCTATCGGAATATGCCGAAACAGTTAATCACTTAATTTCTGATTATACAAAACTAGCAAATCATAAGGACATAAGAAAACAAATTAGTGAAATGTCAGAATTAAATGAAAAAATTGATGCATCAAAAACATATTTTAATAAAAACATGACAGATTTATCAAAACTATATACTACATTTCCAACAAATATTATTTCAAAGTTAGCACATGTAAAAATTAAAACATTATATCAAACTAATGAATCCATAAAAAAAATCAATGAAGAATTATAATGACCAATCAATAACTGATTGGTTATTTTTTTTAAGATAATTATTTGCTTTTGAAAAAGGTTTGCTTTCAAAAAATCCTCTTGATGCAGATAATGGCGATGGATGGGCGGATTTAAGAATATAATGTTTATTATTATCAATTAATTTTTCTTTTTTTATAGCATTTTTTCCCCATAGAATAAAAACTACACTTTCTTTATTATCACTAATATATTTAATTATATAATCCGTAATAACTTCCCAACCTAAATCTTTATGTGATAATGGTTTATCCTTTTCAACAGTTAATATCGAATTTAAAAGAAGTACACCTTGTCTTGCCCATGAAGATAAATCGATATTGTTTCTTTCAATACCCAGATCATGTTTTAATTCTTTAAATATATTTCTCAATGATGGAGTTATTCTGACACTTTCATTAAGCGAAAAAGCAAGTCCGTTTGCTTCTTTTTCACCATGGTATGGATCTTGACCTATAATTACAACTTTTACTTTGTTAAATGGTGTTAGGGATAATGCTTTAAAAATGTTTTCATAGTCTGGATATATAATTTTTTCTTTATATAACTTATCAACTTTTCCCATAATATTCTTTAACTCATATTTAATTTGATCGCTATTTAAAATTAATTCCCAGCTTTTATCCATATTTTCACCACCTAATAATTAAAAATATTATATCACGAAAAAAAGCAAATAATAATTTGCTTTTATTTATGATATGATTCATTATTATTGATTTTACAAGATCTATATATTTGTTCAAGTAATATACCTCTAAATAAGCCATGAGGAAAAGTCATATTTGAAAATGATAAACGATAATTAGCTATATTTTTAATATTATCAGTAACTCCATTAGAACCACCTATTATAAAAGTAATTTTTGGATAACTAATATATGTTTTATCAATAAGCTTCGCAAGTTCAACACTTGATATATTAGAGCCTAATATATCAAGTAATATAATATAACTTTTTCTATCTACCTTACTTAGTATTTCTTTTTCTTCATCAAGAATATTGTTACTATCAGGTAGCTCAATTATATTAAGCTTTAGATACTTACTAATTCTTTTTTTATAATCTTCTATTAAATCAACTAAATATTTTTCTTTTATCTTACCAAGACAAATAATATCTATCATATACTAATCACTTCACTTATTTCATTTTGTTTAGCACATGAAATATCATTAAATGATACTTCATATTCTTCAAATACTTCCTTTATGGTATCTAGTGCAATATTTGGATTATTATTAGTTTCACTTAAATGAATAAGAATTATCTTTTTAGTCTTATTTCCAATAAATTTTGCAAGATACACACTTGCAGAAATGTTTGATAAATGTCCCTTATCACTTAACACTCTTGCTTTAAGCCAGCTTGGATAAGGACCATTATTAAGCATAACAATATCATGGTTACTTTCAAATAAATATATATCATGATTTTCTAACTTCTTAAAATACTTTTGATTTATATATCCTGTATCAGTAATATATGCTAAAGATGTTTTACCATCTTCAATAATAAAACATCTAGCATCATTAGAATCATGTGAAGATTTAATTGTTTCAATTAAATCTTCACCAAGATTAAGATCATCTTCATATATAATTAAGTTTTCATAACCTTTTAATACCGGTATATTTTTAAGCATTTCTTCAGTAACACATACTTTAGTATGATATGTTTTTAGAAAACCTTCCAAAGCTGATATGTGATCATCATGACTATGACTTATTAATATATAATCTATTTCTTCTGGTTTTACACCAATTTCTTTAAGTTTATCAACAACATATTTTTTGTTTCTACCTAGATCAAGAAGATATTTATTTGAAGAGGTTTCAAGGTAAGTTATATTACCTTTAGACCCACTTGATAATACGCATGTCTTCATTATTTATAAAGAAGCATTGGATTAAAGTGTTGACCACCTTGATATGGCATACCATTATATGCAGCAAAGTGTAAGTGGTCTCCTGTTGCACGACCTGTTCTACCAATACCTCCAAGTACTCTTCCTTTTTTAACTTCTTGTCCAGCACTAACACTTATTGTATTTAAATGGGCATATAAAGTATAAATTCCATTTGGATGCTTAATAACTACGTAGTTACCTAAACTCCATGCACTACCAGTTCCCATCTTAGCAGTTACTACTATACCATCACCAGCAGCATATACTGGAGAATTTTTCGGTAACCATGCTATGTCAATTGCTTCATGGAATTTACCCCAACGCCACTCATATTTAGTTGATAATTTATAACCACCATTTGTTGGCCATGCCCAATCTCCACCAGTATCCACAAAGTTACCATATATAACTTCTGGTTTTTTACCTTTTGTTGTAACTTGATTAACTTTTTCTTTTATAACTTCTTTGTTAATAACATCCCCTGGATTATCCTCTCCATTAACAGATTTATATGTTTGTGTAATACGAGTTATACCATTTTGTCCTTCTTGAGTTACCTTAGAATAAGACATTGGTTTATTATCATCATATACTATTTGTTTTTCATAGTATTGTTCAACGTCTTCAACAGCATACATTTCTGCTGTAAGTGATAAAACAGGTTTAATTAAGGCAATTGATACTTTATCATTAATTGTAAGTAAACTATCTTCACTTCTGTATCTTGGGTTAGCTATTAAAAATTCTTGTGGGTTAAGTTTATTATTTTCAGATACACTTTGAATTGTATCACCTTGTTTTACAGTATATTCTTGTTCTGTTATATTATCTCCAAAAAGTAAATACTGACTTAATGAAGTTGCATCAGTAAATATTGTATCTTTAACACTTACTTTAGCTTCTTTGATTGTTATTTGATCATTAAAATAAAGATTTTGAATTTTCTTACCAACATCTTTTATTTCTTGTTGAGTTCCATTTATATAATTCTTATAATTTTCTTCACCAACAAAAGAATAAACAAAGTTATGAAGAGCTTCATCAATGATATCTTTATTTATAGCACTAATAACTATATCTTCAGGCATTTCACCAGTTTCTTCATCTTTTTCTGTTTTATGTATTCTTAAAACATATCCTTTAATAGTAAAATCATCTGCTTCTTCAATTTGTTTATAAATTTCATCAACATCATTTACTTTATCATCATAAGTATATGTTTCAACTATATCGAAACTATTAGGTGGATATACTTTTTTAACATTATACTTTTCTTTAATTTCTTGTTGTCTTTCGTTTATAAGATCATATAAATCATCATCGTCATTTAATAGTCCTATTTTAGTTCCGTTTAAATATACTTGATATACTCTTTTTGCAGAAAGATAATTATCTTTTGCAAAAGTAAACACAAATAATCCAAAAGCAACTATTGCAACTATTAGAAATGATATTTTTTTATTTTTCATATTATTCTCCTTTTTATTCTTCATTATTTGTATGAACTACATTTCTAAAGTTGCTCATGTTAAGTTCAAATAATAAATCTATCTTACCAGTTGCACCTTTTCTATGTTTAGCAATAATAAGATCAACAGGTACAATAGTTTGTTTAATATCTTTATTAACATCATAATAATCTTTACGATTAATAAATAAAACCATATCGGCATCTTGTTCCAAAGATCCAGATTCACGTAAATCAGCAAGCATTGGTTGAGAATTCTCTCTTTTTTCTGCATTACGAGAAAGTTGTGCTAATGCAATAACTGGTACATTAAGTTCTAGTGCCATAGTTTTAAGTGAACGTGAGATCTCAGATACTTCAACTTGTCTTGATTCAGATCTTCTTCCACCTGATGTAACAAGCTGTAAGTAGTCGATTACAACAAGTCCTAACCCTTTTTCAGAGTTAGCTAAACGTCTACATTTTGCTCTTATTTCAGATGATGTAATACCTGCATTATCTTCAATATATATATTTGTATCAGCTAATTGACTCATTGCTTCATTATATCTTTTCCAGTCATTACTTTGAAGTTGACCAGTTGTAAGTTTATAAGAATCTATTTGACCAACGGCACTAATCATTCTGTTAACTAACATTTCAGCAGACATTTCTAAGTTAAACACTGCTATTGCTTTGTCTGTTGTCATAGCTGCATTTGTAGCAATATTTAAAGCAAAAGAAGTTTTACCCATACCAGGACGAGCAGCTAATATAATCATTTCACCACCATGAAGCCCAGCAGTATGTCTATCTAGATCATAAAATCCGGTTTCTAGACCAGTAACTGTTCGTTTATTCTGAGCAAGTTCTTCAAGGTTAGCTTGAGCATTTCTTAAAACTTCTCTAATTGGAACAAAAACACTACTTTGTCTAGCTTTAACAACATTCAATATATCTCTTTCAGCATTATCAAGTAAGTCTGTTACATTTTCTTCATCATATGCATTTGTTGCAATATTTGTCGCTGCATCAATTAGGTTACGTCTAACATAATTATCTTTTACAATTTGCATATAATACTCTAAATTAGATGCAACAGCAACAGAGTCTATAACATCACTTATATAATCAATTCCACCTGATTGATTAAGTTTCTTTTTCTTTTCTAAATCATCGGTAACAGTTGTTATGTCTATTGCTATTTTTGATTTATGAAGGTCACATATGGTATCAAATATCGTTCTATTCTTTTCATCAAAAAACATTTCAGGAAGTAAATCTTCGCATATTTTATCTAACGCATATTCATTCAAAAAACATATACCAAGAACGCTCATTTCAGCATCTAAGTTTTGTGGTAATTTTCTTTGAGCCATTATAATCTACCTCCTACTTCTTTAAAACTACATTAATTTGAAATTTAACTTTCTTATGTAAGTTAATATCAACCTTATGTGTTCCTAATACATCTAAATTAGTATCACATGATATTTTCTTTTTATCTATATCAAAACCAAGTTCTTTTAATTTATCAGATATCTGTTTAGTAGATATAGTTCCAAATACTTGGTCTTCTTTCCCCGTTTTAACTTTAAATTCAATATTTTTATCTTCTAGTTTCTTTTTTATTTCATTTAAACTAGCAACTAATTTTTCTTCATCATCATTTCTTTTTTGTATTTGCTTATCTAGTACATTTTTACTTGTTTCGGTATAAGCAACTGCTAAACCATTTTTAATTAAATAGTTGTGTGCATAACCATCAGAAACATTGATGATATCATCTTTTTTACCTTGTTTTTTTACATCTTGAAGTAATATTACTTTCATAACTATACCTCCTTAATTTGTATTTATTATTATAACATAAAAACAAACAAAAAAACTACTTTATTAAGTAGTTTCTTCTTATTATTTATTTAGATAATATACTTTATCTTTCACTCCACTCCAAACTTTTTTTAAACTATCATAGGTTAACTTATTACTCACTTCATCAAATGGTATCCAAAAAGTATCATGTGTATCTTCAGAAGTGTTGTTACTTTTCCCACCATCTCTTGCTAGATAGTAATACAAACTAACATCTTCATTACTGGGGGGAATATATTTTTCAATAAAAATTGGTTTATCCTCAAGAATAATGCATTTTCTTTTTGTTTCTTCTTCTGTTTCACGAATAGCACATTCCATAATAGTTTCACTGCCTTCTATTCTACCTTTCGGGAAAAAATAATCTTTTTGTTTCTCTCTATATATTATAGCAATGCTTTTATTTTTTATATCAATAAGTATCGTTCCAGCTTTTATCATTTTTTTCATAGAAAATCCCTATCTTACCTTAAATATTTTATTTGTATTTTTTGTATAAGCTATTAGCGAGTTCTAGATTTGTTTAATTCCTTGCGTAAAGGTTCTACAATTTCACCATCATATAATACTACTTCTTCATGTAGTGCTCTTGTTAAAGCAACATAAAGCAAATGCATATCAATATCTGAATGTGAATCATAGTGTTTTGATGATGCGTCTGATATAATTGTGCAATCGAATTCTAAACCTTTTGCTGTTTCAACTGTAAGTGTAAAAATACCATCTCCATATTCTCCACTATTACTATGCAAGTGTTGCGCATTTAATCCAAATTTCAATAAGTCATCAGACACCTTTTCTGCTTCATTATCATTTTTACATATTATTGCAATTGTCCTATATTTTTGTTCTACCCATTCTTCAATTTTGCTTAATACTGAACCGATATTATTAGTACAAATGAAATCCACGGAATTTCCATGTCTAATAACAGGATATGCATTATTTAAATCAAGACTTTCAAGTATATTATTTGCTACGTTTGTTATCTCCATTGTAGTTCTATAACTTTTATTCAATTCATAATAGTGGCATTCTTCATTAAATACAGTATTTTTAACAACATTCCACGAGCTAATACCTCTATATGAATTTATTCCTTGAGCAACATCTCCATAAATATTAAATTTAGCTTTGTCAAAAACTGTTTTTAGTGTCATATATGTGAATTCACTGTAATCTTGTGCTTCATCTATTATTACATTTGTACAATTATATCGCTTATTAGAAAGTAAATAATTTAAATGCATTAATGGTGAAATATCTTCAAAAAGCACCTGTTTTATCTTTATAGCTTTCAGAGTATCTTTTTGTAATTTAAGAATTTCTTCTTTAGATAAACATGTATTGGCTTCATCTATAGTAGATATAAATTTAACATATAGTTGAATGCATGACTTATTTAAAGATTTAAAATATTTATCCAACATTTTTTCGCCTTGAACCCTAATCATCTTGGAAAGTTCATTGCTTTTATTAACATATTCATTTCTAATTGGATCACCAAATGGTAACGCAGTATATACCTTTTCATATTCCTTATTTAATTTTGTATATATCTCATTCTTTTTGTCTTTAAATAGATTTTTAAAGTATTTATGCGTTTTATCAAAGCTTAAATGTTTTCCATCAGTATCAACTAATCTATCAAGAATATCTTCTTTTGAGAAAACTGTTTTGCCTCCAATTTTGAAATCTTCAGAAACTATAGCATCACCTTTTAGACATTTTTGCATAAAGCTATCTAAAAGCGTTTTAAACTCTATACTTCCTTTAAACATGCTAATATTTTGTTGCATTTCAAAATCTTTTAAATTTGTTTTATCAACATTGTCTAGTAATTTCATATCTGTATCTAAATAATCATTCATTAAATCTACTAGTGTCATTTGTCTTACAGGTGTTGTATCAAGATCTGGAAGCACTGATGATATATAATTTAGAAAATATTTGTTTGGTCCTAATATCATGAAATTATCTGATTGTGCTTTCTCACCTTGTGAATATATAAGATATGCTATCCTATGCAATGCAACCGATGTCTTACCGCTTCCTGCTACACCTTGAACAATAATGTTATCATCTTTTCCCCTAATAATAGTATTTTGTTCCTTCTGAATAGATGCAATGATTGTCTTCATTCCCTTATCAGTATTCTCATTTAGGTATGGTAAAAGCATATCATCATTACTTACCAAGCTTGAGTCAACAGCATTTATTAGCTCTGCATCTTTTATCATTATATGTCTTTTAAGTGATAATTCACCGTTTTGCACGCCTGTCGGTGATTGATAGGAAACTTTACCAAGTTCACTATCATAGTACAAACCACATATAGGACTTCTCCAATCATAAACAATTGGTTTACCATTTTGTACTATAGAAGTTCTACCTATATATATCTTAGATTTTTCAGTTTCAGAATCTTCCTTATAATCAATTCTTCCAAAATATGGGCTATCAATAGCTTTGTTAAGCTTATATATAGTTTCACCTACATTATATAATAAGGAATTAAGGTGTAGGTGTGTACCTCTTAATCGATCTTCAAAAGAAAGTTTTGTTGAATCATATTTTAAGTTATTTTCTGTTGCTAAATTTTTATTAATTTCTTCTAATATTATTTTTTCTACCTTAGATAGATTTTCTTTTTCTTCTATAAATATTTGATCCATATAGTCCTCCCTCTTTTTGCATTACATACTATGATAGCAAAAAAATTAAAAATATCAAGTGTTGTCTGCTAAATAATATTAACTACTCATTGTTGACTTTAAAAAAAGTGCATGTTATATTATTTAAAAATTTTTGTATGTGCTGTTTTTAACGTGGAGGTGGAGGGTTAATTTCTTCATCTCCACTTTTTTAATTTCATCAAGCATAAATAAAGGGGGTAATATAATTGTGAATTCTAACAGAATTATATTGATAAGACATAGTTACGATGACCATAGCTATATTGATGGCAAAAATGACACAAGTTTAACTGCTAACGGCATTGAAATTGCAAAGGAAGCGGCCATAAGAATCGTTCCAACCATTAACAAAGAAAATGTTATTATTAGGTACTCTAGCAAGCAGAGAGCAAAAGAAACTGCAATAATACTTAGTGAAGAATTAGAAAAAAAAGGGTTTAATTATAATTGCCTTGAAGATAAAGATTTAACTGAACTCTACCAAGGGAAACTAAATTTTGGAGATATGGTTCATAAAGACAGAGTTGATTTCCTTCAGAGCTGCTGGGATGATTTTGAGAATTGTAGAAAAAACGGCAATTTAAATCATCATTTTGGGGAACTTAAAAGTAAGCAAATAGTTGAGCGTCCTGGAGAGTGTCATAAAGAATGGTCAGCAAGAATAGCAACAGGAATTCAACACATTCTTACCGATATAGAAAACGAGAACACAGAATCTATAACAATTACTCATAGAGGAGCGATTCTTCTAATGCAAAACTTATTCAAAATTATTAATAATTTGGAAAATTTTGAAAATGTTGAAAAGTATGAAACTATATGGATGGATTATTGTAAAGATTTTTCCATCCAAATAAATAATACTGAGCATGCTAAAACAAGAATAAATAATTTTATCAAAAAAAGGAGATAAAGTATGAAAATAATTATTAATCAACCAAGGTCTTCTTACTACGTTGGCGGCGCTGAAATGATATCCTTTGATCATGCAAAATACATGCATGATTTAGGAAATGAAGTTTGTTTTATAACTATTTCTCCGAACAGCATCGGATTAACCTACTCAAAACAATACAAAAAATTTTTTAAAGAATATAAATCAAAAATAAAATTTATAGAGTTAAAACAAGACACTAGAATAAAATATATTTACTCAATAAACCCAGGCGAAGATCGTAGTAGATGGAATGTTGAATCCATATCTTATACCCAAAAACTTTATGAATATCTAGTAGCACAAAACAAAAAATTTGATGTGTTATTTTCGTATTATAATTTGGATGCAATTTTTATTCCTAGAGATATTATAAAAAATAACATCCTATACTTATGTGGTATTCCAAAAATTCAAAATGATTTTCAAGGAAGTTTTCTTTCAGCTTATGACAAAATAATAGCTATTTCTACTGAAGTAAAGAATGCTTGGAAAAAGTACTCTAAGAACGAAATTAGTGTAGTAACAACCGGTGTTGATTGTGAAAGATTCAACTATAATAAAAAAATAACGAAAAACAGCGTTATAAATCTCCTATATGTTGGAAGGCTTATAAAAAGAAAAAACATTGAAATGATTATTAAAGCATATAACAAGCTAAAAAGCTCATACAACTTACAGCTAACAATTGTAGGTGATGGACCTGATGCAGAACGATTAAAAAATCTTGGTGGCGATGTAATATTTACTGGAAACGTTCCAAATCCTGAAAAGTACTACAAAAAGTCTGATATTTTTATATCTCCATCCAAGTATGGGGAAGGATTACAAGGAACTATCCTTGAAGCAATGAGTTCAGGGCTAACAATAGTTGCTACAAATACTAATATTAACAAAAAATTATTGTCATCACACCGAGGGTTCACTGTAAATGCAAATTTAAATTCTATTACCAAAGGAATAAAATGTGCTATTATTTCTAATAGAGAACAAATTTCTAATAGATGCAGACAATATGTTTTAATTAATTATTCATGGTTAAATAAAACCAAGGAATTATTGGAGGTGTTAAAATGAATCTAATCTTTATGAGACATGGCGAGTCCACAGATAATGTTAAAGAATTAATTTCAGATAAAGAGATCTATTGGTCAACTCTTACTGAACAAGGTAAAGCTGTTGTATTAGATTCCATTAATTCATTACCTGCTAAAATTGACAAAATATATATTTCTCCATTTCCAAGGACAATCCAAACTGCTCACTATGTTTATGAAAAATTTCCTGAATCAAATTATATTATTGAAAATAGAATTCGCGAAATAAATAATGGAAAGTATTCAGGCAAGATGAACAACGAAGATCAAGATAATACAAGGAATAAGCAAATTGCTGGTGATTACTTCATAAGGTTTGGCGAGTATGGGGAAAACAAATATGATATAGAACTTAGATTATGTGAATTTTTAAAAGATGTAGTTGAAAACAACTTCCAACATAACACCATTATGATAGTATCTCATGGTTCCATAACATCTTACATGAAAAGAATATTACAATTAAAAACTTCACATATAAAAACTGGAAAAATTGAAATTTTTAATGATGTAGATTTTAAATATTTATATAAACATATAAATTTATTGAAAAGAATAAAGTCTAAAGTAATAAAAGAAAGAAAAAATCAAATAAAACTCTTAAACGTTTCATCAAATATTAAACTACTATTAAATAAACTTGTAAAAAAAGAGTTTAATAACATTGAATTTTCAGATGATGTATTTAAAAATATTATTGCAGGTTATAGTACATCCAACTTGGTAATTACGAAAGATCAGAATTTTGATAATAGTCCAATACTTGTTTGTTTTTATAATAACTGTGAAGAAATAGGAAAAAAATGGATAGAGCATTATATTAAAATAGGTATTAAAAACTTTGTTTTAGTTGATAACAACTCATCTGATAATACTAGAGATATTTTTCATAAATACGATAATCTAATTAATATTGCTTACTGGAAAATAGATGAAAAATACAATTGTTATAAAATGTGTTCATGGAAGCAATTAATTTTTGAACACTATGGACATAGAAAATATATAACGGTTGATTCTGATGAACTACTAATATATAAAAATTTTGAAGATACTAATTTTGAAGATTTCATTGATTCAAACAATATAAAAATATTAAAGGGTATGATGTTAGACGTTTATCCTAACAAGCCAATATTCAAAGGTGATATTGATGATTTTAATTACATAGATAAAGATAGTTATAAAATTTCATCCACTTCACCATATGGTCAAAGATTTTATGGTGGCCCTCGTTCAAGATTATTCTCGATAAATCCGAGTCTTCAAAAAATACCATTTATAAATTATTCAGGTAAGGAACTATATATAAATGACCACTTTTATTACCCATTTAATTTAAATTATAAAGCAAAGTTTTGTAGTTACTTACTACACTATAAATTTTTACCAGGAGACTATAAAAAATTCAAGGAATATGCAAAAGATGGTAGACATTGGAATAATTCTAAAGAATATAAAACATATATCAATAACATAGTTAAAAATAATCGTTTAACTTTTTATTCCAAAGATCATTCAATTAATATTAATGATATAAAATATACATTTAAAATCTAATTGGAGGAGTTTATGAAATATTTAATAATAAATGACAAACGTAAACTTAAAAGAATTATTAACTATTTAATTGATAAAGAATCTTTGCCTAAAGTTCAAAGAAGGCTAAATATATTCGCATCAGATGATAGTTATCAAGTTGAAGTATTAAATAATGTCATAAGTTATAGAACTAAAAACAGAAGCAAATCAATATTTGTAAAAAATAAAAATTTTAAATATTTTTTAAAAATGTTGAATAATAACATCGATTGCTACATTAATGATATATCATTTTTAAAATTCATAGATTGTTCTATTCTTTTTAACACATTTCATGGAACCATAATTGAATTTGACGAAGACCCAAACTGTTACTACTTAAAGAACGAATTTAATCTTGAAATATATGAAAACATTAATGATCATAAATATATCATAAAACCAAAACCAGAAAAACTATTTGATGAAATAGGCAATCTTAATTCAAAAATTAAAAATTATGGGATTAAAACTGGCCTTGATATAAGATCAACAAGTTCTTCACTAAAATTAAGATTATCTAATATTTCAAATGACTATTCTTTTCTAGAACAATATTTTGGATATATAACAAACGAAGATATGTTATCTACAAAGTCATTAAAAAGAAAATATAATATTTCGAACATGAGTATAATTATTCCTGTATTTAACCAAAATGTAAAATATACACTTCTTTCAATTCAAGGTCAAAATCTTTCTAAAGATGATAAAAAGAAGCTGCAAGTTATTCTTATTGATGACGGATCAGTAAATAACATGATTGAAGATATAAAAGATATTCGAAATTTGTTAGACTATGAACTTGATATTATTTCTTTTGAACACAATATGGGATTATCCGCTGCACGTAATGTAGGATATAGCATTGCTAAATATGATAACATAGTTTTTCTTGATTCGGATATTGTATTAAGTAAAAATTATATTTATGATATGAACATTAGAATTCAACTTATTCCTAATGCTATATTTACTTGTATGAGAAAAAATATTGAGAAAACTTCTGAAATTTTAAGGCAAGAAAACTTATTAGCAGGTGTCGAGTCTTGTACAGACTTAGATGATAGCCGTATAACCACAAAAGGAAAAAGTTATCATATTGGTGGTGATAGGTCATATGTTGATGAAGAAATTTCAATTTTAGATGACACTGACAATTTTAAAGAATTAAGTTTTGGATCACAGATTGAAATATATAATATATCAACTGTTGTTGCAGGTCACAATATTGTTATTAACAAATTGCAAAATGTATCACATGCTCCATTTAGCACTAAATTTAAAGGATGGGGGCTTGAAGATGCATATTTTGCAGCAAGACAAGTTTCAAAAGGTTGTTTTGTAATTCCTGTTCTTTCTTCATGTGTATACCATATTAACCATCCTCCTCGTAGTGGAAGCAGTGCAAAAAAAAAGCAGGAAGCAAATCTCAACTACAAACTTTATACAAAACTTCTTAATGAATCTTGGGAAGAATAAAAAAACTACTCTTATGAGTAGTTTTTTTATATTATTTTACGTATGGAATTAATGCCATAAAACGTGCATATTTAATTTGTTGAGCAATATGTCTTTGATGTTTAGCACAAGCACCTGTCATACGACGAGGCATAATTTTACCTTTTTCAGTAATATATTTGCTTATAATTTGAACATCTTTATAATCAACATCTTTACCAGCACACATTTGGCAAATTCTTTTTTTCTTACGATAAAATTCAGCCATAATTGTTTATTCCTCCTTATTAAAATGGTAGATCGTCATCACTAAGTGTGACTTCATCACCAAAATCTTTAAATGGATCGTCTGATGCATCATTAACTTCTACATCACTACCCATATTTGATGGAGCACTAGAATTATTATTTCCAGAATCTCCTCTTGATCCTAGGAATGAAACATTATCTGCAATTACTTCAGTAACATAACGTTTAGTACCATCTTGAGCATCATAACTCCTGTTTTGAAGTCTTCCTTCAACAGCAACTTGAGTACCCTTTTGACAATATTTAGCGATGTTTTCAGCTTGTTTTCTCCAAGCTACACATCTAAAAAAGTCAGTTTCTCTTTCACCATTTTGATTAGTGAAATTTCTTGATACAGCAACGCTAAATGTAGTTGTTGCAACACCATTTGGTGTAGTTCTCATTTCAGGATCTTGTGATAACCTTCCGATTAGAATTACTTTATTCATATATCTTACTCCTCATCTAATTTAATGATTAAATGTCTTAAAACTCTTTCATCAAGTAGAGCTTTACGATTAAATTCAGATATAGCTTCATGTGTTGCTTCAACATTTAAAACATAGTAATATCCATTTAATTCTTTCTTAATAGGATAA
>Ga0265300_10000963_pt1 | contig 28513 bp, 23 predicted proteins | sample AusTroGonzalo_MG_FD_193482 | JGI IMG/M metagenome (GOLD analysis project Ga0265300, IMG submission 193482) | Bovine rumen microbial communities from tropical cattle in Woodstock, Queensland, Australia - Gonzalo_03 | ecosystem: Host-associated > Mammals > Digestive system > Stomach > Rumen ...
GTTGTCGATGTTGTGACGCGTTTGCGTGAGGATCTTTCCTGAGGCATCCTTCACGACGATACGCCAGGGGTATTTCTGCAGTTCGATGCGGCCGAAAGGTGACGTATAGACGATGGCATTGGCGCTCTGGGATACCTGCCAGGCTGCCCCACTCTTCCGCTGCTTGAACTGATCGGAGAACATCACATCGTCCTGATCGGTATCGGCTGGCTCAACAGGCGTAGTGAGCATCCGCACACGAACGGTACGAGGCGAGATGAAATCGATCTTGATCTTCAGGTCAGGATCGTTGACGTAGGCAGCATCGGGGAAGTCGAGCATCTGCATCCGAACGGGCCAGTAGCCATTGAGGTTGAAGGCCTGACGTGGCGACAGCCGATAACGCTTCCAGTTGACCAGTCCCTCACCCTTCGCAGTATCGAAACTCGCAAGGGAATCGGCCAGGAAATAGGTGTTTGAGAGGTCGTAGAAATCGGTTGACATGTCTTTCTGCATGGCCTGCAGATACTGCACACCAGCATTGGTCTGGATCTGAGCGCTGGCAGAAACGGCGCTGCCAAGCATCAGCATCGCACAGAAAATTTTCTTCATCATGATCTATAATTAGTTTTTGACAGTAAATTCAATCACATCCGACTGGAGCATCGGCGACTTGGCCGTGATGGAGCCATTGCCTTTGACCACCACCATGCACTTGCCGAAGAAGGCCTTGCGCTGGGCTGACGGATAAGGATTCTCTGAGGTCGCGACGACGCGCATGCGTTCCATCGAGGTCTGACAGCCATTGTCAGTGCCAAGGATCAAGCCGCCCTCGCTGATGAAAGTGATCTGGTCTTCAGCCCACGGACAGAGGTTGCCATCCTTGTCAACGACCTCGGCCGTGATGAAGGTCATCTCCTGCCCCTCGTAATCCTTCGACAGGCGGATCTTAGCAGGGGCGCCTGCGGTCTTGATGGTCTGCTCACAGACCACCTTGCCGTCCTTACGGCTCACCGCCTTTACCTCACCTGGATCGAAGGTGACACGCCACATGACGTGATACTGATGGGCGTCGGCCTTGCGACGCACACCCTGAGAGACACCATTGATGAAGAGCTCGACCTCGTCGGCATTGTTGTAATAACACCACATGTCGATCTCGTCGCCAGGTATCCAGTTCCAATGTGGGAAGAGGTGCAGCATGGGGACAGCGGTCCACTCGCTCTGATACATATAATAGCTGTCCTTAGGGAAACCTGCGAGGTCGATGATGCCGAAGTAGCTGGAACGTGCAGGGAAGCCGTAGGGCGTGGGTTCGCCGATATAGTCGAAGCCTGTCCAGATATACTGTCCGCTGACGTAGGGCGTGTGCTTCACCACATCCCAGGTCTCCTCATGGGTAGAGCTCCAAGAGGCATGCATATTGTCGTAGGCAGAACACATGTAGGTGGGGTCGGTATAGGGCAGCCACCACTCCTTAGGTGCCTTGAACACAGAGTCGGAGGGCATCTTATAGAAACCACGTGTCTGCAAGGCAGAGACACTCTCAGACATGATAAAGGGCTTGCCTGGGAAGTTCTGAGGCACATCCTTGATCCACTGATGATGGTAGTTGAAGCCGATGATGTCGAGGGCACCACTCTTGAAGAGATGATTGCCTGGAGCGGGCTCGTTACAGCCTGCCGTGATGGGGCGTGACGTGTCGTAACGGCGCACGATCTCTGCCAGATGCTGTGTGAGGAGTGACTGTACGGAAAGCTCACCATCCTTGGCAAGCGTAGAGGCATCATGGCCTGCATTCAAGATGAGGTTGGCCTGTTCGAGAGTCAGTGTGTCGGCCTCAGCCGAAGACCACTGTTCGAGCACCTCGTTGCCGATAGACCACATGAGAACAGAGGGATGGTTACGATCACGCAGGACGAGATCGGTGAGGTCGCGCTCATGCCACTCATCGAAGAAACGGGCATAGTCGTTCTGCGTCTTCTTGCGTCGCCACATATCGAACGACTCGTCCATGACAATGATACCCATCGTGTCGCACATATTGAGCAGTTCCGGTGCAGGAGGATTATGCGAAGAGCGGACACTATTCACACCCATCGCCTTCAGCTTTGTGAGTTTGCGGTGCAGGGCATCCTCGCTGAGGGCTGCACCCAGACAGCCGAAATCGTGATGTTCACATACACCGTTGATCTTGAAGTTCTTGCCATTGAGCCAGAAGCCCGTCTTGGCATCGAACCTAAAGTCACGGAAGCCTGTGGTGGTCTCATAAGTATCCACTACCCTGCCATCCTGGATCACTTCCGTGCGCACAATATATATATAAGGTGTCTCACATGACCAGAGCATCGGCTTCGAGACATTGATGACAGACTTCAGGCCCCTCGACTCACCAACCACCTTTCCCTGAGGATCGATAAGCGTATTTCTCACAATAGGGGCAGTCCCCTTTGTGAGATTTTCGAGCGTTACCTCGATAGCGAGACGGCCCTTGCCCTTCACCACGCTGCTGTTGGCATAGACGCCCCAATGGGCAACGTGAGTTTGGCCAGTCTTCGTGAGCCACACATGACGATAGATGCCACAACCTGAATACCAGCGGGAGTTAGGCTGATCAGAGTTATCGACCCTGACAGCGACAAGGTTCTCCCCTGCATGGACGAAAGGTGTGATGTCGTATTCGAAGCTGGAGTAGCCATAAGGACGGAAGCCCACCTTCTGACCATTCACATAGACCGTGGCATTCATATAGACGCCATCGAACTCAAGGAAATATTTCTCATTGACGGCAGGCAATGAGAAGGTCTTTCTGTACCAGCCAATGCCACCAGGCAATGCACCGCCTCCAGCACCACTGGGGTTGCCAGCATAGAAGTCGCCCTCGATGGCCCAGTCGTGAGGCACATCGAGCTGTCGCCAGAAGGCATCATGATACTCGGGGGATGCCATAGCCGCCGTATCGGCGAGGATGAAGCGCCACCCCTTGTCGAAGCACTGTCGCTCACGCGCCTGTGCAGTGAGTCCTACACAGGCGAGTAAGGCCAGAAGAATAGTTTTTCTGATCATCTTAGTTGTTTGATAGTTATTGGTATGTTGATGTTGTTAAATGTCACGTTCTATATAGGTGAAAGTGGTATCACCGATGGTGAACTGATTGTTATGGGAAAGCAGGCGGCTATTTCCTGGGGGTAGCATCTTGTTACCTATCATCACCCCCTCTTCGAGTGCCGTCAGGCGGATGCCCATATTCGTCAGTCTCAGGTTGGCATGAATAGGAGCCACCTGTCCCTTGATATCCCACGTCATCTGCAGTGAGCAATCGATGGATTTTCCGATGGTAACCACTTCATCAGGATTGTTGATGAACCATTTGAAGAGGGCGATATCCGTCTCTTTCACAGCACCCTTCACATTCAGGAAGTAATGCTCAGACTTTGGCATCATCTGTGCCACTGCCAAGCCTACACCCACACAATAGAAAATGCAACTGAACAGCAACAGAACACGGATATCCAACAACATGATTCCCCTGAAGAAGAACGACCATACATAGAGGGACAATCCTCCCAGTACGATGGCAATCAGAAGGATGTATTTCCGCAGGTGGATCTTCGTATCAGCAGTAGATACAAAGGCGATCAACAGGGTCATAATTGACATGGGGATCCAGTTGATTACAGCCAGCCATGGGTTCATATCGAAAGCCATAATGACGGATTCGCTGAGCAGGAACAGCAGATAAGAGGCAATAGCCACAACCGACACACGCAGGCAGAGGTCGAGCACACGTTTCAGATAGAACTGCTTCCTGACAGCCAATATTGCCAATGCCAAGGTAAGACAACCACCCAAGCACATACCAAACAGGGGGAGATAACCCATGCTGTTATCCGGCTCATTAAACACCGCATAGCTACCCAACTCCGGAATCTTCGACTCAACCATTCTGGCCACCAATGTCGGTGTTGTCTGGTCGAGTTCCAGAATCAGGAACACATACAGACTCCAGGCCAACAAAGCCGCCAGGATCGACACGATGATCCACTTCATATGGTAAAGGGCATTAGCGGAATCGAACAAGTTGACATGGTTGTAATAATGCGAACCCGTCTGGCAATGACGTCCATACTCCGGACAGTGATATTGGTTCTCATCCCAGCAGCTCTTATGCATCGCATGCTCACACTTCACCACGATCTCCTCGCCTGGTTTGAAGGGGGCCTTACAATAGTAGCATGACTCGGAAACAGAAATATTTTCAACACTCATGTTACCAGGTATGTATCTCACCACATACTTCTTCAGGAAGAGGCGATATTTGATATAAGGTATCAGCAATTGGAAGATAAGATAGACAAGCAAGATGACAAGCAATCCGATGGCGACACCCTGAAGGAACACCAGGAAGTTATTGCCACCATTGACAACCACAGGATTATAAACGTCACCAAGCAGGATGTCTGTCGATGCAGAACCTATGAGATGGCCATCATCCTTTGCAAACAGTTCGATGACCATTTTATGGGAGATGCCGCTATAGACCTTACCATTAGGATTCTCGAAGTCGAACTCATTGGCAATGATATCCTCGCTCTTGATTCCCATGATCGATTCCTTCAGCTCTGACCATGAGAACTGTTTCTCATAGATACCGCCGTAATTCTTCGTCATGACCTTCAGCACACTCGATGCCTGATCATCCGCATTGTCATTCTCAGCATCAGAGAAATAGACGGAGCTGATGGAGTAGAAACGGGTATTATAAACGGAATCAGGTTTCACCATCTCTTCTTCCAAAGCAAAATGGTCTTTATCGAGAGGCTCGTCATTATCGTCATAAATCTCTTCGTTGGAGAACACCACCAGAGATACTTTCTTGGCATTCGCCCATGCACCGACACGATCCTCAATCTCTTTCTTCTTGAGCAAGATGGATCGATAGAGAAGTTTGCGCGATTTCTGCGTAGATACAAAACGGCTATCGAGCACATAGTCTGTGGCCTGCATGGTCTCACTAACAGACTGATCATACATAAATGCCACATAAAGATTCTGACGGAAGACGGTACGCATCTCACGAACAGCCTTCAGCTCTTTATTCACCACGGTCTGTGGCTGATCCAGATCGACCAGCACCAGGGCTTTCGCACCCTCCTTGGTAATCGCTTCACCCTCGGTGTTCTTCACCAGCTTCAGGACAGGCTTACTGCTGGAATTATTAGGCACGCCGCCAATATACTCCGTCGCTTTTATGACGACCTGATTGGTATCGGTAAGGGCATAAGGTCCAAGATCTTCCTTGATGGATACGAACATCTTAAACCTCTTATAGCCGGGCATGAACTCCACACCCATCACTTCGAGCTGCTCCTTATTGGCGGTGGAATCGTTTTCAGATTCTGTACTGAAGATGTCATCCATCTCTTCTTCATTGATAGCAGAGCCTGTCAACTCATCGCATCCCACCAGGGACACGGCGAAGAAAGCCATCAGTAATATACGATACATCTTGATCATGCGCTTATTCCTTTTTCTTTATTTAGATCATAGGATACTGAGTATCCTTTCCTTGTTTATTCATCATTTCAGTTACCTTCTTCATGTTGGCCAACTTACCCTTATAGGCCTTGTATTTGGCAATCATCATACTGAAGAACAGAAGAATGATTGACACGGCAGCCAAACCCATAATATAGTCCTTCACACGCTGGAAGAGTGGTTTGTACTCCAACGCCTGTACCTTCTCCGACACACTCTTCATCACCACGAACTGTTCTTCGAGCACTTTCATACGGGGTTGTAGCGAGGGCACCAGCTCGGCAGCAGCCTTGGCGGAGTCGTAACTTGCCTGAAGTTTCTCGAAGACCAACTGCTCACGAGCCTTAGCCTTTTCAAGCTGAGGTGCGAGTTTTTTGAGAAGTGACAATTTGAAAGCACGTTTATAGAGCTTCTTATAGACAGCGACCTGACTGATAATGAACTGATCGGCAGCAGCAAAATCTGAGATGGCTTTCACCATTTCGGCCTTTGCATCGAGCGTATCCTTCACCGACTGTTTCAAAGCCTCAATATTGGCAACCATCGTCATCAGATCATCATCATTGGCGATATCCATCTGCTGGGCCTGCGTATAGGTGGTCCACATCACATCTAACGAGTTATACCGCTGATTATAGGTATTCATTCGTCCCTCCAATACAGAGACGAAATTCTTGTTGATGCCCAACTTGGCATCAGGTGTCAGGGCCATACTCCCCACCAATTGCAACTGCAGGAAATCATCAGAGAACTGACTCAGACGTGCTTCGATCTCGAGTTTCAGGGCCTGTTCCTCAGCCGACTGCTCTTCAGGAGTCTCCGCCGGTGCTGCCGCTGCCGTATTCTCATTCTTCAACGGCACAGCTTGCTCCTGCGCCATCAGAGAGATAGACAGCGTTAAGGTCAACAGACCCATTACAATATATCGAAGCCAATTACTCATTTCTCAGCAATGCTCATTCTTTCTTTTGTAGGCATGTACGATTAAAGTAACGCTCGGCAGAACGGAAGAGGGTAATGACACGCTTCTGTTCAGCCGTGACACCTGGACGCCCTCCAAGAAGCTCGTTTCCTGATTTGATATTGTTCTGCGCTTCGTTTATCAAGTCCTGACGTTCTATCGGATCACTGCTGACGAGCCAGCGCGATACGGTCTGGTCAATCTGACGGGTTTTCATCATCAGCATTTTCAGGTCTTCGGGCGAAATGCCAGGACCACCAACACCTGTTACTCCCACTACCACACATTTCATAGCGGCAATGGAATCGACATACTGGTTATACTGTTCCCATGCGGTCTGAACGTCAGGGCAAGGGCTCTCGACATCTTTCTTCTGGAATTGGTTCTGAACGGTGGACTTCATATCCTCGAAGATCTTCAGTGACTCCTGGGATACCACCTGACCTGTACCATATTTTTTCTTCATAGATGTGAAACTCGTCTGCACGCCTTCCAAGGCTTTCTTAGCTGATTCCACCTCGGTATCTAGACCGAAACACGGATTCCGCTCGATGGTGATCTGATACTGTTGGTTCAGATCCCTACCAAAAGGAATCTCAAAGAGGTTATATTTCTTCTTCTCGGTCTTATCCATCAGGAAGACATCATGAAGCGTGATATTCACCTGCGTACGCTTGTTCTGGATATTAAATGTCTGGGCGATGAAGTCGTTCTCCATCTTATACTCTGTGGGAGCAGGCTGCAGACCTTCATAATCGATCCAGCGTTTGAAGGAGAACATCTTATGCGGCTGGGGAATGGAAGCCTTGACAAGCTTCGTGATACGATACTTGTCGGCAGGATCAAAAGCCACCACATAGGGGAGCTGTTTCGGACGTAGCTTACGCTTTTTAATCAACGGATAAAAATGCACATTATCCCAGAACACCAACAGCGACCTATAGGAGATGAGGGTCACCGTGAGTGTGTTGGCATCTTCGCTGAACACGAACTTTACCATCAGATCCATATCCTTGCTGTCTGGTTTCAGGGAAATATGGTCGGTATAGGACTTCCCCTGTGCCACAGTAATAGTCTTGACAATCTGTGCTTGGGTAGCAAGCATCCAAAGACAGCCTGCCAGCAGAAGTATTATTCTATGTCTTATCTTCATACGCTTTTATGATTGCTCAAAATAAATCCATTCTTTGGGCTCGCCTTGACGCATGACCCAGGCTGCCACCTTCATATCCTCAGGGTAAGGCGCCTCTATCAGTGCATGATAGGTGTCATAGCGCAGATAGGAAGCCACCCGTTGAACGCCCCATAACAAGTCAGTATAAGTGTCAGTCGCATTCAGACACACCCGTCCGGCAAAGTCACCGAAGTATCGGATATTCGGATGCCAAGGGTGCGGAATCGACTGTCCAGTAGCATCGGCAGTGAGGAAATGTAACGATGGCGGTGCATCCACACAGGGATAATTATGAGGCAGCTCGATCATCATCTGAAAACCTGTAGCATAGAGAGGTTCATTTTCTACCCCAGGCTCATTCAGCGCCTCCTCGTGGATCACGCCACAGATGCTACGCAGATGATAGGTGACGAGATAGGCCGTAGGCAGACCGTCGGCATTGCGACGCACCACCTTGCAGGAGATATCCTGGCGGTCTGCCAGTCCTGTCTCCAGCTGCTGCCACTCATACCACAGGCGACGGTTCCGCCCATGAAGAGATGTGGCATCAAAAGCCTGTACCTCACGTTCCATCATATCGCTCAAGCTTTACTCATCCTGGAATAGGATCCGGCACCAGATATACCAAATCACCGTTCTTCACATTATAATCGGCCAGTTTCTGATCCTCACGACCGATACGTGGACGCATCACTCTGATCTCATGCACCTGTGGGTCTTCCTTTCCGAAGAAATAGTCCAAGGGCGCACCCGTCTGATCGATCGACGGGAAGTCAAAAATCAGACGACCGTCTTCACCGATAGCATGACGCAGGTTGTCCATCAGCGTAGCTAGCGGAGCATCCGGATTCACAACCTTGAAACGGACCGTCTTATTCTTGTACGAGATATCCAAAAAGAATTCTTCCATATCTTATCTCATTAATTATTCAATTCTGATTTTTCAGTTTTATCTATTGTAATCGTTACCTGTATCGGGTAGATGTTCGTGCTCCTGACACTCATCATCGCCTGCATCAACGTCTCTGCCTGCGGAATTTTCTCCTCGAAGCCACGGCGGATAAACGCATTCTCATTCAACAGGATCTCGACAAGTATCTCATAACCTGCCTGCAGCCTGTCTTGCTGTTGACGATGACTGACAGTAATGCTCTTTACCATCTGACGGGTGATGCCGTAACGCGTCATCAACTCCATATAACAGAACAGTTTCATGTCGGACGGGGTCACCAGACGATCGTTGGTAATCATATAGTAACGCGACAGACTGGCCTCCTCCAACTGATCACGCACCTCGTCACTACCTGGCACAGGTGTGGCAATCAGTCGTACAGAGGTATTACTAAAACCTGCTGGCGGCTGGAAGGTACTGTCATCGGAAAGCTGATCATTAACGGCCGATCCTAAAGTGGTGACATAGGAAAGGGATAGCGAGACGTCATTGCGGAAGTCTGCCGCACGCGGATTCAACATCAGATAGACACCAGGGATTCGCTCTTCGACATTCGAACGGGCTGCATCACGCATACGTGTCAACGTCTCTATCAGACTATATATCACTTTATCGTTTGCCTCCTCACGCAATGACTGGAAGGCGTAGAAATCAGTATAGTAGCGACTGATAAGGGTATTCAACAATACCACGAGACGACCTTGATTGAAACGATCGGCACTCATCTTACGCACTTCTACGGGGAACTGTCCGAATATCTGGTCGGTAGAAGGTCGTAACATGTGTAGGAACTGCTGACTGGTACTATCCACCTCGGTACCGATACTCTGGAAACCTGCCACCCTGACAATGGGGGTATTGGAAGAGAGGTCTGCAGTACGCACCTCTGCATTCACCAGAATGATACTATTCAGAATCAGATTGTCCTTGTCAAACACAAAGTCATCCTTAATACCTGAGAACTCAAATACCATATCGACACTCTCCATCTCTACTGGTATGATCTTCTTGTACTGATGACTCTTCACACAATAGATTCTGACATTCTGACGGGCAAACAGATCCAGACACGATACAGAAGCATTATAGGTCTGAGAGCCGTTGTAAAGCACGGTGTCGATATCGAAGCAAGGCGAGAGCGGCAGTTCAGAAAACTCCCAAGGACTGACTAACGGCAGAATCTGTCCCTTTACCGTCACCTTAAGATCTTTGAAGCTACGGTTTTTCACCACAAAACTAAGACCGGTGAGGTCAGTGACAGGACCATCGAACTTCAACGATACCTTCCAGCGTCGGCCATCCATTCTAACAATCGAGCGGATATTTGCATTAAGCACTCGGGTCCTGAGCAGAGGAATGAAATGTGCTTCCGTATCCGTCAGCGTGAACACATGATCCTGTGTGAGTTCCATACTGGAAATACCAGATTGCAAGGAGGCTTGGACAACTGCCGTTGCAGGAATGGCATGACCAATCTCATAAGGAATCAGCATCTTTGAGAACTCCTCCAGCACATCGCTCTTCATTTGGTCCAAGTCGTTCTCCAACTCATTCGACTGAAAAGCCAATGCAGTCAGGAGCAACGAGAAAACCGGATCCTGTTCGATGCCTTCCAACTGGTCAGGATGATCACTGCTCCGCCAAATACGGATGGCCTCCTGCAGCAGTTCCTCAGCCCTCTGCTTATTTTCAAATATTGTCTGTTTCATGCTTCCAAATCTTTATTATTTCCATACGCGCAGCGTACTCTTATACAAATAGTCTTGCTTAGTGGAGGTAATCACTCCTTTTATCGTGATATAGACCAAACGCTCTTCACGGATATATGTCATCGTCACAGCCACCTCTTCGAGTCGCTTCTCGTAAACCTTCACAGCCTCTTTGAGCTCTGCTGCAAAGGTATTCATATTCTTCGAGGAACCAGAGATCTTTTTGGAATAGAGATCACGCAGACCATTCTCATAAAGCGTATCACCCGAATTGTAGATCACACCTTCATGCTCATCGAAGATCTCGAAACGCATATTATTGAAGACGAAACCGTACTTGGAATCTCCAATACTATTATAGCACGGCGTAGTCAACAACATATTCAGCGCCTCGTCAATCGAGCGCTTAATCTTGTTCTCACGGGCTAGGCCGTTTTTGACAACTTTCAGAGGTATTGACAGGTATGCCATAAGCGTTATTTAAATCAATGGTACAAAACGTTCACTTTCCGGCTCAGGCACATAGAGTGCATTGAACAGGTGCTCGAAGAGCTCTTGGTAAAGACGCTCGTAGAGATGATCCTTCAAGTCTTCCTCCATCAGACTCAGAGAATGGTTCATCTCCGTACGGAGTTCCTCCATCAGCATCGGTTTCATCTGGTTGTTGATATAGTTGGTGAGCGTCTGAGTCTGCTGCTCCAGCGCATTCTGCATCTCTTCCTTCACCAGGGCGATGAGCTTCTCCTTCGTCTCCTCAAGCAGTTTCACAATCAGCTCCTCATGCAACTGGGCATATAGTTCTGCCTTCGCCTGTCTCAGAAGGGCTTCGTAGTCGATGGTGTTATCCACCAACACCACTTTGTCAAGCACGGCCACCGCACCCGTCAGATAATCTTCAAACCAGTTCAGCCACTTCATGACATCCACCTGTCTTGGCTGTGGGATGACGATGGGTTGCTCTGTATTTGGGCTAATGATATAATAATCGACAGCATGGGCGATCTCTTGCAACAGCATCAGGAAATCATGCACACTGTTACGCTGACTGTATCCTTTCATGATGAAGAGATAGTGCAGAAGTGCACGCTTACCGTCGCCTTCCTCGAGATTTTGATGAGAGGTGATGGTGCTCAGTTTATTGACGTATCTCTCCACATAGGTGACAAACTGCTGGTTACCCGTCATGAGAAGACAAGGCGGTATATAGCCAGTATCAATAGAGAACATACCGTCCTTGACATTGAAGTGTACCAACGGCATCACATCCTGTGACTCCGCCTCCTCCAACGAGAGAAGGGCATATTCATAATGCGGACGAAGATAAGGCACACCTTCTTTTTCGAAGGATGTCGTCGTATCGCTAATACCAATCGTCAGGTAGTAACTGTCACCAAACAGCATGGGAATAGGAACGACAGCTTTCTCATCAGCGTCTATTATCTTACCAGACGGTAACAGAGCCATACATCGCAGGTCCTCCACCTCAAATGTATTCTTGACAAAAACGCCCTTACAACTCAGTTCCGTCCCAGGCAACATGCCCATCTGCGTACTTCCCAATGCTGCACGGATGGCAATCTGCTGCTGGAAATCCAACTTTTCCTCCAGACCGATGAAAGTCTGTGCTGTAATCTCCATGCCTGGCAACCAGTTAATTCTTGAATTCAGATCCATAACCCTACTGATTTATTGATTCAGTTCTGTATTATAATCCAGCGTCATACTTCCGTCAGGGTTCTGAGGAATCATGTGCTGTTTTATCTCTATCACACATCTCACATCGAAAGGAATCAACCACTCCTTCAGGAAAGCAGTTAATGGTTCCAACGATTTTCTCAACTCCAGGTAAGTGGCACTTGTCAACCCCGGAATCAGCAATTTATATGTCACCTGAGGCAACCAAAGACGAGTCGTATCAATAGGACTATAACGACCTTTTATTGTCTCCACCTCACAATGCATCAGGGCCTCCAGTATGTTTCCAACCAAACCGAGATTACCCCGCCAACGACTGACAAACGGTAATAATACCGCAGCCTCTTTTACCAGTTCGCTCTGCTCTGCTTCAATATCAAAGTTGAAATATTCCTTCAACAGATAACTCAGTTTCTGGTCCAGGAGTTCCGATACCTGACGCTCAATTTCCAGCTTCTTCCGAAACACATAGGTATCGAAGGGAGCAAATGACTCACTCAGCAGTTCTCTGCGCCACTCCAACTCCTTAAACTTCTCTGAGAAGTCTTCTCCACGAAGATCATCATCACGTGTCAGCAGCCCTTCTGGCAACAGACGCAGGAAACCATCACGCGTCAGCAGAACCTTGTTCTCCTTCTCGTAAACAGCTAGAACATCCTGATTGTAGTTTCTGTAGAACGTACCCTTGCCCTGAACCATCCACTTCCCGTTCATCTCAGGATAGAGATAATTCAGCAGCACTTCGGCCCTGATCTGACTGATATTCCTATTGATAATCATTGTTCGTTCAATTCAAAATAATAATCCTGTCCGTCGGCCACTACATGCAGCACGTCATAACTGGGAATACCTAACTGTGCCAGTGTCAATTCTCCAAAAGGAAAATCGGCATTGATCTCTCTGTATTCATGCTGATAAAGGCCGCTGAGGAGTACTCCACGCAAGTTGTCATCCGCCTCCACGAAGGCTTCTACAGCATGACCAGGGCGCATCACGTCCGTACGACGGTCGTTAGCGCGTTCTGTCACATAATCCACAAAACAGTCGTTCTCCAGACAGAGAATCACCGACTGAGCACCTGTCGTCTGTCCTATCAGACGAAGCGTCTCTGATACCGATGCCTGCCTTGAAAGTGACGAAGGTCGGATGGGTGTCCAACAAGCATGGACGACACAGTCATCATCATAAGCTTGGAAGTCAAGGAGCTTGGTAGTCAGATGTTGCCCGTCATAGTAGAACATCTTTCCGCATAGAGATGTGAATGTTCCCTGTTCCAAGGCTTCCTGATGAACCAGCTTCATTGCCTCCTGCACCTGTACAGCACCGATCACCGACGCCATTAGTGAGGTTGTCGGTACAGAACCCGTTTGCTCATGTCGGCGGATTACACCTGTACACGACATTCGCTTTGCCATGTCACGCAGGCCCTCAGGACCTAAATTACAGGCATAGCAGTTCTTACCTGGTATAAAAACCCGTGCCGTTCCTTCGAGTTCCTCGATGGCACCATCCACCCAGGGGACTCCTGCGCGCATGCATAAGCGGTTAATACAATATCGCGCCCAACGACTGTCCACACAACCGATGACCACATCCATTCGACGTATCAGTGAAAGTCCTACATCATAGGCCACATCGCCACAGATGGTCTGAACCTCCACAGCTGGATTCATGGCTTTCATGCGCTCTGCAATTACCTCCACTTTCAGACGATGCGCATCAGCATCAGCCTTCGTAAAGAGTACGGAGCGTGACAGATTGCCAACCTCCACCACATCAAAATCAACCACGACAAGATGTCCCACACCCAACAGTACCAAGTTCTTCAGCACCTCGTTTCCCAAGGCACCGCATCCGACCACCATCACATGGGCAGCCGACACTTGCTGTTGTTTTAGGCATTCACTCATCAGTTAATTATCTGGTTTCATATTAAGTTCTACATCCAACATATCATTCGGCACAGGCATCACCGTCAGCTTGGCATCACGATATCCTGCTTTCTTCAGCTGAATCTTACACGCCACCGTTGCCGGCAGGTTCTCCAGAATACACGGTGTGACACCAACCTCTATCCGATTCAGGATAATGGTGGCTCCCACCACGTTGCTATGAATGTTCAGCACACCATAGCTGGCTTTCGGCAGACTCATGTCGAGTACCTTCGGGAGCGTATCGTCCACCCACAGGAATATCTGCTTTGATTCCAAACCTTCCTTCAACGTGCTGACAGCATAGAATCCCAGTGCCAACTTTCCTTCCCATTTTCCAAAAGCCAAAGGCTCTCTGTTAAGCAATATCTGTGTTTCCTCATCTGGGGCAGTAATAGTCACCTGAGCCTTCAAGGAATCCAGTGGGACATTCGCTGCCATAGCCGTAGAGTCTATAGTTGTGGAGTCGGCTGCCTCCTTTAGAATCCCAGGTGTAATGCCTCGTGTCATCAACGGTCTGGCTTTCAGATCATCTGCTTTCAAAGTCAAGATCCGTTTCTCTCCAACTCCCAAATTAACCACCGTGTCTGCATAGCAGGTTTTATCCTGCATCACAATCACCTGATGATCACCTGGCTGCAGACGACTACTTGTTGCCTCGCCTTTCCCTATGGGCTGTCCATCAATATAGATGCGTCCCTCCAAGACTGGTAGTTTTACAGTCAGATAGGAATAGACCGATTGCAACACAACTGGCACCACGAGTTTTGCGCTATCCACAACCTCTACCGTATCAGACAGCTCCTCGTAGAATGGAGCCTCTACATGGTAGCCATGCTTCCCTAATGGGAGATTAAACTGGGCGAGCCCATTTCTAACGAGTGCAACTGTACTATCTACCTGCAAAATGGCATTCTCAGGAATAACCTGGAACACCACCCATTGCTTCGACAGTTTATATTCTTTCCCAGGCTTATCAGTCTGCATGATAGCCTGGTAATGTTTTTTCTTCCTCAATCCCTTGCCGGGCACCTTCCACATCAACTGTCCGTAATCTGGATGCTGCACCAGCAGGTAAGCGGTCTTATGAGGAGCTAATAAGGTGATTTTCCCATCACCCTCCTGGGCCGCTATCGGTGTCTTTCCATCGGCCTTGAAAGTGAATCCTTTCTCGTCGGTCTTCAAGTCCAAGGTCGCCATTTTCTTATCTACATGAAAAAACTTCTTCGTAGCAAGGTCGAATTTGACCCGCTTAAACTGCCCGATGCTGATTTTCTGTGCGACACAAGGCAGGGATAGTACTGCAATCAGTAAGATTACTAGTAGTCTTTTCTGCATGCAGTTATTTTCCAGTCACCATCGTATTGCCAGGACTGGTAATAGAGATGTTACCGCCATAAGAGCACATACACTTGCTGTTGTCAGTCAGTGCAGCAATACCACCCACCTTCACCTGAGAACTGCCTGGCGACCAGGGAGATGAAATCACTGGCACACAGGGCATCGGTGTCAGCACACCCATGGCTGCAGAAGTAGCAGAGGAAACAGTCGGATTAGACAACGACTGACACATGCCGAATGAAGGAATATTAGTTACCGTAAAATCCGTCGTCACAGCCATCAACAGATTCATGCACTTTGGTCTTGAAGGCACGGTAATAACCAATGTACACGGAGACAAGCCAAAACTACACTGGAGCATAGCTCCCTGAGTTACAAAGTTACCCATATTCTTTTTTTTATGAATCATCTGGCTCAGTCCCTAGGAAAGGAACCGAGTCAGATGAAGTGATTAATTACTTCCAAGGATTCTCGTATGCTACGGGACCATTCTCGAGCTTCTGACAGCTGAGCAGGATCTCCTCGTAGTGCTCCTCGCCGTCAGCCCAATACTCCTTGTAGTGTACACAGTAGCAAGCGGTACCCTTCAAGGTCTTCATGGCTGAACCGTCCTTCGTGTTCTCGAACTCAATCTCCAGGTCATGGGGAGCAGCCGGATCGATCATCCAAGCCAGCAACTCGGGGTTACCGTCGTTCAATGCCTTCACGCGGATGGTGATCTGTCCACCGCGAACGATACCTGCTACCTGACCTTCCTGATCAGTAGCCTGGTTAAACTTATAGTTTACCAACAATACCTCACGAGGTGCAAAGTCCTTAACCTTCAGCACAACCGGTGTTACATTCTCTGCCATAATATATTTCCTTTCTTAATTTTAATCCTATTAAACTTTTAACGATATGTTCAAGTTATGCCCATGCATTCTCGAACTTCACAGAGCCGACCTCAATGTTCTGACAAGAGATAAGAATCTCCTCGTAGTGGCCTTCCTTATCTGCCCAGTTCTCTTCGAAATCTACGCAGTAGGCGCCAGTGAACTTGATGGTCTTCATCACCTTCAGGGTCTTTGTCTCAAGGAACTGAATCTCACCATCCTTCTTCAGGAAACGGTCACACATCCAAGCCATCAGTTCGGGCGTACCGTCGTTGAGTGCCTTTACGCGAACGCGAAGCATCTGGAAACGGGGGATACCAGTCATCTGACCCTCGCGGTCGGTTTCCTGATCAAACTCATAAGATACCATCTGGACTTCACGGTCTTTGTAGTCCTGGATCTTCATTACTACTGGTGTTGTTGCCATAATTGTAAATGTTTAAAGGGTTAAACTTATTATTAATCACTTATTGATAATCACTGCTTATGCACTTGCCATAGCAGCTTCCTTGTCCTTCTTGTCTGCAGCGACCTTGATGATGAAGTTCTTAGCTGCATAGAACGGAGTCAACGTGATGTCACAGGTGATCTGCTTAGTGATAGGATCCTGACGGGGCTCACCGATCTCGTAGTTCTGGAACAGGTTACCATAACCTTTGTACTGGTTCAGGAACTCCTGAATCTTCGCCTTCAGGTTCTTCGGACTGTTGAATGGATCCCAGTTCTCAAGAGCCACTTCATGTACGAAGTTCATCAGCACCTTCTTCACCCAGTCGAACACACGAACAATAGGATACTCCTTCATGGCATCGAGATCACCATTGTAAAGAGTAGTGTTGTTGAAAGCCATCACACGGCCCTCGCTAAATACCATTGGAATCACCTGGTTATCCATCAGGGCAGCAATCTCAGACTTCAGCAGATCACTCTTCACACCCTTCACACCATCAAGTGTACCATACTTCTTACCACCGGCACCCTGAGCCATATTTGCGGTCTCGTCATAGAGTTTACCACAGAGGGCTGCAGCAGGAGCGATGTAGAAAGCCTTCTGATCTTCCTCGTCTGAAGACATCTTCTCAGCCTCACGACCTACGATCCAGTTGGCAGTCATAACCACGTTCATCAAGCACTGATCACTATCGCGATAGCCCTCAGTGTTAGCCTGTAGATCATCGAATGAATACTCGTCTGCATGGTCGGTAAGCAGCATCACCTTATACTTGAATGCCATCTTAGCCCACTGGAGCAGATCTACCTTATCAGTAAATACAGCACCAGGTACACAAACGAGACTGTAGGCATCCTTCAAGCTCAGACGGTCGAAACCGTTACGAAGAATGTTCTCCACCTCACCTGCGAAGCCAGAGTCAGCATCAGCGATATCTTCTTTCAGCACATTGATCACGCGCAGATTCTTTACCTTGTCAGTTCCGCAAGTCTTGAAGAATGAGTCGAGCTGACGATAGCTGCGCTCCAAGTTCTGTGTAGCATAGAGAGCATCGGTGATACCCTGCTTCAGCACATTTGTATATTTCTCCTCATCTTGTTTACAAGCATCAGCGAAACCGGTAGCGGTCTCCAGACTTGTGTCATTGAGCAGTTCCAACCAGCGTTTGATCTCTTTTTTCAAGCCGTCACGCTTATCCTTGAAACGCTTGTCGCTGAGGAACACATCCTTAGCAGCCTTACGCGCGGGATTCATATTATCTGCGTCGGGCATGAAGCCACGAATTGCATTGAAACCACCAAAAGCGGAAAGCAATTGTGATACGTCTTTACCTTTTTCCTGAAGCTCGGCACCTGCCTGGCTGGCGGCTTGAGCTTTCTGCATTTCTGTATCTGCCATAATTCAAAATACTTTTTTCTATTGCAAAATTAAACATTCATTTTTTGATGCCTCAGGTTTTATATAACTTTTCCTGAAGTTGTTGCGACAGGCAACCTGTCGGGCGACAAACGGTAATTTCTAATAGTTCCATCTGTCGCAGAGAGGACTATTTCTCCACCATGATACGGAATTCCACCGGGGTCATACCAACCACCTCCAACATTCTGCGCTGAAGAGTCCTGACGGAGTTGTAGCCAGCTTCGGCACTGATGGCAGCGATACCGTACTCGGGATGATCCCGCAACAACCGTAACGCGCGCACCAGACGAAGATTTTCCAGATACTCATCAGCTGATCTGAAGATAGTAGAATTACGGAACAGACGCATCAGGCGCGCTTGTGAGACGCCCATCAACTCAGCCAGTTCCTTGGCACCGAACTCTGCGGTCACCAACTGGGGCTCAGTCTCCAGGCGGTTCTCGAGCATAGCCAGCAACTCAGCATCATCCACCAGGTCTGCCTGCATCGACAACCGATGTCCACGCTGCATCTCGGCCTTCAACCAACCGACACGCTGACGCAGCTCATACCATGAGTTCAGCTGCTCACTCATCAGGAGATTACGTCCCAACAGACGCACATTCTCCAAATCAAGACGCTCATTCTCTTTCTCAAGACGGGCGATCTCCTGCTCCAGTTCTTCTATCTTCTTAGCCATTGTGTGTATCTATTATTCTATTTAATCAGCACCTTCCAGTTCGGAAAGCATCGACTGCAGCACCTGCTTCAACTCGTCACGGCTGCCAGCCTCCTTCAGGATGTCGCGCAACTTACGGTTCTGCTCAATGCTCTTACGGATCTTCTCGTCGGTGTCGATCTTACTCTTCACGCCAGAAAGGAAAGGGCTGTTCTGTACCAGACGACCCTTACCACCCTGTGCTTCAAAGTCACGCAGTTCACCAAACTTAAGTGTCTCAGTCACTGAGCCACCCTCTTCGTCAGTAAAGGCAACCTCTACTTTGGGCTTGAAGTGTGCAAAAGCATCATCGATGTTGTGGATGTCCTCCACAAACTCAGGATTACCAGCTTCCACGTCTGAAGTGTACTGGTCAATCATCAATGTCTTGTTCTGATCGATCAAACTGACTTTCGCATTTGACTCCTCATCTGGAGCCATCGAAATGAAATTCTCTTTCATTGCCATAGTTGTAATGGTTTTAAATGTTATACATCAAGTTAAAAATTATTTTTTCTCTTTCTTCGGAGCTTTCTTCTCTACGGACTCGGCAGCCTTTTCCTCAGGGTTACCAAGGCGCTTGCCGTTGACTACAAAGACTGCCTGTCCGTCCTTGTCGGCTTCCACCACGATATTGTCGCCTGACTTGACATCACCGGCAATCATCATCTTTGAGATGGGGTGACGCAACTCCTTACGGATGATACCGATGATCGGACGTGCACCATACTGCTGATTGTAACCGCGCAGGGCGATTTTCTCACGGGCATCAGGCGTTAACGTCAGCGTAATGTTCTGCTCCTCCAACAGCTTCAACAGACCTTTCAGGTGGATGTCGAAGATGTGGACAACGGTCTTGTCGGTGATAGGTGAGAACGGTACGATCTCTGTCAGACGTGCCAGAAACTCCGGACGGAAGTAACCCTGCATAATGTCCATCAGCTCATTGTTCTCGGGGATGACACCACTGTTGAACTTCTCCACAATCGTTTGTGCACCGATATTTGAGGTAAAGAGGATAAGCGCATTGGAGAAATCACCCACACGACCCAGACGGTCGTGCAACTTACCCTCATCGAGGATCTGCAGGAACAGGTCGAACACCGACTTGTGGGCTTTCTCAATCTCATCGAACAGCACCACAGCATATGGGTTCTGACGGATCTTGTTTACAAGCAGACCGCCTTCCTCGTAACCTACATATCCCGGAGGCGCACCATAGAGCAGCGCCACTGAATGTTCTTCCTTGAACTCAGACATATCGAAACGGATCAGAGCACTTTCGTCACCAAAGAGAAAAGTAGCGAGAGCCTTAGCCAACTCCGTCTTACCGGTACCAGTCGGACCCAGGAAGAAGAATGAGCCCATCGGCTGTCCTTTCTTGCTCAGACCAGAACGGGCCTCATACACAGCATCAAGTACCTTCTTTACTGCATGGTCCTGACCAACTACACGTTTCTTCAGAGTGTCTTCAGCCCCCATCAAACGGTCACGTTCTTTGGTCTGGACCTTACCCAGAGGTATGCCGGTCTGTTTAGCCACGACGGCACTCAGATCGTCGCTCTTCAGCTCTGTGCGCTGCTGAGCACTCAACTCTGTAAGTTTGTCAAGGATACCCGACAGGAATTCTAAACGCTCCTGGATGGTGGCAATCTTACTGAAATCGGTATCAGAATCAACACCAGCCAACAGGATGCAACTCACTTTATTAAACAACTCATAATTCAGCCAGTCGAGTTCCTTCATCAGGGTTTCGTCAGCCTTATCCTTTCTTTCTGTAGATCCCTTGATAGCATCAAGTTTCTCACGCAATTCAGTGATGATACTACCGGTCAGATCATTCATTGTCTTAACCTGTGCCATAGTACGGTCGATCAGGTCGAATGCAGAATCGGGCAGCGACTTCTCCGTCAGATAACGCTTTGCCAGACGGATGGCATCACTCAATACAGTCTCATCAGCTGTCAGTCCGTGATAAGCTTCGTAAGCGGGGATGGCACCCTTCAGGATGCGTAACGACAGGTCTGCCGTTGGCTCCTCTACGGTAATCTTCTCCAGCTTCGAGGTCATCTCCTTATCGGTCTCAATGTTCTTCGTATAACCGTCAATACTTGAGGTGGCCAACAACTGCAGACGACCTTTGCTCAACTCGTTCTTCAGGATGGAAGAAGCACCGAACAGGGAACCTTGTTTATCAAACAACTTATCGATCGACTCAATAATCAGCACGGCATTCGGCAGATTCTCCACTTCCGTAATCACATTCTTGAAGCGGTCCTCTACCTCACCTTTATACTGAGCATCGCCACCGAGGGCAGCAGTATCAAGCTCATAAGCCACTGCACCACTCAGGAAGCCCGGCACATGGTCGGCAGCCAGTTCACGCACGAAACCGTTCACCAAAGAGGTCTTACCGACACCTGCCTCACCTGTAATCAACAGGTTAGCCTTGGTTTTACGACCCAATATCTCGTAGATCACAGAGATCTCCTTCTCAAAACCGATCACATTATCGAGGTTTCCGGCACGGGCAATAGCAGTCTTGTCAACACAATACTTTGCGAGACTACCTTTTGCGCCTGTGCCAGCTGCGGGAGTGTGCTTCGTCAGTTCAGCACCTTCCATATAAGGAGCCTCCACATTGGCGCCACCAGCCATCTTCGCACTGATATCTGATGGGGTCAATGGCAATGTCTTCAACTGATCGAAAGAAAAACCTACGCCAGGTGTCACCAATGAGGCCAGCACACAGACGTCAGTGGTCTCATCAAGATTGAACTTCACCATATAGTTCTCAGCCTCTTCGAGAACGGCCACCGACTCTTCGCTATATTCCAGGTCTCTCATCGGACGAACGGCACGCGGCGCCAATTGCATCTGCACGTCAGCCCAGTCCTGCAAATAAAAATAATCCTTATTCAGTTCACTCTCAATAAAGTGTACGAGTCCGATTTCCTTGTGGAGCACAGCCTTGAACAGATGCGCAGGATAAATGGCATCGCTACAGTACTCCTCGGCGAAGGAATTGGCAATAGATTTTAGTTTCGCATTCATAACATGTACTATTTTTAGATATTATTGGGTACAAAATTACTAAAAAGCGAAGATTTAAAAACGTCTTCACACCTGCAATATCTATTCTTTTAACGTTTTTTATACATTTCACGTATCTTTTTCCGCAAACCATCCAACAATCAGAGAAAATATTGTATCTTTGCATCCAGAATGATGAGAACGATTTTTATTATACTACTGCTAACCATATCCGTGAACTCATCGGCACAGACTGCCGAAGAGGAGACGGAGAGCAAACTGCGGATAGAACATATCTGCGAGTTATATAACCATGACCAGAACGACTCTTTGATCGCACAGGCGCCTAGGGATATGGCCTTTCACAAAAGTATCGGGCTATGGGAGCACTATTACGAGACATGGATGCATCTAGTCAACACCTATACCTTCATGGGGAAAGTTAACACCGCTTTGCGCGAAGTTAAACAAATGCACGATGATGCGACCCAGCGTAACGACAATTACGGCTTAGCTCTTTCGAACTATGCAATGGGCAACGCCTACAATAATATGGGCTATCTGCCAGAAGCTGTAAAATGCTATCAGCTGAGTATCCAATTCATCCGCCAGACAAATACCAGCGAGACCACCTATAACGACATCTATAGCTATTACTGCGATGCCCTTAACGAGAACCATCAGTGGAAAGAGATGAAAGGGGTGACCGATGACTGGCGGAAACTGCTTGAAAGCATGACGGAATATGACAAAGGCAAAAAAACATCCAGTTCAAAGGTCTGGTATTCATATTACTATCTCGCCTGTGCCCAGATGCACCTTGGCTTAGGGGAACTCAATCAGGCAGAAAAAGACATCGACATGGCAGAGACCACCGCCCCCGATAGCACCGAATTCATTCAGATGAGTATCCTCTATTACCGCGCACAGCTATGGCTCCAGCGGAAAGACTATCGGAAAGCCCTCGACTACAACACTCGCCGACTGGAAAAGAGTCTCGGTTACGAGGACAAGTCGTCGCTCGTGATGATCCGTGAGCAACGGGCTAAGATTATGAACGGACTGGGACGGTTTGAGGAAATGGCAGAGATGTACAAGGAGGTCTATGAACTGACCGACTCGATGTATCGAAAGGATGCCCGCACACAAATTAACGAGCTCAACACACTCTTCCGCGTAAACGAGTTCGACATGGAGAAGCGTCTGAACCGCGTCCGCACAACGGCTATTGTCACAGTGGTCATTGCCTTGACCCTGCTTCTGCTGTTAGGCTACTGGTATCTGATGAACCGTCGGTTGAAGCGTAAGAATGAGGAACTGGCCATCGCCCGCGACAAGGCTCAGGAATCGTCGAGGATGAAAACAGAGTTTATCAAGAATATCTCCCACGAGATACGCACGCCGCTGAATATCCTGTCTGGTTTCTCACAGGTGATGGCACAGCCGGATGTAGAGTTGCCGAAAGAGATCCGTTATGAAGCCAGCGAGAAGATTGTGGAAAATACCAACCGCATCACATCACTCATTAACAAACTGCTAGCCCTTTCAGAGACCAGCAGCCGAAACCGCATTGAGCGCACCGACACTGTTAGCATCAACCAATTGTGTCACAGTGCCATCACCATGAGCCACGTGGGCGATAATCTGTTCTATCACTTCAATTTTATTTCTGACTTCAACGACGACGAGCAGATCCTGACCGCCGAATCATATGCCATCCAAGCAATCTCGCAGTTGCTTGACAATGCCATGAAGTTTACACCCGAAGGCGGCAAGATACAAATGATCTGCAGCAAGACCGACGGTTTTGTACAGATTGCCATAGAGGATAATGGCTGTGGTGTCCCGGCAGAGAAAGCCGAAGAGATCTTCAAGGAGTTTGTTCAACTCGATGAATATCAAACAGGAACGGGCATCGGTCTTACCCTCAGTCGCAACATCTCCCGAGGACTTGGAGGCGACCTTATACTCGACCTTTTCTATAGTCAAGGAGCACGCTTCGTCTTGACCCTTCCTCTTTAGAACGAATGAACGAATAAGGGTGTGCCGATTGGCACACCCTTTACTTTATTCCCATTCGATGGTTGCAGGTGGTTTTGAAGAGATATCATAGCAGACGCGGTTCACACCACGCACTTTATTGATGATCTCATTTGATACCTTTGCCATGAAATCGTAGGGCAGATGAGCCCAGTCGGCTGTCATCGCATCGGTAGAGGTCACTGCACGCAGAGCAACAGGATGCTCATAGGTACGCTCATCACCCATCACGCCCACGCTTCTCACGGTAGAGAGAAGGATGGCACCGGCCTGCCAGATCTGATCGTAGAGCGAAACCTCGATCTCGCCATCCTTCATATCGGCAGGAATACCAGCAGCCAACACCTTACGGGCCTCTTCGCCACTCAGCTTTACCTTGTAATCGCGCAGGCCACGAATATAGAGATCGTCGGCATCCTGAAGGATGCGCACTTTCTCCGGGGTGATATCACCGAGAATGCGCACGGCCAAACCAGGACCCGGGAACGGATGACGGGTGATCAGATGCTCGGGCATTCCCAACTGACGACCCACACGGCGCACCTCGTCCTTAAACAACCATTTCAGCGGTTCACAGAGCTGCAGATGCATCTCCTTGGGCAGACCGCCCACATTATGGTGGCTCTTAATCACCTTACCCGTGATATTCAACGATTCAATACGGTCGGGATAGATGGTTCCCTGTGCCAGCCATTTGGCATCCGTGATCTTCTTAGCCTCGGCGTTGAATACCTCCACAAAATCACGACCAATAATTTTGCGTTTCTGCTCAGGGTCAGTCACCCCGGCAAGATCAGCAAAGAACTTTGCACTGGCATCCACACCGATCACGTTCAGACCCAGCACCTGATAGTCGTCCATTACCTGACGGAACTCGTTCTTACGGAGCATACCATGATCAACGAAGATACACGTCAGATTACGGCCTATCGCACGGTTGAGCAGCACGGCAGCCACCGATGAATCCACACCACCAGAGAGGCCGAGGATCACACGGTCGTTACCCAACTGTGCCTTCAGTTCCGCCACCGTCGAATCAACGAAAGAAGCGGCACTCCACTCCTGTCGGCTACCACAGATATCTACCACAAAATTCTTTAACAACTCCTTACCCTGCAGTGTATGGAATACCTCAGGATGGAACTGCACAGCCCAAATGGGTTGTTGAGTCGAGGCAAAGGCGGCATTCTGTACGTCCTTGGTAGAACCGATTACCTTAAAGTTTTCAGGGATAGCCGTGATCGTATCGCCATGACTCATCCATACCTGTGAGTGCTGCTCAAAGCCCATAAAAAGCGGATTCGTAACATCCACCGTCTCCAGATTCGCACGGCCATACTCGCGGGAGTCTGCCTTCTCCACCTTGCCGCCCAACGTATGGGAGATGAACTGCGCTCCGTAGCAGATACCCAGCACGGGCACCTTGCCTACAAACTGCGACAGATCGACCTTAAACGCCTCGGGATCGTGAACCGAGTAGGGCGAGCCACTCAGGATCACGCCGATCACCGAAGGATCGTCGTTCGGGAATTTGTTGTAAGGCATAATCTCGCAGAAGGTGTCCAGCTCACGGACACGACGACCGATCAGCTGCGTCGTCTGTGAACCGAAATCCAAAATAATAATCTTCTGTGTCATACTGTATAATTTATAATTTAGAATTCAAATTTCAGAGGGATATAAACGCTTCGGCTTTGTCGAGGGTGTCGAGCTTTCCGACATCCAGCAGCTGCAAATCGCGCGCCTCATAGCCTCTGATCAAATGATTGCCACAAGCCTTCAGGTAGAAGTCCATAATGGGGAATCGCTCAGGCCAATCAGCCAATAGTGGAGCTAAAGAAGGATGGAAGACATGAATACCGGAAAAAGCCAATTGATGATTAGCTTTTTCGCCTTTCACTTCGCCTGTCTCGATATTGGTCCAGCCATGCAAGCGCATATCGTCGTCGAACATCAGGTAGCGTTTGGTCTTGCGCTCGCTCACAACCAGCAACGGGGCATCCATCGGGAGGGCGTTAAGATCGAGATTGCTGAGGATATCCACATTATGAATCAATATCGGCTCTGATGGATCAAAGAGCGGCAGTGCCTTCTTAATACCGCCACCCGTCTCCAGTAGGGCTTCGGTCTCATCAGAGATACGGATGTCTAACCCGAAATGATCATTGGCTGCCAGATAATCGATAATCTGATTGGCGAAATGATGCACGTTCACTACGATACGCTCATAACCGGCTTTTTTCAGTTTCATGACCACATGCCAGAGCAGCGGCTGCCCCCCTACCCTGACCAACGCCTTTGGCATCGTATCAGTCAAGGGTTTCAGTCGGGTTCCAAGTCCCGCAGCAAAGATCATCGCTTGTTTCATGCCTGCAAAGATACTAATAAGTGGGCAATATTCCAAATAAATGTGTATTTTTTTAAGAAGTGTTTGTTTGTGTCAGTCAAAAATTGTAATTTTGCCACCAAATTCAATAAAGGCATGATAAAGAATCACATCAAGAGCACCATACGTAAGGCACAGGCAGGTATTGCTTTCATCATCGTAGCAGCAGTACTTTCGCAGGTAATCAATGCGTTGCAATATGTCTATACCCGTCGGAATATCCGCAAACAGTCGGTAGAGAACACCTATAAAAACATGGTAAAACTACAGCGCACTGCCAACCTCCAGACCAGTGTGGAGAGTGCTGTAGAGGCCACGATGGGTGAAGTCACTGTCCAATTGGGCGACCCCGACCAGTTCTATGGCATCACCTCGCGCCTTGTATCTCATAATGATTATATTGTAGGCTGTGCTATCGCCATGCGCCCAGGCTATTATCCCCAGAAGGATAAGTTATTTGCGCCCTTTGCCTATCCTGAAAATAAAAACGGCAAAGGACAGCCACGCGTCAAACTGTTGCCTTACGACTACACCAAGCAGGAATGGTTTGCCACTCCTTTCCAGAAAGATTCTGCCATGTGGACGGAACCCTATTTCGATAAAGACGGCTCCGACCTGCTCGTCCGTACCTTCAGTAAGCCCATTCACGATAATGCAGGTCGTGTCGTCGGCATCCTGACCGCCGATGTCTTCTTCAAGGATCTGGCTACTGACGATGACTTTACCTATGACGAAATCGACAGGATCAACTTCGTAGGTTTTATCCTTCAGATATTAGGCCTGCTGCTCGTGGTTTATATCGTATGGAAATACACCTCTAAGTTCAAGCAGGTCAACCATCTGATCATGGAGCAAGAACTATTGACGAAGGAGCTTCAGATTGCCAGCGACATCCAGACGGCCATGCAGCCCAACATCTCTGACATCGAGAACGCCCGCCATCACCTCGACGTGCAGAAGCTGCTAATCTCTGCCCCAGACGTGAGTGCCGACTTCTACGACTATTTCTACGTCGGTTCGAAGGTAGTTTTCTGTATTGGCGATGTGCCAGGCAGTAATGTAAAGGCTGCCCTGATGATGTCGATCATCCGCAGTATCTTCCGTACGTCAGCCAGCATCAATAGTGTGAATGGCGAGGCCCCGTCCCCTGCAGCTGTTATCCGTTCGATGAACGACTCCTTGTGTACGGTTAACCATAACGAGATGTTCGCCACACTCTTTGTCGGCGTGCTCGATCTCAACAATGCCATTCTCACTTACACCAATGCGGGCAATCCCGCACCTGTAGTCGTCAGTCCCTCAACAGGTGCCAAGATGATCGATATTGATCCCAATATTCCTGTAGGCATCATGGAAGGCTACGAATATACCGAACAGCGTATCACACTGATCGAAGACTTCACCCTCTTCGTCTATAACGACGGTCTCTATGAGACGGAGAACATCCATCATGAGCCCTACGGCCAGAAGCGGATGCTCACCCGTCTCGAATCTTCCGCCCACCATAACGATGCACCTAAAAAAATGCTCTCCAGCATGCAGGAAGCAGTGGAGAGCCATCGTGGATCAGCACCTCAGATTGATGATATCCTGATGCTGACCATAAGGATGATCTGATTATGGATACCACTTCACGTTAGGATCATTCACATAATCGATGAACTTCGGGTAAACAGCTTTAAGACTCTCCTGCTCATCCGGCCACGGGAAGGTGGGATCTACAAGAATCTTACAAGCAGGTTTTCCCGTATCGGCATAAAGCGGATGCCATTTACCATCATCTTTCTTCACCTCAATCAGAACTTGCTTCACCGATGAGAACGAGCCTTTGATGGAGAATGGTACGGGATCCTTCTTTGCACTCGGCAGACCCTTTTTATCTGCATTGGTATTCACCATCGTCTTCTGATCGACACCAAACAGTTTGTGAACCTCATAACTGTCATCGCCATTAATACGGAGTGGCAACTGTCCACCAGCGGCCTGCAGCACACAGTCGGCACCATCCTTGGTCAGCGTCACGTCGAGCACGATATCATTGAAGTCGAAGTCAGTGTTTTCCGAAGCACTGAGGTCCTCGGCAATCACGCGCCAAGTAGGCTCCACTGGTTTCTCTGGGGTAATCAGAGTTGGATAGGTATCCTCTATATGCCTATTCACAGCAATGATTATATCGTTGCAGTCATTATCATTTTCATTAGGATCAAGATCTTCTATACCGACAACCCACGAGTTATATAACTTTTCTCCCTCTTTTTCGTCGTAAGTCACGGCAAAGTATTTGTCTTCTTCATTATCGTTCAGATAACGGTTTGTATAATACGTCTTACCA
>Ga0265300_10000964_pt1 | contig 28507 bp, 65 predicted proteins | sample AusTroGonzalo_MG_FD_193482 | JGI IMG/M metagenome (GOLD analysis project Ga0265300, IMG submission 193482) | Bovine rumen microbial communities from tropical cattle in Woodstock, Queensland, Australia - Gonzalo_03 | ecosystem: Host-associated > Mammals > Digestive system > Stomach > Rumen ...
TTCTATTTCAGAAGCAGAACCGCTAAATTCAGCACTTCCTTGATGAGCCAAAAATACTGATTGCTTTAATGCATATCTACGCTTACCTGCCAAAAAGATAAGAAATCCTGCGGACATAGCTACTCCCATACAAACTGTAATAATAGGAATACGACTTGCTTCAATAATATCGCAAAAAGCAGTAGCCTGATCTAAACATCCTCCATATGAAAAAATATTTAATATTATTGGCTTTAATTCCTCTTCGGGAATTTCCATTTCTTCAAGATTCATACGGATTATTGTCTTAGAAAGTTCTATAAGACTATAATCGTCCTCGATTTCATAATCAATAAAGAATGTCCTACATTTTGCCAGTTTCCAATATTCAACTTCCTTTGAATCAGGTAAAGTAACATTCTTTAATTCTTCAGGGAGTATAAATTCCATTAATTCTTCCATGCCGTTACCTCCAGTTAGAAAGTGCCTCTTACAGATTCAAAAAATTTAAATATGGGTTGTGTCTGTTCTGGAACAACTACGATTGTTCCATCAGGCATTTTCTTGTTATGTTCCTTTTTAATTTTTGTTTCAAACCTTCCAAATCCATACAGATAGAGTTGCTCACCCTCCTGAAGCATTTTGACTATCTCTTCAAGCACGGCATCAATTACTCTTTCAGTACGTGCCTGAATCTCACCTGCATTCTTAGCTGCACGTCTAACCAAATCTCTCTTTTTCAACATCTTTTTATCTCCTTATAATCTTTATTTTGTTCCTTTATTATGGACTTAAAAATGATATAATAAATATCCCCATAATATGGGAGAAACACAAACCATCAAGATATCCCCTGCTGCTCCGTGTTTCTCGCACTTTGTACCTGTGACTCCTTTGTAAAACAAGACAAAAACGCTTCGGGGTTTACTTCATACAACACTTTAAGCAATACAGGTTTGTTCGCATTTGTCTTGCTATTGCTATTTTTAGTCTGCTCAGGAATCCTAAATGCACGATTGATAAGCCAATGCATAAGCCCAACATAATTGCTTGATATTCCAGTCTTACGGATATCTTTAATTAACTCTTCAAAATTATCCATGAGTAGGAGATTAGTACCATCATACCAATCGGTTTCTTGTGACGATTCAATATTGGTTACGGTCAATGCATACTTCTCAATCATCTTTTCTATCTTCTCACTACGCTTACGCTTTTCCTTTATAGTTACAGGAACAAGGAACTGCTCAATCGGTATCGTCTTTGTATCTGACCTGTATTTATTTAAGTTTAACTGATACATATAATTCATCGGGCATACGAGTTTTGGATTGATCTTCTTTTCAATCTTTTCTTTATTCGCCTTGATCATTTGCTTGCGCTGTTCGTTTGTCCTCGCCTTGCGCTTATCCTTTTTGGTTATCTGCCAGAAAAGCGGCAATCCGTTTTCCTCAATATCAAGCTGAGATTTGATATAACGTATCTCTTCAGTGGTATCCAGATCAAACTTTCGCTTACTTGAATCAACGCATATCTGAGCAACAACCGCCAATATCATGGCGATATCCTGATACTTCTGGTCAGGAAAATTATAAGTATATGACAGTGCAATCTGTGCAAGATTAGACGATTCGCCAATTCCTAATTGGGAATTAGCCAGTGCTATATCTGCCTTAGCAAAATCCTTTGGCGTGTTATCATATATGTTTTTCTCTTTAGGTATTTTATTAACAACGGTTGAATATTGAATATAACACTTTCTCGCATGCTCAACAATGTCGGGCTGATTGGTGGTATAAATGCTATCCGAATCCATATCACTGCCGTTATTCCTATCTTGGAAACACGTATGCTGCATATTGACCGCTATACATAATTTGCCAAGTCTAAAATATCTATCAAAGAACGGATGATATCTATTATGCAGATGCCCTAAGTTTGACATATGATTGAACGGGCTTCTGAACTCCGCCAAGAACTCATTATCTCTAAAGCGTTCTGTCCAGCACTGTATCGCTCCATCCTCTGTAATAAATGTCGGATCGTCTTCAACATTCTCGCCTATTGCATGTAAAAGCATTGCGTATGGTGAGCCAACAATGGTCAGGTTATCCGCATTCTGTATTACCTTGCCCGACTTGAAGTTTAATACATATGCTTCAATAATCTTTCTCTTTCTATCTCTGAAATACGAACTGTATACAAAGTCGGGGTTATGTTCCGTAAGTGCAACCAGCACGTCATAATCGTTTGCAAAGTTCGTATTCTTTCTTAAGTATTCAAGAAATACTTTATTGTCCTTTTTCAGCTTATCAATATAATTGACACTCCTTGCCGTTACCTCTGGCATTGTCTCAAGGTCAAGTGCATTGATCATCTGATATGACATCCTCTGTACATCACCCAGCTTACTTTCATGCGTGGTCTTTACTATGCCCCAACGATTATGATTCTTACGTACCCACGATGCCCAATAATCAAATGATATGTTGAAATTAAGCCATTTGGCAACCGACTCTGTGCATATCAGCTTTATATTCGACACCTTGATATCCCGCCCAAACATATCCTTAACTGTCGCAGTGTCATAATCTGCACCAAAATGTTCACGCATGAATAATTCGATATTGGTATTGAACGCTGCACACTTGGTCATATGGTTTCTCAGCAGGATATATCCATCCGCCCATTTGGGGAATATGCTCATGTCTATCAGCGCCTGCCCATCAAATATGCAGTTCTTTAATTCATATGAGCCGCGCTTCCTTGCAACGCAGTGCTTATCCTCGTCCAGTTCAATAGTCACCGCAGGGGTGGTCATATACGAATCAATATCCTTGAGCATTAATATCTGATCGGGATCAATCTCAATCGTACCCACCGTCCCCGATGTGATGAGAGATTGGTATGCCCCAAGCTGGATTATCGGTGCATTCTTCTCAGGCAACTGTATCCCCATTGTTAAAAACTCATGGGCTTTATCATATAGGGAATCCCTAATGAACATACATGTCCCCTTCTTCGCCTTGCCCGGAGTACGATACAACATCTTATAATGGATCTCCGTGTCCTTATATCTGACAATTACTCCGTCCTCATACGCCATCTCTCTCAGGCGTTCCTTTTTTATCTCTACACACTTGTCTATATTCGTTTCAAGATTGGCAAGTATTTGATTTCTAACCGTTTCATCTGTGTATATCTTGGGAATCTTCTCATACAGTTCCCTATATGCCTTGGTCTTATATGAGAATGCTAAACAGATTATGTCTCTGGAGCTGCCATCTTTCCACACTTCCATGCCAGACTCCACAAGAAAATCCTTGAAAAGGCTATTAGACAACATCGCGTTCTCCGTATCAGGATACTGCCTAAAGCCCCAATAACATTCATACAGGCTCGCCGCCTCATAATTCTTAATTTTTATTCCGTACTCAGACATTTAGACACCCCCGTCCCAGAGGTGGTCATTTAAAATGTCTTTTATATCCCCCGCCAACTCCATGATTGCGGCTTTGGGGATGCCCGCCTTGTCGCTGAACGCTAACAGGCAGTTCTCAATTTCTTCTGCTAGATCATCAATCTCGGTTGGCAAATATAAGCCAACCACTATATATTGCATCTCCTTTCTTTGGTATACACAAATTGTAGCAGTAAAGTTGCTGGCTGTCAACTACATAATTTTTAGAGTGATAATTTTAAGATCAGACATGTGGCACGGAGCCTTATTTTATGCGGCTGGAGAGGTGGTCAGTCGATAAAATTTTGCGTCACATGGAAGCAATATATTAATTAATATATATAATAATAATTATTATATAATATATATTTATATATATATTGCAACTTTTTCTGTTTTTTCAGGGTGACTAACGTGCCTTGAAGCCTTGTGTGGCAAGGGTTTGCGCGGGGTGGTCGATCTTAAAAAATTTAGGGGTTATCTTAATCGAAGGTGGCTTTGAGCCTTGCTGTGTAAGGGCTGAAGGCTATTTTTTGTTTTGGGATTTGCTTATTGTATATTTTGTTTAGTGATATCATTTTGATATCATCGTTGTTTTTGCGGTAGGGTGGGGGTTTATGGAGAAATGGTATAAATTTGGTGTTTATTTGGTGAGGTGAGTATGTTGCGGTGTGGTGGGTATTATGCGGGGAAATGAGCGTAAAATGGCATTATTTTGGTGTTGCTGCGATGGGATGGGGATTTCGGCTGGGGTGTGTGGATGAAATTACGTGTCTGGCTTTACAGCTCGGAAAGTGGTTTTAGGTTTTTAATATCCCCACTTTAAAAAGCTTATTTTATTATATCTAATATGTATTATATAAAAAAATCTATTTTTGTTTTTGTTTCTGTAAGTGGTATTCTATAAGTGGCACTACATTATAGTTTTTGCGTATAGTAAAGACTTTTGATTTTACGTATAGTAAAGTCCGTATGTGTCAATCGCACATTGACAACAAAATAACACTTCTTTAATCGACACGGATAAGCGTGTAAGTACTTTTAGAGTTTTTCTTTTCTGTACTTCTTGTACAAGCTTATGTTTATAAGCTTTTCTTTCATTCTTTCAAGCTTTACCGCAACAACTCCAATATAGGCGGTAACAAGCTACTAACCATTCTTAAGTGGTAAAACACTTTCGGCACTCTAAAAGCCTTGCATACTTTTGATTATAAAGCGTTGCTTGTAAACGTGAAAAAATCCCTTTAGCAAAAGTTAGCTAATAGTTAGATAAAGAAGTACGGGATATAGTAAGCGGTCGGCCCGTTTAAAGTTATAGACACATATAAAAGCCTTTACTCATAGCAGGCGAAGAAACAAAATTTTAAAGAAATGAGGTAAAAAGTTATGTCAAAAGAATTAAAGGTTACGGATGTAAATTTCAAAGGATTGAATAAGGTTTTAAAGGTTAGAAAAGATATTGAAGTTTTAACTAAAGGTTACGCTATTAATCGCGGTAAACTTGAAAGTGATAAGGCCGATATTGAGAAGTCTCTTCATGTTATGGAAGATAAGAAAATCAAGACTGACGCGCCCGAATATATCGCGGAGTATAACAAGCTTATTAATGTTAACAAGGAATTGTCAGACCTTGCTAACAAGTATCACGATAATAGACAAGCATTAAATAAGGATAAGCAAAAAGCATTAGATAGCTTATTATCTGACGATATCTATACTTTTGGCTATCTTTCTACTACTAACAAAATTGATAATGGTTGTGTTGTTATCGGCAAGAAATCTTATGAATTGCCCAAAAACGACGCGGGCAAGGTTATTTCTTATGAGGACTATATCAAGCGCGCACTTGACCTTTTAGGTTTTCAGCGGATGTATGTTAAAAACGCTGGCCCGTTTGAATCTTTCGTAAAAGTTATGCATAGCGTGAAAGTTTCACCCAAAAACGCGGAGTTATTAAAAGGTCTTAATAAGTACGGATACAAAGAGTTATTTATTGTAGCTTGCGCTAATTATTGCATTAATTCCGGCGCGTATGTTTGGAATAAGACCGAAACTGGTATCAAGCCCATTGAAACTAACAAGTAATTCAAACACCTAAAGGCGAAAATAAGAGGGTTAAAAGCCCTCTTATTTTTGTGCTTTTTTTCTTTTTGTGCGCGGGTGCGTGTGTATAAGTTTCTTTTTTTTACGCGCGCACTTAAGCACTCTTTTTTTTAACACACGCAATAAGACTCTTTTGAATACACTCATGATAAAAGGCTCGCTTCAGACACACGCAAGAAGTGGGCTTTTTATAATGCGTGTAGCATTAAATATATTTTTGGAGGCATATTATATGGATATGGAATGGGTTAACAGTATTTATAAGCGTACGTGTACACATGAGGATTATACACCCGCGCCACATCGCGAGTATTCTCTTGAGGATTATCGCGTTGTAGTTGGCGCGTACACTGTCGATGTTACTGTAGCGGTATATGAGGGTGAGGGCTACGACGATACGCGCCCGCGTATTATCGACAAGGCTTTATATCAGATTATGGCGTATCCGTTATTAGGTGAGGTTGATACAATCAATTATCAGGGTGAGGAATTGACCGAGGACGACGTTGAAAGTATCACACATATTAGATAAAGGGGGTATAGGCATGGTTAGAATATTAACACCAGCAGAAGCAAGGGCGGAGTCCGCCTATAGATGTGCAAAGGACGGGCGCACTATATGGCGCAAAGTATACCGCGCAATTAAGGCAGAAGCTGATTATAATATGCGCGAGTATATGTTTGCTATGTTAGGTTACGCATGGTTTAAGTCTTTACAGGCAACAGAGGGGTGATTATATGAAGCTTTACAGTAACATTGAAACACATAGAACATACGTGGAGTTTTGGGGTGCGTCAACAAAGCACCCTGACTCCGTACATTGCTATCAGGACGACGTTGAGCGCGGAAAGTATATCCCTAACGAGTATCAGGAAGACGGGGACAATATACTCCAGTGGCTTATGTATGTAGCAAGCATGAAGACATGGGAATTTCATGCAATAGAAGTACTTGAAGATATCATAGAGTGGGATACAGATATAACAATCGCGAAGTATGGCAAGAAGGGGGTATGATTATGCATAAGGCATTATTTGAGATTATTGGCACAATGAGCGCAGAGAAGAACACGGAAGCGCTCCGTAAGGATATCTATAAGGCTGTTAAGGCGCGTGGATTGCGTAAGGTTATTCCGTATCGCGATATCATTCTCGCGTCACAAATGGTTGTAAAGCAGACACAACAGGCAGATAGCAACATGGTTGTATATAAGACACACGACAACTATTATGCAAAGGTTACGTGCAAGTATTATAAGGTCACAAGATAAAGGGGGTATAGTATGGCTTATAAGGTTACCCGTCGCGTTGACGGGGCGTATAACGACAGGACACGCAAGTATTATAGCTATTACGAGAAGGTTGGCACGTTTGACTATAAGTCAGAGGCGCGCGATGAAGTGGAGCGCCGTATGCATGCCGATGATCTCGATAGAGAAGAGGGCATAGTGCCTGCAAGCATTGAGTATACATATATCATAAAGGAGGTATAAGTATGTTAACCAGTATTGAGACACGCGCTATTCAGAACTCTATTCTGAAGAATGACAAGCGCGTAAAGAAGATTACGCCCGACAATAACGGGCGCGAGAAGGTGAAGGCGTATGTAATAGCGGAGTGCGCAAGGCTGAAAGTGAAGCCTACACCCGAAGAACTCCGCGTGGTGGTTTTGTCTGTAATGTCGAAGTGGCGCGAGTCATGCGCTATATTCGCTAATAAGGGATAAAGCAGGCACGGATTTTAAAGGAAATTTAAAGCGAAACACAAAGGAATTTTAAAGGGAACTGGGCGCACAAGCGAAACGGTTCTTTTTTTATCGCGCTAAAAATTATGCTTGACATTAGCGCGAACAAATGGTACTATTAATTATGCCCACGTTATGGGCGCATAGAAGGGAGAAGTAAAATGACACGTATATTTAAGGGATTTCTGTCCCTTATTCTTATCGCTGGCGTAATCGCTGGCATGATACTTATGGTAACGGAGCTTCCAACGGAAGCTCCTATCACGTCATTAATTAAGGTGAACGGTGGTGGTGCGCTCTTGTTCAGCGTTTCACTGCTGATTCTATATATAATCAACAACGGAAACAAAGATTCACTCTATTAATTATGTACCGCACCTATGCGTAAAATAGGGGAAAGGGAAACAAATGAATAGGAATTATTTAGTAGAGGAGACAATGGAACTCCTCGATAAGTACGGGCATGCCAACACAAACGAAGGTGTTGGTGTTATCGCAGACAGAAATCTTCGCGCAAAGGCGAAGATAATCGAAAGGCTCCGGAAGCATCCTCATTGGGATGAGGAGCAGAACGCAATCATATTGAAGTCTGATTATTCAAGAGACTTTGACAGAAGCAAGATTGCGATTTTTAGCTCATGGATTATGAGCCTGCGTGAAGTCGCAATGGAGTCTTGCAACGCAAACGCAGAACGTGGCAGAATGACAGAGCGTTACCACAAGGGACGTGAACAGTATCGCGCCCTTAAAAGAGTGGTAATGCCCGATAACTATGACGGATTGCTCCGTCTTGGCGAGTTGTACACTGAAAACATCGAAATCAGTGCATGGCTCGATGATATTCAAATTAACGACAACCGTTGGTATGACGGATATTATCTTGGGGATGAATACGATAAGCTTATGCAGTACTCGTTCCTTATCAAGGTAATCGACTCCGTGGCCGATGAACAGAGCCAGCTTGTAACGGAAACGACATGCGCGGTTGTTAAGAATGCATTTCCTAATATCAACTGCGTTGTAGGGCAGAAATGCTCCAAGGTTGTAAACGCAATCTGTAGGAGCATGAAGATTGATGCGAAACTGGATTACAACGCAAAATTCGCGCAGTTTGCGGACGGGTGTAACCCGTTACACTACGAGACTTACACAGTAATCAGCGTAAATCTGCTTGATTATTTAACAATGAGTTTCGGCAAGAACTGGGCAAGTTGCCACACAATCGATATTCACAACATCCGTTTCGGGAATGGAGAATGTCACTACCATGGTATGTATTGTGCAGGTTGTCTATCATATGCAGTAGATAGGGTATCAATTATCCTCTACACTGTAGATAGAGCATATGATAATCCTTCCGAAATGTGGAAAGCAGACAAGATAAGACGAAATATGTTCTATCTCGATCCCGATAATGGAAGCATTCTCGTCCAGTCCCGTGTATATCCTGACGGACGTGACGGCGGAGAAACAGGCATCGCAACACAGTTCAGAGCAATTATGCAAGACATAGTTGCTACTTGTTGGGAAATTCCTAATAACTGGACTTTAAAGAAGGGAACTGCACACACAGGAGATTACGCAATCAGAGACAACGATGCAGTCTGTTACTCTGACTGGACTTGCTACAACGATTGTAGCATATCCTTCAACAAGGAGTTTGATTCCTACGAAAGGATTGTTGTTGGCGCAGCACCTATCTGTCCTGTATGTGGATGTGAACACACTCGCGAAGACCACCTTGTCTGCGGAGACTGTGACGAGGATAGCAATTGGATTGAGTGTGACTGGTGTGGTCATCGCTTTGATCCGGAAAGCGATGACCATGTATACGATGAGTACGGAGATCGTGACTACTGCTGTCCTCGTTGTGCAGAACGTAACGGATGTTATCATGTACTTGATTGTTACGATGATTATTGCTGGACAAGCAATCCAGATATTTTCTGGGATGACTTCGCAGAGGAATATTATTATGACGACGACTGCGAAGTTACCTGCGAAGACGGATGTCAGTACCGTTCAGAGTACAACGCAGAACACGCAGGATATGTGCAAGCAAGAAACGAAGACGGATATTGGGTATGGGTACATGAGGAAGAGACCTATGGGCATTTTGACGGAGATTTGTACACATACGAGGAAGAAGAAGAGGAAGAAATTCCTTATGAGGAGGTGGTTTGATGAATAAGGCAATCAAATCTTTCATAAAAATCTGCAAGATGAAGCAGATGAAGTTAAAGGATTATTTGTATGACTTTTTGAAGTCAATGGGATATTCACCCATAAAGGAAGACGGGTTCGTGTTCGCAGAGGGCATTGAACCTGTCTGTTTAACAGCGCATATGGACACCGTTCATGAGATACCGAGGGGTGTTCCAAAGGAAGTTAAGGTAGAGGGAAACAAGATATCGTCTCCGCAAGGGATAGGCGGAGATGATAGATGTGGCATATATATGATATGCGACATCATCAAGCAAGGCTATCGCCCGTATGTTCTTTTTTGCGAGGACGAGGAAATAGGCGGAGTTGGCTCAAGCAAGTTCTGCAAGACAGAGTATATTAATATGCCTGTCAATCTGTATATAGAATTAGATAGAGCGCATAAAGATGATCTTGTGTTCTATCAAGACGGAAACAAGGAATTTCATTTGTGGTGCGAAGAAATTACTGGATATTACGAGGATTTTGGTTCATTCAGTGATATAAGCGAACTCTGTCCTGCATCGGGTATCGCAGGAGTAAATATAAGTTGTGGTTACTATCAGGCACACCAGCCGATTGAGTACGTAATGTTTAATGAAATGTTAAACAGCATCGAAGTGACTAAGAAGCTTATTGAAGCCTCAAGGGAACTGGAGAAGCCTTGGGAATATATTGAGCAGAAGTATTCTTGTACTTGGTGGAACAGCGCAGATTGGGGCGTTATACCCAAGAACATCACATATGGTTGGAAATCATATGTGTTCGTTGATGAGTCATGCAATTGCTACACATCAACTGGCGACACATTAGAGGAAGCGGTAGGATGTTTTCTCATGGATAACCCTAATCTGTCATGGGGACAGATAGTGGAAATCTATGATGAGGACGAGTTTATGGATACATACGGAAACGCCAAAAGAAAGGAGGTGGTATGAATGGCATACGATGAGATTAAAACATTGGAGAACCATAAGGAGTTCTCCGCAAAGGCAGTAAGGGAACTGTTAGGCAGAGAGCGTTCACGTTCATTTATAGAACGGATTATGAGTGCCCCGTCAGTTGCAACAATAAGTCGCGTAATGGTAGAAGTACGCAGAGCAATCTAATGAATAATTATGCATAAAAAATGAATAAAAGGAGAATAATATTATGACAAAAATGGAATTAGCTACAGTAGTAGCAGAAAAAGTTGGCGGAGTTGTTAGAGAGGTTGAGAAGGCAAACGGAATAATAGCAATAGGTATCGTAAAAGAAACAACAGGCATATCACCTACTGTATACATTGATCCATACTGGCATGAGGGGTTTATCGATGTAGATGAGGTTGTAGAGGCAGTAAAGGATGTATTCGAGAACGCAATTGTCCCTGATATCAACTTAGACTTTATCAAGGATTACTTCAAGGTAAAGCCGATGCTTAGAGCAAGGTTGTACAACAAAGCAACTAAGGCAGAGGTGTTCATGTCTGCTAAAAATGCGGGATTTGATGACCTCATTGTTATCCCATATGTTGTTATCAGTGCTAACGCAGAGGACGGTATCGCAGCTATCAAGGTAAACAACTGGATGCTTGAGCAGTGGAATAAGTGTGATTTGGAAGTTATCGCAGATGCACTTATTAATTCCAAAGAAGAAGTAACAAGACGTCCATTCAGAGAAACTATTGCAGAACTTATGGGTATACCTGTTGATGACTTACCTTTTGTAGTTCCTGATATGGAAATAATAAGTAATACATCACACCAGTTTGGCGCAATTGGTATTCTTATTAAGCTAAATGAGTTAAAACAAAGATATCCCAACGGATTTACAGTTCTACCCGCATCAGTGCATGAGGTGCTGATATATCCTGAAGCCGATGCATCATTATCCAGTATGGTAGGCGCAGTAAACATGCAGGAAGTTAAGGATGTAGATGTGTTAAGCAATAATGTATATGTGTTCAACGAGTTACCAAAGGAAAACGTAGATGAGTATATGGATATGCTTAAAATGGTTTATTCAATGTGAAAGGAGAACATAACTATGAAAGAACTTAAAACAACCAAGACTATTGAGGAAATTTACGGATATCAGGCAAGTGACGGAAAGTTTTTTGAAGATAAAGCGGAATGCAAGAAATATGAGCAGACCGCAGAAATGGTTATCTACAATGATTTTAAGCGTCTTATGGTAGGTGGCGATACGTTTTCGGAAAATCAGATATGGGAAAACTATGGATATGGAAGCGATGATTTTAGTCTGGCGGTTATCGAAATTAAGGATGAAGCAGACTTGCGTATCGCTAATATGTTTGGGGAAATCCACAAGAAGGGAACATTAAGTCCTGACGTAATCGGAAAGCGCATATTGGTAAGTATTGGCAACGAATACAATTATGATTGTGGTTGGTTTGCCCGTACAGAAGAACAGTTAATAGAAGACTTCAAAAAAGACATAGCAAAGTTCTTCCACCCTAAAAAGGAGAGCGATTGATATGAAGAACTATCTTTGTGGGAAATGCGTGTTTGAAACAGAAGATGAAGCTAACGCATATCGCAATTTGGTAATGAAAGAGACGCGACATGTATTAGGTGTATTTGCAACGGAACGGAAGGTAACCCACACCTTCCGTTTGCAAAAGAAAGGAGCGAGTGCATGATAGTAAAGGCATTAACACAGGACGGTGGTGGCAAGGTAACCAATGGAGTTTATCTGCATGGCGAATTGGAGCAGATTAATGGGTATGATCTCGTTGAGTTTGAGCCACCCAAGGCAGACGGAGTTTATGGCTGTTTCGTTCATATTAAGGACGAGACATATGTAGCAAAGCTTTTCTATTGGAAAGCAAAGATTGATGAAAAGCTGACTATGAATCGTGGATTGATAGTTAGCGTGGACAACAAAGATGATGTTAAGTACGCTCAAGAGAAATTCAAAAAGAGAGCGTATTGGATATGAAAGGAGGAAATAATTATGAGTTTTGCAGCGGATTATACTGAAATTGTAACAAAGACAGGTGTGGATTTTCACGGAAAGTTAAAAATGCAGTTTGAGAACTTTAAGCCAGACGATCCTGTTGAATTGTTGTTTCTCACCACTCGTGCTAATAATGCTCTTAGAAGAGCAAAGATTGATACAATGGGGGTTTTAATGAAAAAATTACCTACGCTTGGTTCATTGCGAGGCGTTGGAAAGGACACCGTTAAAAATATTAAAACAACTTTTGTAGATTATTGGTATAGCCAGCTTAATAGAGAAGGAAAGTTAAGATTTTGGGCTTATACAATTGTACATAATGAAGAGGAGGATGAAGTGACATGACGGTAGGCAACTTAAAGGATACTTAATACAAGAGTATATGTAACGTTAAGCAAATATTGAAAGGAGAAAACAAAATGGGATTAGATATGTATATGAATAGAAGACTTAAAACAGATGTTAATGGTGAATATGCAAAGGAAGTTGCATATTGGCGTAAAGCTAATCAGGTGCGTCAATGGATAGTTGACCATACGGAAATGCAGAAAGAAGATAATTGCGAAATTATTCCAATGACAAAGGAATTATTAGAACAGCTTGTTAAGGATTGCGAAGAGGTGCTTGCAAATCCTGAACGTGCATCAGAAATTATGCCCACATCTTCTGGATTCTTTTTTGGCGGTACGGAGTATGACGAATGGTATTTTGAAAACCTGCGTGATACTATTCAACAGGTTAAAGAAATATTAGACCATACAGATTTTGATACTGAAGTAGTTGAATACACCGAGTGGTGGTAATCGGAAAGGAGGATTTAACATGACAGTAGGAAACTTAAAGGCGTTGCTTGATTGCTATGATGACGAACAGAAAATCGTCATTGGACAGCGACAGAATTACGGTTCTGATTTTGCTTACAGTATCTGTGAGGATATTGAGGAACATGGAGTTAATAAGTTTTACGGAAGAAATATCGACAATGCTGTAATGCTTATGTTGGGAAGTCAAATTGGAGTCATCTATGATAACGACGAAGATGATGACGAGTATGACGATGAGGTGATTATATGAACAGAAGGATATACGAAAGACAACTGTATAAGCTTATTGCTGAGTATTGCCATCTACGGGACGACACTACGGATTACGAAGCAGTACATAATAAGTATGATGAATTGTGCGAATTGCAACGCAAATTCATGCAAGAACTTGCAGATGCGTACAGACATCTTATATTTTGTCCTGAACAAGAAGTTATTTGGGAAGTTTTGGTTAAAATAGCAGTTGACGATTATCCCACAACTGGACAGCGTTGTGCTTATATACAATCAGAAGATGTTGCACATAAAGTAAATGAGCTTATGTGGGAAGAGTTTGGCGACCTTTTGTTAGATTCTGATACATATCCCGAAATTGACAATTGTCATGATAACATATATTGGGTTGTTGACTTTATGTTTGCAGGAGTTTACACGCCTTATTGGGAGGGTTGGGGCGAGTATGAAATGACAACGGAAATGAGAGATTGGAGCGAAAGCGCTTTACCATTTGGCTGAAAGGAGTGATGTTATGAAAACATTAAATGAGGTATGGAAATACTTATGTAAGCGTCAGGGTTATGACTTGGCGCAGTTCTACGTAAGCAATCCAAACGAGGTTGCTAAGGCATTCTGGAACGGAGTGCTGACAGTACTGGAACTTGAAGGCAAAATAACTCCAGATGACGGAATGAACATCTGGAATGAACTTGTGAAAGGGGCGTGATAATTATGACTGTAAAAGAATTAAGAGAATTTTTAGAAACTTGTCCACAAGATATTCAAGTTGTAATAGTTGCTCCAAGCGATAAGATTACAACACCAGTGCGTTATAGCATTATTACAGATATTGCACAAACAAAGCCATATTCATGTCATGACGAACCTAAATATCCTGATGTGGTTGAAATTGCAATAGGTTAAGTTGAAAGGAGATGAGATTATGGTAGTACAGATTAGTGTAGATATAGCGGTAACTGAAGATGAATACAACAGATACAACAGTTACCAGTTTGAAAACGAGGTTGCAGACGCACTTGAAAGACAGGATTTTACAGTGCTTGGTTCTGCATGGAAAGCAACATGGACGGATGAAGGTTACGCTGCAAGCGAACCGCCGATTAGTTCAGATTGAGAGGTGATATGATTATGAAAAGATATTCAGTATGTGTTAGAGGAGAGGAAACTTATGATGTATATGCAAAAAGCGAAAAGGTTGCGATAATACAAGCAATCGATAATTTTTTTAATGATGATGAACATTACGGAGAAGAAGCAACTGAAGACGAATGTGAAATTACTTGGGAAGAGGAGGTATAATTATGATATTTTTATTATTAGACAAGGATAACAAAATGAATCCGTCAGCAATGATAACTACGGAAACGACTACTGCACAGGAGTTGCAGGATATTATTTATGAAATGGAAAAGACAATTGACGATTATTGTAGTGACGATTTAGAAGATGTTCTTCCTGCTGATTGTAAGATTTGTTGGATTTACGGAGATGAAGAAATTATATGGTAAAGGGGGTGAGCGTATGAAGACATATGAATTTAAGCTAAATTTCTATGAAACATTCGGCACATTTGATGTCGAAGCTGACAACTTTGACGAAGCGTATGAAAAGGGAGTCGACGAGATTATGAAGGCAATCAAAGATTTGCCTGTTGAGGTAGAATTTGGTATAGATCTTAGGGAAATCTATAGAGAAGACGGCTCTATTTGTTATTATGACGATGATGAAGAAGAGGAGGAAGATGACGATGAGTTTAACTTTTGATGATGAGGTCGATAACGTAATCGGCTGTATGGAATATTTAGTGAAACGGATTGGCAACGCAAGCGAAGAGAAATTGTCAGAAGATGACATGGTAAACGAGGATGCAAGGAAATGTCTTGAGTTCTTATATAAGCTCAAGGAAATTGCTCGTGGCGCTTGTGTTTTAGCTGTATATGGTGGTGAAGACTGGGGCGAAAGGCATCTTGACTATGGTTTTGGCGCTGATAGTTACGCATATCTTGATAAGTATTTGCAGGGTGGCATGGAGTTGTGCGATGAATTCGGGAAAGAAGACTTCTATAATGATTATGAAGATTATTATTACAAACATATTGAACCATGAAAGGAGTGATAATTATGTATAAAATTTTATCTTATGGTTACAAGGCAGAAGTTTGTTTCAAGCAATATGAAACATTTGAGCAGGCACTTGAACAGTTCGAGAAAATGGTAGAGACGTACTGTAAGGAAAACGAGATTGATTTAGATGATGAAGAAGTCACTTATGATGATATGAGTGGAGAGTTCATTTATGGAGTAAACGAAAAAGGCATAGATGTTTATAAGGTTGTTGAGATACCGGAATTTACAAGCGAAGTTGATAAGCTTCTTTGGGAGGCAACATTAGAATTAGACATGGTAGACTATGCAGCGCTGGATTACAAGTATTCTTTGCAGGAATGTTATGTTGAGGATTATACCTATATCGTAAAGGGTATCATAAATAATGTAAGAAATATGCTAAACGGAAAGGGGTGATAATTATGAAAAGTATACAAGTATATGATGTCGAAGCGAAACAACTTGAGAAGATAGCTGACGACAATGACACGAATATTGCCGAGGTTATACAGGCAATTATGGAAGATGAGGAACTGGTTGAAAAGGTAAAGTGGAATAATGGGTGGAGGTGATAGTATGAAACGGATTGTAATTGAAATTGAAAATGGTTTAGTACAAGCGGTGTGGTCAAGAAGTAAAGATATCATGGTAGAAATTGTTGACTGGGACGATCAACGTGATGACGCAACAGAAGAGAACGAAAGAATCATGAAGTCGATTCATAAGGCAAAGTCATACAAGAATATATGGTGAGGTGATGAATATGATTATTAATCCTAAGTTATTTGATGAGTGTTGGTGTCCTACCGAAGGTATTGCAAGAGTATGTTTACGGGGTGATAAGGGCATCCCAAAGGAACTTGAAGATTTCGGAAGAGAAAAGGACGGAGGTGCTTATGATTGTAGTTGTTTCAGTATCAATGTGATAGTTGAAAACAATGCGCCAGTTGGTGGTGTTATTAGTTACATGGCAGAAAATGAAATGTGGGATTATTGCAAGTGTGACAACTACGAAGAAGCATGGGAGTTTTTTAAAAGACACGCAAGTCAAAATGATTTTAACGAAGTGTTAGGAAAGGGGTGGTAATATGAAATGGGAAGTTGATTTACGGTCAAGAAGAACAGGTAACTCTGTGGAAACAATTTTCTCTGGTGATTACGAAACGGCAATGGAGTACTTAAACAAATGGTATGCAAAACATCCTGAGCTTAACATAGAAACATTAAGGGAAAATTATATAGACGGTTCAGACGGTGTGTTCGCTGATATGTATGAGACAAAATATCCACATGGCGTTGGTAAGTGGGATATGTTTGAATGGTATTTTGATGAAGAGGATCTTATACAAGCTAACCAGTCTACAGTAGAAGATGATATTTTTGGATGTGTATATGTTGCTTCTAATATTGACAAATATGTCGTAGATATCCATAAGGAATATTATAATTCAAAAAATTGTGGATTTGATTTGGAAATATATCTTGAAGCTGAAGGCGGTGGACATGGTGAGTGGCTTGGATATATTGATAATATAAGGTCTGCAAAGTCGTACAAGAGATTTAAAAATCGTGCGGAAAAGTTAATTAAGCAGTTTATTGAAGAGGAGGAACAGTTATGAAATATCCCGAATATATAATGCGAAGTGTAAGACAAAGATTTGGTTTAGAACCTGACGATACATCAAGGGATAAAGACATTGATGTTATGTCACCAATAGAAGTATTTGATGAATGGTTGGGGTGGCAAGGTATTATAGGATATTGTGGCACAATCTTGAGTGTCGTGGAAGATATTTTTGGTGTTGAAATTACTAGAGAAATGAGGTGACAAGATGGTAGGTGAATTATTTGCGAGGGTATTAGTTAGTGACGCCGAAAGGGAAGAGATTAAAAGGGCGATATTAGTTATGGAAGACGTTATCAAGGCATATTCAAAGACAGGAGTGCAAAGCGTTGAACCATTGATTGACGATCTGCACAACGGAATCTCTGCACTTAAGGGAGTTCTTAACGGAATTTATTATTGAGGAGGTAAGGATATGTTATTCTATGCAACAATAAAACAGTATGGGGAAAATCCTGCAATATGGATTTACAAGACAAATGAATATGACAAAATTTATAACAAAATGATGCAGATAACAGGAAACGATCACGAAATATCTGAAGACGCAGCAAGCTGGTGTGAATTGGCTTGTAATGGCGAAATTTATGAGTTTCGTGAAGGCGAAATAGAAATTGAGGGGTGATGTTATGACAGACGACGAAATTAGTAAACGGTTATCGTTTGTAGAAGATGACGACGGCGATGAATATAATCCTGTTTGTTATTACGTTCAGGTTTACGCTGACGAAGATCAGACGATTGAGTTAGAAAACTTCTGTATTTACAGAAACGACATCGAAGATATTTATGACTTTGATGAAGTAGAAGAATATGCAATCGATAATGTAAGGGAATGCTTACCAGAGTGGATAAGAGATTATTATGAAGGGAAGTGATATTATGAAGCACTATCTAACAGATAAGTACGGAAAGCAACACATAATCGAAGAGTATGGCTGGGACAATGATAAGGTAACGTTATGTATCGATAATTATAAAGTCATTACTCTTAAGATGTATTACCGACATGAACGGACGTGGGACGATCATATGGGAAATACGCCTTGTGGTTATTATGCAATTGTTCCTATTCCAGTAGGATACGGGGAAAGAAAAGAACGTAGAAGAGTTTATTTAAAATTGTATCCATAAGAAGGGAGATAATAATTATGACAGAAAGAGAACGTTTTGAGAACATGCTTGATAAAAGCGGAATAATTGGTGAAGCTGATGAAATTATTGAACTTGTATCTGATTTCTTATCGGATCAGGCAGACAGACTTGAGAAGGCAGAGCCTTATGCAACTGTAAGTATTGATAGTTTACGAAGCGCGTCAAATGAAGTGTGGAGTATGCTTGACAGTGAGATTGAGGAAGGGGAGTGATTTAATATGAAAGTATATCATTTTGACATTTGGGGCGGAGATAAGGGAATTATCTTTGCGCCTAATCGGAAAGAAGCAAATGCTTTGTTTAAAAAAGAATATCCTAATGTTAAATTTGGATTTGATGACGGAAAATGCAAGATAGAAGACCTTGACAATGTGCCAGCTTATTCGCAGTTATGGGTTACGGAGCCTTATTGAAAGGAGAATGGATATGAAGAAATATATGGTAGAAAAGGTTGTGTCATATACTTATCACATTATTGTTGAAGCTGAAAACGCAGAAGAAGCGCAGGAAATAGCAGAAAAAGCAAGCGATACAGAATGGAAAGAAGACGCTATTGATAATCTTTGGGGATGCAATCCATACGGAACTACAGTAATAAAGCAACCTAAATTAATAAAGGAGGATTAAGGCATGAACGTATTTGATTATGTGTTTTACTTTGAAACCAAGAGTGGTGTGTGTGGTGTTGTAAGGGCAGATAACAAGGCGGAAGCAGTAGAACAGGTTGAAAATAAATATGACGGAGATTCCGTGATTTATATGATACGTTGTTCTGATTATGAGGATATCGATTATGGCGTTTGCCCTTTGGTTGATAATATTGAAAGGTCAGAGAAGGGATATGAATATGAAATCAATATCAATCCATTAGAAGTTGATAAACAATATATGGATGACTGGGGTGCTGCATTCTTATGGTTAGATGATAATCGTGGTGTTGAATACAACATCTGTTATGACAACGGAGAATGTGAAAGTGCTATATATAAAACAGAAATTGGTGATTTTTTAAAAACAGATCATTCAACATTTTCTCATTATGAGATTGATTTCTCTGACAAGAACTGGAGACAAAAACTTGTCGATGAAATGGAATGTGTGGCATTGAAGTTTTGGGAAAGGAGGTAAAAATTATGAAGTCACGGAATAAAAAAGAGTTTGTATCGCTCCTGTCAAAAAATGGATTTACTCTTTATAGAGTAAGCGGTGGTCATGAGATTTGGAAGCGGAATGGAAAAGAAACTATTGTAGTGCCGTGTCATGAGGTTAATCTTATGATTCAGCGCAGAGTGATTAAGGGTTACAAATTAGCAGAGGCTTAATTAAAAGGAGGAAAACAAATGGATGCAGTAAAGAGAGTGGTTGCAAACAACTACAAGGATATGTTTGCAAATCAAGTTGAGATTATTACAAGAGCAATGGAAACAATGCTTACACTTGATAATGAATGCGACCATAGATGCGGAGTAGAGTTGTTTAATTCGGATATCGGATCGTATGAAGACGGTGTATCCGCATATCCGTTTTCAAAATCATTTGATGAGTTGTTGTGTGAAGTAAGTAGTTGGTTATATGTATTAAAGAATAATAAATTTTAATTATAAGGAGGAAAAATATTATGGCAGCTTTAGTAGAATCTATGTTTTTTGCAGGAAGAGAAAAGCCGTGGCATATGCTTGGACAATCAGTTGAAAGCGCTCCTACAAGCGAGGACGCAATTCGTTATGCAGGACTGGACTGGAACGTTGAACAGCAACCAGTTTTCTTAGGTAATGGAACGAAAATTATGGGAAACTACGCAAACGTAAGGTCATCTGATGGAAGATGTTTGGGTATTGTCGGTGATCGTTACAAGATAGTTCAGAACTCAGAAGCATTTGAGTTTACAGATGCTTTACTTGGTGAGGGAGTTAAATATGAAACTGCTGGCTCACTTAAAGATGGCAAGACAATTTGGTTGCTGGCAAGAATGCCTGAGAGTATTGAGATATTGGGAGATGAGGTTATGCCTTATCTTGTCTTTACTAATACTCATGATGGAAGCGGTGCAGTTCGAGTAACGGCAACTAATGTCCGCGTAGTTTGCAATAATACTCTTAACATGGCTCTTAAGGGAGCAAAGCGCGTATGGTCAGCAAGGCATACTGGTTCGATACAGAATAAGTTAGACGAAGCAATGGAGACACTGCAGTTCGCTAATAAATATATTGAAGCCACAAAGGAAACCTTTGAGCAGTTGCATAAGGTAAAGCTGAATGACATATCTGTATATAAGACCATTCAGAAGATCGTGCCTATTGGTGAGGATTTATCAGACAGACAGAAGGAGAACTTGAAGAGATTTTCAGATGATATCTTATACAGATTCTATAATGCGCCAGACCTTAAAGTGTTAGATATGACAGGCGCAAGATTAGTACAGGCAGTAGCTGATACCACAAGTCATATCGAACCTTTAAGACAGACTGCAAATTATAGGGAAAATCACTTCAAGGCAACCCTTGACGGTAACGATGTACTTGACAAGACAGTTGGTATATTACTTAGTGCATGATAGGTTGGGGCTTATGCCCCTTCCTATTTGAAAGGAGTGTAAAAATTATGATGATTGAAAGCAACTATGAAATCAATGTGGCAAAGAATGGAATTCATTACTGTCGAATTGAACTGGGAAATATTATGAACCCCGTAGCTAAGTTTGATGAGTTAAGAAAATTTTTCCCGTCAGAGTATCAGTTAACATTAATGCGAGTATCTTGTATTGGAAAAGGGATTAAGGAGGCGTAAATATGGGAACACGAAGCATAATTAAGTTTGTTGAGAAGTGGAATGATAATGAAAATGAATTGGTAACTATCTATCAGCAGTACGACGGATATATTGATGGTGTCGGAAAGGAATTAGCAAAGTGGCTGGCAAGTAAAACTATTATTAATGGATTTAGTCCTAGGGAAGATAATCGTAACAACGCAAATGGCATAGGATGTTTAGTTGCTCAGTTTATAAGGGATTTCAAAAAGGGAATTGGTGGATTATATATATATCCGTCTAATTGTGAACCACAAGATTACAACTACAAGGTTGTTATAGATGAATCACGTAAATCAATAACAATAATAGTTACGAACTGGGACGAAGACAAGCCGATATTTGTTGGTTCTCCAAGAGAACTGTTGGAATTTACGGAGGACGACTAATGATAAGACATACATACGATCCAGTTGAGGTCAAAGCAATAGCAGAGAAATATGGTATATCAGAAGGTAAAGCAAAGGATAAGATATATCAGCGCATATATAACAAAAGATGGCGCGAAGAACACAGGGAAGAGCGACTTAAGTATTTTAAAGATCGCAGAAGAATCAAAAAAGAGTTAGGTGAGGGAAACACCTAACTCAAGCCCAAACGAATCAATAACCTCACTTGCACAGGAGATACATGATTCATTCATAGTATATCATGTGTCTCCTTTTAATGCAATAAAAAAATGAAAAGGAGAACAAAATTATGGGATTATTACACATTACTGAGAAAATGAGTGGCAAAATGACAGGCATGCAGAGCCTTAATACTTCAAGCAAAACTAATCCGTTTTGTGCTAAACATGCGAAGGTTAAGGGAAGCATATGTGAGAAGTGTTACGCTTTAAGGCAGATGAAGAGATATACGAATATGTCTCAGTGTTTTGAACGGAACGCAGAGGTATTAACAACAGGTATTATCCCTGATGAATATCTTCCTGTTATCAATGCAGCATTCTTTAGATTTGAGGCATTTGGAGATTTGATTAATACTAATCAAGTTATTAATTATTTTAATATCTGCAAAAAGAATCCTCACACACGCTTTGCATTATGGACAAAGAATCCGCAGTTAATTGCACCAGTTGCAACGGAAAAGCCCGATAATCTTCAGATAATTTTATCAAGCATTATGGTTAATCAGAGCGTAAATAACAAGTATCCATTTGTTGATAAGGTATTTACAGTATACGATCAAGCTACAATTGATAAAGAAAACATCAAGATAAATTGTGGCGCAAAGCAGTGTCTGACTTGCTTAAAGTGTTATACAAAAGGCGAGACAGTAATCAATGAGAAGCTTAAATAAGGGGGTGGAGATATGATAACATACAAATTATTTCGTATAAAGGATAACAAGTTATATCCTCTTTATGTTTTAGCTGATAAGCCTACTCCGATTGGAGTAAGGCTAAAGGCTGAAGTTGGTGAGCTGGCAGATGAAACGCATGTTAAGGCAAAGGGATGCGGTGGAAGATTAGCTTTGAGAAGTGGGTTTCATTCAGCTTTAATCCCTTATACTGACTGGATTGGCAAAAAAGCGAGTGACGGTTCGTTAATACAACGTAAGGATACAGTGTGGTGTGAGTGCGAAGTTGAAGGAAAAGAAATTGAAAGCAAAACACGCAATGGATACCGCATAATACCTAAAAACAGTTGGTATTATTTTAAGACAAATACACACCAAAAATATCCTTGGATTATATCAGAACACATAATAGTTAATAAAATATTAACGCAACAAGAGGTTTCTAATATTTGTAATCAATACAAAATACAACCACAGAAAGTTGAGGAAAAATAATTATGTCACATAGTAACATGAAAGATCAAAGAATAGGAGAACAAAGAATTAACAAAAATGGGTTAAAAATGGTTGTTATAGATTATATTAATAGTCACAATATCATTGTTCAATTTGATGATGGAACAACTGTTAAAACCGAATGGAGAGAATTTAATTGTGGAGTAACACAAAATCCAAATTCCTTAAATTATTATACAAATCGTAAACCTAAAATTCAAAGAGTTGGAGAGGAAAATATTAATAATCAAGGTAGTTTAATGAAAATAATTGCATATAATGGGGCAAATGATATCATTGTGCAATTTGATAATAATCCAAGTCATATAAAGAAAACTTTTTATAGGCATTTTAAACTTGGAATTACACAAAATCCATATTTACCATCGGTATATGGAGTAGGTATTACTGGACAAGAAGCGCCCTGTATGGATGGATCTACAAAACTTAAAGAGTATCGTACTTGGACAAAAATGATTGAACGTTGCTATGATAAAAAAAATCAAACGAAATCTAAAAATATAACTTATATTGATTGTATAGTAAGCGATGACTTTTTGTATTATCCAAACTTTTATAATTGGATTATTTGTGAAGAAAATTATGAAATATGGAAAAACACAGCAAATTTCGCAATAGATAAAGATATTATTCAAAAGGGAAATAAAGTATACAGTCCTGAAAAATGTTGTCTTGTACCTAATAGCATTAATAATTTAATACAAAATGACGCAAAAAGGCGTGGTAAATATGCTATAGGTGTTACGGAAGATCCGCATCATTCTAACTTATTAATAGCGCAATGCTGGAACGGTTTATTACAAAAGAATATTCATTTAGGTACTTTTAATAACGAATTAGATGCTTTTATGGTATATAAAGAGTATAAAGAGAAATTAATAAAACAAACTGCTGATGAGGCGTATGGTAATAAATTAATATCAAAAAAATGTTGGGAAGCATTATATAATTATACGATTGATATAACAGATTGAACTTATGAACCACAAAGAAGGGAGTGTTAATTATGACAGTAGCAGAAATGATTAGGCAGTTAACAAGGTATCCAATGGATTGGCAGGTAACTGATTATGAGAATAGTCCAATTATGTTTATGATGTGTACTCGTAAAGATGAGGTAAGACTTAAACCAAAAAGGAAATTTGATTTAAAAGAATGGCTTGATGATTTTTTTGAAGAAGCAAAGAAAAGTGCAATGTCGGATAACGAAGTATTAGAAGAATTAATTGAGCAGGGTATTACATTTGAAGATTTAAAAGCATACAATCCCAGTGTAGCAAGCTGGGCAATGAGTGTTAGAGAGGAGTGAAATTATGAAAACTATATGTCCTAATTGCGGAAGTGAAATTGAGATATGGAGACTTGAGCATGATGAAATTAATCCTGAAGGTTTCTATATCAGTTGTCTTGAATGTCAGGCTTCATCTGATATTGACGAAAGAATGATAACGGAAAAGATGTTTATCACTGACATTGCAAAGATGTCCGACTTTAAGATACTCAGCAAGGAAGAGTTCTTAGAGAGTTACAGTTACTTATCGGAAGATGAGTATGATGCAACCGCGTTATATTATGATTGGCTTAACGCTGATGACAGCGAGCCTTGAAGGGAGATGAAGATATGAATTATTATTATTTAATTACAGACAAACAGCTTGAAGAAATGGTTCAGTTTGCTTTGGAAAATCCTGATGCAATTTTTGATATGGAACCAATGGATGATGGGGTTCCATTCTTAAGTTGTAGATTCTTTGATCGTAACGAAGGTGGCAACGCTGATGAATTAATCAGTGGATTTTGGGAGTTAGATGAAGTAGAAGATAAAATTAGGAATTAAGTGAAGGGGAGTGAGAATATGTTTGTTACAATAGAAACAAATAGTTGGGGCGATGATGAAGGTGCTTATCTGTTTGATACATTTAAAGAAGCCTTTGATTATATGGCAAAACAAATTAACCCTGTATTTGATGGATGTCCGACAGGGGTAGCAAGAGAAACTAATATGACACAAGCGTTATCAGATGCAGATAGGCAATATTACGAGGAACGTTTTGAAACTGATCAACTATGTTTTTGGTGTCATAGTAAATGTAATGAACATCATATATGGAGTGATGGAATTGTAATTTATTTATATGAGATTCAAAACAGAAAGGAAGGAGTGACGCTATGGAAGACAAGCTGCGGTGTTTAATGGATATAGATATACCTGAAGAAAGTGAATGTGCTTGGTGCTGTATCTATTGTGACAAAAAGGAAACTTGTGAATATTGTTGTGCGTTTGTGCAAGACGAAATGACAGAAAAAGAAATTATAAAGAAATGTAATATGTGGGGATAAGGAGAGATGAAGATATGATAATAACAGACAAGTATATTTATGGAACACTACGGGAATGTGTTGATGAGTTATGGAAGAGAATTGATTTTGTAAAAATGAAGTTTCCTATATTTAGCTTTGCTGCGGTGGTGTCTGATGACATTACAGATCCTGACCAGTTTGCTTGGGATGCCGAAGCATGGTTTAGATGTGTTGATGTAACAAAGATGTTTCAAGGTGATTCATATACAGGATTTTCGCTAATCTTTGGGTATTATGGTGGAACCGTTACTGAATGCATGGAATTATTTATGGAGTCATCAGACGATGAGAAATCTCTTAAGGAAACATTTATGCAACGCATAGGTAATTCAACGGATTTGTATGGTTATGGAATATTAGCACCTGATGACTATACAGTATTTGAAGTTGATACAGTGGAGGTATGATATGATAAAATATTTTGAATATAATGTAAATCCAAAACAGCACAAAACTGGAGATTGTTGTGTAAGAGCAATAGTTGGCACGTTAGGCGTTAGTTATGAAGAAGCTGTTGATAAATGTGCTTATTACGCAAAAACATTATGCTATGGCATAACAGATAAAGAAATTGTCGAAGCTGTACTTAAAGATTATGGATACATTAAAATGAAACAGCCCCGCAAAAAGAACGGAAAGAAGTATACTGTTGGTGAAATGGATAAGGTACTGACAAAGCAGCAAATGGATGAAGGTGTATTGTTAACAGTGGCACATCATCATACTTGTATAACTGAAGGAGTTGTACAAGATATATGGGATTGCAGAGGAAAAACAGTTGGAAATTATTATGTGAAAGGGAGAAAATAATTATGAAGTTTGAATGGGATATGACAGAAAAGGATTGGGAGCAGTATGTAAAAGAACATAAGTCGCATGATGAGCGTGGCGAAGGCTTTTATGGATGCTGTAGAGTAGGGAAGCTTAAAGCTGATTTTCAGCACACACTTGACACTTCAGCTTGGTATCCATATGCAAATGTATTTTTGATTGATAAGGATACGGGATATGGAGAAACAGGAACAGGTCGTCCATATGATTTGCTTGACAGTGATGTATGTATTCCAATAAAATCAAAGACTTTTGAAGCATTTAAACAAAATTTTGAAAAGAATTTTGAAAAAGGCTTTTGTCATTGCGATGAATCTTATGAACCTACAGTCCCGCTATCAGAATGGATTATAAAAAGGAGAAAATAAATGAACCAGTTAATTAAAGCATTATATTGCAAGAATGAATATGGACGGATCTACCAGTTCATTAATGGAAAGACAGGCAAAACGATAAGTTACAAAGTTTATGACAGTAAACGTCGGCTGTTAATTGTTACGGACGATGTTAATTATGCAAGTAAAGTATTGTTAGGAAGGGAAGTGAGTGCATGATGTATGTGGAATATGCAAACGTTACCTACTGTTATAAGTTTGATGAAAAAGCAGAGGTTGATAAGTTTTGTATGCAGAATAGGAATAAAGGCTGGCGTTTTAATGAACCGAAGTGGAACGAAAAGTGTAGGCAGTGGTTCATGGTGGTGTCTAAGCCTTATCTAAATCATCAGTTCGGGTATTAATGCTTGACAAGCAAACAGATGTTCTATATAATAAAAGGGCGGTTTTATAACTGTCCTTTTTTATTTGTGAAAGGAAGTGGTGTTATGATTCAACATTTATTTTGGCTGGAACCTGAAGAGAAATGGCGGACAAGGGGATATGCAAATAATCGACACTTGATTGTTGATTATGACAGAAAGCGGTTTGAGTTTAGAACAGAAATGGCGTATCCCAAAGGTAGTGATAACGAGATAATTGTTAGTAATAAAGGATGTTTAAAGAACTATATCGGATACCTTAAGAAATTTGGATATCGAGTTGAAAATATGTGAAAGGTGGTGTATAATATGATTACATAATTTTTATCAAAGGAGATATCAAAATGGATAAAGAAAAGGCAATCTGGTGGGTTAATATGTTATTTGATATTCAACAGTTGGAATTTGTTAAGAATGGTAATATGTTTAAGGCAAACGAGATTGAAGAAGTTAAGGAATATATAGTTGAACACTTACAGAAAAATGAGGAATAAATTATGAATAAGCAAAGAAGAAAACAAATAAATACAATTAAAAGAGAATTAAAAAGAATTGAACAAGATCTTCAAAATGTATTAGATGAAGAACAAGATGCATTTGATAGTATGCCAGAGAATTTACAATATAGTATGCGAGGAATAGATTCTGAAGACGCAATTAATAATATGGAAGATGCGCAAATGGAATTGAATAATGCAATTAAATCTATTCAAAGCGTAATAGAAAGCTTAAATGAAATTGGATAAAGGCAGGTGATTGTATGTTTGGATTATTACATAGTCTATTTAGTGCTGGGGTTGCGATTGGTTCTGATATTAAGGCTTCACATAATGAAGATCTAAGTCGGCAGAACGCAATTGCAAAAGGCGATATTGTATATTATGATAGAAATCATCAATTAAGATTAATTGAAAATGGGCATTTATGCGCAGAGTTTTTTAAAGACGAAAATTGTCCATTTGAATGCTTTGATTTAGACAATCCATATTCTGATTATAATATTATTGATTATAAAACACATCAACATTATTATATTACCAGAGAAATTGCTCAATCAAAATTAATTCAAAAGGTAAAAAAGGCAAAAGCTAATCAAGATAGTACTTTATTATATTTATTTAAGGTTAAATCCAAATCTATAAAAACAAATCAACAAGAGTTATTTTTTAGACAACATACTAAATTAAATAAAGCTGTTGATTTCACAGACGGATTAAGCGGTGAATTATATATTAATCCTTTAGAGGTTGATCTATTAACTATTAATTTTGCACACCCAATGGAAACTGTAAAAAATAATCATATTTATATGGCAAGAAATGTTGACATAATCACTTCAATTGAAGGGAAATCATTTCAAGCTTGTTATTATATGGATAGTCGTACTGGATTATTAACTGATCCTACTCCTGAACAATTAATTTTTGAACAGTATCTTAAAAATAAAAACGATCAGTATCAAATAACAAATCATGAAAATAATAAATATCAACATTCATATTATAAATGGTTCACTGAAAGTGAATTATATGCAAAC
>Ga0265300_10000966_pt1 | contig 28500 bp, 16 predicted proteins | sample AusTroGonzalo_MG_FD_193482 | JGI IMG/M metagenome (GOLD analysis project Ga0265300, IMG submission 193482) | Bovine rumen microbial communities from tropical cattle in Woodstock, Queensland, Australia - Gonzalo_03 | ecosystem: Host-associated > Mammals > Digestive system > Stomach > Rumen ...
TCCGGCTCCCCAGATGCTGGGGCTGTAGGGCACACCGTAAGGCGTGGCAGCAGCCTGTTTGTCAAGCGTTTCCTTATAACCCTGAAGGGCAGCCTTATAGGCCGTGGTGAATTTGCGGGCCTTCTTGTCTTTCATGGTCTCTATCTGCTTGGCCACACGGGCAGTGAACCATGCCGTGCGGTTGATGCGCTGAATCAATGCATCCTGATTGTCGAGAAGGTAATTAAGGTAAATGACATCGCCTGTAGTTAGGTATAGTTCTGTTGCTGCTTGCAGCTTGTTACTAATCAAGCGTTCATTGACGTCAGTATTCTTGAAAATCTCTGTAGCAATGTTCAGACAGTGAACGCTCAACGTATCGTTGAATCCCTTGAGCACACGGGCAGATGCTGCCAGATTGGCTGCCGTAGTAAGTTCACGACTCGGATTGTTCTCCGTGAATATCCAGCGGTCGTCGCTGTTGCCCAAGACACCATCGGTCATGGCAGCAGCATCACCCAGGAGTACATACTGGCGCAGGTTGTTGCAAATGATACCTCGATAGAGACGACCCAGTGCCAAGTAGCTGTTCACCACGGTGAGGGCACCGTTCTCCACCTGCTGCAGCACATCATTCTTGCCGTCGGGCTCATGTATCTCTGTCACATGCTTCTGCTGGTCGATGGCTGTCACATCAATCTCTGGACGGAAAGCCTCGTAGGCCAATGCCAGAATATAGCTCTCACCAGCCTGTGACTCCACACGCAGGTCGAAGTCACCGGCATCGTGCCAACCTCCCACATTCACCCCAGGTACCACTGTATTTGGCTGATACTTAGAGAGTCCAGCCTGCTGCACATAGCCGTCGATGTGATTGCCCACAGGAGCCATCTGAGCATCGTCCATGTGGCAGGCATCGTGCCAAACACGGTACTTCTCCGTCACACGCATGTGGCACATCTGCACGGGCAGGAAATATTCCACCACAGGTTGCCACACTCCACGATCATACACCGCCTGGTCTATGCGGAAGATAGGAGATTCACTATTTCCATACCTTATTTTATATAGTCCAGCCTCACGTACGTCGGAGAAATCCACGGTGAGGTAATTGTAGCGCAGGAAACGGCCCCACTGCTTGGCCTGCATAGTAGCTGCCACGCGCTCACCCTGAGCATCGATGCGCACTACCTGAGCCTGTAATACACGTTGGTCTTTAGCATCGGTCTCTATCACAGCCTCTTTCTCCTGTCCTGGATGATAGCCCACCTGCGACACCTGTACCACAGGATCGTAGGTCCATCCAGGCACCACATTCGGAGTGATAAGCCAACGCACAGCCCCCTTAGTAACACCTGCTGCAATCTCGCTGCGAAGCACAAACCAGCCATTGTTGTGGTTCATACGGCCATCGTACAACTTCAGGTCGCCTGTCATGCTCTCCACAGTAAGCTTGCTATAGGGGTCGTCTGGACAGGAAATGAAACGCTTGCCCACAGCGTATGGCTCACTGATGATATCATCAGCTATCAGCGGACTGTAGCCTGTGGCATTCAGGTGGTCAATGTCGGCCAAAGGAGCCTTACCATTGTGGAAGTTGCCCGTGAAGTTTTTATTCGGAGTGGTGAACGCCAACGGAGAATTAGGCTGCTGCGGATAGATTCCACTTTGCTCATCCATCATCCAAGGCTTGCCAAAAAGCGTGCCAGGGAAAAACTCCAGGTTGAAGCCCACCTTGCCAAGCAACTGCTGAGGTACTGGCTTGTCGATGTCCACAGTCACCAGAATGCCACTGCCCTGTGCTTCAGTGCGCACGGTGTAAGTAAACACATAGTCGGGATAGGCCATAGGGTTGAAACCCGTGTAGTGACGAGATGAGTCGGGGAAACACAGCGTAGTGACGATGGCGTTGCCTTCTATCTTACGGCTGAGCTGTTTGGGTACGGGCTGCCACTGTCCAGGGGTAGCCTCCATGCGTATGTCACCATTGGTAGCGATACGGTGTCCGTTCATCAACACACTTACGCCTCCCTGGTGTCCTTCGGGATAGAAGTCGTTGAATGCCATAACATCCACGCCCTCACGATTGAAATAACCCGAAGCGTTCAGTTTGAAATCCTGTGCGGTGGCGGTCATCGCTGTAAAGATGCACACAGTCACCAAAATCCATTTTTGTTTCATTGTATCGTTTATTTTAAGGTTATTGTTTCAGCAACAGCACTACCGATGAATTAGACTCCATCTGCAACTTGGCATAGTCTTCCTGCTCCCTCACGGTACCCATCACAGCTACGGCCTTGTCCACCTTATCAGTTAGCGGCACCTGAATAGTGGCATTGCTCATGTTGTGCAGCACCAGCATCTTCTGACTACCCTCTGTCATGTACCAAGCTGCCAAAGCTTTTTGGTCAGAGGTAAAGCTACTCATCTTGCCTGTGGCAAGTGCAGGATAGGTGTTGCGGAGGGCAGTGAAGCTGCGGTAGAAGTTCAGCAATGAGTTCTCGTCGGCCTCTTGTTTTGGCACAGCCTTGATGCTGCTGGCCACACCCTTGTCTATCTTCGAGGTGTAGCTGCTGGTCACTGTATTGTCACCCCAGAGCATCGGACTGCGCACATATTCATCGCCATTACTCTTGGTTCCGTAGATACCTAGTTCTTCGCCATAGTAAATGTAAGGGTGACCAGCGGCTGTAAGCAGCACAGCTGCTGCCAGCTTCTCTTTTGCCAGAGACTTGCTCAGCTTGGAGGCAGCTCGGTCTTCGTCATGATTGCTCAGCTTGATGGCATCGATGTAGTCGGAGCGGTACTTGGCATATTCTTGCTGGTTGGAGAGCAAAGTCTGTACAAGCGAAGACCCTGCATAGTTACGGATAGCCTCATCCAAAGAGTACCAGAACGTGAAATCGAACATCGCGGGCAGACCTTTATAATAAGGTGCCACTACCCTACTGTTATCCAACACCTCTCCGATCATGTAGATATCATCACTGTGTGACTGACGATAGTAGTCGTTCATATCATCGTAGAAGGTTTTGAGGAAGGTGGGGTTGTCATCGTTAGTGGCGTTGTGATAGATGTGCTTCACAGCATCGAGACGGAAGCCGTCCACACCCCTATCTACCCAGCCCTTGGCAGCACTGAGCATAGCCTTGTAGGTGGCATTGGAGCGCACATCGCTCACCTTACCATAGTCCAAATCGGGCATATCCACATAGAACATGGCATGGTAGTACCACGCATCCTGGAAGCTGAACTTGATGTCGGCTGCCGTACTGCTGTCGAGTTTGAAAGGTTCTCCCAAGGTCACTTTCTTACTGGTGGAAGAAGCGCCAAACTTGGTGCCATTGTCCCACGAGGTGTTGGAAGTGCGAATCAAGAAGCCCCAGTCGGTCTTCAGGGCCACTGTCAACTCATATAGGTTGTCGCCTTTGTCGTAGAATTTCTTGCATACACCATCGCCGAAGTAGAGGTACTTGGCATTGCTGGTACTGGTATCCGGATTGTCGGCATCGGCAGAAGTAGCCTCCGTCACTGTCACGGTCTTGTCTTTCCAATTAAGCACAAACTTATAGATGCCATTCACAGACGAAGCAGACGAATTGGTGGTGTACCACTCGCCACTGTTCCAGCCATCCACGGCTGGCAACTTACCACTCTTCACTTCGCCCTCAGGATCTTGCGAGAAAGTGTAGAACGAGCGGTAAGGGCTGTTCACATCGCTTGAGGCACTCTGGAACCATTCATGCGTCCTGCCCGTGTGGTTCATCACATAGTCTAAGTATATCTTGATGCCTGCTGCATGGGCCTTGCTCAGCAGGTTGTCGAAATCGGCCTCCGAGCCATATTGTGGATTCACCTTGGTATAGTCGGTCACATCGTAGCCATGATAGCTCATGGCAGGATGGATAGGTGAGAGCCACAAGGCACTCACGCCTAAACTCTTCAGGTAGTCGAGCTTCGAGGCAATGCCATTGAAGTCGCCCATGCCGTCGCCGTCGCTGTCGGCAAAACTGTACACCAAGAGTTGATAGGTGATATCTGCACGTTTCTTTCCGTCCCAAGTATCTGGCTGTGACTTCACATCTTTCCATTCCACCGTGGGAGTAGGCGTAGGGGTTGGAGTCGGAGTTGGCGTAGGAGTCGGCGTAGGGGTTGGAGACGGCTTTGGATCATCATCGCCTCCACATGCGGTCAAAAACGACAAAGTACTGAGGCACACCAGTGCCCCCAGCATCAAATTCCGTAGCAAGCTAAACGTTCTCATAGTAATGTGTTTTTCCGTTTATTCTGCAATGTTACGGATATTCTTTCAAATATCAAAATAAAAAGAGGTGAAAAATATCGTTTCCTAACTGCGCCTTAGCGACAACAAGAGAAACGTAATCTCTCCGCCTGTGAGATTACGTTTCGTTCACTGCGAGCGGCATGCACGTCCAAATCTGGTGAAGGGTAAATAAGAAAAAGAAAATGCCGTGTCCCAAGAGAGAGCACGGCATTTTCTTTCAAAGCCATGGCACTTTATTTAGCCTCAATGGTGTAGCGGCCTACACCAGTAGCACCGTCAAGATAGAACTTGATGAGGTATTTGCCCGCTGACACAGCAATGTTAGGACCATCCTGTACCAGATTATCGGGTTCGCCACCCCAATTGATGGCCCAGTCGTGGTTAGCGCGGAACTTGAACTCGCCATCATTCAGGGTAGTAGTCACCTCGAAGCAACCATCCTCCTTGTTGTAGGTAAGATCGGTATCGGTATCCCACGCACCATTGGCAGATCCGATGATGCTCACTGCAAACGGAGAGGTAGAGAAGGTCATCTCGGTGAGATCCACTTTAATCATATAGAAGCCAGGAGCCACACCAGGCATGTTAGGACCACCTGTATCCACGAGTTTACCGTCACCAGCATACTCCCAGTCGCCGTCCCAATTGTCTGCATTTGGTTTGAACTTATACTCACCGTCGAGCCAGTAGTAGCCCACGTACTTGCCATCGAAGTTGGCAGAGCGCAATGGATGAGACTCGCCCCAACCTCCTTCGTTGCCAATCTCATAGATGAACTCGGCAAAGGCCATAGGAGTGAACTCCCACGTACCTGCCAATACATTGAGCTGGATACGGTAGAAGGTAGCACCGTCAGAAGCTGGCAGGTTCCAAGCACCATCGCCGCCCGTAGCCACGTACTGACCCTTGAGGTCGCCGTTGCCATTCTCGGGTGCGCAAATCAGGTTGTCCCAGAATGCTTCGCTAGTATAGGCGGTAGCAGGCGCAATCTTGAACCAGTTGTCCACACGCTCGCCGTTATCGTTCACTGGAGCAGGAATCACTACCGTGAAAATTGGGTCGAGGTAGGCACTCTGGCCAGTAGCGTTGGTGAGTTTATAGGTCTGGTCAGAGTCACTCCAACCGTTGGCAGCACCCACATAGTAGTACTCGTTGCAGAGGTCTTCTACGTAAGGAGTCACTTCATAAGTACCAGCCAGCATGTCGATCTTGATGACATAGGTGTTGGCCTCGTCGCTGGCAGGCATGCACCATGCCTGAGCATCCTTGGTCACAAAACGGCCCTTAAGGGTACCGTCACCATTCTCGGCCGCACCAAGCAGACCACCCCAAAAGTCGTCAGAATCATAAGCTGAAGCAGGAGCAATCTTGAACCAGTTGTCGGCACGGGTTCCGTCCTCATTGATAGGAGCAGGTACCACACCCACGAAGATAGGATCTTCATACACATCGGCACCGCTGTTCTTGAGCGGGAAGCTCTGGTCTGAGTCGCTCCAGCCGTTGGTGGCACCCACATAGTAATACACATCCTCGATGATAGGAGCTGCAGCAATGGCCTTGAGGGTCACTTTGCCACCCGAAGCAACAAGAGCCTGACCTCCATCCATATAGTCAGCCACCAGTTCGGCTGTGAAGGTACGAGTCTCGGGACGCAAGCCATACTCGGCATTAATCACCTCCTGCAAGTCGGCCACAGACACATTGCCTGAAGGATCGGCAGCGATGGTATAAGTATTGGTAGAGCCTTCGGGAGTGAGGATCAGCTTCAGGTTGTCAAGGGTCACACCATAAGGCAGTCCACCGGGCAGGGTCACATCCACAGCATGCACCGTATTACCAGATGCCTGGCTAAGGTCGAGCAAGCTGGCAGCCTTAGCGGTAAAGCCGCTCACCTTGACAGCACTCACCTGGTCCCAGCCCTGCGGAGCAGCCACGTCTTCATTAAAGTCTTCGTTGCAGGCACTCAAGAATGTCAATGCACCGAGCAACATATATAATGATAACTTTTTCATAACTATTTGAATTTTGAATCATTTACTCTATTCTACCGGTATCGTTGGTGAAGTTCAAGTAGAGCTTCTGGCCCTGACTACCAGCCACACGCTCCTGATCACCGTCGTTGGCACGGTAAACAATCTTACCACCGAAGATCATAAATTCAGACTTCCACCAGTCGTATCCGGGCACCTTCACATAGGCACGTACACCCTGTGGGTCGCTGGCTGGTGAAACACCGTCCACCGTAGCAATGAAAGCAGGAGAAACAAACTCACCGTCCTTGGTTTCAGGTGTGGTGAACTTACCAGCGGGATTCAGCTCATCCCAGCCGCCTACCACATTACCAATCAGCCAAACGGCAGCTTCCTCAAAGTCCACCTCGAATTCGATGTCACGGCCTACCACGGCAGTCTTCACTACCAGAAGGTACCAGCCTGGGTTGCCCACGCCGATGTTGCCACCATCATCACTCACGTTGGCACCGGCATTGTCCACGATAGTCACCTGGCCAAAGCCCTTCTCACCACCGTTCCATGAAGTTGCGGTATTGATCTTGAAGCCACCATCAAGGTAAACCAAGCGCCACATCACGTTAGGAGCACCGTTCACCACTACCATCTCGGGAGCAGTATCCCAGCTCCAGCCGTTAAAGTTACCAATCACATAGATATGCTCTGGCAACTCTACCGGTGGCAATGCGAAGTGCAGTTTCACGTGAGGCAATGAAATCACATTGGAAATCACGGAACCTTCTTTGGCTTGTGCACCCGATGCATTGGGCAGGTAGGCGCGGAGGCGGAAGTACATAGGAATATCGAGCGGGAACTGAGCACCGTCGAAGCCAGCCTCTACTGCCAGGTTAGTGGCTGCTACGGCCAACTCAGACACATCCACATCCATTTTGGCGGTGGAATACTGGGTGGTCAGCTCGGTATAGTTGCTGAAGCTCTGCGAGAGAGAAACCTGCACAGCATACATGGTAGCTGCCGTGTAGCCAAAACTTGGCTGCGTGCATGTGAGCTGCAGGGTCTTGGAATTCTCCAAATCATAGGTGCCATTAACGAATGCAGGCGTATTGAGCACAAACGTCGAAGGCTCCTGATATACAGGGTTGGAATCACGGTCGCTGCTGCAAGCAGTGGTGATCACCAGTCCTGCGAATAATGAAGCGAGTATATATAACTTTTTCATATATTGTTCAATTTTTAATTAGTATCCTGCATTCTGCTTCAAATTATTGTTGGCAACCACATCCTTGGTAGGCAGACCGAACACATTGCGCTGGGCACTGAAGTTGGAGCCGTTGCGGGTACCACCCTTCCATTCCCATACATAATCGGAATTGCCGCCAAAGCGTCCGAAGCGAATCAAATCCATACGACGACGACCTTCGAACATGAATTCACGAGCCCACTCATCGCAGATATCATCAAGTGAATACACACCCTGCTTGGAAGCACTGGCATGAGCACGGTCTTTCAAGGCATCGATGGCAACCTTGGCAGCGGTAGTGTTGCCCATGCGGGTCTGAGCTTCGGCAAAAGTGAGGTAAGCCTCAGCAGCACGCATGAAAGGCACATCCATATCCACGAACTTGGAGTCATGAGTATTGCCGCCGGAACTGTAGCTATTGGTGAACTTACCCACAGAGAAACCGTCGGTAAAAACAGAAGTTTCCTCTACACTCAAGTTACGGCCTTTGCTGAAGAACATGGCGCGGTCGTCACCGGCAGCTGCAATCATGCCAGCCACATCAAGTCCCGTAGGAGGCTCGCTGTTGGGGAAGAACTTCTCCACCAACTGCTTACGTGCACGATTACCTGCCCATGACTCGCTGGTACCATGCTCACCCATGTCGTCCTTGTTGGTAGAAGCGATGAGGAACAGGGAGCCGCCATAGTTCTGGGTATCAATACCATCCTGCAGGATAGGCAGGATAATCTCATTCTGGGCACCATTGCTGTTGTTGTCACCCATGAACAAGTATTTATAGGTAGAAACCAGCTTATATTTAGAGTCCATCACTTTCTGGGCAAACTCGGCAGCCTTAGCCCACTGGGCGGTGCCTGTATAGACCTGAGCATTGAGGTACAGGCGGGAGAGCAGCAGCCAGGCAGCTGCCTTGTCGGCACGTCCGTAGGTATTGGTCTTAGGCTCAGCCATATCCTTTACGCAGTCGTTGAGCTCGCTCTCGATGAAGCTATACACAGATTCGCGTGAACCTTGAGGCGCATTCGCTGAAGAAACGGAAGTCACAAAAGGTACATTGCCAAAGAAGTCGATGGCATAGGTATAGTAGAGGGCACGAGGAAACGCACCTCAGCACGCATCTTTACAGTCTCGGAATCGGTGTCGCCCTCGGTCTGTGAAAGGAAGGAATTCGCCATCGTGATGCCGAAGAGCAGACGATAATACTCGCAGGTAATCATACCATGGGAAGCATCCCAGGTATTGAAGTTATATTCTGGTATTCCAGGGTCGCCCCAGCTACAGATAGCCTCATCGGTCGTCAGCTCGTTCATGTTCCAAATCTGACGGAAGAAATCGGAAGTACCCTCATCGATATCGGCGATGTCCTGATCTCCGGCAGGTCCTACCTGACCTGTCAACGCCATGTTGGCATAAATCTTGGTAAATACGCCATCGCGGTCAAATTCCATGGAAGTACTCTTGTCAATGGTGGGATCCACATCCAAGTCTCCCACACATGAGGTCAGTCCCAACGTGAGGGTCAGGGCTGCCACAGGCAACAGTGTCTTTGTATATTTAAACAGTTTCATATCTTCAATGTCTTTAAAGGGTTAGAAATTAAGGCTAAGTCCCAACATGGTAACTAAAGGACGGGGGTAGAAGTTGTTGTCGATACCGCCGTTCACCTCTGGGTCAAGTCCCTTATACTTGGTGATGGTCAAGACATTCTGGACTGTAGCATATACACGTCCATTGATGCCCTTCTTGAACAGGTTGTCGAAGCTGTAGCCCAAGGTGATGTTGTCCACCTTCAGGAAAGAAGCATTCTGCACAAACATATCGCTCATGAAGTAGTTGCCCACGCCCTGGAAGCCCTTGTCAAGATGACGGGTCACGAAGTTGCTGAAGAAACCGCTCTGTGCATATACGGCAGCCTTACCCTGGTTGGAGTTGTTGCTCTCTACATTATTGAATACGTAGTTGTTCAAGCTGGCGCGGATGGAGAAACTGAAGTCCCAGTTCTTCCAGATCATCTTGGAAGACAGACCCATGAGCACGTCGGCTGCAGGTTTCTTATAGTAGTAGCGGTCGAGGTCACTGATGATACCGTCGCCGTTGCGGTCAACATACTCATTCTCAATGGCCTTGCCGTTTGAATCATATACTTGCTGGTAAACCAGGAAGTTATAGGCAGGATGACCCACGGCCTGAGCCTGTACGCTATTACCCGTACCACCAGCGATGTAACCTGTTGGCAGATAGTAGCCAGGAGCAGCTTCGCCCACGGTCATCTCAGTAATCTTGTTCTTGTTCCAAGTCACGTTGTACTGGAGGTCCCAAGTGAAGTCGCGCTTCTGAATCACCTTACCGCCGATAGAGAATTCAAGACCCGTGTTCTCCAGTTTACCTACGTTGGCCATCACAGTGTTCTTGAAGTTAGAACCTGCAGCCACAGGTACTGATTGCAGCAAGTCTTTGGTATTGCGGTGATAGAAGTCAAGGGCAGCTGTGAAACGTCCGTTCAGGATGGCAAAGTCCATACCAGCATTCCATGTGGTAGTCTTTTCCCAAGTCAGGTTGTCATTGTAAGCATTTGGACGGGAAGTAACACCATTGCCAATCACTGGATAGTACGCATGTTCACGGTTGGCTATATAAGAAGCGAAGTAGCTATACTCGCCGATACCCTCTTGCTGACCGGTGAGACCCCAACCCAGACGAAGTTTCCAGTCTGAAATCCAGTCGATGTCCTTAACAAAGGCTTCTTCGTTGATCTTCCAAGCGAGTGCCACCGATGGGAAGTAACCCCAGCGGTTGTCTTTGTTGAACTTAGAAGAGCCATCGGCACGGAACGTAGCTGTGAGCATATAGCGTTGCAGCAGGGTATAGTTCAAACGACCATAGAATGATACCAGGTAGTTCTCAGCAGCCCACTCACGGTCTGTAGCATTGTACTTGGTGTTCTGAAGTGTAGGATCACTGTTGGTTCCAGGAATCCATCCCCAACCCTTGTTGGTACCCTTGCGGTGGAAGTGCTGCCACTCATAACCAGCCATGATATCGAAGTTATGATCCTCAGTAAATTCCTTGGCGTACTGCAAATAAGAGCTGAACAACAGGTTGTACTTATCGGTTTTGTCCTCGCCTGTGTAACCATAGTAGTTGTTGCTGGCACTGCGTGGGTCGATATCGTTGTTCTGCTTACCCGTTGAAAGGTCCATACCAGCATTGGCATGGAAGCGCAGGTCTTCAAATCCGTGGAACTTATAATCCAGCTCGATGTTGCCGATGAGTGACTTGGAAGTGGCACGATTGTTCTGGAACTCCAGTGTAGCCACAGGGTTCTGCTGAGCCAGGTTGTTGAATGCCAATGGCCAAGTTGGATCGCCAAAGGCATTGGTGCTGGTCCACTGCTGATAACCACCGAAAGAAGTCACATAGTCAGGAGCATTGTTGTAGATAGGCTGTGTAGGATCATAAGTCAGCGCGGCACCTACAACACCACCATCAGCATAGCGGTTCTTGGCAATCATGCCCTTGGCATTGACGTTGAATGTCAAGTGGTCTTGCATTAATGACGGTGAGAAGTTCACAGAAGCTGTGTAACGCTCGAAGTTAGAAGTCTTGATGATACCGTTCTGGTTGGTATAACCAGCTGATACACGGAAAGGCATTCCAGAAACATTGCCCGTCAACGTCACATTGTGATCGGTGCTCAAGGCAGTGCGGTAAATCTGATCTTGCCAGTCGGTATTGGCATTGCCTAAGTGTGCATACTGGTCACTGGTAGTTCCATAGAGGTTACCCACGAAGTTGCGGAACTCATTACCGTCCATCACCTCCAAGCGATCCTTGATGGTACTTACAGATACGTTGCCACTATAAGCAACACGAATCTTGCCCGACTTAGAACCTTTCTTGGTAGTAATGATAATCACACCGTTAGATGCACGTGAACCGTAGATGGCGGTAGCCGAAGCATCTTTCAGCACAGTGAAACTCTCGATATCGTTAGGGTTCACCATAGCCAACGGGTTGCTAAGACCCTGCACGCCACTATTATCCATTGCCAGACCGTCAATCACAATCAGAGGGTCATTGGAAGCACTCAGAGAAGCACCACCACGGATACGGATGGTAGAACCGCCACCTGGTGAACCACCATCGCTGGTCACGTTCACACCGGCTATCTTACCGGCCATCATATCCTGTGCATTAGTCACAAGACCACGGTTCATCTCATCAGGCTTGATAGCCGTTACAGAACCGGTCAGATCATTCTTCTTGGCGGTACCGTAACCAATGACGATAACCTGATCAAGCATCTGGACATCGTCTTGCAGTGTTACCACCACTTCTGCGGCTGCACTCACTTCTTGGGTGACGTAGCCAATGTAAGACACAGTAATCGTCGCACCGGCAGGTACTGTCAGCGTGAAATTACCGTCCAAATCGGTAATCACACCGTTGGCGGGATTACCTTTCTCCACAACGCTTGCACCAATCACCTCAAAGCCCGTTGTGTCTTTCACGTGGCCTTTCACGGTAATGTTTTGTGCATAAACGCCTACAGTCAGAATCAACCCTAAGAATAGGGTCAGGAACCTACGAAAGGTTCCAAGCTTAACTTCATTCATGCATTTATCAGATTTAATGTTTCTATTTAAATGTATCTCTCAAATTCAAAGTCAACAAGTATCGCTACTCTCTCAAAATGCGTCAAAATTACTTGGTGTTTTGCATTTCGTCAAGTAATATAGCCGATTTCTCGCAATCATTCTTTGCAAACGATTGCAAAATGTCAGGGTGCGAGCGGACGGGTCATGCTACACAAAAACCAAGTGGGTCGTCCATCGTTAGTAAATCCTCCCATATCGTAACTGCCCCATTTCACAGTTTTATAGTAAGCCGGCACCCAGCCGCCATAGACCTGAGGCTCCCAATAGAAAGCTCCCATACATTGGTCAATGGCCCTGGCATCGTTCACAAACTCTTCTATAGCATTCGACGCATCTTCCTCGCCACTCTTCACACCTATCTCTGTAATCATCACGGATACCTTATATTTATTAATAAGGTGTATGATTTGTTTTAGCGCCAGGCTGTTCACCTCCTTCCATGTTTTATCGTTCTCGGCCATTGGATAGTGTGACAGGCCTATCATATCCATCTTGCCGCCCAACTCCCTGTACTTAGCAAACCACCAGTCGCAGTCTTGCCAAGCGTTGTTAAGGTGGACAATTACAGTGGCATTGCTCAGCACCTGCTTCACGGCATCATAGCCCGCATTGGTCAGAGCTACATAATTTTCCCATGCGCCAGAGATTTCCGCATAGTTTTTGGAAGGGTCGTAAAACTGTCCCGTAGGCCACATCATACCGTTGCGTGTTTCGTTGCCTACCTGCACCCATTTAGGGTTAACTCCAGCCTGTTTCACTGCAGATAGCACATCTACAGTATGTTCTTTCACTTTGGTTTTCAAATCTTCAAGTCCCAAGCCCTGCCATGCCTTAGGTGTTTCCTGTCTGCTCGGGTCAGCAAAGAAATCGCTGTAGTGGAAATCTATCATCACGTCAAGTCCGACATTCTTGGCACGGACTGCTTTTTTCACCACATCATCCTTGTCGCACCACTTTCCATAGCCATAGCCTTGCGGATCTACCCACACTCGCAAGCGGATGGCGTGCATCCCAATCTCTTTCATTAAGGTAAAGCAATCACGCTGTTGTCCATCAGTATTGAAGAACTTCACTCCATCGGCCTCCTGCTCAGTCACCCAACTGATGTCGGCACCGGCAATAAATGATTTGGCATCGTTTGAAGGAGTCTCGGGGGTAGTATTATCGTTAGTTTTAGAATGGTTATTTCCCTGCTGATTAGAATTATGAGAAGAATTATCACCATCATTCCCACAAGCCATGAGGGCCAATGTGAATGCAAACATTGACAATATTTTGGTTAAACTCTTCATAGTAACTACTTTTTAAGGTTTCGATGCCGACAAAATTACAACGCTTTTTCATAAATGCAAATAATTTTAAGAAAAAAAATCAAGTGGGGAATGTAAAAATAGAATGATAAAAGCTAATGATAATTTGGTTTCGTTTATCATAAGCTAACAATTCTTTCTTTTCAGGCTTACAAGCCATGAAACGTAAATTAACTAAGGAAAGAATGAAGAAATCAGAAAAATACATTATCTTTGCAATTTGATTAAGTGAAAAAGCTGGATGATAAAACTTACAACACCGGTGGAAGTGTCAAGCGAGATGCCCACTTTGGGCTATACGTCGCAGGTATTGCTGATGGGGTCTTGCTTTGCCGACCGTTTGGGACAGAAGCTTGTGCTAGTGAAGCTGAAGTGCGATGTAAACCCCTTCGGTACACTGTACAATCCTCTTTCGATAGCCCAGGCATTGCAAGACATTCTGACAGAGAGACACTATGTGGCACAAGATTTGCTGCAACATCAAGGGTACTGGCACAGTTTGATGCATCATGGCGATTTCTCATGCAGGGATGCCAATGAAACGCTGAGTCTGATCAACGGGCGAATAGGAAAGGCTCATGAGGAACTGAAGGGATTGACGCACCTTTTCCTGACTTTCGGCTCGGCCTGGGTTTTTGAACGTCATGGACAGGTGGTGTCCAACTGCCATAAGCTGCCCGCACATGAGTTCACCCGTAGGAAGTTGACGGTGGAGGAGATTGTTGGTGCTTATATAGAATTGCTGGCAAGCCTTTGGAAAGTGGCTCCCCAAACAAAAGTGGTAATGACTGTAAGCCCCATACGCCACCTGCACGACGGGCTGCACCAGAACCAGTTGAGCAAGGCTACCCTGCTGTTAGCCATAGACCGACTACAGGAATTGTATCCCGATAAGATACATTACTTTCCGGCTTATGAGTTGCTGATGGATGAGTTGCGCGACTACCGCTTCTATGCCGACGACCTGACACATCCTTCGGAAGTGGCAGTGCAATTGGTGTGGGAACGGTTTCGCGAAGCCTTCGCAAATGCAAAAACCCAACAGTGGATGGACGAGGCTGAACGCATACAACAAATGCTGGAACACAGGCCCCTGCAGCAAGAAAGCGAGGCTTACCAACAGTTTTTGAGACAACTGATAACCAAGATAGATGAATTGCAGAAGCTCTGCCCAACCATGGACTGGAGCAAAGAACGAGAGTTATGCAGTATAAAATTGGAAAAATAGCACAGGTCATAGGCGCAGAACGTTTAGGCAACGCCGAAGCACAAATTGAATGGCTTCTTACCGACAGCCGTTCGTTGAGCATTGTGCCTGAGCAAACCTTGTTTTTCGCCCTGAGAACGGAGCGAAACAACGGAGCACGCTACATCCCCCAGCTCTACGGACAGGGAGTGCGCAACTTCGTAGTATCTACCGATGGGCTGAAGATGCTGAATATTGAAAAGTTGAAAGATTCGAATATACTGGTAGTGCGTCAACCGCTGCAGGCTTTGCAGACATTGGCCGAACACCACCGCAAAAAGTTCAACTGCCCGGTAATAGGTATCACGGGCAGCAACGGAAAGACAGTAGCGAAAGAATGGCTCTACCAGCTGTTAAGCCGAGGCGGACACCAGATTGTGCGTTCACCTCGCAGCTACAACTCGCAGATAGGTGTACCACTCTCCGTATGGCAACTCAACGATAACACGGAAGTGGGAATCTTTGAAGCGGGCATCTCCAAACCTGGCGAGATGGACATGCTGGCAGACATCATTAAGCCTACCATCGGTGTGCTGACCAACATAGGCGGGGCTCATCAAGAGAACTTCAACAGTCTCCGTCAGAAATGCTTAGAGAAGCTGAAGCTATTTCACAACAGCGAAGTGGTTGTATTCAATGCCGATGATGAGATGGTGAACAATTGTGTGCAGGAAACCATCCTTTCCACCCGACAGATGGCCTGGAGCCGCAAGAATCCTGAAGCTCTGCTTTATATAAATAAGGTGGAGAAAGGCGAGCATAGTACAAAGGTGAGTTTCTCCTACCTGGGTGAGTTCCAATCGACTTTCACGTTGCCCTTCATCGACGATGCATCTATAGAGAATTCTCTGCATTGCCTGGCTGTATGCATCTACCTCCACCGAGCCTTGCCCGAGGAGATTCAAGATGCCATACAGTCACTCGACCCTGTGGCTATGCGACTGGAAGTGAAGGAGGGCAAAGACAATTGCCTGCTCATCAACGACAGTTACAATAGCGACCTCGCATCCTTAGACATCGCGCTGGACTTCTTAAGCCGTCGTTCACAGACACACGAACTGAAACGTACCTTGATACTCAGTGACCTACTGGAAACAGGCCAACGTCCACAGACACTCTACGGCAAAGTGGCAAAACTGGCAGAGACCTACGGTATAGAACGACTGATAGGTGTAGGCAGGGAGCTGAAAAATAGCGGTAAGCTCTTTGACAAGATTCCCGATTACCAATTCTTTGAATATACAGAGGAACTGATGGAGGCTATTAAGCGCCATCAGGTAGAGATGAAGAGTGAGATTATCCTCATCAAAGGCGCACGCCGATTTGGATTTGATGCACTGACAGAACAGTTGGAGAAAAAAGTGCACGAGACCATTCTGGAAGTAAACCTGAATGCGGTGATTGACAACTTGAACCACTATCGCAGTTTCCTGAAACCAGAGACAAAGATGGTGTGTATGGTCAAGGCGGGAGCCTACGGAGCCGGTAGCTACGAAGTAGCCAAGACACTGGAAGAACACCGTGTAGATTACTTAGCAGTGGCGGTGGCTGACGAAGGGTCGGAACTGCGCAAGGCAGGCATCACGGCGCATATTTTGATTATGAATCCTGAACTGACGGCTTTCAAAACGATGTTTGACTATCATTTAGAGCCAGAGGTCTATAGCTTCCACCTGCTCGACGAATTGATCAGACATGCAGAGAAAGAAGGTATCACAGGCTTCCCCATCCATATAAAACTGGATACGGGCATGCACCGTCTGGGTTTTCTGCCTCAAGAGATTCCGGCACTGGTAGAGCATCTCAAAGCTCAGAAAGCTGTGATACCAAGTTCGGTATTCTCACACTTTGTGGGCAGCGACTCACCTCAGTTTGACGCTTTCACAAGGCAGCAGATTGCCGTGTTTGAGCAGGCATCAAGTACATTACAGGTTGGATTCAGCCATAAGATATTGCGTCACCTGTGCAACACTGCTGGTATGGAACGCTTCCCAGAAGCACAGTTTGACATGGTGCGTTTAGGATTGGGCCTTTATGGTGTGAACCCCATCAACAACCATGTGCTACATAACGTGAGTACGCTGAAAACCACCATTTTACAGATACATGAGGTGCCAGCCAACGAGACGGTGGGCTACAGCCGACGAGGCGAGCTGAAACGGACCTCTCGCATTGCCGCTATCCCTATTGGTTATGCCGACGGACTGAACCGTCATTTGGGGCGTGGCAACTGTTACTGCCTGGTCAACGGGCAGAAGGCTCCCTACGTGGGTAACATCTGTATGGATGTGTGCATGATTGATGTGACTGACATCGACTGCAAGGAGGGAGACATGGTCGAGATTTTTGGCGACCACCTACCTGTGACCGTGCTGAGCGATGTATTGGGAACCATCCCCTACGAGGTGCTTACAAGTGTTTCGGAGAGGGTGAAGAGGGTGTACTTTCAGAATTGAAAATTGAAAATTATTTAATATTTAAATTATTAGTGTTATGGCAAATTTATTATTATTCGGTATGCCTACGGGCTCTGAGTGGATTATTATCCTGGTGATTGTGTTGCTGCTCTTCGGTGGCAAGAAGATTCCTGAGCTGATGAAAGGCTTGGGTAAGGGTGTGAAAATGTTCAAGGATGGCGTGAATGAGGCTAAGGCAGAAATCAACGACGCTACCAAGGAACTGGAAAAGGAAGAAGAGAAGAAGAAGGAAGAGAAGTAATTTTTAAAAGACTCAAATGGGAATCGTTAAGCAGATCATAGAAGATAGAGAACTGAGTTTCTGGGATCATCTGGACGTATTGCGCTGGATGCTTTTCAGGGTGATTGTAGCATGGGTGCTATTGGCCGTTGGCTTTTTCATCATCATGCCCGACTTTTTTGACAAGATCATCCTGGCACCTTGTTACAGCGACTTTGTCTTGTATGACAACTTACGATGGATAGGCCAGACACTGCACCTGAACGACCCGTTCTTCACACAAGATGATTTCCAAGTTCACTTGCAGAACATCAATCTGGCCTCCCAATTCTTTGTACATATCACTACCTCTTTCCTGATGGCAGTGGTGGTCACGGCTCCATACCTGGTCTATGAGATTTGGCGTTTCGTGCGCCCTGCCCTCTATCCTAACGAGCTCAAGGGCGTACGTAAGGCTTTCTCCTTAGGTACCGTGTTCTTTTTTCTAGGTGTGGCTGTAGGCTATTTTGTCATTTTCCCTTTGGCACTTCGTTTCCTCTCTACCTATCAGCTGAGTACGGCCATCGAGAACGAAATCTCCCTCAACTCCTACATCGACAATTTCATGATGCTGGTGTTGATGATGGGTGTGGCTTTCGAATTGCCATTGGTTACCTGGCTACTTTCACTCATCGGACTTGTGACACGTAGTTTCCTGCGCGAATACCGTCGTCACGCTATCCTCTTAATTGTGATATTTGCTGCTATCATCACCCCTACAGGCGACCCCTTCACCCTCTCGGCCGTATCGTTGCCACTCTACCTGCTCTATGAGCTAAGTATCTTCATGGTGAAAGACAAGAAAGAAGACGACGAGGACGAAGAGGAGGAGAAGAAAGAGGAGAAACCTGCCGATAAGAAAGACCAGCAGCTCTTAGAACAGAAGAAGAAAGACCAGCCTCAGTTGGAACAGAAGAATGCCGACCAGAAAGCCCTGCCTTCCAAAAATGAATCCCAAGCTACCGAAGGTAAGGCTATCGATAATGCTCAGGCTCTTGACAGCACGCAGGCCTCGAAAGATGATGCACAAACTTCGGAAGGAACTCAGGAAAGTTCTACCGCATCTGACGGCGAGTCTGCTGAGGAGACTGACCAGAAAACCCAACCCGACAGCAAGCCTACTGTCACCACTGCCCCTGAACAATGGCCAGAAGAAAACGAGTTTACTCCAGAATGCGCTCCCGAATACGAGGACGAGTACTACTTGGAGGACGACCAAGTAAAGGTACGCCAAGTGCCTAAGGAAAAGCCTGCTGAAACCACAACTATTGATTCATCGGCAAAGGATACCAAGGATATCGCCGCAACAGAAACGGCAGTAACGGAAACGGCAAAGACAGAAGTAGCCGAGAAAGCTTCCACAGGAAAGGCTGCCTACGAACAGCTTTACAAGCGTCCTGAAGACCAGTTTGTGGATGCAGGTGATGACCTATGGGGCGGTTATGGCTTCGCGGAGACCATGCCTATCACAGACGATACCACGTTTGCCAAGCCACTCGACGCCCCTGTAGAAATTGTGAAAGAAATCACGAAGGAGGAATTTTTGGAGAACGCCCGCGCTGCCGCCCGTGCCGCACAAAGTGCCGCCGATGCTGCCGCTCAACTGGCCAAGCAGGCTGCCGAAGAAGCAGCCGAAGCTGCCAAACGTGCCGCAGAAGCCGCTCAGCAGGCTATCCGCAAAGCCGAGGAAATCGCTGCCGAAATGGCACGTCGCGAGGCTCTGGAAGAAGCGCAGAAGAACATGAAGCCACGTATTGATGTGACCAAAATCTTCTACGATGTGGACAGCTTACCCAAGGATTGACAGTGGATGCCCAGACCGCCTATAACCTGCTGCTCCTGATAGCACAGTGCCCAGATTCTGCGCTGTACGACGGCTACCGTCAGCTGCGCAGCCTTTTAGAAGATTGTTGCCTTGAGGAAATTGCAGGAAGCGGTTTGCAACAGGCCGACTTGGCAGCCCGGATCAACTATGTAGCTGGGAAAAGAGGGCTCGACCTGCATGCCCAACATCGGCTGCATACATTCCGACTTACCTCCAATGCGTTACTCAACCACCAGCAGGAGCCTGTGAAAGAGGAACTGCTGCGTGATGTCAAGACCATGGCCTTTTTCATTAAGGTCCTGACGGGAGTGAACATACCATCTCCCCTACAACTTCTGCTCCCCAAAGCAGATGCCACCTACTCAACGGCTCCCCCTGCCTTGCGTAAAGAGAAACTACTTCGGGTGACTTTTCTCTACAAAGATAAAACCTTTCTCTATGTAAGGCCGCACGATGTGCTCTATGATAAGCCTCTGAAGGTGAGCTACAACCTGCCCCAATACAATGATGAATTCAACGAGACTTGCGCCCAACTTTGGTCAAATGCCACGTTGCACCTGCTTGATGTAGGCTTTGATGCCGAGGGCATTCTCACACCTTCTCTCATCGTGTTGGAACCTGACTACTTGTTAGACATCAGCAGTCTGGCAGAGTGTTTCAAGGAGTATGGGCACCACCCTGGTAATTATTTCTTAAACCGCCTAACCCCTAAGGAGAACAAGGCCCACCTGATCAAGGGTAACATCGCCAACCTCTTTTTGGACGAATGGGTGTTCGACGAGCAGGCACCCGACTATCAGCCCTCCATGCAGAAAGCCTTCCGCCAGTACCCTTTGGAACTGGTGACGTGCCCCGACTTGGACAATGGCACGGCAGAAAGAAAGTTTTTCGAAGAATGCAGGGAGCAGTTTGAGAACATCAGACAGACAGTTCAAGTCACCTTCCATGCCACTGGCTATCAATTGGAAACCTCAGATGCCGTGTTGGAGCCCTCGTACATCTGCATCCCCTTGGGCATACAGGGACGATTGGACTACATGCAGCGCGACATGAGTTCCTTTATCGAGCTGAAATCGGGCAAGGCCGAAGAATACAAGGTCCCTGGCCGTCTGCTGCTCAAAGAGAATCATCAGGTACAGATGCAGCTTTACCAGGCTGTGTTGGAATATTCCATGGGACAGGATCATCATCACACTCATCCCTTTCTGTTCTACTCCCATTACCCCCTACTCTACCCTGCCCGCCCATCGTGGGCTCTGCTGCGTCGCGCCCTGAACCTGCGTAACCTCATCGTAGCCACGGAATACCAAGTGCAAAAGCATAACGACATCCACTTTACCGCTCATTTCTTGGAAAGCCTCACCGCCGACCAGTTGCATCAGCAGGAGGTGAATGCCAATTTTTGGAACAAAGTAGCTCCTACGTTAGGCTGGCTGCAGCAGGCCCTGGCACATAGCACCGAATTGGAACGCAGCTATTTCCTCTCGGTTTATAATTTCATCACTAAAGAACTATACACCTCTAAATCAGGCGATACGCTATACGAGTCTAACCGCGGAGCCTCTATCCTGTGGCTCTCTACCATCGATGAGAAAGCCGAGTCAGGGGAAATCATCACCGGCCTGAAGATAGCCGACAACCAGAGTGCCCGTGAGCACAAGGCCACGGTGACCTTCCAGCGGCCACAGGATGAGACAGGCAACGGACTGCCTAACTTCCGCGAAGGGGATGCCGTGCTGTTTTATCAGTTCAACGACCCTGCCGACAATGCCACCAACCAGCTCGTATTCAAGGGAAACATCGAGCGCATGGACGAACAGAGCCTCTGCGTACGCCTGCGTATGCGGCAGCGCAACCCACGTATCTTGCCAGAGGAAAGCACCTACACGCTGGAACACGACTTCATGGACACCGCCTTCACTACCATGTACAAGGGGCTGTCGGCATTCTTGCTCACCACCCAGTCTCGCCGCGATCTGTTGCTTGGTCAACGTCCGCCCCTCCACGATGCTGCCTTCGATACGCAGATTGCCGCGGCAACTGACGATTTCCAGCGCATCTGCCTCAAAGCGCAGGCTGCCCAAGACTATTTCCTGCTAGTAGGTCCTCCCGGCACAGGCAAGACCTCTTATGCCCTGCGCAACATGGTACAGGCTTTCCATCAACAGGGCAAGCAACTGCTTCTGCTCTCCTACACCAACCGTGCCGTAGATGAAATCTGCAAAATGCTGGAGAGTATCGTGCCCACCCCCGACTATATCCGCTTAGGGGGTGAATTGAATTGTGAAGAAACCTATCGTCCTCATCTCTTGGAAAATGTATTAGGAGGATTGAACAACCGCAAGGCTGTTCGCGCACGCTTGGAAGCTTGCTCTCTCTTCGTAGGAACCGTTTCCACCCTGAGTAAAAAGCAGGAACTGTTCGCATTGAAAAAGTTCGATGTGGCACTGATTGACGAGGCCACACAGATTTTAGAACCCCAACTCTTAGGCATTCTCTGTGCCAAAACACCTAAGGGGAAGGAAGCCATCGGCAAGTTCATCCTTATTGGCGACCCCAAGCAACTGCCCGCCGTGGTATTGCAAGACGACATGTCTTCAGAAATAAACGAAGCATGCTTGCGCCAGATAGGGATGCGAAACCTCAAGGACTCCCTGTTTGATAGGCTCTATCAATCGGTAGACGACCCTTACTGCTTCGACATGCTGTGCAAACAGGGGCGCATGAATGTGGATGTGTCCCACTTTGCCAACCAGGCCTTCTATGAAGGGCGGCTGCTGCCCGTAGGATTGCCTCACCAACAAGGATCACTCTCCGTGGCACCAGGTTTGCAAGGCATAGACATGGCACGGTACTTAGACCGCCGCATTGCCTTCCTCCCTGCAAAGGCAGAGCCTATACTCAGTTCACCCAAGCGGAATCATGCCGAAGCTCAGTTGGCCGCCCGTCTGGCACGCGCCTTGTTCAAGCAATACTGCATTTTGGAAGATTTCATTCCGCAGAAGACCTTAGGCATCATCACCCCTTACCGCAGTCAGATAGCCCTCATCCGCCAGGCATTGAATGCCACGGGCATCCCCCAGCTTTGTCAGATCACGGTCGATACAGTAGAGCGTTACCAAGGCAGCGAACGTGATGTAATCATCTATTCCTTCTGCGCCAACCGCCCTTCTCAGCTCCGGTTCCTAGCCAACCTCACCAACGACCACGGCGTACTTATCGACCGTAAACTCAATGTGGCCATTACCCGTGCCCGCAAACAACTTTTCCTCATCGGCGTTCCCGAGGTTTTAAGCCAGAATCCCATTTATGCCAAGCTGATGGAGTGGGCGGGATACTGACACGTAAACGACATTATAATAAGATAGTCATCCCATGATACCCTTTTGCATGCAATAGTCAGAAATTGGGTCTGCTTCTATTTGTAAATCAGAAAGATGCAAGGACGCTTGGAGAGGTCGGGCACGTGACCTCGCCAATCCTTCAGACTCTTGGTCACGATATACTCATCTTCACACGAGATGTTGCAGGCAATGCAGAGCTTGGTCTGGGGTCGGCAACATTGCAGAAGGTCGTCCACCAGCTTGTGGTTGCGGTAGGGGGTTTCGATGAAGATCTGCGTCTGATGCTCGTTATAGACCCGCTGCTCTAAAAGCTTGATTTTCTTGGCCCGATCGGCTGGTTCGATAGGCAGGTAGCCGTTGAAGGCAAAGCTCTGGCCGTTGAAACCCGAACCCATCACCGACAAGATGATGCTCGACGGGCCAACGAGTGGAACCACCTGCAGGTGCTTACGCTGAGCCATGGCTACTACATCGGTCCCAGGGTCGGCAATGGCAGGACAGCCTGCCTCGGAAATCACGCCCATGGAAAGACCTTCTTCCAAGGGTCTGAGATAGCCCGAGATCTCTTCGGGAGCGGTATGCTTGTTAAGCGGATAGAATGTAGAACCATCGATATCGAAATCCTTATCCACTTTCTTGAGGAAACGACGGGCAGAACGCACATCTTCCACGATGAAATGACGGATGCCGAGTACGATTTCCCTATTGTAGGCGGGCAACACACGCTCTACGGAGGTATCGCCGAGCAAGACAGGAATCAAGTATAGTGCAGCCATAAATTTTGTTTTTGCAAATTTACTACTTATCTTTGTAACCTCAAAGAAGATGAAGGATGAAAAAAATGGTGATATTCGACTTAGACGGAACGCTCGTGGATACCATAGCCGACCTGGGACAAGGCACGAACCATGCCTTGCAGGCATTGGGTTATCCCACCCATCCCATCGAGGATTATAAGCTGAAAGTGGGCAACGGCATCAATAAGCTGTTTGAACGTGCGCTGCCCGACGGGGAGAAGACCCAGGAGAACGTGCTGCGGATGCGTGCGGAGTTTATCCCTTATTATAATGCGCATAATACCGACCTGAGCCGCCCTTACCCAGGCATGACGGAGCTACTTAAGCGCCTTCAGGCCGCAGGGGTACTGATGGGCGTAGCCTCCAACAAATACCAAGAAGCTACCACGAAGATTATCACAGAACTATTTCCAAACATCCGTTTTGTAGCCATCTTGGGGCAGCGTGAGGGTATTGCCATCAAGCCCGACCCTGCCATTGCAGAGGAAATCCTGGCACTCGCAGGTGTGAGCAAGGAAGATACGCTCTATGTGGGTGACTCTGGGGTGGATATGCAGACGGGGTTGAATGCCGGGTTGGAAACCTGCGGGGTGACCTGGGGGTTCCGTCCGCGCACAGAACTGGAGCAATTCGGTCCGCAACACATGGTGGATACGACGGAAGAACTTACTGTTTTAATTGAGAATTGAAAATTGAAAATTGAAAATTATGGCTTCGCCTTGCACGAACATTGAAAATTGAGTTAATTATAGTGCAAGCTTAGAGGAAAAAGTTTACTTGAGCTTTTCCGAGGCGCCGCCGAAAATCAACGAAGTTGATTGATGGAACAGCGAGAGCCAAACTTGTTTGAGCTTTACCAGAATGCAGCAAAGAATCAACGAAGTTAATTGAAGAATGATGATAAAACGATATACAAAAACAGAGGAGCTTTGGAATTCATGGTCACACGTGGGCGGGATAGTGCTCGGTGTGATATTCGGCATCATATTCCTATATTGGTGTTTTACCAAAGACAACGGCTGGGCATCGGCAGGGGTGATACTCTACCTCTTCGGCATGTTGATGTCGTACATTGCCTCCGTGACTTACCATGCCCTTCCCGTAGGGAAATGGAAGGAGCACCTGCGCAAGTGGGACCATGCCGCCATCTATTGGCACATAGCAGGTTCCTACTCACCCATCACCCTCTTAGCCCTGCGCGAACAAGGATACTGGGGATGGAGCCTGTTTTGCTTCATCTGGGCCTGTGCCATAGCAGGAACGGTGATGAGCTTCGCGAAACTGAAGGAGCATAGCAACTTAGAGACCATTTGTTTCGTTGGCATGGGCCTATCCATGCTGGTGGCTTTCAAACCACTGATAGACAATGTTTCCACAGCAGCTATTGTCTGGATTATCGCCGAGGGTGTGAGCTACATCACAGGGGCTTTATTCTACAGCTTGCGCAAACGACGTTATATGCATACGGTATTCCACTTCTTCGTGCTGATAGGCTCCGTGTGCCACCTTATTGCTGTGTGGGAGGTACTGATGCAGTATGTCTGATGTGCTTCTCCGCATGGTAGGATGAACGCACCAACGGACCGCTCTCCACTTGTTCAAAGCCTTTCTGCAAGCCTATTTCACGATATTTGCGGAACTGCTCTGGGGTGACATACTCCTGCACAGGATAGTGCTTGCGTGTGGGCTGCAGGTATTGTCCGACGGTCAGGATTCTGCAGCCTGCCGTAAGCAGGTCGTCCATCACTTCCTCCACTTCCTCGGGAGTTTCCCCCAAGCCAACCATGATGCCGCTCTTTGCAGTGATGCCACACCGATGGATGGCCTTGATGACTTCTAAACTTCGCTCGTACTTCGCCGCGCTGCGTACTATGGGCGAAAGGCGACGGACGGTCTCCATATTGTGCGAAATAATGTCGGGCTTGGTCGCCGCTATCTGCTCCACATACTCCGTATGTCCCTGAAAATCAGGGATGAGCACTTCAAGGGTAGTCTCGGGATTCACATGCTTGATTTCCTCTATGGTCTTCACCCAATGGGCAGCCCCATAGTCGGGCAGGTCGTCACGATCGACCGACGTGACTACGGCATGACGCAGTTTCATCAGCTGGATGCTGTTTGCCACATGGACGGGTTCTTCGGGGTCGAGCGGCAGGGGACGACCGCTGCGGGTGTTGCAGAACTTACAGCTTCGCGTACAGATATCGCCACCTATCATGAAAGTAGCGGTTCCCTTACCCCAGCATTCGCCCAAGTTGGGGCAGCGGCCACTGCTGCAGATGGTATGCAAGTGGTGGGTATCGACAATGCGCTTGGTTTCTGCGTAATTGTCGTTGGCTCCTATTTTGACTTTCAGCCAGTCGGGCTTCCGCAAGTGCTCCATTTTTAGTTACTTAAGTTCTCTTTGAAAAAACTCGGTGAGACGGGTGTAGAGATGATTGCGGGTATTCCCACCGAAGATGCTATGGTTGCGGTTGGTATATACCTGCATCTCAAACTGCTTGCCCACCTGTACCAGTTTCTCGGCATACTCGGCTGTATTCTGGAAATGCACGTTGTCATCGGCCATGCCATGCACGATAAGCAGGCGACCATGTAGTTTGTCGGCACGTTCCAGGCAGGAAGCAGCCATGTAGCCGTCGTGGTTCTCCTGAGGGGTGCGCATGAAACGCTCACCATATACGGTGTCGTAGTAGTTCCAGTCGGTCACGGGAGCCACTGCCACACCCGCCTTGAACACAGGCGTACCCTCGCTCATGGCCATGATGGTCATGTAGCCTCCGAAACTCCAGCCCCAGATGCCGATATTGTCCTTATCCACATAGGGCAGAGTTCCTAAATACTGAGCCGTAGCCACCTGATCCTGAGCCTCTTTCACACCCAGCTGCATATAGGTACACTTCTCAAAGGTTGCGCCCCGTCCACCTGTACCGCGTCCATCTACACAAGCCACGATGAAGCCTTGCGTAGCCATGTAGCTCTCCCAACTGATACTGTAGCTATCGACCACATACTGCGAACCAGGTCCGCTGTATTGGTACATTAGTACCGGATACTTCTTGGAAGGATTGAAGTCGGCGGGCTTCATCATCCATCCGTTCAGTTCATCGCCACGCTGGGTGGTGAAGGTGAAGAACTCCTTGGTTGGCAGGTTATACTCGGTGAGACGCTGGGCCACCTCCTTGTTATCCACCAGTGTACGCAGCTCCTTGCCGTTGTTGTCGTGAACTGTTATGACGGTAGGCGTACTGAGGTTGCTGTAACGGTTCACGAAGTATTTCATGTCGCTGCTGAACTGGGCGCTGTTGGTACCCTCGCGTGGGGTAAGGCGGGTTTTCTTGCCTTTCTTATCGACCTTGTAGATGGCCTTGCGCAGCGGGCTGCCCTCGTTGCTCTGGAAATAGAAAGCTCCCTCTTGCGGGGCATAGCCCAAGAAGCTGGTTACTTCATAATTGCCTTCTGTCACCTGCTTATTGAGACTTCCGTCGAGGTTGTACCAATAGAGGTGATTGAATCCGCTACGTTCGCTCATGAAGGTAAAACCATCGGTGAAGAACTGGATATTGTCCAGAATATCCTCCTTGATGTAGGTGTCGGTCTCATCACGGAGAATCAGCTTGGCGTTGGTACTGCGCGGATTGGCGATATAAAGTTCAAACCGATTCTGATGGCGGTTAAGGGTCATGACGGCCAACTGGTCCTTGTCCTTCGTGAAGCGGATGCGTGGGATATAGCCGTCGGCATCGACAGGGACTTCCACCTTGCGAGTCACCCTCGACTGGATATCAAAGGTATGCACACTCACCTTGGAGTTGGCCTCACCTGTCTTGGGATACTTATAGACATAGCTGCTGGGGTATTTCTCATAGTTGGCAAAGTGGGGGGCCAAGCCGGCGAAGAGCGGGAAGTCGTACTGCTTCACGCCGCTTTCATCAAACTTGATGTAGGCCAGCATCTGACTGTCGGCATTGAAATCCAAGGCGCAGTTGAAACTGAATTCCTCCTCATACACCCAGTCGGGTATGCCGTTGATAATCTCGTTGCGTTTTCCGTCGTTGGTCACCTGACTCTCGCTGTTGTTGTAGAGCAGTTTCACCAAGAAAATGTTGTTGTCGCGTACGAAAGCCACCATGGTCCCATCGGGAGAGAAAACAGGCGACTGCTGCGGTCCGCCGTCGCTCAGCCGCTGCACGGCATTGCGGATTTCGCCATTGACATTGCGCCGCAGGCTATAGAGGTAATGCACAGCCGTATAGCTGCGGCGGTAGATGCTCTGGGTCTCGGTGGCGATGAGCAGGTACTGGCCATTGGGGGAGAACTCATAGCTGTCGAACTGCTCAAACGGGCAGTCGCGGGCAGTCTTCACATCGAAGATGACTTCCACCTGCTGCCCGGTCTTATAGCTGTACTTCACGATCTTACCGTCGCGCGTCATCTGGGTATAGTGCTCCCCGTCGCCAGGGATGGGCGTCATGCCACTGATGCCACGGGCAGCAAACGTACCCTGCAGCACATCCGACAACTGTACCTGTTTCTGTGCCCACAGCGTGAGGACGCAGAGTAAACTTATCAAGAGTAACGATAATCTTTTCATGCGAATTGTTGATTTAGTAATATTCATTGGAATCATTAGGTAGGCAATGGCGTATCATTTTTAAGCTGGTACAAAAATACAAAAATAAATAATACCTGTCAACTATTTTGGCAATTATTTTCGGCATTTTTTGAAGTTTTTTCCCCTCATGCTGGCAGCGAAATATCTGATACCTTGACAGAGAAAAACCTGCTGCGTTGATAGGGGGAAACCGCGCACCTTGGCAGCAAAATCCGCGCACGTTGGCAATAAATTCCGCGCGCGTTGGCGATAAATTCTGCAAACTTTGACGGGGAAGAGATTCGCACGTTGGCGATAAATTCCGCGCTTTCTTGTCAATTTCGCAAATTGGCGCGAACATATACCGCATACCCAGAGGCTACCGCACCGCCAAGTACCCTTAAGGAGAGTATATAGTATTATTATATAATAATACTATATACTCTCCTTAACCATAGGGTCTGGGTGCGGTAACTTGTATGTATGTGCAACCAATTTGCGAAATTGACAAAAATG
>Ga0265300_10000967_pt1 | contig 28485 bp, 31 predicted proteins | sample AusTroGonzalo_MG_FD_193482 | JGI IMG/M metagenome (GOLD analysis project Ga0265300, IMG submission 193482) | Bovine rumen microbial communities from tropical cattle in Woodstock, Queensland, Australia - Gonzalo_03 | ecosystem: Host-associated > Mammals > Digestive system > Stomach > Rumen ...
CAATAAAGGTCTGCCTTCGTACTCATCACCATCATCCAATTCGTTCAAGTTGATACGGGTGTAACTGTACCAGTCATAATCCATACCAGTTTCCTCTACAAAATCCGCTTCAACATTTGGAAGTTCGGACTTTGGTTCATCTTCAACTTTTTCAATGAAATCAAGAAATTCTTCTGATTTAGTTTTCCTTGCCATTTACATCACCTTTTTGATTGTATTCAATCATTAAATCATAATAACATTTTGTAAGTTCATTTGCCACTTCAGAAGGACAAGAGTCTTCCAATTCCCCAATTTTTATTTTGACTTTAGGGAATCTGTTAAGATAAATCCCTCTCACTTCTTCAATAAATTCTTCTTCAGGTAATAAACTAGCCAATAACTCACAAGTTTTAATAACTTTTGTCCATTCATTTTCATAAACTGAGCCAAAACTCTTATATGGAAAACGATGGTTAATTGAACGATATTCAATAGTGAATTTGTCTGTTAGAGTACCTGCACTTTCACTAGTATTTTGCTTGAAACGAATTTCTTGAGTGGTATCGCCATTTATACAAAACCATTCAGTAACTATCCTTTCAGTCATCATTCTGCCTCCACATCTATTATGTTCGCTTCTGCTCTTTGCAAGTCATCCTCAACACTACCAGTCTTGGCTTGTTTGAACCTTGGCATCTCCTCTGCAGGAGTAGGTTCATAATCAGCCATCTTAACAATCCAAGACAAAGCCATACGATAAGCTTTGCCGAGAGCTCTTGTCTGAGCCATTGAATACACACTTGGTCTGTCCTTCTGCATATTATTCCTTTCTGCCATAGCACTAGCACGACTCAATATAGTGTCGCCTTGACGGATACTGACAGTAGCCTTATACATAAACTTATGCTTATGGTCTGTTGGTATTTCCTCAACACTCTCAACATATGGTGTACAACCAAGCATAGTACCAAGGACTTCCCATCCTTCAGCAGTAACATACTCACTAGGACCAATCTTAACAGCCAAATCCTGAGACTTGATAACATTCTTAAGTGAAGCTGCCACTTTAGTAGCAACCTCAATCTTATCATCGAATGAATAATCCATATTCAAGATGTCAGCATCACGAATCACTGGTTTATGATCGCTCAATTGTTCGACTACTACCACATCAGTGGTTACTTCTTCGTTAGTTTTTTTCTTCTTAACAGCCATATTATCTCTCCATTATAAGAACCCATAGGTTGGGCCTTTAATAAGGAAGCAGATTGCTAGGAATAATATCATTCCTAGTACAATCGCTGTGGTCATACTGATACGAATTACAATGTCATTCTGGAGTACAGATTCCCTTGGGTCTGCACGGTATAATGTTCTTGGTTGTTCTCTTTTAGTCATCATCTTCACAAACTCCTGCAATGGTATTCAAGAAATTGCCAGTGAATTTGACATTTAGTTTTTCAATCTCATAACTTCTTTTTAAGTCATCAACAATAGCACTTGCTTTGTCCACTTCCTCTTTTATTGGTTTGAGTTTAAGTGTAACATAAGCATCTTTCTCTGCCACTGTTGGGCGAGATTTACCAAGTTCTTCTTCAAAATTAGTTTCTAATAACAATTTAGCTTCTTCCTCTTTGTATATGAGTTTTTGAGCATAGTAATCTAATTGAGCATTAGTTAAACTTTCACTAATTGCTTTTAAATGTTGGATAGCCATATTATTCCCCCATTTCGTGTTCATCTTCACTGCAGGCAAAGGTCTTGTCCTCGCAATGCCCACAGTTACTGCATGGTTTGACATCATCATAATCAAATATGCAGTTATTGTTAGGTTGTATAAAATCAGCATCATCACACATCAAATACTCGATGAGGTGATGGTTCGGTTCAAGTCGAGGACCGAAGATCATACTTCTTCTCCGACTATCTCGAATACAAGGTCAAGAAGTTTAATTAATTCTTCTTTACTGTATTCGATTCCATTGTGTTTTAACACTATTTCTTCCATTTTTACCCCTCTCCCAAAAGGTTACTAATTTTTTGTATTTGTGTCGAAGATGACACATCTACAATTAAATATTGGACTTATCTAATATATAAAGTTTACGATATTTTAGTGGTAAATCGGTTGCTACACATAGTATTATATGCAGAAAGCAACAAATATTATTATTACCACAGAAAACTAAAAAAAGCGAGGTGATAACTATGGCAAATGACCAAGTGCATTTATCCATAAGAGCTCCTAAACAATTAATGAAAGACTTAAAAATCATTGCTATACAGCAAGATACCACTGTAACAAATATTGTTTTGAGCTTATTAAATGAGTATGTAGAAGAGAATAAAAAATAAGTATAAATACTATAAACTACTAATATAGTATTGTTATTAAGGTAGAGTTTATAGAATTAGGTTCTTTTTTTGTCTTTCTCCCAAAAGGTTCAAAAAATTACTCTTTTTTTATTATTCCTCTATTTTAATAACCATATTACCACAGACTTTTTTTTGTAATAATATTTATGATCATACACGCTTATAAACCATCTTTTAGAGAGCATTTGAAAACTAATATTTCATAGGTTCTGCAAACCATTATATACTCTCCAAACATAATATTATGTAAGGGAGAAAGGCAGAAACTGAATAACATTCTTTTGTTGATTAAGGAATTTTTAACACGATTTCATTTAATCACCATAATGTAGTTTTTTTAGTTTTTTTGTTCTTGAATAAAAAGTCATAAGTTGTTTTATTTTATCTCTCCATTGATTGTTTATTTTTTGTTAATTATTAGAAAGGGGCTTTAATCAATGGAGGAATGTTTCATTCTGCTTTTCTCTCTTATTTTATATTTATGCCATAATATATAGCTTTAATAGCAACAGCATTGGATTCAGCATAATGACCCTAAGGGGATGGATTTGTGGTCCTTTTATCATTTTTTCCACCATGGTTCTGTTCCATTGGGGTCATTCCTCCGTTTTTACTCATTATTTTTTTGACTAATCGTTCTAGTTCATCTATCTTGTCTGCTTTTTCTTTCAGTCTTGCCACTTCTGGTGAGTCTATGGTAATGGTGTGAACTTGGTCTAATATGGTTACTTTGTCTATATTGGTTATGTATTTTTTTCGTAATTCTTTTGGGTCATCGAAATAATAGGATTGTCGGACATTATCCTTGCTTCTTCCTTGTAAACTATCGATTTCATCAAGTGTTAATCCATTTTCCCCACGTGCTAGGTTACTGGCGTGGAACTTCCTTAACATATGGGTACGGAGTAAGGAGTAGCAACCTTTACTATGCCCACCCAATTGGTCATTCAATTCCTTGAACTTGACATTCAAATAATTCTTATTTATCTTGAACAATTGCTTATCATTTGTTAACTTGTCTGTCCTTGTCTCCAAATAATCCAGTATGGCCTTTGTCGCTTCAGGACTGCAAAAAGTATAATAATAATTATTGGTCTTTAACCTTTTGATATGGAAGATTGGTATTATATCCTCTTTAGTTTTTAATTCGTTTATCACATCATAAATATTGTTAGAGTTATGGTATTCTTTTGTGGCTTGTATGAAATCCTGTAATGTTATGCTACAAGTTTCAGCTCTCGCACAACCACTGCTAGTGATGAATAGTATGATCGCTTTCATCAATGGTCTACTTAGGTTGACTGCTTTCTTGATTAATTCCTTTGTTGGTAGGTCATTATAGTATACTGGTTCATATTTTTTGATGTTTTTATTGTTTAATGTTGGTAGTTTTGGCAGTTCTATCTCGAAATGATTATAAATTGTTCGGAGTCCAGTCATTGTCTTTTGTACTGTTATGAGTGAATAGTTTCTAGTGTTGATTAAATAGTTACGATGACTGATTAATCTCTTTTTAATTGTTCGGTTCTTTAATCTTATGCCCTCGTCCTCTTCTTTCTCGGCTTCTTGTATCAGTTCATATAGAGGTAACCCTTGACTTTCAGTATAATAATTGATTATTGTCCTGTATCTTACCATTGTTGAGTGCATAATATTCCGTTCCATACACAATTGCTGGAGTAATTCCTCATCTTTTTCATTTAACATAATTCTCACCATATTGTTATATCTTGTCTTATGCTCTTTTTAGTAGTGTTGGAGAGCATTTGATTAGTATTTTTGGGTAAGTTTCAGAGTTATGTGTGTGGTCTTCTCAGAACTTTTCAGTTAACTCTGTAACTTTTGACCATTATTTTATGTTTTGGTTTTGATGGTTGTTAAATGTACGATATGAACACTCTTGCATACTATATTTAGTATTGTTACGAACAAATATTTATGGGTAAAAAAAGAAAGGTAGCCACTAAAATTTAGTAGCCACCAAATACCTTATCTCCCTTCTTCACCGTAGAATAGTTTTTGCACTCTTCCTCTTCAACCTCTAATGCACACTTATAGGTGCCTTCCTTAACACAATTCACACATTGTTTGCTGTAAATCATGCCATAGGTCTGGTATTTAGATTTCCGCCTCATACTCATCATTCATCACAGTTTCTTCAGTCTGCATAGGTGGTTCTGCATTGCCCAAAAACTTGAAACTATTAGGATTGTAGGCACTCCAAATGGTAATGATTAAACCGACAATGGCAGTCATTATGGTTACGAACTGGTCTTGACTCATATAAGTTGCAATGTATGGAGCAATGATAACATAAACCCATACAAGTATTGTTGAAAGGTTTCCTTCTAGATTATCCATTTTATATCATCTCGATAGTATAATAGTAGATTTTACGACCATTGGTCGCCTTGTTTATAGTGTTCATATTACAAACCTTAAAGCCTTTGGTAGGGTCTGCAATGTAATAGGTATTGTCGCCAACCTTGTAACAGCATACCCAGTGGCCGTAATCGTTAATGTAGTTTAAGCATTTGGCTGGTTTGGTCTGAATGTGCATTAGGATTGGCTTGTATTCGTTTAGTGCTTTCTTGACAAGCTTGAAGTTACGGTCAATCCTTGTTACCTTGTAACCCAGTTTCTTGGCTCCAGAAACAAGTTTCTCTGGACTAGTACCATTAGTGGTGGTGCCAAGAGTCTTCTTAAGGTAGGACTCGTATTTGTAATCAAACAAGAACATAAGTGCCATCTGCAAGGAGGCAGGACAACAACTGTACTTATCATCTTGATAGTTTATGATCATTGGATAAGTTGCAGTATTGTTTAATGTTAAATAATTTGGTTCTCTTCCGTGTTTTTGGTAGAATTGCATATAGCCTTGGAACAGTCCACAGTATTCTCGTCTTGTTAGTCTGTCGATACGGCCTTGTTGGTTTTTGAATTTGCAATACTTCGGTAAACGGTGGTGTTCTTTGATGAATTTCCTTATCCTTTTACGGGCATCAGTGTATTCTGGTTTGTTGTATCGTTTCATAATGATTCCGCCTTAATATTCTTTATAAATACTGGGAAACTGCTTAAATTACCATACCAACCTATATCTAATCCATAGCCACGTTGGGATTTGGTAGTGAAATCAGTGCTGATATTATCCAATTGCTTGGTGACAGTACGGATAAGTGTTGTCTTATCAGGATGGTAGAAATTCCAAGTAGCCTCGTAACCATCAACGATTAATTCTAAATAGTAATAACTGGATGTGTCGCTTGTAGTGAATGTTGCCTCATCGTTCACGCTCCAACTGTTCCGTATGAATGTATGTACTGTTGTCTGTTTGTTATAACTGAATATTCCACCTACCCCTGTATGTTGTGTGGCGTTGATACAGGCTATCCCTGCTCCTAGGTTGCTTGTGTTCCGCCACATTATCTCCATGCTTAATTTGAAACTGTCTAAACCATCTAAGGCAGTAATTGGGAATACTTTAACACCATTACCCGTATTCTTTAAGGCATAAGCGTTTTCTGTGCTGTTGTATTCTAATGTTGCACTTGTTGCATTGTTTTCCAATCCTACAACACTACCGTAATTTGTTAGTCCGCTGCTACTGTTGCAGGCATCCTCGAATATGATTGTTGTTCCTACTGTTATTGTGCAGGTGTCTGTTGCTGTTCCGTAAGTCGCTGTGATTGTACTGGTTGTGGTTACGCTGATTGTTGCTGTTGCCACACCTGAAGAGTTTGTTGTACCGGTAACTGTGCTACTTCCACCGGTAAAGGTGACCGTAGCACCAGACACCGCCACACTGTTATCTGTCAGGGTAACACTCACCTCTGCACTTCCACCACTAGCAGTATATGATGAACTGCTAAAGCTTAAACTGTAACTATGACTTGCAGTCGGAGTCAAAGTATACACAGTAGCCGAAGCACCGTTAACAGTATCGGTTCCACTCTCAATCGTACAATCACTTAAATCATAATCCGTACTACTATGCACCTCTAATATGTTCCCGTATCCTCGTATTTCATTAGGGTTAACTATAATCTTCTCAACCATAAAAAAAATCACCTCTTTATGATGTTGCTACACTCCTAACCTTAATATGCTTCACACGGTTCGCAGTATTGGTTGCACTTCCACCACGCTGGACTAATCCTAAAAGTTTATTGCTAATGGTTTGTGCATAACTGTAATCATAGATCAAGTTATCCTCATCATCAAACATTGCAGTATAGACCCCAGTATCATCGACTTCCATATGTAATCTGAAGTAATGAGTATTGTTTAATGTGCCACTATCAAGTGTTTGGTTCTTTGATGTTGAGGTTGCGGTCAAGTTTAACCTACGGACATAGTATTTTTGACCATACACATACATCAGTACACCGATACCATAGTTGGCTTGGTTAGACCCGTCGGCTACGAATAATCCTACTTCGTTGTTGGATTTACTTGCACCTTTGAAGAGTGCATCCACCACATAATTGGTTTTTCCACTTGTACTTGTGATAGGTATCATACTATAGTAGGTGGTTGAAGTGTTTGTACTGTGTAAATCGTAAGCATTATCAGAACTGCTGTAACTTAACTGGCAAGATGGTGTACCAGCACTATTACTACCTTTATACAATGCTATACTGCTTCCATAAGCGGTTAAACCAGTTGATGAGTCACATTTGTCAATGTGCAAGAATGTACTCTTTTTAACTGTTATGGTATCGGTGGTGTTAGTGTAACTGGCTGTATATGTTGTGCTGCTTGCGGTTACATTAGGAATGTTGAATGTCGCTAAACCATTAGCATTTGTGGTTGCAGTCCAAGTACTGGTACCATCGGATAATGTGACAGTACCGCTGAATGGTTCATATTGGTATTGCAGGTAAACCTCCAAGCGTGTGAAATGGGAGGAGGTTGTGAAATCCCAATCCGTATAAGTCCAACTGTTTGATGTGAACTCGACCTTGTAACAAGGCACTCCACCACCGCCACCACCTTGAATGTCAAGTATCTTACCAGCCAAAGTTGTAAGACCATCTGAAGCTGAAGCGGTAACTCCTTGAGTAGTCAAATTAGCAGCCATCAATTCTCCTAATTCCTGCAATGCTCCATCTAATGTTGTTGTATCATTAGTCATCTCTTATCACCATTTATTGGTTTATGTAGGTTATAGCATCACCTATAAGGTCCTTTAATGCTTTCCCTTGTTTTGCACTTAATACTTTTGTAGCATCGTTGGTTGTCAAGTTATCTGCAATGTCGCTACTGGTTAGCATTCCAGTATGTGTATGGTTTATGGCTGCAAACTTGTTAGTTAATGCAGTAACCAAAGCGGTTACTTTAGAGGAAGTAACACTCATTATTACCTCCTCCATTTAACTGGATAGTGCATTGGTGATTGCATCCAAGGCATCATCGATTTGACTGTCCACTTCTGCTTGTGTACGATAAGTGCTGTGGGTGTGGTTTCCCTCTGCAAACTGACCACTTGAAGTACCGAATGCACCAGCACTCAACTTACCACCAGTAGTGGTGATTATAGGTTTGCCTGATGTGGAACCAATCTTACCATCACTAGTAATGTCTCCGTGAGTATGGCTTGTAGTGGAATAACCACTTAAATCTACACGGGCAGTATCGACTTTCTCCCAAGCATAACTATAACTACTTGATGTACCGGTCCTTACAGTAACATAAACCTCATAAGCATCATGAGTCTGTGATGTGGCTTCGGCGATAAGGTACAGTTGATTCATAGTTGAACTTGAAGCTGTTGGCAATGATTGAACAATCTTGATCAATTCGATTGCACCGGTGTCGATGGTGATATTCCCACTACCAAGTAATGAAGTATTATTGATGGTCTTGATATTAGTGCCACTTACCAATGTGTCTTGCTTATTGTCAAGACTGTCTTTCACTAATTTTTCGGATGGGTAATTGGTATCCAATGTGGTACTTGACCAACTGGTGACTTTTGTACCGAAGAAGTTCTTAACTGCCTTAACAGTCGGATAGGATACACTATCGCTACTATAGTCACCACTAATACTATCCTTCTTATTGGTTTGCTTGTTCTCGAATACATCTTTCAATGCCTGTACCAAGGCACTCACTTTACTACTATTAACACTCATATTATCTTTAGCTCCTTATGCCTTCGGTCAAGGCTATTATGAAATCGTTCAAATCTGTCTCCACTTGTGTGTCTATCTTTCCTATGAAATCCTCGAAAATATCCTTTGAATAGTCTCCAGGTTCTACAGGTCTGATATTGTTTGTTGTATATCCACTTGGCTGTAAATATATTGTACGGGGATTGGTGGTCAATCGCTCATCATCATTGAAACCAAATACGCTCATCTTGAAGAAACCACCACGTAGGACTATCTCCGGTACTGTCACAGTCGGACTGGACTCATTCAAATCGAATAGATAATTGTTCCGTAATTCGTCTTGCAAGATAAGGTAAATGTCTAGGTCATCCCAGTCCTCGCTAAAGGAGGAAAAGGATAAATTAATGTAATTCCTTGTCTTATTTGTAATATGCTCATCATCCGTACGGACCAGATGATTCTTATCTACTGTGAACTCTAATTCTACACTCAAATTATTCCTCCTCCTTTTTAGAATGGACTGCTATTAGGTCCAGTATAAGCATTTATACTTACGATAGGACCATAACCTTTCAAATGGTTTGCCCATGGGCTACGACCATTTTCTAACTTACAACAAGGGTCTACATACCTGTACTTGCCTGTTGCTCTTGTAGTTATCTTTGCAAACACATGACCCTTACGAGCAGCACTGTTATGGCAATGCACATACTCGAGCTTTAACTTCTCGCTACATCCGACTGCATCCATCATTGATAGCATCATACGGGTGCTGTCGCAACAATTAGCACTTCTCATCTTGTAGGCTCTGGCTGCTCTTCGCTTGTAGTTTTTATAATCAGCGTATCTGAAGTGTTTCTTGGTTCCGCACCATTTTGCTATCTTTTTGGCTGCATCTAATCCTGTACTATCACCAACTATTGACAATGCCTTTTTCTTTAAATCAGATGGTTGTGTATAACTTGAAGTCCTTGTCTTACTGGATGTTACTTTTTTGGCCTTGTTGGTTACCTTCTTTTTCTTGGTGGATTTCTTCTTCTTCTTTGCAGTCTTTTTGACTGGTTTGGATTTGGTCTTGGTAATGGTTGGCTCGTAAACTTCCTTTGTACCAGATACATTGACTTGTATGATGATGCTGGTTTCTTCGTATTCCTCATCTCCACCGAACCTTATCTCCAGTTCGTAATCGCCAGGATCATAAGCCATATTGATAGTAGCATAACCATAAGCATTAGTTAATTTAGTGTATGATGTCTTTGTCAAGGTGCTACTGTTGTTTTCGACCTTGTAAAGCATAAAACTGATTAACTTGTTTGCAGGATATTGCACACTGTATTCATCTTGACTGTCATAATCCTCATTAATGAGTCTTACAGTCAAGTCCTTACTATTCGGATACTTAAAGGAAGTGTTGGAAGCATCAATGTATGTTCGTTTCTGAACATTCTTAACAGCATTAATACTGTAATTATCCAATGTGATAGTGTTCTTTGCTACATCATGGGCTTCCTTACTGGTCTTGCTAACACGTGCAGTAACCAATTCTTGGAAGTCTGGAAGTTTAACATAAACCTTATCATGCAATTGATAATCATTATACCTACCCTTCCTTAAATTGGCAACATCAACAGTAATGTCAAAGGACGGGGTCATCTTGTCCTTGAGCTTCATACAAACATCATTATAGATACCGTAAACGGTTTCATCTGAAGTCTCGACACTACCAATCTTCGGCCGTCTTATAGTCCGTTCTTCTCTCCAGTCTGGACGAGGATTGATATTGGTATATTCAATTGAACCTTCTTGATCTAGACTGACGAACATTTCACCACTGTTCTTTGTGAATGGTGCTTTCCAGTATGCAGTGGCTCTCCAGAATTCCCATGTGCTGTTGGAGGCAGTTGATGTGTCGATGTTGTCTTGTGGGTGGTATGGTCTGCTCCAGTAATTGGTGTTTGTGCTTGTTCCTAAACTTGCCCTTGCCTCTGCTAAACTGGAGGCTTGGACTGTTATCTTCTCCATTATCATAGGAATGGTGGTGCCTTTCTCAACACTTAGGTTTTTCCAGTAACCTATGATTTTGCCCATATCGTTCTTGTTTAATCCTTCCATACTGTCAAGGGTTAGGATTGGTGCTATGGCGGTGAATGTGTCTGATTCGTCGGTTTCGAATATGACATTGTCTAGGTTGAAGCCGATGTCCAGTATTTCCTCGTGAGTATGCCCTATTTCTCGGTTGATACAAGTGGAATAAACAGTTCTTTCCTTGTCTGTATCATAAATGGTGAAATATGAGTCATCTGGTATTGAACAAGTGTAGGTTACTGTTGGGTCATCTATGTTGTCAAGGTCAAGGTAACCGTTACCATAACTGACTCCATACTCATCACTTGCTGGAACCACAAAGCTCTTCTCGTTGCAGATTAAACCGACAACATTGGAAACACTATTCAAGGTGATGACTACATTGTTTACATCATCGTCGAAGCCAATATCTGCACTATCCCATAATAATGGGTCTGCTTCGCTACTGGTAGTGTATATTAAACCATCTGCATCCAATAAGTTGTAGTCTTTATCGGTTATTCGGAATTCTACTTCGGTTGGATCTACATTAGTCCAAGCAGTGCCAAGTGGTGTGAAATCCACTAGGTCATCTTGGCTTTCGGTGTCTGCATACTCATCCTCATCGCTGGATGGGTCATCGTTCTCATCATAGACTCCACTGTCCTCGACTCCTTGAACGAAATCATACTCAATATTGAGTTCCCAATCCTTACCAGTATCAATAGGGTTCAAAAAGTCAAGGTAACGATGTATTACATTAGTTAATGGGTCTTTCTCATACCTTGTAACGAAAATGTTACCAGTTTCCTCTTCAATGTACCTTAAAAGGCTCATTAGGGTCATAGTGCCACTTAATGGTACTCGGTTGTAGTTTTCGTTCAAGCATTTTTGCACTACTCCGATGTTGAAGTAATCTCCGAACCAATAGTTGAGAGCATTCCAGTTAATGGTTACTGATTGTTCTCCATTTGTTGTAGTGATTTTAAACCCATTATCTGATGTTAAATCGGTTTGTGAGAAGATTGGTGCATAGTTCAACTCCACCATAACCTCCTCCAACTCCATACTGAAGCTGTTTTCGGCATAGACATTAATCTCTACTGGTGTGTTGATGACATATAGGGTGTCGGTTAGGTTAGTGTCGCCACTAACCCATACCTTGTTACCGATACGGAAGAGTTGCTTGTCTTCGTGCAAATCTTGGAATTTATAGTCAAGACTTAATGTCCTTAATCCACCCTTTTCGTGAGTCTCCACTAGTGTGCAGAGTTCAGGGTCGAGGAATTGGAGGAACTCCTCATTATTGGTCATTACAATAACATTCATACTTTTTACCACCTTTCGTTGAATATTACTGACAATATGGTACAGTTTACACTGCTGAACTCGTATTCTCCATCAAGACGGAACCAATCACTGTTGTAGTCTGCATATTTGCTGATGTCTATCCGTTCGTCTTCGCCTTTGATAAGGTAGACTTTCCTATCCTCACAGTCTATCTCTACGGTATGATCGTTCCAATCACCAGTATAGGCAATGTTGAATACTTGACCACTATTTGACTCTGTGATTTGGAGGTTTATGTCTGATGGTCTTACTGTTATGATTGGGTTTACTGCTGCTAATCCATTGGCATTACCAGTTGTATTGGTTACTGTGTCATACAAGGAATAGGAAGTTCCACTTGGTACGGTTAGTTGAGCTTTGATTGTGTAGTCTGTTATCTCTGTATTGACATCGAATGGTTCTTCCATTATGTATTCGAAGTAGTCATTTGGGTAATGACTGAATTGTATCCGTTTTGGTATTGGTCGGTTGTATTGGTCTTTTTCATTTACGAATAACTTTGTGAGTTGCCTTAGCATATCGGTACTGGTTTGCAATTCACAATTAGACAAGTTGAATTCGATTGTGATGGTTTTCTCCCGTATGTTCTGACGGTAAGCATCGTTTGTATCGGTTCCATCTATACTTAAAAAGGAAGTATCGGTGTTTAATCCTTCTGGTATTTTGACGGTTTCGATGAATGCACCATAATAAGCGATGTCCTCATCATCTACACGAATTGTTATCTCTTGTTTCTCAACGGTTTCAAGATAGAATATTATCTCGACATTGTTGAACAATATGCTACTGTCGGATTGTGTTATGATGTTCGCTACGGAGAGTTCGAGTTGCCATAGTTCGAGTTGGGTCATTTGTAGTGTTGTGAAGCCCCATAGGTCTCCTAATCCACCAATCACTATTTCCTCATCGTTGCTATCGACTAATATGCTCCTATTACCTACTTCTCCGTTTGGTGAGTATAGTTGTGCTTGAATTACGAGATTATCAGTTGCTTCAATATTGGCTCTTACTTGCAGTCCACGAATAGCGAGTTTATCATTAGTTGAGATGGTTTCGTCGACTGGGAAACTGTATAATACTACTCCTTGACTTGTTTGGTCTTTTGCAAGTTCCAAAGTAGCGATATCCTCACCATCAAGTAATGCTTCGATAGGCACTGGATAGGTACCATTCTTTTCCCTACCGTTGTAGACTGCTTTTTCGATTATTGATGGTTCAGTATATTTGATTGTTCCTATATCATATCCGTAGGTTGTGGCTTCTGGGTAATCGCCAGTCATTAGGATATATAATGGGTATTGGCTGTCATATGTGAATTCACACTCACAGTTTTCGTAAGTGTTTAGTCCACCAGTGGCTTTTGACCAATAAGTAGTGTTCTCGAATATGTCCTCTTCGGTGGTGCTATTGGTTATTGGTCCGTTGAATACTCCGATACGATTGTTTTTGTACCAATCCCTAATGTTAGTGTCTGTGGTGGTGTGTTTAATATCACTTTGAGCGATATAGGTGTAACCACTACCCAAACGATTATACTCTTCCTCATTCGGTTCTAAAATGGTAAAGAATGGGATAGTCAAATCCTCTTCAAGAGGTTGAATATTAATATAGAAATCATATTGTATATCAGGGGTTGTTGAAACAGCACTCCCACTAAAAAATTCATAGTGGACTTTGTATCTTTTAGCACCCTCGATAGTCCATTCCCCATCAATCTCACCACTTGCTCTAATGAAAGTGTATTCAATCCCATCTTGAGTGGTTCGTTTGTTAGCATAACTTCCAGTATAATCTACAGAAGTAGCACCATAAAAAGTCAATTTAATGTCCCCATAAATACTTGTTATGGTATCAAATCCAGACAGTATAAATGAGTCCCCCTCTATGACATTTAACTCACATAGAGGAGTTACTGTTCCAGTTCCACCATCTGGTAATGGCTCGTCGGGGTCTACATCAGTACCCTCACCACTCGGTCGGTCAGTAATAGTCGCACTCAAACTCTTTGATGTACTGTACAGGCTTTCAGATAAAGTGAAATTACCAGTATACGAAGATTGCCCACTCGGATAGGTCACATCAACATCAAACTTGAAACTCGCAGTAGACGAAGGCACTTTTGAAGTAAACTGTGGGTTCCAACTAATAGTAGTCGGACTCACCACTGTATACTCGCCACTACCACTAAAATCAGTGAAACTGAAACCAGTAGGAGCAGTCAGAGTAACACTCGGATTATATGAAGTCAAATTAGTATTAGATATACTTGCCTCAACAGTGTAAGACTCCTCATTATAACCACCACTAACCTTCTTCAAGGTCAAAGCATAACTAGGCACAACATACTCTATTGTTACACGGACATAGGATATGCTCATAGTACCCTCAGATGAATTAGTGTTAGATGGATAATCCACCTTAACACCAAAACTAGAAGAGTTAACAGTGCTACGGGTTACTTTGTTAGTTGTAGGAGTTATAAGATTATTGTTTTTGCTACCATCAGCATAGAATGACTTGGTATGTGTTTCCATACTTGTTTTAGGTGCAACGGCTTTAGAGCTGAAACCACCAATACCTAAAAGACTAATGGTAGGAGCACCAATGGATAAACTGCCAGTCTTCTTATGACGGTAAGTGATAACAATCTTACTGACTTCGGCACCAGTAGGCAAATTAAAACCAAAATTAGTGAATGATAAAGTTGAAGGACGGTTAGGGCTTGAAGATTTACCCTTAATATTCCCATTGGAATTAGCCCAACTGCCCTCAACATTATTCTTCAAATTATTCAAATCACTAAAGGTACGATAATTACCACCAGTAGTCTGACTGATAGTACCAGCATACTTAGTTAAACTCGCCATAATTAGACACCTCTACCATTAGCCCTATTGGACTTCAACACAATCCTCTGTTTCACTTTACCATCCAAGCTTTGGAAATCAGGATTATTCACCAAACGATTAATAAACTCCTTACTGTCCAATGTTTCATTGATCATACCAGCCAAAGCCCTTTCATCCATAGTTGATGGTACATTTCGTAAGTCAAGGGAAAGGTTAATGTTTTGGTTCATATCCACACTTAACTTGTCAGTAGTGTAACTGGATGTTGTCAAGTCTTCTCCACCATAAAACTCTAAATCCTCACCACCCCAAAAAGATGGTAAACTTATATTACCAATGCTTGAAGCTTTCTTCTTAATGCTTTCAACAGTCTTGCTAATGCTATCCCAAGCATCAGTGAAAGGTTTAGTCAGTTTCTTCTTCAAACCACTAAGGCTAATATTTGTAATGCTCTCTGCTTTCTTGATAATATCACTTACAGTAGTGCTGATACTGGTGTAAGCATCAGTGAAAGGTTTAGTGATTACTGATTTCAAGGTGCTTATCGCTCCTCTTATGTTCGCTGGCAAGTTACTGAACATTTTCTTAATCTTATTAATCTCAAAAAAGGCTCTTGTCCTCATCTCCACATACTTAAGAATAACAAGCCTAATAACATTAATCACAGTCCTAATAGGTAATGTCATAGCATCCCAAGCTTTGCTCACACCATCAATCAAAGCACGTACAATATCAAACTTCCCACCTTGCTGTACATTGAAAAATTTCAATACTGAATTTATCACTGGTGTTAATGCAACTACCAGATTACCCCAAGCCAATTTTAGGTTATTAATGAATGCTTGAACATCTGGGTGATTAATAAAGGCGGACCATAGTCTTTGCACTCCAGCATTAATCGCTTCTAACATTGAACCGAAATCAGTCCACCATCCGAAGTATTTACCAACTTCATAAATGGCAACACCAATTGCCACAATAGCAGCGACAATAGCAATCAATGGTAACAATGATGCATCCTCTGCCAATGCCAAACCAAGGAATGCTTCCTCATCCGCTACAATGAAAGGCAACATCTCCGCCAATGCAGTAATCGCTCCACTAGACTTCAAAGCATTCAAACCAGTAGCCACTTGACCGACACCAGTAACCAAATCAATCATCGGCCCACCAGCAACAGTACCAATAGCAATACCCATACCTAATACTCCACCAGTGGCACTATCCAATTGACTGATGAAATCCATAGCACCACTAGCAGCACCAAGGAACAAATCACCCATTTGTCTTTTACCACGATCAAGCATAGCGACAAAGGTTTCCAATTTATTATTATAAGTGTCTTGTTGGCTGATACCAGACCATCCTTCCTCGTTCATCGCTTCCTGCAATGCCTTGTTCCTTTCCTCGACTGTGGTTGCTTCTTTCAACTTGTCGATATGGGCTTGGAGGATAGGAGACCTTTCCAGTTCGGCAGTGTTACCAGTCAATATATAATTAGTAAGGTCTTGTTGTGCCTCAACACTACTCTTACCATAATTACTCATTGCTGCGAAATAATCTGCAGCATTAACACCCATCCTTTTCAATTCATCAGCAGTAATGCCAGCATTCTTCGCAGCCGCTTGACTTAACAATCCACCAATCGCTACATCATCCCCTGGCAAGTCTGCTACAAGGTCGTTGATGATTTTCATCTGCTTTGCAGCACCTTCGGCTCCGATGTTCATCTTTAGGAAGGTTTCCTGTTGTTCCTGTTGCCCTGCAAGTTCCAAGGTTTCCATCAAGTTACGGCCTAACTCGACTACTCCTTCTTTGGCTCGCATTACTCCATCGGCGATGTTTTGGAAAGCCATTTGCATAGTGGCACCAGAAGACTTTGACTTATCGCCAAGGTCATCTACTTCTTCGCCAGTCTTTTTGGCTTCATCACCTAGTTTACGGACATCTTCTTCGGCTTGGTCTGCACCATCCTCTAATTGTCTCATATCATCGGTGGCTTCATCACCGACATTATCCAAGCTTTGCCCTAGGTCTTCTGCGGCGTTTTGAACTGCTTCAAAGGTTGGAGAGGCATTATCGGTTGCTTTGAGAACTATATCCATTATTTCTTGTCTCATCTCTTACCTCTTCTTGTTTTTGAATTTTATCCCTGCAGCCTCGCATAATGCTGTTAGTTTGACATCCAAATTCTGCTTATAAGTGATGTCTTCGGCTGCACAAATGTTAAAATAAGTTCGTTGCAACAAGGTCATATCCCAGTATGGTGGCGGGGTTATGAACCCTTGCTTATACTGTTCGTACAGTATCTGTCCTTCGCTACTCCTTGCGAAAGTTACGTATAATGGTCAAATCATTATCTTTTATGTTACTGATACGGACAACATGAGCGAACAACTGTTCAGGAACACCAGGGAGGAAACCTTTAACCTCATCCTCATCAACACCCATACTCCACGCCACCGCCTTGAATAACGCTTCGTTCTGGTATTGTGTGAAGTCTCCAGCGTTAATGTCTACATCGGTATTGTTGGTTTGCACATTAGTCCTTTTGCCTTTGGCTCCAACTCCTACCTTCATTACGAAACCTTTTTTCTCGATGGTTTGCAATTGTGCTAACTCTCCACTGGTCAATGGTCTTAAACTGATGGTTACTTCTTCTCCATTGACATCGATTGTGCAGTCTTCGGTCAAGTCTTTGCCTACGGTAAGTTTAGTTAACATTTCAAGGTTACTCATAAAAAATCACACCTCACATTAAATAATGATCTTTGAAAAAAAATAAAGAGAAGGATAGATGTTTAATCGTCTGCGGTTTCTATCTTCTCTTGTTGGTTTACTATCTTGACGTACATGTCAGTGGTTACTTCGCTTCCGCTCTTTAATGTAGCAGTGCCGGTTCCTAATGTGTCAAGGCTTAATGTTGCTTCGATTGCATCTGCACCACTAAGGTTATACTCCACACGGACATTACATTTAGGGAATAATATTTTCATTGTGATGTTTTGGTTTTCACAATGTGCCACATTTATTTCGAGTGGTACTTGCAAGAGTTTACAACTGGATGGTTCTAATGCGTTCACTTCTCCATATTGTGCATCCAATATGCTTCTTACGGTGTCGGATGTTAAGGTGGTGGTGATGCTTAATTCGTTTTCACGTTTTCCTGCTAATGCTCTCTTTTGTGGGTATCTGCTGCCGAGACCAATGGTTCCATCTACATCGTGGTTATTATTACCAGTATATGAGAATGCAGTGGATACACCATCCAATGCACTGCCATTCAATTTAAGTGCTATATCGTAGAACATTACGAAGATGTTCTCATTGGTTAGTGCATCTGGTTCTGTAAATGTTTCACCAGATTGACCGATGATACCTGCCTTTTCGGTTTTGTATATCCACTCTGCACCTACACTCAAGACATCGCTACTTACATCTAATTTGAGTTGGTCTATGAGCATACCATAAAGGTATTTTTTGAGCATATCAAAGACTGCAATACCACGGAATGATGGTAATTCCTTGTTTTCCCCGCCATAAAACTCATGAGTGTTAGGGTTACTGCTTGTACCAGCAGTATATATATAGTTGTCTAAAAATCCATAGAAATACCAAGCCAATTGTTGTAGGTCTGCATCTGCAGTGGTACTGCCGGTTGGTTTCATTACTCCTGCACGGGCTTTCTTGTTCATCCTTGAACCACCGCTACGGGTTACTGGTTCATCGTTCAATTTAAAATCAATGCTTTCTGCTTGGTTCCACCAGTTAGGGTCGAACTCAGATTTTGTTATTGTGAGGTCTCCATATTCTCCTTCAACCTCTATTCCGAATCCACGGTCTACCATTATTCACTTCCTCCTTCACTATCATCTTCTACTGCGGTCAAGGTAATTGTAGCAGTCTCATCATCATCCACGGTCAAACTACCAGTATATGCTAATGTCTCATCATCGCTTACAGCTTCTAGGGTGTAGGTTCCAAACCTAATGTCTTCAAGTACACATACTCCGTCCTTATCGGTGGTGCCGGTTGCGATTTCAGTTTCGTCTAATGTTAAGGTCACTACTGCATCTTCCAACTTATTATTAGAACCATCTTTTGCAGTTACTGTTACTTTACACAAGGTGGCTTCCAATGGGATTGTAAAGGTTTTGTGGTTTGCTCTGAATTTGATGTTTTCAGTGTAATCTTCGAATCCAGTAGCCTCAACCTCGATAGTGTAATTGTCATAATCTAAACTGTAAGTGGTTTCTCCACTAGCATCAGTGGTCTTTTCAGTACTGCCGATTGTAACGGTAGCACCAGACACATTATCCTCTCCATCTTTCACTTTTACAGTAAGGGTTGGTTTGGAGCCACTCGCATTCTCCTTAATGTAAGTGTAAAGGAGTCTTGTAGACCTCATATTGTTCTTCGCTAACTCATCATACTCCTCAAGGTTCTTTGCAGAGGCAATATAATTGTATAAATGTTTTTTGCTTCTTTTAACATTGTAAGGCAAACTTTTCCAAGCAGTCAAACTGTACTCGGTTGCCAATACAGTGTATAGTCTCTTACGAGACCTTTTTGTACGGACTGGTAAAGCGTCCCAGTTTGGTAATACCATAATTTATCATTCCTCTTCTTCTTCATTATCGTTTGTTTGTTGTATTCTTTGGTAACACATTCTCCAATTAAGGATAACATTCACATTCAAGATGACACCAGTCACCGCTACCTTATCAGATTTATTGGTTACATTGACATAACCCACGGGGCTATATGTTTGGAGTGTTATGTTCTTGATCAACCTTTGACCTGGTAGTTCTTGGCTTTGTATGGTTTGCCAATTATTCAATATTGACATTATAACCCTATTCGCTAGGTTCTGTGAGGCAAGGTTACTGTCATCCAAGTCCACTTCATAAACTCCACAATCAAACTCGAATGGCACGGTCAATTCCATAGTCTGTGAAATGTCTGCTTGACGGTTCGCAGATGCTGGGTGTTGGGTAACCCATACAATCGGCTCCTCCAAATGAGCTTCATTATAGTAACTGTTGATTATGGTTTCAACATCTTCCAATAATCCATTCTCTACATTCTCTGCTTCCAAACAACCAATAATTATACTGTAGAGTTTTTCCATACCAGTAACTATTCCAACAGTAGTCATCCTTGCACCTCCTCAAATGCTCGTAGGAAATAACCCATAACCAAAGGTTGTAACTGGTTAAAAGATTGCTCAACGAAATGCTTACCCTTAATACCACTAACCATATGGCCTTTACTGAAACCTCCACCTTCCCAATGCAGAGCCTTACGATTAACTGGCCTAATCATATGAGCCTTGGTTCCTTGGTCTTGATAAATCGCATATTCTGCTGGTGATTTGATATGTGCTTCAGTGTCAGTTAAACTGTCAATAAACCATTGTTTAAGTAATCCATGGTCTACGGGGCTGTTCATCTGCAAGAACCTTGTCATATCCTGAGCCGCATAGGATAAGGCTCGTGGTGTTGCTTCCCTTGGCATACTGCCTAATTTACCGATTTGACTGGTATCCAATTCAACAGTAATCTCCACCATAAGTTAGCAACTCCTATCCAAACCTTCACCAGTAATAGCGAAAATACCCAACTTATTAGGGTTGGTACTGGCATCATTCACGAACGGTTCCAAATCAGCCTTCAAATCATCAGTGAAAATATCACTTGACACATTTTGGATAGTCCAATCATTAACCTTTATGATAGGATTGTCTCTTCTTTGGATTGCAAGACTAACCATATTACTGGTTAAACGGAGGCAGACATTCCTCATCGCATCACTCACATCACCATCATCAATGCTCTTGATATGACAATAAGTCTTAATCAAAGACTCCGCCTGCAAAATCCAATCAGTAACAATCTCTTCCATTAAAGTGGTGTCAGTCTTATCCAAATTAAGGTGTTGGGGCTTTAGCCCATGAAAGTGGACTACATTATCTACACTAATCCACAAGTGTTACACCTCCTTATAAAAAAAATAGAGTGCCCTATTTATCAGACTCATTATCTGGGAATAAGACACTCTTAATATACTCATACATATGCTTACGGTTTCTACGAACCTTCAATGGCAAATCTTCCCAATCCTCAAGGACTGGAGTCTCTTCGGTCATAGAATAACCTCCATAAAAAATTAAAATGAAAGTATAGATGTTATGGATCTATACTTTGTTGTTTGCTTGTACTGCTGCTGCTTCGTTTGCAGTCATTACACCAGTAATGAAAGCGTTAGGCCATTGGAGTGAAGCTGCACATCTAATTCTGTAATAATACTCAGTTGCTTCGGTGGATGGGATTCTGTGTGGTTCGATGGATAAGTCTTTATATACTCCGTACCAAGTGTATTCTGGGATGGTTAAGATGGATGGTACGTTTCCGAATACGGTTCTACCATCTGCAGCGTCTAATACTGGAGCATATTTGACTGGGATGTTCTTGTAGGTTAAGGATGGTCTGCCAGTTAAGTTGATGTCTCCGAGTGCGTCAACACGAGAAGCTAAAAGGTTTTGGTATGCATCGTAGACTTCCCATGGAACATAGAATGCTAATCTGTTCATTAATCCTGCACTTCTGTAAGCAACTGGTAATGCTCCAATCATTGCATCGAACATTGCATCGATACCATCGTCGAGGTCGAAGTCTCCGTCGTTGTCATCGGAACCATCGTTTGCTAAATCAGATTTGACTTGGTAGGTTTTTGCTTGTTCTAACCAACCATCGAAGGTACTGAATAATGGGTCTGCACTTCCGCCACTGGTGTAGGATGCATCACCGAATACACAAACAGCCTCTAAGTCTCTACCGACTGCTTCACCCATCATGGATAAGAGGGTTTGTTCGAATGCTTCTCTTTCGATGTTGTCCTCTTTATCATCATCGTATAATACGGTTAATGCTTTGAGTTTGGTGGATTTGAGTTCTGCTTTGCCGAAGTCAACATCTGCAGCGGTTAAACTGTCTTGGGTGTTGAAGTCAGAGTCTTTGTAACCGTTTTGTAACACTCTACCATCAATAAAGGTACTGGATACGATTTGGTTCATTGCGTTCATTTTACGGAAAGAAGCATCTTGGAGGATGGATTGGTTGATGGTTGCAGCTCTCATAAAGGTATTGAATTGCTCATCATTCAATAATGCTTTAGCAGTGGTCATGTCTGCTCTCATATCTCTCATTGCTTTGAATACTTCTTTTTCGTTCTCGTTGATTAATTGGGATAAAATATATTCGTTTACCATAAGAATTACCTCTTATAATTTTCTTGTTCCATCAGGGTTTCTGCCTAATGCAGTGTAAATATTAACTGGTTTAGCCTTTTGGGCTTCGATGTTGTCGTGGACTGGCTCTGCTTTGGATTCGCCTTTTTCAGCAATCTCTTCTTCAGCCTCTTCTTCTACTATTTCTTCTTGTTCGCTTTTTTCTGCGACTTCCTCTTCAACTTCTTCCTCAACAATCTCTTCTTCAGTAGGCTCTTCAGGTTCTTCTGCTTTTTCAGCAACCACTACATCTTCTACTGGAGTAAGTGCTTCGGTTAAAGTTTGTTTAAACTCTTCTTGCATAGATTTAAGTGCTTCTTGGAAATCATTTTGCATAGTAGCGATGGTTTCTTTTAACTCGGATACTTCGCTTTTTAATGCAATGACTTCTGCTTCTTCACTCATACCCATAGCATTGAGTATCTTGGATTTTAAACTTAATTCTTCTTCCATGTTATCACTCAGTTCACAGAATTTACTTTCGTGCAAGCAAGGTTGCTTAGTCAAGCTCACACTTAATACTACTGGGTCTGGCACATCCTTAATCAAGGAATTGCCCATACTGGATATTTGGTTCTTACAGGCACACTCATCTTCTTTTCCTGCTTTAAGTGCAGCCAAGTATTTGTCAGCACTACTTCGTGGTAGGATAGATGGTGAGTAACCAGTATAGTAACCTTTCATTGCCTCGGAGATAGCCTCGTCATCGGTAATATGAGTAGTCAACAACCAAGTACCACTAGGGTACATAGTCTCTGTGCCATCAAATGTTGTAAAGGTAGTATCATGATCTAGAATAATTGATTGTGATGGTTCGCCTATTTTGCGACCGTCCTTGGTTAGTCCGTGTTCGTGGTCTACGAAACCGTACTTGTCATAACTTTCCTTAAATGCTTGGATTTGTTGTGGGTTGAGTGGTGTTTCCCCGTTCTCATAATCACAATCCTTTGCATAAGGGATTAGGACTGGTGCAGTCAATAGGATACTCCCATCATCTAATGTGTTAATGAATTTCATAAGCATCATCGTATTTTGATTAAATCGTTCTCGGTGAATTGTTCCATTGGCGGTGCAGCATAACCATATGGTATGACATAAGGAGCATTGGAGCAACGGCAGTTTATCCATTCCTCGATTGGTCCATCAGTATCACCAGGATACTTCAAGCCGTTACTGTAGGTGTCGCCTAATCTTATTATTTCGCCATTGATTTCAAGGTGGCTTTCCCTTGTCCTCTCATCATCAGCGGCTATCCACATAGTATATTCAATGTCATATTCGTTGTACTTATCCATTGTGGCTCTGTTATGAGCATTGTGTATCTCTGTCCTCGCTATTCTTTTGGACTCCCAAGTCTGTAATTGGTCGAACCTACGAGTCAATTCATTAGCCACTGCATTGATACCGTTACCACTCTTGTATCCTAATGTGATAATATCCATTATGCTACGGTCGACTCTTGCGAGTGTCCTTTCACTTGCAATAAAGACACGAGTCAATAGGTCTTCTTCGGCGGTGGCATTGATACCGAATAATTCAAATGTCCTCTTCAAGAATGCACGAGGTTTCGGTTTGGTGGCTTTATTTGCTACACGATTACGGTTTAATTGATGTATTAATCGTTCGGCTTCATTGCTTCCTAATTGGTATTCACGAGACACGAATTTACTAAGTATTTCGTAATATTCATCATGACTACTCATTATAGGTTCAGTGATAAGGTCAACCTGACCCATCACTAGATTGTCTTGCCAATAGAATTTTAGGTTTCGTTGGATTTGTTTCTCTAAAGCTTTGAAGTACCTTGATAATGCTCTCTCAAGTTGCCTTTCATTGTTCCTTGAACGTGCATTAGTCACTTGGCTTCTCAATATCCTCTGCTTGGCTTTCAATGCTTTCATTTAGGTTACCTTCCAAACTTGCCAATATACTATCTACTTCAAGGTATGGGTTATCTTCGGTTTGGTTCCAAATCTGCTCCAACGGTACACCATTAATATACCTAGCATTCAAGTAATAATCCTCTTCTTCACCTTCAATGTCCAAACCGAATTTAGCACCGAAATTATCTATAAGGTCTTTAATGGTCATAGCACCACGAGCAAACAAGAAGTCTGCCAATGCCAAGTCTTTAGCATAATCGATAGGTGCAACATCCTCTATACTAAATCTCCAACTGGTAACTTCCAACTCTTTAGCAATCTGATTGATTAATGCTTCACATTCGGCTTTGATTGGAGCGATGGTTCCATACTTGTAACTAGCCATTGTATTGTCGGAGTTAGTACCATTCAAACTACCGGCATCATAGATACCCAATCTGCTAGGGTCAACATGATGACTGTGGATTACCTCATCCCTTGTATCCTTACGATACATACGGAAATGACCCTCCTCGGTCTGAACGGATAATGGAGTAATCTTCAAGTCAACATTACCCTCTTCACCCTCACTAGGAATAGTGATGCAAATAGCTGAATGTGGGTTCTTGATCACTTCTCTTATCTGTTGACTGATACGGTATTTGAGAGTCTTGGTGTAATCGTATTCCTCGTCTTCAGGGTCTACATCGTAGTCTGCGAAGTCACCAGTAACTGTGATGGCGAACTTGGGCATCCCATAATTCTCAAAGAATGAATAATTGTAACGGACTGCACTGATGTCTCCCTTGATACTGCCTAGACAAGATATGATTGGTGGTCTGCCATAGTAGTCGGTTCCTGGTGCATACTCCATAGTCCATAGTAACTCATTCGCCTTACGTTCCGGTGGCAATGAATTAAATGGGTGGAATGAACCATCGTCAGCATCAATATCGCAAAGGTTACCATCCTTATCATAATTCTTACCATAGATTACGAACCATACCTTTTTACCATTTATCACTTGGACTACACGTTTCAAATCAGTATGACGTCTTAAAGTGTGTGCAGGTATATGTTTCAATCTTTTAATATCGGATTTACTGGTGCTTTCTCTGATTACTTCGATGGCACCATAACCAATACTTCTCCTATCGTATACCATTCGTTGAAGATTGGTATTGATTGATGGTGTGCTGTTGTTAAGGACTTCCTCAAGTCTGTCCTTCTCTGCCTCTACCGGTTCCACATTCTCAACTGGTTTCAAGGTGTAACTGATACCAGTCGCATCAACACTTACTGCTTCAACACAACTGGCATGATAAGTATAAAGGTCTAATAATTGCACAAGGTAATACGGATTATATTTAGGGTCAAGTATACTTTGCCCTACTAATAGTTCATCGGCAGGCACTTGCTTACTGCCTGTTGCTGGGTCCACATTCGCCTTCAATGCAAACTTTGACAACTCCAAACTATCAACAATATGATAATCGCCAGAATTGTCGGCTGTTATTACAAATGAATCTGAAACTTTTTTACTCATAATATATCACACATTAATCTTTCTTCTTGGCCTTAGCCAATGTTTAGCAGACCCAGTACAAGTGTCTACTATATCATCTTCTCCACCATCGGCACCAGTAAAGGATACCAATTGGTCTATTACTTTATTATTCCAATCTGCTTTTACGAAGTATACTTTGCCATCTTCGGCTAATGCTTCCAAGTCAAAGCTTCGTATATTCTTTGCCATCTTCACCTTATCACTTCGGATATGGAACCTCTTCAATTCTTTATCACGTTTGAAAGCATTAATCAAAAGTTTGGAACCTGCTCCTGGTTCTTGTTCTATCTTGATTAGGACATTCCTTCCATCCTTCTTGGCAGTTCTCTTGAACACTTTCAAGGTTTCACTTGAACTAAACTTACCAGCTACAAGGTCAATCAAGTAAAGGTTCTCACCATCATAACCAGTCAACAAGCCACTGGTTCCGTCTCCTTCTTTACCTGAAGCTGCGAAATCCCAGTACCTCATCATAGGCAAGTCTTTAGGTAATTGGTCTTTAGTAATCTGCCGATAAATGGTGTTGGTGGTGTCATCCATAAACCATGATCGCTTGAAAATATTACCATCACGTTCTACTGGTTGGCCTTGGTAAATAGCATTAAACAAGTAACTTCCCATTGACTGTTTCTCTGCCATCAACCACTCATATGACCTTTGCTCTTCCCATAACACTTCACCTACCTTACGGCCCAGTAAATCATTTGGACTATCGCATATGGCAGGGATATTAAGGTCAAGCCAAGTGTTAGGGTCAATAGTACCGCCATCACGGAGTATCTGCATACCTTCATGTGCATCGATTGTAGGCTCGGATTCTCGTATAATACCATGTAAATCTTTCAAATGCAATCGTTGAGCAATGACCAACATTATAGGTGGCAATCCATTACTTCGTTTCTCCAACCTTGTCTTAGCGGTGGCTTCAAACCAATCAGATAACCTTTGCTGTTTCACTTTACTTTCTGCATCAGCAATATTCTTAATAGGGTCATCCACAATGAACAAACCAGCACCGAAACCAAGTATAGATCCACCTGCACCAGTTGCTAGCATTTGTCCTCGGTATGGGTGGTTTAATTTGAACTTGTTCTTTGCCTTTGAGTCTGTACTTAATGAGACTTTGTATGGTGATATGTTGCCGTAGTAGTTTAGGACGTCTTTGACTTGTCCACCGAACTCTGAAGCGAGTCCTTGTGAATAGGCAGTTAATATTACTTTGTCATTTGGGTAGTGGGCTAGGAAGTATGAAGCGAAGTTCTTACTGATGAGTGTACTTTTACCGTGTCTACTTGGTACACCGAGTAATATCTTACTGACTTTGCCCTGTAAGGCATAACCTAACAATTCAATGATTAGTACATCGAAGTTACGGGGTCGCCAGTAACCATTATTAATCAATATTGACCATTCGCCTATGCCTCTTGGTCTGCTAGGTAGTTGGCTTATCTCCTCTGCTGTTATCGGCATCTTTATCGCCTATCAATTCCTTCAACATAGCAAGGTCCTGCTCTTGTATCCTAGGGTCTGTCATATCGACTTCGGCTTGTATGGTTGCTTTGGTTTCGCTTTCTATCTTCTGCTTCTCTGCAACTACAAACTCATCAGGGTCTACACATTGCAACAAATACTGTGAAGCCATCCACGAAGGACTATTCGCTATCTTCTTCTGATGATGTAAAATAAACCTCGCTCTGGCTTTCTGCATATCAACATAAAACTGATGGTACTTACCACTCTTGGCCTTCTCGCCTTTCCTCATCCAATCATAAATTGTTTGCCTTGCTATTCCTACACTATCGGCACAATATTTAAGTGGTACTCCCTCTGAATGAAATTCGATTATACATTGGCATACCTCTTCACTGAATTTTGGTTTAGCCAATACTTACACCTCCTTCCTTTTAATAGTGTAAGGTTCTATATCATTTTGAAGTAAACATTGATTAGTATGGTGATGATGGTTAAGCCGACCCCCACGAGGGCTAATAATGTTGATACTCGGTTGTGGTTTTCGATGTTGGTTTGTTTTTGTATTTCGAGTTCGGTTTCTATCGCTTTTAATCGTAATTCGAGGTCGGTGTCTCCCTTGTTCGACAATAGGATTAGTTGGTTGACATTATCATTAAGGGTGTCTATCTTGTTTTCCATCTTCTCAATCTTCACGTACAAATCATCTATCCTTTTGTCTTTGTAATCTGCCCGTGTTTCGAGTTCTGCTATCTTGCGACTTTGCCCTTGTATCTGCTCTTCGTGTATGCAATTGTAGTCAACCATATTATCTAGTGTCCTTGGATGACCTCACCAGTGCGGATGTCGATGGTTTCATCACGGTGTGGATCATACTTCAACACAGGATGACCGTCTTCATCTACTGTTACTGTTTTCCAGTTCCTTGTTTCATCCATATTAATCAAATAAAATTAGATATAAAAAATTAGTTTCTCTTATTATGAATGTAGGCAACCTACCCACCCTAATTCTCCAAATGGTATACATTCAGCTTGATTAGGAACCTTACGAATGTGCTTATAGGTATTCCATATTCATCTAGTAGTGATTGGTAGTCATTGATGGTTCTTTTGTTGTTTCGTTCAAGTTTGACATAGATTAATATCATCACAATATATTGTTCTTCACTGGTTCTACCAAGGTAAAAATCTAAATGTTGTATTAAATATCTTGCTCTGTCTTTCTGTTGTTTTGGTAGTTGGAATGTTCCTCTGCTTTTGGTTATTCTTTCGTTGACTATGGTTTCTAGTTTGTTTAATCTGTCAAAGGTTCTTCTATCTTCTCTGTTTTTTATGGCGTGGTCTATTGCCCATAGTTCTCCTGGTGCTAATCTTTCGGTTTTGTTGTCTTTGTAGTAGTAATTGTTTAGTAAGAAGTCGACTGTCCTATCCATACATCATATCCTCCTTGATTGGTATGGGTTTCTCTAGCATCTGTGCATACACTAATTCCACTGACAATATTGTGCTTTTAGGTATTATCTTCGCAAACTCTGCACCCTCACGGTTTGGTACGGTTA
>Ga0265300_10000969_pt1 | contig 28471 bp, 22 predicted proteins | sample AusTroGonzalo_MG_FD_193482 | JGI IMG/M metagenome (GOLD analysis project Ga0265300, IMG submission 193482) | Bovine rumen microbial communities from tropical cattle in Woodstock, Queensland, Australia - Gonzalo_03 | ecosystem: Host-associated > Mammals > Digestive system > Stomach > Rumen ...
ATCCCCTTTGGAACGTAATTGATTTTGCCATACAAGAAGTGGGAGGCATCGTTGTGCCTTTACACACGAATATAGGGTTGACGGATTTGTCATACATTATCAATCAATGTAACCCCAAGGTCTTTTTTGTCAGGGATAATGGGTTGATTGACAAGCTGGTTAAAGCGAATGGAGGAGTTTGTCCGGAAATCATAATCAGTATGAGACCTGCGGACAGGGCTATTGCCTATGACCATCTTCCAGAGCTTGTTCAAGGAAAGTCGGAATTGAGAGAAATGTTAAAGGAGGCGATGGAAGGAGTGGTTCCTGATGACATAGTAACGATCGTCTATACTTCAGGAACGACAGGAGAGCCTAAAGGAGTGATGCTGAGTCATGGAAATATTACGAGCAATATGGCGTACAATGTCGATTGTGTGCCAAGAATAGATCGGGCAGTCAGCCATTTGCCATTGTCGCATATCTTTGAGCGTTGGATACAATATATTCGGATATATTGCGGTATAGAGATTTATTATGCTGAAAATGCGGCGACGGTTCTTCGGGACGTGCAAGCGGTACGTGCCAATAGTTTTTCGACAGTTCCCCGAGTCATCGAGAAGATGTATGAGTATTTCTTACAATGTGGGGAAAGAAAAAAAGGACTCAATAGGAAACTGTTTTATAAGGCGGTGGAAATAGCGAATAGGTATGATGAAACTGGCAATAGTGTAGGGATAGGAACCAAGATAATGGTGGCATGGATAAGAAGGTTTTTACATGAGGATATACGAAATGTATTTGGTGGAGAGCTGGTGTTTATCACTTCAGGTAGTGCTTCTGTGAAGCCTCATCTTGTGAAGTTTTTTGCTGCTCTGGGTTTTCCAGTGGAGGAAGGTTATGGTATGACGGAAACATCGCCCACGATAAGTAGCACCAATCTGCCATTAGGAAAGATAAAGGCGGGTTCAGTTGGGCTGCCTTGTGGTAATTTGGATGTAAAGCTTGATGAGGCAACAAAAGAGATATTGGTTAAGGGTCCTTCCGTGATGAAGGGTTATTATATGGACGAGGAGAAGACCAAAAGTATGTTTAATGCGGAGGGTTATTTCCATACAGGAGATATGGGAGAGATGGACAGCGATGGTTTTTTGTATATCAAGGGACGGATCAATGATATGTTCAAGACTTCGATGGGGGTGTTTGTTGCCCCTTCTTTCATCGAAGAGAAACTAGGCGAGTCACCCTATATCAGCAAGGCGCTTGTGATAGGTGAAGGGCAGCGTTTTGTTGCTTCTATCATTGTGCCTGATTTTCAGTTGCTTTCGGCATGGTGTGAGAAGAATGGAATGCAATTCGATAGTATCGGACAGATGGTGGAAGACCCAAGGGTGAACAAATTTATGGAGCAAGAGGTCAACGCCTGCAATGCTACATTAGGAAGCAAGGTGAAAGTGCGTCGGTTCAAATTAATTGACCATGATTGGACCGTGGAAAATGGAGAGCTGACGCCTAGTTATAAAGTACGCCGCAAGGTGATTATGAAGAACCATGAGGAGATGGTTGCTTCTCTTTTCAATGTTTAGGATAAAACAGGTTTGATGAGATGTCCGTGAAAAAACATAAAGACAACGGGAATCCTATAGATTATCAAAGCCGAAGTGTTTTATATGGGCTGTTTCGGCATATAATGATGTTTGGGGTTAGGTGTCATTACAAGCGTCTTTATATTCATGGAAAGGAAAATATGCCGAAAGGCGGTTCATACATAATGGCACCCTGCCATCAACAGACGGTGATGGATGCGTTCCTGATGCTAAAGATTACACCCAAGTCTCCGGTTTTTCTTACGAGAGCCGATATTTTTTCAACTAAAATCATACAAAAAACCCGTGCTTTTCTCAGAATTATGCCTGTTTATCGTATTCGTGACGGTGCGGGGGAACTTAAAAAGAATGTAGAGGTGTTTGAATCATGCAAAGATGTTTTGTTGCATGGGATACCCTTATGTATGATGGCAGAGGGACGACATAATAACCGACATCATTTGCTTCCGCTGGGGAAGGGGATTTCTCGCATTGCATGTGAAACCCAGAAATTAATGGGTAATCAACCGCTTTTTATTGTTCCTATTGGCATTGATTATGACACGTATGAACGCCCTTATGGCAATGTGGTGGTGAACATTGGTAAGCCCATTGCCGTCCAGCCTTTTATGGTTTCTTATGAAGGGAATGAGGCACAGATATACAATGACATACGAGAAAGACTTGCTGAAGCGATGAAGTCGTTGATGCTTGACATAAGCAGCGAGGAACACTATGAAGAAATATATACACTTTGTGATGTTTTGAACAAGCGAGAGAGAGAAAAAATGGGAGTACGAGACTCGATTTGGAATCGATTTTTGGCCAGGCAAAGGATTGCGTGTCGGATGGATAAGATGGAAGGTGGGGATAAGTTTAATGCTTTGATGGGGTTGATTAAACGATATTCTAGCTTGTGTGCGGGGTTGAGGCTTGATTCTCGCATACCAGCGGAACATTGGGGAGTGTTTGCGACGGTGGTCTCATTTCTTTTATGTGTTGCCTCAGTTTTTGTGACGGTCAGCATCCCGGTCATCCGAATGTCGGCATTGTTCTGGATGCTTTGTTATCCTATAACTTTCGTTCCTACGAGTTTGTTGTTCAAGAGGATGCAAATTGACCCTCAATTCAAGAGTTCATTCAATTTTATTTTCCGTTATGTTTTTTCCATACTCTATTCGATTGTGATAGGTATTGTTCTCACCAAGACCAATGGATTATGGATGAATGGGATTGTGGATATTGGAGGATGGTGGGGACTTGTCTCGCTGGCCCTAGTTGTTTTGGGAGCGGCATTGAGCGGACAGGTGATTAGTTGGGTAAGGAAGGTGATGGAGAATGGCTTTTACTGGTTGTTGCGACTGGTTAAGCGTAATAAAATGAAAGCGTTAGAGACACTTCTCGATGAAATGAATGTAATTATTTGAATCAAATCAATATGTCAGCGACAGTTTTGCGAATAGAGAATCTCAGGAAATCTTACCGAAGTATCAAAAGAGAGGTGCTTTCTGGTTTGAATATGAGCATTGGAAAAGGTGAGATTTATGGTTTTCTCGGTCCGAATGGTGCCGGTAAGACGACTACAGTCAATATTCTTACAGGGTTATTGAAAGAAGACAGCGGTGTTGTTGACATATTTGGCGAGCAAGCGAGTAAGGGTAGAAAGGAAGTGATGAAAAGGGTTGGAGTGGTGCCGCAGAGTATAGCTTTATATTCGGAGTTGACGGCATACGAGAACTTGTTTTTTTTCGGGTCACTATACGGAATGTCGCGTGAAGAAGTGGCTAAACGCGGAGATGAGTTACTGCGGATGTTTGGACTGGAGGAATTCAGAGACAAAAAGGTGGGAGCTTTTTCGGGAGGGATGAAACGCATGGTTAACCTTATGGTGGGTATTTTGCACCGTCCTGATTTTTTGATCCTTGACGAGCCGACAGTAGGGATAGATGTTCAATCGAAGGTACTTATTTTGGATTATTTGAAGATTTTGAATAAGGGTGGGACAACGATTCTTTATACTTCCCACGATATGGAAGAGGCAGAGCATCTTTGTAGCAGAGTGGGGATTATTGATGGTGGAAAACTGGTTGCAGAAGGCACCCCTGAAGAGTTGATCGATGGGGTGGTAGGATGTTCTGACTTGCAGTCGGTTTATTTGTCGTTAACCGGGAAACAACTTAGGATAAAGGAGGGTTGAAGCGATGAGAAAGTTATTTGCTTTAATGTATAAGGACATACTTTTGCTGATTAGGGATCGGGCGGGGGTTGTTTTTCTTTTTGTCATGCCGCTTGTTTTGGTGTTGGTGATGACGGGTATTGGTGACGGGGCATTGCAAAATGCGTCACGGAAGAACATCCCAGTACTTGTTCTAAATCTGGATCATGGAGAGGTGGGACGTGTTGTTATTGATAATTTACAAGAGCTGGATATGTTTGATGTTGTCCTTGCCGATTCTTTGGAGTCGGAACAAGGTGTGCAGAGGATGATTAAAGATGGTAAATACTTGATGGGAGTGTGTGTTCCTCCGAATACCACGACAGCCGTACAGGAAATGATTCAGTCCGAGTTGTCGGCCATCATTGGTTTGGATGATAGAGCCGATTTGGAGCATCATGAGGTTGGAGACTTTGTGTCCCCGAACATTAAAGTGTTTATTGACCCTACGATGAGCAACACGTTTCGTACCACGATGCTTACATTTCTTCGTGAAGCTTCATTGCGGATAGAATTACAAGCGCTTCGAACGACAATAGCAGAAAATGTTCAAGAATATGTTTCGTTTGATGACGAAGGTGTTCGGATTCCTGATTTTAAGTCAATCGTTGTTGATGAGGTAGTGTGTTCTCCTGATGCTTTTAGGGCGGGTATTAATGTGACCGAACACAATGTTCCTGCCTGGACATTGTTTGCCATATTTTTTATTGTGATTTCCTTATCTGGCGGTATGGTCAAAGAGCGTTTGGATGGAAGTTTTTCCCGTTTGGTGGCGATGTCGTGTAGCTATGGGTTGTATCTTGTGAGTAAGATATTGGTATATGAGACGGTATGTATCGTACAGTTTCTGCTTGTTTTGTTAATGGGACGGACGGTTTTCCCATTAGTGGGTTTGACCGTTTTCAGCATGCATGGAGCGTTTCCGCTCTGTCTTTTTATTGTCGTTTTTTGCGCTATTGCGGCGATAGGAATAGGTCTTGTTTTAGGCACTTTTGCTAACACGCAACAGCAGGCTTCAGTTTGTGGCGCTGTTTTGGTTGTGGTGCTGTCAGCAATAGGCGGTATATGGGTGCCTCCATTTTTGATGCCTCCGTTTTTGAATGCCATCAGTGGATATTCTCCTCTGAATTGGGGTCTGGAGGCTTTTTATGATGTAATACTGCGCGAACACGGCATAGAGTCGATAATTTCTAATTGTTTATTGCTTCTAGGATTATCTGCTGTTTGTACCGTAGTTTCGATAATGGGTCTCAAGTCTTCTCGTCAAAATAAATGAACTCACAAAGATAAAACCACTATCTTTGCACGGAATTTTTGTTGTATATGGGAAATCATCCGCAGATTAATAAAGCCTCAAGTTGCGCCGTCATAGGGCACGGCAGCTGGGCAACAGCCCTTGTCAAAGTGTTGACGATGAACGAGTTGTCCGTGGGTTGGTATGTACGCAATGCCGAGGTCTTGGAGTCGTTGCGCAACGAAGGTCGCAACTGCCGTTACCTCTCTGAAATAGAGTTTGACCAGAGCCGCATCCGCGTTTCCGACGACTTGAACGCTACCGTTTCCGAGGCAGACATCCTCTTTTTGGTCACGCCGGCAGCGTATCTGAAGTGTTATCTTTCCGATTTGCAGGTTTCCTTGAAAGAAAAGATGGTGGTTTCGGCAATCAAGGGTATCCTTCCCGATGAAAACCAGTTCGTTACCGATTATCTGAAGCAACGTTACGGTCTCTCTGATTCACGTTTGTGCTTTATTTGTGGTCCGACTCATGCCGAAGAAGTGGGTCACGGACAACTCACTTATCTGACTCTGGCTTGCCGCGATGTGGTGAGCATCCGTGTCGTCGGCGAAAAGCTGAAAACCTCGTTTATCAAGATCAATTGCCAAAAGGACATCAACTATTTGGAGCGTTCTTCCATCTTGAAAAACATCTATGCCGTCATGGTGGGCATCGCTGTGGGCATGGGCTATGGTGACAATTTCATCTCGGTCCTGGTGTCGAACTGCATCAAGGAGATGTACTATCTGCTTGATCCACAGAGCATCAACGACTTGACGAAATTTAACCCCTCCAATTTCTTCGGTGACTTGTTGGTGTCGTGCTATTCGAGCCACAGCCGCAACCGTCAACTGGGTATGCTCATCGGTCGCGGCAACACGGTGAAGACCGCTTTGAACGAGATGACCATGGTGGCCGAGGGTTATTTTGCTTCCAAGTTAGTGGCTTCTCTTCCCGACGAACAGCGCAGACAAATGCCCGTCGCCGAAACGGCATACGGCATCCTTCATGAGAACCGCCCCGTCCGCAAGGCGATGAAGGATTTGGAAGAGTTGTTAAGGTAAAGCCTAACTTATTGATTCAGCAAGTAATACAATCCAGCAATGATGCCGGCACCGATGAGGATAGCCAGGATGACGCGCCATGCCGAGACAGGAGCATCACCGCCCACTTTGCCTGTCTGCCCGTTCACGGCAAACTGGTAAATCTTGTCCTTGTACGTGAATGACGAAAGCCAAACCGGTACTAGCAAATACTTATAGGTAATGTTTTCGTAAACGGTCGAGAATTTGACTTTGTCGGCACGGTCGGCATGCCAGTGTCTCTTGACATAGTCGGCGATACTGGACCTTAAATCGGACTGTATCTTCTGTTGCGCCGTCCCCCACCCTTCTTTCAAGCCGATGGAATAACGCTCGGCGATGAAACCAGCCACCACTTGAGGGGAATAAGGCACCAGTTTGGAGAAGTCGAAAGGCTCGCAAGATGTCACACCCGAGTCCCCTTGACGCTTGGAGGCCATCACGGTCACGTCGTCATAGAACTTCTGATATACACCATCCACATGGCGCCAGTCGGTTTCGGTATGCGACTTGCCGTCTCTGTCTTTCACGGTTTTGTCGTAGCCAGCGCGCGCCGTGAACGACGAAGTGGTTTGTGCGTCGTAGGTCCAATAGGGCAGATAAATCCCTTGGAACGCTTTAGGCATGGCGTGTTTTTTGGCTTTTGCTGGTGCAAACCATTTCCGTTTAAGCCAATGGGCAAAATTCAGCCAAGCTACCTCTTTTGTAACCGAGAAGGGACATACTGCATTAGGAGCCAAGGTGTTTTCCTGGGCAGCGGGCATCACACTGGTGGAGCCGCAGAATGGACATACGGCAGCGGTTTCGAGCGCGTCGTAAATGGTCACGGCACCACATTGCTTGCATTGCACCTCTTTTTTCTGCTGACCCCATTCGAAGCTCTCGGTATGCAGCGCCGACTCGAAGTCCATCTCGCAGATTTCAGTACCCTCTTCAGGTTTGGGTAACTCACGCGAATAACCACAATATTCACAGTGCATCATACCCGTTGTTGGGTCGAAAGTCACCGTGGCGCCGCAGTTGGGGCATTTCTTGTTGGTGATGTCTTCTGTCGCTTCGGAAACAAGCTGTTCTTCTTGGTTATCAAGGTAGTCCGACATGGGCGTTAGGGTTTCTGGACAACCGTTCTCCGTCAGTCTTCAGGCGTCAAAGCGGCAATCATTTCAGCAATCTTAGCCTTCACTTCATCGACGAAATTGTCGGGATTCAGGTCGGCCTTGAAGCTCTTGTCGCGGGTAGCAAACTCGATGGCGTTGCGTTCCAGCGTCTTCGGGCTGACCACGATGCGCAGCGGCACACCGAGCAGGTCGGCATCGGAGAACATTACGCCTGCACTGATGTTGCGGTCGTCGTAAATGACTTCCACGCCAGCTTTCTTGAGGTCTTCGTAGACCTTATCGGCCACGCGGCGCACGTTTTCATCGGCCACGCGCAAGGCGCAGACTTGTACCTGCCATGGCGCGATAGTGATAGGCCAAATCGGGCCGTAGTCGTCGCGGCTCACCTCGCAGACCGAAGCAATCAAACGACCCACGCCGATACCGTAGCAGCCCATAATGGGGTATTTCAGCGTGTTGTCGCTGTCAAGGTACTGCATGTTCATCGAGACGGTGTATTTCGTGCCGAGTTGGAAGATATTGCCCACCTCGATACCGCGGCTGATGGTAATGCTGTGCTTGCCGCATACGGGGCAGATGCCACCGGCGGTGGCTTTGGCCACGCTGTCATATTTCACCTCGCCAAGGTCGCGGGCCATGTTCATGCCTTTGTAGTGGTAGTTCACCTTGTTGGCGCCTGCCACGAAACTGTTCAAGGTCTTCAGTGACTCGTCGTAAACCACCGTGATGCCTTCCGGCAAGCCCTTCGGCCCAATGAAACCGGCGCAGATGCCCATTTCAGGAGTGACGGTGGCTGCATGTACCTCGGCGCAAAGCAGGTTGCGGAGTTTGGTTTCGTTCACCTCAAGGTCGCCGCGCAGGAAGACGATGACAAGACTGTCGTCGACGTTACGTTGATATAGAACGGCCTTACAGGACTGTAGAGGCGATTTATGCAGGAAGTTGCACACTTCCTCGATGGTCTTTTGGTCGGGCGTGTAGACCTCTTCCAAAGGCTCGATGGGATAATCCTCGTTGTGGACGATGCAGTCGGCGGCTTCGCTGTTGGAGCGGTAGCCACATTCGGGGCAGATGACGATGGTGTCTTCTCCAATGTCAGTGAGCAGCATAAACTCATGCGACACGCGGCCACCCATCATGCCAGAGTCGGACTTCACGGCTACCACCTGCGGCACACCAGCCCTGGCAAAAATGCGGTCGTAGGCGTGGTAAGCCTTGGCGTAGTATTGCTCCAAATCCTCTTGTGAAGTATGGAACGAATAAGCATCCTTCATCGTGAACTCGCGGGTGCGGATGAGGCCGCCACGCGAACGGGGTTCATCGCGGAACTTGGTCTGGATTTGATAGATCATGAAGGGGTATTGCGTGTAGCTCTTCGCGGCATCGCGGGCCAGCTGCACGGCGGCTTCCTCGTGGGTCATGCCCAACACCATATCGATACCGTTGCGGTCCTTGAAACGGAGCAGCTCCGAGCCAATGCTGCTGTAACGCCCCGACTCCTGCCACAGCGTTCCAGGCATCACAACGGGGAACATGACTTCCTGTCCATCGATGCGGTCCATTTCCTCACGGATGATGTTTTCTATCTTTTTGGCAATGCGTTTGGTCGGCATGAAGAACGAAAACAGGCCGGTGCCCACCGACTTGATGTATCCTCCGCGCACCATAAGTGCCTGACTGTCAAACACGCAGTCGGCGGGCGCTTTCTTGAATCTTTCTCCTAATAAGGTTGCTACTTTCATATCTGGTATTTTTTGTTTGTTCGATTAATTTGGGCTGCAAAGGTAGGGAAAAAAATGGTATGTAATAAAAAATCCCTCTGTCTTCGGGCAGAGGGATTTTTTACGCTATTTCTTCTTCCAAATAGGAATACACATAGCCAGGGCTTTGATAATATAGCCCTGTTTCAGGGTTGGCTATCTTTTGGAAGGTGTCTGACTCGTAATAGCATCTAAAGGCCTCGTCCATGCTCATGCCCTTGCGTTCCATCAGTAACGCTATCAGGTCTTTTGATAGTGTTTCTTTCAAGTACCGAAATTCTGCAGGAGTCACATTCATACTTTCTTCAGTTTTGAGACGGCCAAAGGTGTACAAAAAGCGTATTGAAAGGTAATACCTTTATAATATTCAAGGTTTTTGAGAAAAGCCTCAAACGAGATTTTTCTTTCTCTCAAGTCACGAATTTGGACGCCAACCGTATCGTTGGCAATGGGTCCATAAACCAAGTCAAAGTCATGATAGAAATCTTGCTTTTCATCGCGGTTGTTGTAAACAAATTCTGCCCATTCTTCCGAATAACTATCGAAACGCATGACTTTCAACTCTTTCAGGCTTTGCTCGTCAAACTCAAAAGCAGTGATACAAACATCTCCTCCGCCTGTCAACACTTTGAACTTGGCCATCTCACGGGCTTGTTCTTCATCCGCTGAAAGATAGAACGCTTTACCAAAATCCTTGTATGGACGTGATTTGGCAAGGTCAATCTCATCAATAGTCATATTTGAACCGTGATACAGCAACATTATAACGTTCCTCCATGTCTTCTGCAATATGAAGCCATGCCATCGACGCTGTCGGCAAACGAAAGCGTATGCATGATGTCATAGCATTGTTCAATAAGTCTCATGCCTTCGTATCTATCAATATATTGGAACGAGTCCTTTTCTGAAAGGCCAAACCTTTTGGCAAACTCATTCACCAAAGCGATTGTGTATTCTATGATATTTAGCGTCCGTTTCGACATGGCTATTATCTTTCTTCAAACTGCAAAGTTATATATTTTTTCAAAAACACAATAAATTACTTCGGCAAATCCATCACAAAAACCACTCCTTTCTCGATAAAGCCCAACAATCAACACGCAAAAAGGTCGCCCAAACGAGCGACCTTTTATTACCCCAAAAGTTTTGTTTGAAAAAGAAGAAGATTACTTCTTCAGCTTGCCCAAACGAGCAGTCACCTTATAGGTGGTCCTTGACCAAATGTCAGTGCCAAGAACGGGGGCGTAACGATGGGTTTGCACTTGAGGATAAATCACAACGTCATAACCTTGGTTCTTCGCCATCATTTGATAGAGGGCGTAGTTGGCGCCATCTTCAAGTCTTACACCGACAACAGGAATCACTGTACCAAAAGCGGGAGTATCGCCAATCTCTTTCGTTCCAAAGAGGTGGATCCAGTCGATACCAAGAACGCGATAGACAGTGGCTTCACCAACCACTTGGTCGGACAGGATAAAATCTTCAGCGTGATACTCAACGGTGGCGTTGGGCTCTCTCATGCTGTGACGGAAGGTGTGGCAGCTTGACATGAACAATACTGCGATACCACAGATCAAAAATAATCCAAATTTCTTCATGATAAATTGATTTAGTTAGTTTGTTATTATTGGTTGTTGGTTGGGGTCTATACAGGGTTGGTATCTACCAATTTCGAGTGGCAAAATTACGAAAAAAGGTGTCTGTGTTGCTTCATTTTGGAAAATTAATGACGAACTCCGTCCCCTCCCCTACTTGGCTCTCGAAAGAAATCGTTCCTCCTGCGGCTTGCACGATGTTGTAGGTCAGCGAGAGACCCACGCCCGAACCTCCCGTCTTGGTGGTGAAATTGGGCAGGAAAATCTGACCTTTGTCTTCATCTTTGATGCCCTTGCCGTTGTCTTTCACGGCGATGGTGAAGGCTGTTTTCGCGGCTTCCAAACGTACTTCGATTTTGCCGTCAGGCTTTGTGCCTATGGCTTGCACGGCGTTTTTGATGAGGTTGCCGACCGCACTGTTCAGGTTGGTCTTGTCGCCGTTGTAGGTGTGGTCTATGGTCTTTTCGTAGAGGTAAGTAAACGTGATGTTTTCCGCGTTGTCATAAAGGTTCACCACGTTCCCGACCAACTCGGCCAAATCCAAAGGAGTTGGGTGATTCTCGGGCAATTTGGCATAGCGCGAGAACGAAGAAGCGATGTCTGAAAGCGCGTCAATCTGTTCAATGAGTGTGTTGGCTGTGCGTTGTGTCTGTTCGGGTGTAGCCTTGCCGCTTTCGATGTTGCGTTGTAGCATTTGCACACTTAACCGCATGGGTGTCAGAGAGTTCTTGATTTCATGCGCCACCTGTCGTGCCACGCCACGCCACGCCGATTCGGTGGTGGTGCGTTTCAACTCTGCGGCACTCTTTTCTAACTCTACAATGAGTTGATTGTACTGCTTCACCAAAGCCCCGATTTCGTCGTTGCCTTTCCATCCGATGGGCTCGTTTTTGCGGTCGATTTTGATGCCTCCCAATTTGCTCTGTATCAGCGATAAAGGTTGTGTCAGCCTGTTGGTGAGGTTGATGACGAAGATTAATGCGATGGCGAGCAACACAAGGATAATGTTGATATAGGTCAGCACGAAGTTGCGGATTTCATTATGCAGTTCGGTTGCACTGGTGAAATAAGGGGTATTCAAGTAGGCCAAGGCGTTGCCATTACGGTCGTTGAGCGGAATGTAGGCCGACTCATAGACGCCTTTGCCCAAACGTTCTTCGTGCGTATAGTACAGCGCCTTGTTTTGGTGCATGGCTTGGAAGGCTTCTGCGTTCATCAGTGGGGCTTGCAGGTTGAGATCAAAGATTTCCATTCTTGTGGTGGCCAAAAGTCTACCGTCGAGACCGTAAAGGTTGAGGTCGGTGAAGAAATTTTCGGCATAATGTTGAAGGATTTCGCCCCATGTTTCACGTGAAGCATGGTTGATTAATTCATCGATTTGGATGTCGTTGCTCATCTCGGCGGCTATCGAACGGGTGGTTTCAAATTGCGCGGCACTTGTCTTTTGGTTGTATAGGCTTCGCATGTAGATGACCGAAACAGGTCCAATGGCGAGGAAAGAAATTGCCAAGGTCACAAAGACCACGTTTTGCAAACGTTGGCGGAAACTGCGCCTTTTGCTTTGGCGTGGACGGATGAACCAATAAATCAGCAAATATGGGATGAGCATACCGAGAAGAAACACCGCAAATGGCGCTGTGGTTTCTGACCAACCTTTTCTCGGTGTGCTGATGACTAGGATTTTATTGTTGTCGATAGGTTGCGTGTAGTGTTTGTAGCCTTGTCCGATGGCAAATCCCAACTCTTTTATATTCAGTTCATTATAGAAACTTGGATAAATGTATTTCCCATATTTGTACACCAGGATATTGTCGCGATAATGGGCTACTGAATAGTCGTACGGTTTCGTGCTGTTGGTTTCCTGCAACAGTTGGGGGAAACCGAAACCTTCTGGTGCGATGGGTTTGTAGAACTCAAAGTACAGCGTTTTGTAGCTTAACGAATCAGCAGAATAGACTTTGATTTTGCCTAAATAGTTGGGGTCAAGGGTGTAGTAATCAATGAAATACAACCCCTCTCCTACCCTTTTCTGTTCGTTGTTTGTGAGTTTGTCAAGAAAATAAACTTCGCAATCTGTTACATAGCCTTCGGGCTGAATGGTGATTTCTTCGTTGGGCTCACAAAGAGTCAATGTGGCGGTATATTGGTTCATCGTTTCGTCGAAAAGTAGCTCTTTCGAGTAGCCCAATACTACCTCTGCCAAAACATTGCTCTCTCCAAAAACCATTTCTCGCAACGCTGTATCGGCTTTCACCAGTTCCACAAAGCCTCCAAACGACTTCTCGAACCTGATGTCCCGTTTTTCTGATAAGCTTGCCGCCAACGCTTGCATTTCGGCGTTTTCAACCCTGTTGGCGTGTCTATAATATAAATAGGTGAACAAAACCGCCAGTGCGATAATAATGGCGATACCATATTCAACTTTGAATTTGCTTTTCCTTGTTTTGGCTTCCTTGCGTTTGCCTATGATGAGCAACACTCCTGCGACAAAAAGGACTACAGCAGCGCCGTAACAAATTTCTCGATAAGGCGAGCGCAACTTTGTGTTTTGCTTGATTTGACATCGGCTCAACAGTTTGCCTTGTGCTGAGGTGATTTCGTAACCTTCAGGAGTGCCAAATTCTATCTCGTTGTTGATGAGTGGATTGTTAAGGACAAAACGGTTTTCAAAATAGCGGTTGTTGAGTTTGTATGTCGTGTTGATTTGGCGAAATATATAGAAAGTCAGTTGGCCTTTGCTAAACGACTTGACATAATAGTCTCCCGTGAGCAAATTGCAAATGGTGTCGTTGTCAGGTGCCACTCTCCTCCGGATAATGCGTGACCCGATGGTGTTGTCGTTCCAGTACAGCAAAGAGTCGTTGTTGTAGACGAAAACACCCAACCCATTTTTTCCATATTGCCCGACTTCCGGATTGTTCTCAATGAGACTTTGGATTTCGTTTTCTACTTTCGAGATTGATCTTTGAACCTGCTTGGCGAAGTTTTCGGGTTTTGTCATCAGCCGTGACGTGACGACCATACCGGTGCCGATGACAACAGCCATAAGAACCAGGATCCAACCCAACGATTTCCATATTTTTCGCCTTTTGTTCATATTTGTTTGATAATGAATGTCTTATAAAACCTATCGTTTGCGGCGCTTTTTCTTTGTTTTTGACCCCGTCTTCATTTTCCTCTAAAAACGTCTTAAACGGCCTAAAAACGGCCCAAAATCAAATTTAGTCTTTTTGCCGTTCTAGAACATACACCAAACTTGACCATTCTCCGCTTTTTCTGGCCTTACGATTGGATACAAACCCTCTCATCACACCTTTTAATAAAGGTAAGGTGTGATTCTTGTATTTTTCGCTCATGTAGGAGATGTAATACGCATCCCAAACCAATTTGTCGGTTTTTTTCAGTTTCAATTCACTCGTTTTGAAAATATTATTGATGGATTCACGACAAAAGTGATTGAGATGTCGAGGGACATCGTATGCGGCCCAGTATTCCTTGTAATATTGTGCATCCGCCGATTTGAAGTTCGGCAGAGCCAAAACAAGGCGACCGCCTTTCTTCAACAATCTTTGTAAGTGTCGGATTTCTTCCTTCAAGTCATCAACATGTTCCAAAACGTGCCACATGGTAATCAAGTCGAAGCTTTTGTCTTGCAAGGTGCCAATATCTTCTGGGTTGAGCAATTCTGCCTTGGCTTTTTTCTTTGCGATGACTTTGGCCTCTTCAGAAGGTTCTATTCCCGTGCATTGCCAACCGTGTTGTTCCATCGTTTTTAGGAAATCTCCTGCCCCGCAACCAATCTCCAACATTTTTCCTTTTGCCATGCCTATTGTAGCCATCTTGTATTTCTTTTTTAGGTTGAAACCTTTTACTGTTTCGTAGATGCGTGGTATAAAACCAGTCTTGTTTTCTTGATGGCTATAGTACTCCTCGGATTGGTAATACTTTCCAATTTCTTCGGCGTTTGGCCGTGGTTCAGTAAAGAGCAAGCCACATTTCAGACATTCATGTATTTCGAAGGCTTCTCCGGTCAGGAAAAGATCCTTTACCCAGAGATGCATTTGCGTCTTTTCTGACTCACACCAAGGACATTTCTTTTTCATCTTTTCTGTTTTTGTTTCACATGGAACATTTGCTATCTACCTAAAAATATTGCCAAAACATTAATATCAGCTGGTGAAATCCCGCTGATTCTTGAGGCTTCTCCCAAAGTGGCTGGTTTATATTTATTCAGTTTCTCGCGACATTCATAGGACAAGGCTTGTATGGTATGGTAGTCGAAATTTTTCGGAAGTTTGATGAACTCCAAGCGATCTAATTTTTCGGCCAGTTCTTGTTCTTTTTGTATGTAGCTGTCGTACTTGATTTGTATCTCCGCCTCTTCCAAACACTCTTTGGTGAATTTGTCACAATTTCTGTATGGTTCAAGCGATGACAAAGCCTCTATCATATCCGAAAGTCCGATTTGCGGACGCAGTAATAAATAGGATAACTTGTTTTTTTGTTCAATTTTTGAACTGCCCTTTTGCTCCAGCAGACCGTTGATTTCCTCGGGATAGGCGTATGTTTCTTCCAAATGCGCCTTGATTTCTTCAACTTTGTGACGCTTCTCTTGGTATTTTTGGTATCGATCGTCTTTCGCCAATCCGAGACGATAGGACAATTCTGTCAGTCGCGCGTCGGCGTTGTCTTGCCTCAATAAGATGCGATATTCTGCCCTGCTCGTGAACATTCTGTAGGGTTCATCTACGCCTTTTGTAATGAGGTCGTCGATGAGTACTCCGATATAAGCCTCTGTCCTTCTTAATACCAGCGGTTCTTGGTCTTTCAAAGCTAAAATGGCGTTGATACCGGCCATCATACCTTGACAAGCGGCTTCTTCATAGCCTGTCGTCCCGTTAATTTGTCCAGCGAAATAGAGGCCGTGTATGAGTCGTGTTTCAAGGGTGTGGTGCAACTGTTCTGGCGGGAAATAGTCGTACTCGATGGCATAGCCTGGACGGAAAATCTTAGCGTTTTCAAAACCTTCGATTTGCCGTAAAGCTTCATATTGGATGTAGTCGGGCAGCGATGAACTGAAACCGTTGAGGTAGTACTCTTCTGTTGTCCAACCTTCGGGCTCCACAAAGAGTTGGTGGCTGTCTTTTCCGGCAAAACGCTCGATTTTGTCCTCAATGCTGGGACAATATCTTGGTCCCACGCCTTGGATTCGGCCGTTGAACATGGGCGAGTACTTGAAACCTTTGCGTAGCGTTTCGTGAACTTTTAAAGAGGTGTGTGCAATCCAGCAACTTCTCTGCTTGCTGATTTTGAATGGCTCTGTATAGGAAAATCCGACCACTTCGTCATCGCCTTTTTGCTCGATGAGTTTGGTGAAGTCTATTGTTCGACCGTCGATTCGGACAGGTGTTCCAGTCTTGAGGCGTTTCACTTCAAAACCAATTTTTCTGAGTTGTTCGCTGATACCTTTGCTCGACACCTCGCCCATTCTTCCGCCCGAAAAATGCTGTTCCCCAATATGGATGATGCCGTTGAGGAAGGTGCCGTTGGTGAGAATGACCGCTTTGCTCTCGATGTCACCGCCCATCATCGTCTTAACTCCTTTGACCTGGTCGCCATCGACCAACAAGCCCACGACTGTGTCCTGCCAGAAGTCGAGGTTGGGTGTCTTTTCTAAGAGACTACGCCACTCAGCGGAGAACATCATCTTGTCGCTTTGGCAACGCGGACTCCACATGGCGGGACCTTTCGATTTGTTCAGCATCCTGAATTGGATCATGGTGCGGTCGCTGACGATACCCGAATAACCTCCCATGGCGTCGATTTCGCGGACGATTTGTCCCTTGGCAATACCTCCCATGGCGGGGTTGCACGACATCGAAGCCATCAGGCGTAAGTCCATGGTGATGAGCAAGGTCTTGCTGCCCAAGTTGGCCGCTGCCGCCGCCGCTTCGCAGCCCGCGTGACCGGCACCTACAACGATTATATCGTATGGTTCAAATATCATCTTTTGGTCAGTGTTTCACGGGAAACAATATATTTAACAAATTGATAATCATCTAATTAAATAATAATTTCAAAGCCTCTTCCTCTTTTTCACGCATGGTTTGTTCATCCTCGTCGGTGTGGTCATCGAAGCCGATGAGATGCAGCACGCCATGTATGATGACGCGGTGCAATTCGCTCTCGTAACTGCGACCAAAGGTCACGGCATTCTCCTTGATACGGTCTACGCTGATGCAAAACTCACTCGATAAAATGGTCTCACAATCGGTGAGCGGGAAGGTCACAATGTCTGTGTAGAAGTCGTGGCCAAGGCGCTGTTTGTTGATTTCCAACAGCTGGTCATCGCTACAAAAATAGTAGTACAACTCCCCTATCGTCTTGCCGTAACCTTGCGCCACTGCCTCAATCCACGCTTTCGTTTTTTGCGAGTCGATGGGCGGCATGTCCACATCCAATGTGCTAAATCTGATCATCTTATTGCGTGTTTTTCTTCAAGTAGTATTCGTTGATTTTGTCCTTGTAATATGGCGCGTATTCTATCGGATTGGTGCGCAAGAACTCCTGGTTTTTCTTGAGCGTCTGCTCGTAGAGATACTCGTCAATCTTGCGGTCGAAAGGCGAGCCCTTGAACTCGTTGGACTTGCGTTTTTCCTCTTGTTCGCGCTTCTCCTGGGCCTTCTGTGACTCCAACATTCGGGATTCTATGCGTTGGCTGCGTTCAATCATCTGGCGGTTGATTTTCTTGTTTACCAACTCCTCTTCCAGCTTCTCCATGTCCTTGATGATTTCGTTCAGGCCATCGTCGCCGATTTGGCCGTTTTCCTTCATCTCATTAAGCATTTGCTGCATCCCTTGGCGCAACATCTCCTGTTCGGCCGCCATACGTGCAAATTCTTCACTCATCGAGTTTTGCTGTTGTTGCCCTTGCTTCTCCATCTGTTGCTGCATCTGCTTGAGTTGTTCGCTCATTTGCTGTTGCAACTGTTGCATTTTTTGCATGCTTTGTTGGCCTTGACCTGGTTTGGGTCTTGAACATGACATCGGCATCCCCATGGATTCCATGCTGTTTTCCATGTTTTCGAGTGACTCTGCCAACATCAATGCCAAGTTGTTCATCGACATCATGGCGGTTTGCTGGTGGCGCGCAGCTTGCGAGAGTTTCAGGTTGTTCAGCTGTTTCATCGCGTTTTCGGTCTGATTTTCAATGCTATGCAGCTCATCAAAAACAAAATTCTGGACAGCAGGTTGACGCATGGCCATGCTGCGAAGCGAGTCGCGGACCATGTTGAAATTGTCGGCGATTTCTTTTTGTCGGATGATTTTGTCAACCAACGATGGGTCATCGGTACGCAAGGTGCCAATTTCGGACATCAGCGCCTCTTGTTCATGCGAGGCGTGGACGACGTTTTCAAGCAAGATACGCATTAAATGTGCGTCTTCGGCCAGTTGCTGCATACCCTCCATTTGCATCTGCATCATCATGTTGTTGGCCATCTTTTGCATCTTTTCACCCGCGCTTTGTTTTTGTTGCTGTGATTGTTGTTGTTGGCCGGACTGCTCGTTTTGCATAGCATCGTCGAGGTCTTGTTCAATGCTTTGCTCCATTTCCTCGTCCTTTTCCATGTTGAAAGGCTGTTGCAAGTTCTGGTTTTTCTCCAAGAGTTGGTCGAGTTCGTCCATCATCTTGTCAAACTCCTCTTTGGCTTCTTCAGCTGATTTTTGATCACCCTCCTCCCCCGCTTCTTTATTCTGATTTTCAGCGTTTTGCTTTTGTAATTCTTCACCCAATTTATCTAATTTGTTGGCCAAGTCGGTGAGGTCTTTTTCCATTTTCAGTTGCTCCAACAGTGACAAGTTGCGGTCGAGCAACTCCTGCATTGACTGGTTGTTTTTCTTGATGTCCTGCATCATTTGCTGCATCTGCTCGCGGGGCATCTCTTCCAACAGCTTGTCGATTTGCTCCATCATCTTGCGCATTTCCTCGGGAATCACCTCGTCGAAGAGCTTGTTGATTTGCTCCTGTTTCTTGAGGAGGTCTTCGTTGCCCAAGTCATGCTCTTTCATGAAATCTTCGAGTTTTTCCTGCTCCTGTTGCAACTTATTCCATTCATCCTGAATCTCTTGCTGTTTCTCCAACAGGTTTTTCATCTTCTCCTTGTCCGACCAGTCCAAATCCTTCTTTTGGAGCAGGTCTTGCAGCATTTTCTCTATCTCATCTTGCAGTTTGTCAGCCTCTTGCGACTTCTGTTCAAGGCGTTCCATGATGTCTTCTGAAGTGTTGTCGGCGATGCTGTCCAAAGCGGCCTCGGAAGGCTTGTAATAAGTGAACGTTTCGGAGCGCTTCGACTTGGGCCCATGGAAACCGTCGTTGTCCCAAACCTCAAAATAAACCTCCATATTCTGTCCAGGCATAATGCCGAGACTGTCCATGTTGAACTGATAGAAGAACGAAGTGCGAGTCTGTTTGAGGTCCAAAGGCACGACCTTGACGATATTTTTCTCGATGGGTTCCTTGACTTTGCAGTTGAAGGTTAACTTGCTGAAGCCGTAGTCATCGGTGACGAGACCCGAGAAATAGACATCGGTGGAAAGCTCTTCATCGAAAGATTCCACGCGAATATCGGGATAGGCATCGGGCAGCACATCGATGGAGAAGGGGAGGGGCTCCAATGTGTTGTTCCAAGCGTTTTCTACCTGCACCTCAAACTTGGTGGATTGTCCTGCCACGAACTGATAGTCAAAAATGTCGTTTGTGGCTGTCAAATTGGTGACGAGGGAGTCACGGGTCACGGTGACTTTTTCGGTGTCGCGGGTGATGAAGCTGAACGTCAGGTTGGTGCCTTGTGGGACGATGAGGCGGGTCTTGCCTTCAAGGGTTTCATTGCCGCGATGGATATAAGCTGGATAGTTTACCTCACATCGATAGGAAAGTAGGGTAGGGTTGGGGTGCACCGTGATATGGATGGGACGGCTGGTGTATTCGCCGCCGACCACGTTAAAGGTCAAGTCGTTGTATAGGTTCTTAAAGGTGTAGCTAAAATCATTGACCGAGGCTTTGGTCATCAGTTGTTGGCCCAGTTCGCTTTTCACATAGAAAGCATCGGGAATACGGCCACCTGTGACGTGGAGGTTGAACTTCACTTCCTTGCCTTGTGTGGTCTCGATTTCGTCTTGCTCGATTTCAACCTGATAGGGGAGGGGTTTCTCATAATTCTGCTCGTAGTTGACGATACGCTGCGTAGGTTGCACAGCGAAAGAGGGCAAAAACACCATCAGCAGTATTAATAAGAGGAGTAACCCGAAAAAGATACCTAAATACTTCAAGTTGCCGCGCAAGTCGACAGCATCGGTAAAGTGGATAGGGGAGAGGCGTGCACTACGTTGCTCTATGGTAGCGGCTAACAGGGCATTGTTGGCATCGCTATCCATTTGGTTACTCAACTGTATGGTATTCAGTAGCTTGTCCTTGATTTCTGGGAAAAACTTACCAATCAGCACCGAAGCCTGTTCCACCGACATTTTCTTTCGGAAACGGATGAGATTGACAAGCGGAATAAGGAAATGATACACTAAAACGAAGCCACTGCCAGCGAGTAAAAACAGGAAAAGTACAAATCTGCCTTTGGGCGGGAACCAGGAGAAATACTCCAACCCGTTGATGAGCAGGTAGAAGACAATCCACAGCACAGCACCCACTAACACGCCTTGTATCAGGCGGTTAAGGTAGTACTTCCGCGTGAAGCCTTCGATTTTCCCTATCAATCCGTTAGGTGCAGACATATCCAATATAGAATAACCTGCAAAAATACTATTTTTGTCGATACGGTATATTAGGGAAATATTTTTCGATAAATCTATCCCAATCAACATTTTTTTCGTTTCTTTGCAATCTCCTTATCCGAAAACCCACGCTTGGGTGAACGGGTAGGAAAGACATAACAAGAATGGCGTTTGCTAACGCTTGTTTTTGGTTGCTTTGAACGTAGGAACTTCAAACTATAAATCAAAAACTTGTCAGAAGTAGATGCCACGGGTAGGTATATCGCTTCCCGTTAGTGTGCAGAGGACGCAAGTCCTCATGCACACTCTATCGGGAGAATTTATATACCAATTGCGTGGGTATCAATCTGTTCGGTTTATTTATAGAGGTTTCCTACGACCTAAAGCAACGGACTGGCAGAGGCATAGATACCCCGCTTTTCTTTTTGTGTGATCAGACAGCAGTGATGTTTAATCTGTCCGGGTTTGGGTATTTGACGGACAATACAACGAAGTCAAATAACTAATTATAAACACTTAAATTTATAACAATGAATAGAATAACCAAATTCGGAATGGCGATGCTGGCCATGCTTGCTTTTGCTGGATGCGGAAGCAGCAAACAAGCAACCAATGCGGAAATTGAACGACTCAACAGAGAAACCGAACTGATTCAAGCAAGACAACGTAACGAGGATGCCAAAGCACAAGCCGAACAAGCCCAAAAGCAACGCGAGGCCAATGCTGCAGTTGGAGAAGAAATAGCCAAAAAGCAAGCAGCCCGTGCAGCCGAGGCTACAGAAATGCCTTGTCAAATGTACGATGACGACGAGTGGTTCTATGCTACAGCTATGCGTCAAGTCAAAGCTAATTCCATCAACACTGCCGTTACAGCGACTCTTCGTGCCGCCCAACAACAAATGCGTCAAAAACTATCTGCTCAATATAGGGCTGTCACACGGGATTATTTCGACCAAATGGACACTGAAGAAGGCAGCTATGAAAGGTCACACATTGAAAGTGCAGGAGACCTTGTCGTCCGAGCCATGATTAATGACACATACGAAGTTTGTCGCAAGAACACGGAGCCTGATGAAAACGGCAACATGATGATGTACATGACCATTAAGGCAAGCAAAAAGAAGTTCCTTGACAACGCGGTAAAAGAGTTGACAAAGGACAAGGAAATGGAAGTGCGTTTCAACGAAAAGCAATTCCGCGATAGCGCCTTTAAAGTGTTTGAAGAATCAAACGAAAAAGAATACAACGAATTCAAAGAAAACCAACAATAATAGATTTCCATGAGAACAGTAAGAATTTTCATAATATCGTTTCTGATGATTGTTGGCATACAATCTCTGTATGCACAAAACAATAGAAGTGGCAGGAATGATAGACTGAGAGATCGCGAAAACGAACTTCGCCAAACGGAAGAGACAACCATCCAACCGTGCATGCGTTATGATGATGACGAATATTTTGCCGGAAGCGGTTTTACAAGAGTAAAGGCTGGAGGAGAGGGAGAACGCGACTATACTCTTGTCATCAACAAGCTTTTGAACAGCGTCAGACAACAAGTAAAACAAAAAATCGGTGGGAAATACAAGGCGGTAGTACGCGACTATTTTGACCAAATGGATTATGGCGATAAGACTGCGGCTGCATCTCATATTGAAAGTGCGGGCGAAGAAGTTATAGAGAGAATCTTGGGAGACACCGAAGAGGATTGCCGCACCTTTGGCAAAGTAGATGATGCGGGATATCAAAACATTTATATCGGCATTTTGGTTAAAAAATCAGACTTGGTCGATGCCCTTTTGGATGGTATTGAGGAAAACAATGAGGTGCCTGCTGACATCAGACAACAAGTGCGTCATAATGAGAAGGCATTTCGCGACTCAGCGTTCAAAATATTCGAACAAGAACCAGACAAATGACAACAATCATGAACCCGAAAAAACAGCTCTATTTGGCAATGTGCATTATCTGCACATTGCCATTGTCCATGAAAGCCCAAAGCAAGCCAAATTGGGCCACATCCACTTACAACAAGCCTTTGGCCAAATCTTATTTGGAAGTCGTTGTTGAAAGTGGCGATGACAAAGACGGCATCATTTACAAAGCCCAAACCGAGATAAAACGGCGTAGAAAGCTGAAAGTGGGTGAAGAAAATGCTTGGATAAAATCAGGCTACGTTGCTTCCTATTGGGAAGACACCGACAAAGGTCTGACAGGATATTTCCTGTATCAAACTCCGAACAATCCCAGTTACCAGACTTCTGAAATAGAAAAGGTAACTGCCACAGACAAATACCCATTTTCAGCTCGTGTGTTTGTCCCAGGCATGATGCAGTTCTACAAAGGCCAGAAAATCAAAGCAACGACAATCATTGCCAGCGAAGTACTTTGCATCGGAGGCTTTGCTTTTGCACAAACGAGGAAAAACTACTATGTCGCCATGATTGGTTCTACGAACAATGCCACTTTAAAACAACGTTATGCGGCCAATGCCAACACTTATAACAATGTGAGCTATGCGTTTCTTGCTGGCGCCATCGGCATATATGTGTGGAACATTATTGACGGAGTGGTATCACGGGGTATCCCATATGTATCAGTTGACGGGAAAATGATCAGTTTTGTTCCTTATGCCACTCCTGAATCAGCGGGATTGGCTTTAACAATGAATTTCTAATGCACTAACAATAAGAAATACAGCAATGAAAAAATTACCCCTATTAATAATGGCATTAATAACGCTGGTCACCTCATGCGAACCTGTGACTTACGATACATTTTGTACCATTACTGGAACTGTGGTTGACATGGATTCAGGTGATCCTGTTCAATCAGCTACGGTGACTTTAAGTCCAAGCGGTTATAATACATACACGGGTTACGACGGTCATTTCGAGTTTCTTGACCTTGGTGAACATCAATACACTGTTACTGTGCAGAAAACTGGATATGTCACAAACCGAAAATCAGTTACCACAGTTGCTGGTGGTGTAGTTGACATCAGCTTAACTTTGCAGAAAAACAATTAGTTATGAAATCAACAAAACCAAATGTATGCCCATGAAAAAAGCACTCCTATACTTTAGTTTGCTTATACTTGTTTTGCCAATGAAAGCCCAAGATTTTGAGGATTACAAAAACAAGCGGAAAGAGGAAATGAAACGCTACACCGATTCGATGAAACAAAATTACGATGAGTTTCGTCGCAAAGCCAACGAGGAATATGCCCAGTATATGCGTGAGAAATGGGAGGCTTTTCAGGTGATGAAGGGTGATGAGCACCCTATAATCCCAGAACCGCCTAAGCCATATGAGGTTGACAAAGACACCCCTTTCCCCAATTTGCCCAATCCCATACAAGTTAAACCCATTCAAACACCTGATCCTATACCAATTCAACCTATCAAGCGGCCAAATACACCACAGCCTTCCCCAGAACCCTCCGTTCCTGATTTTGAGTTTTCATGTTATGGAACATCTTGTATAGTGAGTTTGGACAAGAGCTTGAAATTTAAGCTGAAAGATGTGTCTGAAACTGCATGTGCCGATGCTTGGCAAACACTATCGTCTGCTAAAAGTAATGCTCTTCTTGATGATTGTATAAACCTACGTGAAGAACTCGCACTTGGCGATTGGGCATACTATTGTCTGCTTCGTGACCTGTCCGAAGAATTTCTTGGCAAAGGAACAGAAGAGGCAACATTGATGCAAGCTTATTTGATGGCTCAATCGGGCTATAAAATTAGGTTGGGGAAAAGGAACGAACACTTAGTTTTTCTTATGCCATTTGACGGCGTGATTTATGGGAAGTGCTTTGCAAAGATTGGTGGCGAAAAGTTCTATTTTATGGGAGCCAATGAAAGAGGCGGTGTGCTCGTATTCAACCGTGCATTTTCTGACCGCGAACAGGTAATGTCTTTGAGAATGCAATGTCCACCAAAGTTTGATTACCGACCGACCGAAAGAAGGCAATACAAGTCTGTCCGTTATCCTGAAATGGCTGTTTCTCTTTCGGCCAATAAAAACTTGATGGATTTCTATAGCGGCTATCCAAGTTGTGTTTGGACGAACTATAGTTGGGCTGGATTGAGCGAGGAAATGAAAACTCAACTGTATCCTGTGTTGCGTAAAAGTATTGCTGGGAAGAGCCAAATTGAAGCTGCCAACCGCATCATTAATTTCGTACAAACTGCATTTTCATACCAAACCGACCAGGAACAGTTTGGTTACGAACGCTCTTTGTTTGGCGATGAGACTTTTTTCTATCCACACAGCGATTGCGAAGACCGTTCTATCTTGTTTTCCATTCTCATTCATGATTTATTGGGGTTAAATGTAGTCTTGATTAGTTATCCTGGGCATATTGCCACAGCGGTTCATTACACAGAAGAGTTAAAAGGCTGTTATTTTGAGTTTGAAGGTAAGACTTATTACATCAGTGACCCTACCTATATCGGTGCCAATGTGGGCAAGTGTGCATCAAGATTCATCAATCAAAGTCCCGAAGTATACAAACTCTAATTTGTAAATCTATTGCATTATCACGGAGTATTAACTTCCAAAATATATCATAATATGAAAAACTATCATATAATCAAATTTGTCGCATTGCTCCTTATATGTTGCGCAATGCTTGGGTATGGGAAAGAAGACGGTCCATCTGGTGATGGAAGTTCGAGCAGTAGCTCCAATTATGGCTTATCAATTAGCATTAATTGAATAGTAAACAAGAATTTAAAAATAAACAAAAATGACACAAATCAAAAAACTTACATTGGGCTTGTTAGCCTGCTTGATGATGGCGGCCGCAACAATTGGTTGCTCGAAAATTGATAATACAGGAAAAACAGGAACGATATACGGTATTGTGACCGTTACTGGTGAGCCGTTAAAGGGTATCGGCGTTTCTCTGTTTGTCGATGATGCCCTGCTGTTAAAGACCGTCACCTACGATGATGGACACTACGAATTCTCAGACCTCGAACCAAAGGAATACACCCTTAAGGTTGAAGCAGAAGGGTACAAAACATTTTCTACAACCGTCATGGTGGAGTCGGGAAGACAGGCACGTGCAGATATGCAGCTTACATTATTAGAGACAGGTCTCCAAGTTATCACTTTCGAAGCGGTTGTATCAGGCAATGCAGTTTTACTTCAAGGTCATTATCATTATAATAGTAATATTAGTGGCAGTTATCCGGAAGAAATAGGGTTTTACTACTCTACCTCCACGCCTGTTTCAAATGGCACAAAAGTAAAAACAAATGATCAGGAATCCACAAGTTACTATGACTACGATTTCAAGGTCGATGTTCCCAATCTGATGTCAGGGACCTACTATGTTCAAGCCTATGCGAAAAACAGTAAAGGCACCACTTTTGGAGACATCAAGACATTTGCCATCAGTGGCGACCCAAACGTCAAAACACTTGACGCCACCAATGTCACACAAAACACAGCCACATTGAATGGAGAAATAGTGTTTGCAGGCGATCCCGCTTTCACGGAACGTGGATTCGTTTACTCGAGATATTTCTCCAACCCTACAATTGAAGACCCTGAGTCATCCACGACAAAAAAGGTTGTTTCTGGCACCTCTACATCGTTCAGCGCCAATGTTGACAACCTGACAAATAATGTCACATATCATGTTAGGGCTTACGTGACAAATGCCAACATCACCGTATATGGTGAGTCTGTCGAATTCTCTACAGCAGACCCTAATGCCAATATTATCAGCATTCCTACACTGGGCTTGATGATACAAAAATATGACATAAGTAGTGGGGCCGATTGGTACACTGCAGAATCTCTTTGCGAGAGTTCCACCATAGGCGGCTATACCGATTGGCGGTTGCCGACAAAAGGCGAGCTTCAATCACTATACTCTTACGGCGTATCCGTGAATTGGAATACAAATCAGGTTGGCTACTTTTATCATAATAGTGCTTCAGATTCCAGATATTGGAGTGGTACTAAATCTTCTTCTTATTCTAATCCTTATTATGTTCAAATGTCTAGTGGAGCTACTGATTATTTGCCTAGCAGCTATACCTATCGTGTTCGTGCTGTCAGAAACATATAAAAGCTGCTGACATCAGACAAATTGTGGTTCTTCCGAATATTCCATTCGGAAGGTGTGAATATCAGCATTGGCAAGGCCGTAACGAATGAATACGGTGTTGCTTTCTTTTTCAATCTTTTCAATGTCAAAGTCAATTCTTTATCAATACATCAACCCAAACATCCACAAAGGAATACGATTCTAGTACCCATTTCTTTGCGACGACTTTTACACCGCTAGCAGAACCAATAGTTGCGCCGTGAAAATACGTAGGAACATCGTCAATGGATATACGGTCGCGTAACCCATGTTAGGCAGCTTGCAGCCTTCAGGAGCTACGGTATTGGCGAAGGCTAGAGTTGGCGGGTCAGTGTGAGAGCCACCGATGAAGCCCATCAGCGTGTAATAATTCATCTTCAGCACCAAACGGCCAAAGGTCGCCACAAGGATGGGTGGAACGATGGTGATAATGATACCATAAACTACCCACATGTAGTGTACTTGTACGGTCTCTACGAATTTTCCGCCAGCGCCGAGACCTACAGCTGCAAGGAAAAGCGCGATACCCACTTCACGTAGCATCCATACGCCGTGGCTGTCAGTGAATTCCGTTGTAAACCAACCTTTTTTGACACCCAACCAACCACCGATAATGGCCACGACCAAAGGTCCACCAGCCAAACCAAGTTTAATGGGAGCTTTCATGCCCACGGGAATGGGAATGGAACCGACAATAATGCCGATTGCAATGATGACAAATATGGGGATGAGGTTCACTTTGTGGCGTTGCGATGTAGGTGTAGCTTGCTTTTCTGTGTTGGATTCAAGGATGGTTTCAGCTGTTGGTTCGTTTTTCAGGTCGATGCGGCAAAGCGGACGGAGTAGGATACAAGTCATGATCATGCCCACGACAGCCAAGGGATAGGCCACAGCGTAGCCTGCCGCCAGACGGTCGGCACCACCCTCGATACCCAAGTCGTTGACGGCTTGCTGTGCTGCCGAAAGACCAGGTGTGTTGGTGATGGCACCTGTATAAACGCCAGCCATGTCAGCTAAATCCTGATGGGCGACTTTGGCGATGATGACTGTAATTAAGACACCAAGTGCCACATTGACCAACGCCATAAGGTTCATGGCTAACCCGCCTTTCTTGAAGGAACGGAAGAAGCCTGGTCCGACCTGCATGCCCACCGCCACTACAAAGAGAATCAGCCCGAACTCCTTGATAACGTGTAGCATCTCTGCGTTAAGCGTAACTCCGAGGGCGCTGATAAGGATGCCCACAAACAGCACCCAAGTAATGCCCAAGGTGACATGGGCAATCTTGATTTTGCCCAAGAGCAAGCCGGCAAAAATGGAAATGGATAGATACAAAATGGTTGGCCCAACGCCCGAACCCGTGAAGAGGTTTAACATGACTCGAGACTTATAGACACGGGACGCGAGACCAAGGACACAACGTCTCGTGTCCCGTAGTCCCGCGTCTCACGTCAATTAATAAATTTAGTCACCCAACGTGGCCACCATAACGGCCTTGATGGTGTGCATGCGGTTTTCGGCCTCGTCGAAAACGATGCTGTTCTTACCTTCGAAGACTTCTTCGGTGACTTCAACGCCATCCAAGCCAAACTTCTGGTGGACGTCGCGACCGACTTTGGTCTCGAGATTGTGGTAAGCCGGCAGGCAGTGCATGAACTTGCAGTTCGGGTTGCCCGTCATTTCCATCATCTCCTTGTTGACCTGATAAGGCATGAGAAGGTCGATACGCTGTTTCCACACTTCGTCGGGTTCGCCCATGGATACCCACACGTCGGTGTAGAGGAAGTCGCAGCCCTTGACGCCCTTCTTCACATCGTCAGTCACGGTGACCTTAGCACCAGTTTCCTTGGCGATCTTCTTGCAAGTGTCAATGAGTTCTTTGTTGGGTTGCAGTTCTTTGGGAGCCACGATACGGACGTCCATGCCCATCTTGGCGCCACCCACCATCAATGAGTTACCCATGTTGAAGCGGGC
>Ga0265300_10000972_pt1 | contig 28450 bp, 18 predicted proteins | sample AusTroGonzalo_MG_FD_193482 | JGI IMG/M metagenome (GOLD analysis project Ga0265300, IMG submission 193482) | Bovine rumen microbial communities from tropical cattle in Woodstock, Queensland, Australia - Gonzalo_03 | ecosystem: Host-associated > Mammals > Digestive system > Stomach > Rumen ...
TCAATTCAACATCGTCTATCGAACTGATGTATTCTTGGAGCTTATTGACAGCCGTTTCCGTTTCGTTCAGATAGGTGCCTGGTGCGGTTTGTACATCGACGAAGAAGAAGCCTTGGTCTTCCTGCGGGACCAGTTCCGATTGGGCGGACTTCATCAGCCATACCATACCTACGCTGAAAATCGCAATCAGAAGCCAAGAAACAGCGGGGCGTTTGATGAATCTGCCCACACCTTTCATATATTTGCCCAAAATGGCATTGAAAGCCACATCGTAAGCTTGCTTGACGTAATAACTGAGGTTTTTCCGCTCTTTCTCACCTTCCTTTTTCGGCTTGAACAAAAGCGCGCAAAGGGCTGGGCAGATGGTCAAGGCGGAAAGCGTAGAGAGGCACACCGAACCCGACATGATGAAACCAAACTGCTTGAAGAAGGTGCCTTGCGTACCCGATATGAAGGTCACGGGGATAAACACGGCGACAAACACCAAGGTGGTTGAAATGGCGGCTGCCGTCACCTCATGGAGTGCCTCGGTGGTGGCGGAGGCAGCGGTATATTTTCCTGTCTCCATCTTGGTCATCACAGCCTCAACGACCACAATGGCATCGTCGACGACGGTTCCGATGGCCAACACCAAGGCGAATAGCGTGATGAGGTTGAGCGAATAGCCCAAGGCCCACACAATGGCAAAGGTGCCCACCAACGACACGATGATGGAAATCGAAGGAATCAAAGTCGCCTTGAAATCCTGCAAGAACAGATACACGATGAGAATCACGAGGATGATGGCGATGATGAGGGTCTCGACGACATTGTGGATGGAGGCGTAAAGGAAATCATCGGAGGTCTCCAACTGCTTGAATTCCAGACCAGCAGGCAACGACTTGGAGATTTCCTTGATTACCCTGTTGATTTCGGCGTTGACCTGGGTGGCGTTGGCACCTGGGGCCTGCTTGACCAAGAACATGACTCCGGGGTGTCCGTCCACCATCGAACGGAAGGAGTACGACCTGGTTCCCAACTCCACGTCGGCCACGTCTCTCAAGCGCAAGACCTCGCCGCCGGGAGTGGCACGCAGAATGATTTGCTCAAACTCGCTCATCTCATCAAGCTGTCCCTTGAACTCGATGTCAATCTTGTTCACGGTACTCTCAATGCTACCCACGGGCGCCACCAAGTGTTGCGCATTGATGGCAGCGATTATCTCGTCCTTGGTGATACCGTAGGAAGCCATCACATCCGGCTTGATCCAGATACGCACACCGTAGGTGTCGCCCAGCAGCGTGGTGCCACCCACACCCGTGATACGGCTGATGCGCGGCATCACGTTGATGTCCAAGTAGTTTCCGATAAACTTCTGGTCAAATCGGTCGTCGGTGCTTTCCAAACACTGGATTTGCAAAATGGAGTTAACGATCTTTTGCACGGTGATACCTTGAGCGGTCACTGCGGCAGGCAACGAGCCTTGAGCCTGACTCACACGGTTTTGCACGTTCACAGTGGCTTGGTCGGCATCGGTGCCTTGCTTGAAATACACATTGATTTCCGCACTACCGTTGGAGAAGGCCGCTGATGAGATATACATCATATCCTCCACGCCGTTCACCTTCTCCTCGATGGGCATGATGACCGATTTCATGACAGATGCCGCGTCGGCGCCAGTGTAATTAGCCGAGATAACGACCTGGGGAGGCGCAATGTTGGGGTATTGCTCAATCGAAACCGAGTTGAGTCCCACAATACCGATAAGACAAATCAGCACTCCGACGACTAATGCCGCCACCCAGTGCTTTACGAAATATTTCTGTTTCACGGGTTTATCCATGGTTATCTGATTTTAGCACCATTTGACAATTTGCCCGCACCGTTGGTGACGATTTCATCGCCAGCGTTCAAGCCTTCGAGGATGTAATATTCCGTTCCATCGTTGGATGGATACACTTCCTTGCAGATGATGCCTTCCACCGTGCCGTCTTGCTTGACGCGGTAGAACATCATCTGGTCTTGCAGGCGCACGGCGGCCGTCTGCGGCACGCTTAACACGCTGTCAATCATCAAGGGGATGATGATATTGGCCGACAAGCCCGAGCGAAGCACGCCGTCGGGATTATCGAACTCGGCTTCGCAAGAGGCTGTTCCCGTGGTTTGGCTGACGAGAGCGCCAATGACAGTCAAATTACCATCATGTTGATAGATGGAGCCGTCCTTCAGCTTGAGTTTCACTTTGGGCATCACATCGCTGATGAGAGAGCCGTTGGGACCTTCCATGCCGTTTTTGCCGGTAATCAAGTGATATTCCATGACGAGGCTCAACAACTGAGTCTCCGTAATGGAGAAGTTGGCCTTCACCGTGCTGATGTCGCTCACCGTGCAGAGGTAATTGGCTCTGGAAACCATGTCGCCCACATTGTATTCGTTGCCGGCAATGAAGCCTGTCACCGGCGACGTGACTGTGCAATAACCGAGGTTGGTCCTCGCGATATTGAGTTGGGCTTGGGCCTGCGAAACCGAGGCCTGTGCCGAGTTATAATTATTGAGGCTGGTATTGAGCACATAGTCGCTGATGATGTGCTTTTCATGCAGCTTTTGGTTCGACTCATATTGCAACCTTGTGGTTTCCAAATTGGCCTTGGCCACCTTCAGGTCGGCTTCGGCACTCTGCACGCTGAGTTGGTACTCGGTCGGGTCGATCACAAAGAGGGTTTGGCCTTTCTGAACAATGGTGCCCGGGGTGTAATTCTTCTTCGTAACAAGGCCTTCAACTTGCGGATACACCTTGATTTCAGTGATGCCGCAGGTCGTTGCCGGAAACGTCATGTTATAAGTTTTGGATTCCGGTTGAAGCACCTTGGTCTCGTACTTCGCCATAGGCATCTCAAATTGTGTTTGGCTTCCGCCGCAGGAAACCATTATGCCACAGGCCAATAGCAATGCTGAGCATAGTGATGATAGATACAATTTTTTCATTTATGTAAGAGTTTTAATTGTTATTCAACATAAAGTCGCAAAGATACACATTTTCCTTGTTTTTCCGCTGAAAATAACGGTTATTTTGTTTGTTCCGCTGTTTCCGCTTTTTCCTCCTCCTTCATGCGTCGGTTCAATTCCTGCATATATCCAGCGGTGATGATACTTGACGGCATGGCAATGATACCAATCCCGAGCAACGAAGAAATGATACTGAGCGTCTTGCCCACTTCGGACACGGGACACAAGTCGCCATAACCTACCGTAGTCAGTGTGATGGTTGCCCAATAGAAGGCATCGTAAAAGCTCTTGAAGATATACTCACCCGTGACGGGGTCTATTTCATGCTCCGACTGGAAGATGATGATGGCGGTAATGAGAATGTCGAAAATGGCCACAAGCGCGACGGCCATCAGGAGTTTCCACTGCTTCTTGAGCACCGCGATAAAGATTTCCAAAGGGCCGATGTAATGGACTATTTTTGTGAAGCGGAATATCTTGAGCATACGCGCCGACTTGGCCAGCCTGTAGGAGGACGAGACCACCTCGAAGGTGGGCAGGATGGAAAGGAGGTCCAAGATGGCCATAGGCGTGAACGGATAGATGAGAAACGCTTTCCATTTCGGTCTTTCGGAGCGCAGGTCGCAAGTCATCCAGCGAAGGATATAGTCCACGATATAGATGATACCTGAAATAATGTCAAAATACCAGAACAGCGGCCGATATTCCCTGAACAGCAAGGACACCGTGCCCAAGGCGATCGCCACAAGCATCACACAGTCATAGACCTGGGAAAGCACACCCGGTTTCCCTGGCTCAACCAAATCGTTAATCCATTTCCGATTCACCATACACTTATTGATAGTTTATAAATACAAGGGGCAAAATTAGAAAAAAATCCAGCCAATTTTTCTACCTTTGCGCGATAAAACCGAATCGCGATGAAAAAATGCCTTTTCTCCCTGTTGTTATGCCTTATCTGCATGACGGCCTTCGCCCAAACCGACGACCAACAACCCGAGACCGACCCCATCATCACCAACCGCATCAGCCAGTGGCAAGACTTGAAGTTCGGCTTCATGATGCATTGGGGCATCTATGCCCAATGGGAAGTGGTGGAGTCGTGGTCCATTTGCAACGAGCCTTGGATTAACCGCGATGGTGCGGATTACTACCAATACAAGACTGATTACCAAAACCTTAACAAGACCTTTAACCCGAAGAGTTTTGACCCAACGAAATGGGTCGAGGCTGCCAAAAATGCAGGCATGAAATACGTTGTCTTCACCACGAAGCACCACGACGGCTTCTGTATGTTTGACACCAAGGAGACCTCCTACTCCACCGTCGACCCGAGCTGCCCGTTCTCCAAGAACCCGAAAGCCGACATCACGGGCGAGGTGGTGAAAGCTTTCCGCGAGAAGGGCTTTTGGACAGGTCTCTATTTCTCCAAACCCGACTGGCACTGCGACGACTACTGGGCACACGAATGGGCCACGCCCGACCGCAACGTCAACTATGACCCGACCGTCATGCCCGAGCGCTTTGAGAAATACAAACAATTCACCCATAGACAAATACGCGAACTCACCCATAACTACGGCGACATCGACATTCTTTGGTTGGACGGCGGCTGGGTACGCCCTGAATGGAGCGTGAACGAGGAAACACGCCCGTGGCTTGGCTGCCAAGGCTACATCCAAGACATTGACATGCCCACAGTGGCCAACATCGCCCGCGAAAACAACCCCGACCTCATCATCGTCGACCGTTCGGTAGGCGGAAAATACGAGAACTACCAAACCCCCGAGCAGCAGGTACCCGACTCGCTCCTCCCCTATCCTTGGGAGACCTGCATGTCGATGGGCAACTCATGGTCGTATGTCTCCACCGACACCTACAAAAGCACCAATAAACTCATCCACCTGCTTTGCGACATCGTGGCCAAAGGCGGTAATTTCCTTCTCAACGTGGGTCCCGATGCCGATGGCAACCTGCCCGACACCGCTTTGCTCCGCATGAAGGAAATCGGCGAATGGATGCAGGTAAACGGTGAAGCCATTTACGGAACGCGTCCCATCTATCCGTTCTGCTACGGCAAATTCCGTTTCACGCAAAAAGGCGATAAAGTGTATGCCATCTATCTTTTAGATGAACAGGATCATACCGTAGGGCTGTCACAATGTGGCAGCCCTACCGTACCCGACACCTACTGGTTCGAGGGCAAGGGCATGACCCTCAAAACAGGAAAAATCAAGGTCTTAGGCAGCAAAAAGAAAGCCTCCCTTTGCAGAGAGGCTAATGGTCGTTACCGCATTGATTTCCCGAATGATTTCGAGATACCGCACGCAGTGGTGTTTGAGATGCGGCAGAAATAATCACCCCACCACAATATTCACAATCTTCTTAGGCACGTAGATGACCTTGCGCACCTGTTTGCCCTCAATCCATTTGGCGGACTCGGGGGCGGCAAGTACAGCGGCTTGCACCTCGTCGGCGTTCATCGTTACGGGCAGCTCCATGTTGAAGCGCATCTTGCCATTGAAGCTGACGGGATAGTTGAAGCTGTTCTCCACGGTCTTGCTTTCGTCGTAGGCAGGGAACGAAGCGTTCACCACTGACGTGTCATGACCCAGCAAATGCCAAAGCTCTTCAGCAATATGCGGCGCGTATGGTGAAATCATAACGCACAGCGGTTCAAGGATTTCGCGCTTGTTACACTTCAAGTCAGCGAGTTCGTTGACGCAAATCATGAAGGCGGAGACCACCGTGTTGAACGAAATGCTCTCGATACCTTCCTCTTCCTTCTTGATGAGCTTGTGCAGGCTCTTCAGTTCGGGCGCAGTGGCGGGTTCATTGGAAACATTGAACTCGTTATTCTCGTTGTGGAACAGCCTCCAAAACTTGCGGACGAAACGGAACGTGCCTTCGATGCCCTGCGTGTCCCAAGGTTTGGATTGCTCCAAGGGGCCGAGGAACATCTCATAGAGTCGCAACGTGTCGGCACCATATTTTTCGACAAGGTCGTCGGGGTTCTGCACGTTGTATTTCGACTTCGACATCTTCTCGACTTCCGAACCGCAAACATAAATGTCGTTGCCGTCCTTGTCCTTCTCCTTGATAAAATGGGCATCCTTCAGGTCATCGCGCCATTGGCGACACGCCGGAATGTCAAGGATGTCGTTGCGTACCATGTTGATATCCACATGAATCGGGTCGCTGAACAGCTCGCGGTCAGGTATGTTTTTGGACACGAAAATAGGACCACGATTGTACTCCTCACCTTCAACGAAAGCCGGGACTTCCTTACCCGCAATCAAGTCCTTGATTTTCTGCTCAACGATATGGGTTCCTGCCCTATAGTCATTCAAAACGTCAATGTTGGGCACCAAAAGCAGCTTGTAGCCCTTCGATGCGGCATATTCCTCCCACGGCTCGGCCACCTTCCCGAGGTTGCCCATGCGGTTGATTTCGATGAGAATACCTTTTTCGGGACAGAAGAAGTCGAACTGACGACGACCATCCTTGTAGTTCCTGATGAATTCCACACCCAAACGCTTGTCCTTGATGATGTTCCAAACGTCATATTCGCACAATTTCTCCAAATTGACGCGATAGGCGAAACTGGAACGGCCTTGAATCATACCTTGGTTAATCATGCGTTGGAAGGGCTCGTCCTTGCACGACAAACCAATGTCATACAAGAACTTGCACCAGAAACGGCTGTAAATCAGATGGCCGGTAGCGTGCTCAGCACCGCCGATATAGAGGTCGACGTTCTGCCAATAGTCGTTGGCTTCGCGGCTGAAGTATTCCTTGTCGTTGTGCGGGTCTTCGTAGCGGAAGTAGTAACCGCTTGAACCAGCAAAGCCTGGCATGGTGTTGGTCTCGATGGGATAACCCTCTTCCGTGACCCAGTTCTTGGCGCGGGCCAAAGGCGGCTCACCCGTTTCGGTGGGCTTGTATTCGTCGATGGCAGGCAACTCAAGCGGCAGTTTCGACTCGTCCATGGCGTAAGGCATTCCGTCCTTGTAGTAAATCGGGAACGGCTCGCCCCAGTAACGCTGACGGCTGAAGATGGCATCGCGCAGGCGGTAGTTGGTTTTGCCCGTACCGACACCCAATTTCTCTAATTCTTCAATCATGCGTTCGATGGCTTTTTTCACGGTCAGGCCGTTGAGGAAGCCTGAATTGACTAATTCGCCATCCTTGGCATCAAAACTCTCCTCCCATGTGGCTGGGTTGGTCGGCTCGGTGCCAGGTTTCTTCACCACTTGAATAATGGGCAGGTTGAAATGGCGGGCGAAGGCGAAGTCGCGGCTGTCGTGGGCAGGCACGGCCATGATGGCGCCGGTGCCGTAGCCCATCAGCACATAGTCGGCAATCCAAATGGGCAGTTTGGCACCCGTGATGGGATTGATGCCGTAAGCACCTGTGAAGGCGCCGCTCACCTTGCGCACCTCGGCCATACGTTCACGCTCGCTACGGTTCTTGGTGCGGGTGATGTATTCTTCAACTTCCGTACGTTGCTCGGGCGTGGTGATTTGCGAAACCAATTCATGCTCAGGAGCCAGCACCATGAAAGTAGTGCCGAACAAGGTATCAGCACGAGTCGTAAACACTTCCAAATCAATATCTTTTCCATCCACCTTAAAGATAACGGACGCACCCCTAGACTTGCCAATCCAGTTGCATTGCAGGTCTTTCACCGACTCGCTCCAATCCACGGTCTCGAGGCCTTGCAGCAGGCGGTCGGCGTAGGCTGTGATGCGGAGTTGCCACTGTTTCATCGACTTGCGCTCCACGGGGAAGCCACCACGCACGGAGAGGCCGTCGGCCACTTCGTCGTTGGCCAGCACAGTACCCAGACCCGGGCACCAGTTCACCATGGCCTCAGCTTGATAGGCCAAGCGGTAGTTCATCAGCACCTCTTGTTGTTCTTTCTCGCTCATGGCTTTCCATTCGGCGGCGGTGAAGCTCAGCGGCTTGCTCTCAGCAACGTTGAGGCCTTCGGTGCCCTTCTCCTCAAAGCGGTGAATCAGTTTGCTGATGGGTTGGGCCTTCTGGCAGCCGTTGCAGTAGAACGAGTTGAACAGCTGGAGGAAAGTCCATTGCGTCCATTTGTAGTAGCTTGGTTCGCAGGTGCGCACCTCGCGGTCCCAGTCGTAGCAGAAGCCGATTTTATCCATCTGCTCGCGGTAGCGGTTGATGTTCTTCTCGGTCGTCACGGCGGGGTGGGTGCCTGTCTGGATGGCGTATTGCTCGGCGGGCAGACCGTAGGCGTCATAGCCCATCGGATGCAACACATTAAAACCTTTCAACCTTTTGTATCTCGCGTAAATATCGGAGGCGATATAGCCCAACGGATGACCCACATGCAGGCCTGCACCCGAAGGATACGGGAACATGTCCAAGACATAAAATTTCGGCTTACTGTGGTCAATATCAACCTTATACACTTTGTGGTCGCGCCAATACTGCTGCCACTTTTTCTCGATTTCGATAAAATTGTAATCCATATAATAGCGGTATTATTTGCTGTTTTTGAAAGAAACTGCAAAAATAGGGATTTTTGGAATATCTGTCGGAATATTATTCAAACAAACTCATCTCCCCAGTAGGCTTGATGCGTGTCTTGCCCAAATGCTTGTAAGCCAAATCCGTGCACTCGCGGCCACGGGGGGTGCGCATGATGAAACCTTCTTGGATGAGGAAGGGCTCGCAGACCTCCTCAATGGTGCCAGGGTCCTCGCCCACCGCCGTGGCGATGGTGTTCACGCCCACGGGGCCACCCTTGAACTTGTCGATGATGGTGGAGAGGATTTTGTTGTCCATGTCATCAAGGCCGTGCTCGTCCACATTGAGAGCTTTCAGGCCGATGCGGGCGATGTCGATGGTGATGGTGCCGTCGCCTTGGATTTGGGCGAAGTCGCGGACACGGCGCAAGAGCAGGTTGGCGATACGCGGTGTGCCACGGCTGCGGCGCGCAATCTCGAAGGCCGCTGTGTCGTCAATAGGCACACGGAGGATGCCCGCCGAGCGCTTCACAATCTTGGCCAAGGTCTTTGCGTCGTAATACTCCAAACGCAAATTGATACCGAAACGCGAGCGCAAAGGTGCCGTCAAGAGGCCGCTGCGGGTGGTGGCGCCAATCAAGGTGAAAGGATTGAGCGTGATTTGGATGCTGCGCGCACTCGGACCCGTCTCAATCATGATGTCGATGCGGAAGTCCTCCATCGCGGAATAGAGATACTCCTCTACCACAGGACTCAATCGATGGATCTCGTCAATGAACAAGACGTCGTTAGGCTCCAAACTCGTCAGCAGACCCGCAAGGTTGCCTGGTTTGTCCAACACAGGGCCAGAAGTCATTTTCATCCCTACACCGAGTTCGTGCGCGATGATGTGAGAAAGGGTGGTCTTGCCTAAACCCGGAGGGCCGTGCAGCAAGGTATGGTCGAGGGCTTCGCCACGCTGGGCGGCGGCCTTCACGAAAACGCGCAGGTTGTCCACGACTTGTTTCTGTCCGGCAAAGCTGTCGAACAAATCCGGTCGCAGGGCGTTTTCGAGGTCTTTTTCGGCCTTGCTCAAATGGGAGCCTGATGCATCAAGGTTACTGTTCATCGTTCAAAAATTCGCACAAAGATACAACTTTCGGCGAAAATCAGAAAAAATCGTATTTTTGCACTCCAAAACATGTTGTAATGAAACGGATTTTCCTTCTCACCATATTCGTCATGCTAGCTTGTATGGGCATGGCGCAAAGCCAAGGCTCGTTGACCGTTCACCAAGACGACGACCGCATCGATAACCTCATCGCAAAACAGCGTCAGCTATATAAAATCGACAGCTCGTTCAGCGGCTATAGGATTCACGTCTTCATGGAAATCGGCAACGAGGCCCTGCAACACGCCGAGGAGGTGAAAAAGCAATTCGAGAAGGACTTCCCCGACATTCCCATCTACCTCACTTACGCCGAGCCGTATTTTCGCCTGCGCGCCGGCAATTTCCGCAACCGCGTGGAGGCCGAGCAATGCCTGCGCCGCATCAAGCCGCAATTCAAGGAGGCTTTCGTCACGGCGGACATGATTTACCGCCCGAAAATCGTGACCTATCGCAAGAGCGAAGATTTTTAATCCACCAACTTGTAATTGGTGCTACGACCACCTTCTTCGGTACGGCAAAGGATGCCTTTGTCGACAAGATCTTGTATGTCGCGCAAGGCAGTAGCGGCAGAGATTTTGGTCATTTTTGCCCATTTGCTGGTGTTGAGTTTGCCCTCAAATCCATCCCAAAGCCGGTTGATGATTTTGATTTGCCTTTCGTTCAACGCAACAGTGCGGTGTTCCTGCCAAAACAACGATTTTCGTATCACTCGCTGGGTTTTCTCAACCGCGGTGTCGATGGCGTTTTCCATGGTTTGCAAGAACCACAAAAGCCATCGGGTGATGTCCAACCCATGTTTGCCCATATACTCCAACAGGTCATAGTAGTTGTTCCTGTCGCGCAAGATGGCCGCCGACATGCTGTAGAAACGCCGTGGCGACCCATCGGCCCGTGCCAATAGCATATCGGTGAGGGTGCGCGTCAAACGGCCGTTACCGTCGTCAAAAGGATGTATGTTGACAAACCAAAGATGCGCAATGGCGGCCTTCAACACAGGGTCGGTGGTAGGCTCGCTGTTAAACCATTGCAAAAACCATTGCATCTGACGGGGCACATCGTCCGAAGGCGGCGCCTCGTAATGGATTTTCTCTTTTCCCATGGCACCGCTCACCACCAACATCGGCTCTTCGCCCGTGCGCCATGCTGCCACGGTGATGGGTGTGGCACCGCTTCTCCCAGTAGGAAACAAAGCAGCATGCCAGTTGAACAGCCGTTGCTCGGTCAATGGGGTGTCGGCTTGTTGTACGGCATCCATCATCACCTGCACCACACCCTCGGTATAGTGGTCTGAATGAGGCAAACCAGCGGTGTCAAGACCCAAGTGACGCGCCACCGAAGATCGCACATGTTCGGCATTGAGGAGCAGACCCTCTATCTCGCTGTTGCGCAACACGTCCTCGGTCATCACCTCAAGTGAGGAAGCACTCTGCACGTCAAAGCCCAAGCCATCCATCAGGCCAAGCAGCCGACCTTGTTTTTCGCGGACCCGTGCCAACGAAGCAATAATGCTGTCGTTGTTCCAGCAGAAATGGGGCCATTCGGCATATTGCCATATCCAATAGGGAGTTTTCATATCAAAAATCGAAACGAATCATCTTGTTTTTCGCTGCAAAGATACAAAAACCATGGTAATTCACATAAAATGACGTGAAAAAACACATTATTCACGTCAAAAATTGATTTGAATAAACATGCCCCAAAAAAAGGCGACCATCAAAAATGAAGGCCGCCTTTCGATAGGGTATAGACAATCGTCGTTAGGTTATTGCAGGTTGCGGACCAAGCGCACCGAGGCTCCGGTGCTACGGTACTTGCTGTAGTCGGGTTCCAACCAGCCTCCGTAATATTCCTCTAAGCAGAAGCTGAGAGCGTACGCTTTTTCCTCTTCATTAGCACCCCAGTATTCCTCGTAGGGCGAAGCCGACCAATAGACGCCTTCGTTGTCGAAGAATCGCAGTTCTTCGCGGGAGCCTGCAACCGGGAGGAACACCGCGCCTGCAGACTCCATCACAGACCAATCAGCAGCATTAACAGAAGCCCACCAAGTTGTATTGTTGTAGTCGGTATAGGTGCCAATTGAGCCGTCATAGTTGTCAGGGAAGACGATGACACCATTGTAGCTGTCGTTACCCACACTGATGTTGGCCTTCAAGTAACGGATGGCTCCTCTTGCTTCATTGTTAAACAGGTAAACCCACTCGTCTTGTGTCAAAGTGCGCCAGTCGTCGTGGTCATCGATGGTGTCCTGAAAATCGGTACTCCACTTGTAGTTATCGTCATCCAAGGATGAGTTGAGCGGGTCCTTTCCTTCGCCCCATGTGCCCCAGCCGAACAGATCGACCCAGTTAGTGCTATTGGGTGACATGGTATTGTTGTTGCTCGCATTACCCACGTAATCCCATTGGTTTTCGGCGAACCGCCAAGTTTGGGAAGAAGCCTGATATTGCAGGTTGCCTGGAGCGAACTGCACAGTGGTGTTATTACCAACAGAAAAGATGGGGTGATTGTCAATAGTAATACCGCCTGTGATATAGCTATTGTTAGCAATTGCAGGTACGCTCTCATCCACAGTCACGTTATTAGCTCCATCAAAAGTAGTTCCAGGCAACAGGACGGCCCATCTTTCGTTGCTTTCTCCCGATGTAGAATTATGCAGGGTAATGGCTCCTGTGGTTTCCTTCGGATTGATGCTGGCTGTCGCAAGATTGACGGTGGCCTCGGTCAGCAAGCCCGCCACAGTAACGGCATAGCTTGTCGTTTGGGTGAGGTCGAATTTCACCAAGGCGCATTGGCTACTCAATGTGGTGGAATAGGCGGTGTTAGCATTACTCCAATTCTGGGTCGAAACGCCGTAGCAAAGAATAGGCAACTTGATTGTTTGGTCGGCAATGTTAATGTCGAAACTCGTAGTTTCATTCGTCAAACCTGAAGTGTCAGGTCCTTTGCCACCCAAGAAATAGAAGTGCAGTTTGTCGCTGGTGCTAGTATTTGCGGGATTGATGCAGCCTTCAAAACAATGATCACCAGCATCGTTGAAGTATCGTAGGTAGCCAATATAGTGGCCGTTGTTGCCCACATAGAGGATGTCTCCTTCGTCAAAAGCGAACTGTCCATACTCTGGGAAGACTATGTGCCCTTCACCATTGTCGTCCACCTTCACGGTGATGTATACCATTCCGTCATCGTCGTCGAGCGTGGAAGGTATGTCCTGTTTCATGCACTGGGTCAGTCCGAGCACCAATGCTATGACCATGATTATTGAGCTGAGTTTCTTCATGATTTAATGTATTTTAATGTTTTTCGTTTTTAATCTGTTTTACTTGTTGTTTTTTCTCTTTTTGAGCGCATAGCTGGCATCAGCAGTCGCAATGATGACTACCGTATCATCTGCTCCACATTCCTGACAACAATTCCCAACCGAAGAACAAATGCTTCTTCTGTAGCAAAGCCGATGTGCGGCAACATGATGAGATTGGGCGCGTCAAACAGCGGATTTTCAGGCTTCAAAGGCGGTTCCGTGCCATAGACATCGGTGGCCGCACCAGCAATCTTGCCTTGTTTCAAGGCGTTAGCCAGGGCCAATTCGTTCACGACAGGACCGCGAGCCGTATTAATTAATATGGAGCTCGACTTCATCAAGGCAAAGTCCTTCTCCGTGATGAAATCGCGGGTCTCATTGTTCAAGGCGATATGCAGGGTGATGATGTCGGATTCTTTCAACAAAGTCTCTTTATCCACGAAAGTCACGCCTTCGATTTGTTTTGGAGTACGGTTCCAGGCCAGCACCTTGCAGCCAAAGGCATTCGCCAACTTGGCCACGCGTTGACCGATGTTGCCCATGCCGATGATGCCGATGGTCTTGCCTCCGATTTCGCGTCCGGGCATGATGCCCTTGCGGTTGCATTGGCGGGTAATTGTGTCGTTTTCAAGCACTTTGCGATAAAGGTCTATCATCAAGGCGATGGCCAATTCTGCCACGGCCTCGGTGCTGTAGCCCGCCGCGTTTTTCACTACGATGCCGCGACGTTGGCACTCTTCCATGTCGATGTGGTCCAAGCCCGTGAAGGCGATGGAGAGCATTTTCAGGTTCGGGCAAGCGTCTAAGAAATCCTTGCGCAACGGGATGTTGCTCTCGATGATGACCTCCGCACCTTCGGCGCGGCGAATCAGCTCGTCGAGGTTTTCGTTGCGGTCGGGATAGATGACCACCTCATGGCCAGCCTTTTTCAGGTCTTCGCAGGCGGCTTCAATCTGCTGGACTTTCAGGCCCAGAGGTTCAAGAAAAACGATTCTCATATCCGTAAGCATTACCGCTTTTGTACGCATGTCATACCGAGCCTTTCCGCCCACAGATACGCTCCTTCCTTCGTCAGTCGGTATGACATGGGCGGAAAGGCGAGCGTATCTATGCGTACAAAAGCTTCATCTTGAACTTTACTTTGCGGCAATCATTTCGATTTCGACCAAAGCCTTCTTGGGCAGTTCCTTCACGGCGAAGGCGGCACGGGCGGGGCAGTCGCCGCTGAAATACTTGGCATACACGGCGTTCATCTCGCCAAAGTAGCTCATATCAGCGAGATAGCAGGTCGACTTCACCACATTATCGAAGGTGCAGCCCGCCTCGTTGAGGATGGCCTCAAGGTTTTTCATGCTCTGTTCGGTCTGCGCGGTGACGCCCTCCGGCATCACACCCGTCTCGGGATTGATGGGCAGTTGACCCGAAATGAACACCATTCCGTTGGCTTCAATGGCCTGACTGTAAGGCCCGATGGCTCCGGGAGCCTTTGTCGTTGCGATAGCTTTTTTCATTGTTTGAGATTTTTAATGGTTAATGCGTTGCAAAAATAGGAAAAATGTTACTTTTGCAGCTGAAAAAACAACGCCATTATGACATTCAAACAAATACTTCGCAAACTCAACAACCGTTACGTCTATGCAGTGATTGTCTTTCTCATTGTTTATCTTTTCATCGACCAGTTCAACCTGTTTAATCAGAGACAGTTACGCAAGAAGATAAAAGACGACAAAGCAGAAATCGAATTTTACGAAGAGGAAATTTCCAAAGGAAATGAACTCCTCTACAAGTTGCAAAACGACACAGCCACGATGGAAAAAGTGGCCCGCGAGAACTACATGATGAAACGCGACAATGAAGTCGTCTATCTAATTGAAACTCAAGAATGAAGCCGCAGCAGCGCATCTTCCTCCTCTTGTTTTTGTTGCTTACGACAGCGGGGCAAACCCTGTTGGCGCAAAGCCATACCGTCAGCGGGCGCATCACCGACGAGCAGAACCGCCAGCCTTTGGCATTCGTCAACGTGGTCGTCAACGAGGGCTTGAGCGGCACGATGAGCGACATCAACGGGCGCTACGAAATCAGCTCCAACGAACCCATCCTGAAACTCAAGTTTTCGTCCATCGGATACGAGACGCAAACCGTTGACCTACAACCCAATGCAAAGAAATGTAACATTGCGCTGAAGCCCGTCACCTTTGAGCTTCAGGAAGTCGTCATCGACGCAGGCGAGAACCCCGCCCACCGCATCATCGACAGCCTGATGGCGCACCGCAAAGCCAACAATCCTAACTCGTTGGAGTCGTACTGTTACAAGATTTACGACCAAATGGTCATCACCGTCGACAGCAGCGACTTCGGCAAGGCCATGCACGAAACCCAGCCTAACAGCGAAAGTGCCATGCAGATGTTCGACAGCATACTGAAACAGAGCGACTTAATGGTGATGGAGACCGCATCGGAGGTCTTTTTCCATGCCCCCGACCGCAAGCTGCAAAACGTACTCGGCACCAAAGTCGCAGGCATGAAGGAACCGACTTTCATCTATTTGGTCAACAGCATGCAGAGCATCAGCTTCTACGACGAAGTCATCAAGGTGGCTGGCACCGACTATGTGAACCCCATCAGCCGTGGCAGCAAAAGCCGTTACTTCTTCACCCTCGAAGCCACCCACCCCATCGGGGAAGGCGACTCGCTCTATGTGATTTCGTTCCATCCCTACAAAGGCAGCACCTTCCACGGCTTGCGCGGCACGATGACCGTCAACAGCGACGGCTGGGCCTTGCAAAGCGTGAAAACCGAGCCTAACGAGCAAGGAGGAGTTTATTCCGCTGTCATCCAACAGCTTTACCAAAAGGTTGAAGGCCAATGGTTTCCGAAGCAACTCAACACCAACTTGAAGTTCCCTGGCATGGCGGTCAATGTGGACGGCAACTCCTTCCCCATGGTGGCCATCGGAAAGAGCTATCTCTCTGACATTGAAATCAATCCCGACCTGTCGAAGCAACGGTTCTCAGACTTGGAAATCGTCGTCGACCCTGATGCGGCCTATCGCGACGAAACGTTCTGGACCCAACACCGCATCGACTCGCTAACCCAAAGAATACAAGCCACTTACATCCTCGTCGACTCCCTCACCAAGGGCAACAACATCTTTGACCGCGTGTTGGGCATCACCGACAAACTCTTGGACCAATCGGCATTGCCCATTGGTTTCCTCGACCTCGACCTCGGCAACATTGTGAAGCTCTCGGTCAGTCGCGGCTGGCACTTTGGCCTTAGTCTATCGACCAACGACCGCCTCTCGCGACACATCCGTCTCAATGGCTTCGTGGGCTATTGGACACGGATGATGGGCTTCGATTACGGCGGCGGAGCCAAATGGCTGATCAACAGGCAGAAACAGATGGAACTCGGCGCACAATACACGCACAAGTCAGAGGCTTTGGGCGAGTTTAGCGGTTTCTCCGAAGGGGACGGCTTGCTTTCCGAAAACGAATACAAGTACACTTTCTACGAGAATGTCAACGTGCGCCGCAGCAGCGCCGAAGTCAACTTCAGCACCCGTTTCGCGAGACATTTCAAGGGCTTTTTGAATTTCAGGGTGGCCGACAAAATCTACTTGTTGCCCCCCTTTGACGAACTCCCGACCACACGCTATGCCACCGCCGAAGTCAAGCTGCGTTTTGCCTACAAGGAGAAATTCATCAGCAAACCCTCTGGCATCCAGTCGCTTGGCACCGTCTACCCCATTGTCTGGCTGTCCTACGCCCACGCTTTCCCGAATGTCCTCGGCAGCACCTACGAGTACGACCGACTCAAGTTCGAGGCAACGAAAAACTTCTACACGCGCTACATGGGCGTCTCGAAAATCGTGTTGCAGGCTGGCTATGCCTCGGCAAGCTGTCCCGTGATGGAAACCTTTGACCTCTTGGGCAGCTACGAGTTTCCACTTGGACTCTATTCGCCGGGCAGTTTCAGCACCATGCGCGAGGACGAGTTCTTCTGCGACCGCTTTGTGGCCTTGTATTTGAGCCACAATTTCAGCGGCATGCTTTGGAAGACCAACTCCGAATGGTTCAAGCCACAGCTCAATTTGGTCACCAATTTGGCTTGGGGCGACATGCATCCCGACAAAGACATCAAAGAATTGGGATTCAACACGATAGAGAAAGGCTATTTCGAGAGCGGCATCGTCGTGAAAGGTCTGCTCAACGTGATGTGGGCCAAAGTCGGAGCGGGCGTGTTCTACCGTTACGGACATTATGCTTGGCCGAATTACGAGCCGTTTACGAGCGTTTGGAATAATTTTGCTTGGAAATGGAGCGTTGCGTTTGAGCTTTAGTTTAGAGTTGAAAGTTTAGAGTTTAGAGTCAGTTGTAAAGTTTAGAGTTGAAAGTTATGAGAAAGGGGTTTTGGGTAATAATAGGTTTGATGGCTTTGGCCTCATGCGACAAGCAACCTCAAAAGATTGTCCTGCAGGGCTTGGCGCAAGGCTCCTATTATGCCGTCACTTATTTCGATGAGGAAGGTCGCAATTTCCAGCAGGAAATCGACTCGATTTTCCGTGCCGTTGATATGTCCGTCAACCTTTGGGTCGACAGCTCCGTCATCTCAAAAGTCAATCGGAATGAGGAAGTTACACTCGACAAAATCTTTATTGACAACTTCAACATCGCCCAAGAGGCCGCCCAGCTCTCCGACGGCTATTTCGACCCGACCATCTCTCCTATCGTGGCAGCTTGGGGCTTCAGTTACAAGAACGGCGACAGCATCACGCCGCAACTCATTGACAGCCTTAAACAGTTGGTCGACTACCGCAACATCCGCATCGAAGACGGGAAAGTTGTCAAGAAAAACCCTGCCATGCAGTTGGATTTCAACGCTATAGCACAAGGTTATACCTCTGATATGATTGCCAACTTTTTGGAAAGCCGAGGCATTAAAAACTATTTGGTCGACACGGGCGGCGAAATCATGGCCAAAGGCGAAAAACCCGACGGCCAGCCATGGATTGTGGGTATTGAGAAACCCGCCGAAAACTGGGATTCGGAACGTATCTTACAGACCCGTATCGCCTTGCGCGACAAGGGTTTGGTCACTTCGGGCAGCACCCGAAAATATGTGGAACGCGATGGCAAACGCTATTCCCATTGCATCAACCCGAAGACAGGCTATCCCGTTGAACATCAGGTGCTCAGCGTGACCGTGTTGGCCGAAAGTTCCGTCTGGGCCGACGCCCTCGCCTCCATCTGCATGGTGATGGGCATGGAACAGTCGTTGCCGCTCATCGAAAGCATGGACGGTGTAGAGGCCTATTACATTTTCGTCAACGAGCGCAACGAGTTTGAAACCTTTGCCACAGCGGGATTTGTCCTATTAGATCAGTGATTATGGTTATCCTATTCAATAAACCGTACGGCGTGTTAAGCCAGTTCACCCCCGAAGCAGGACATCGTGCCTTGGACGAATTCGGTTTCCCTCCTGGTGTGTATGCCGCAGGGCGTTTGGACCACGACAGCGAGGGGGCTTTGCTGCTGACCGACGAAGGAAGACTCATCAAGAAACTGTTAGACCCCAAATTCGAGCATCCTCGCACCTATCTTGCCCAAGTGGATGGCGCCATCACTCCCGAAGCTGTACGACAACTCTCCAAAGGCGTGGTGATCAAAGGCTATCACACCAGACCTTGCAAGGCCGAAATGACAACTCCACCAGAAGACTTATGGGAGCGAGTGCCGCCCATCCGTTATCGCGCCGCCATCCCGACCAGTTGGGTGCGCCTCACCCTCATCGAAGGCAAGAACAGGCAAGTGCGCCACATGACAGCAGCCGTAGGTTTCCCGACCTTGCGCCTCATCAGGGTTCAGATTGGGAATATCTCTCTTGGCGATCTTCAGCCTGGCGAGTGGAGGATGATTAGGGAACGGGTGCTGTAGGTCTTGTAAGTTTCATCAAGTCACTCCAAAGAAACTAACTCCAACACCTTTTTAAACCCCGCGATTCCTTCTTCCAGATTCTCAATGATTTCGCTCGCAATTTCATCGGGTTCTGGCAGGTTGTCGAGATCGGTTAGGCTTTTGTCCTTAATCCAAAAGATGTCGAGATTGGTTTTGTCGCGGGCGATGATTTCTTCATAGGTGAACTTGCGCCAACGGCCTTCGGGATTTTCATTGCTCCACGTTTCGGTGCGCAGATTGCGGTTTTCGGGGTTGTAGCACTTGATGAAGTCCGACAAATCCTCGAATGTCAGCGGCGACTTCTTCAAGGTGTGGTGGATGTTGGTGCGGTAGTCGTAAATCCATATTTCCTTAGTTTGCACCTCTTTACTTGCTGGGCGGTTGTCGAAAAACAGCACGTTGGCTTTCACGCCATTGGCGTAGAAAATGCCGGTAGGCAGTCGCAAAATCGTGTGCAGTTCAGTGGTTTTCATCAGGCAAAGACGGCGCGTGTTGGCCACAATCTCGTTGCCGAAAAAGGTTTTTTTCTTCAGGAACAGTTTCTGGTCTTTGTTCAACGGCTGGGCGGCAATGTAATCGTATGAGGCAAGGAAGAAACCACCCGTTCCGCAGGCTGGGTCGATGATGGTCTTTTCGGGCTTCGGGCGCACACAAGCCACCATCGTACGAATCAAGGCGCGAGGCGTAAAGTACTGGCCTGCACCGCTTTTGGTGTCTTCAGCATTCTTTTCAAGCAGACCCTCGTAAATCTTGCCCTTCACATCGGAACCCATCAGCGACCAGTTTTCGCGGTTAATCATTTCGATGACACGCAGCAGTTTGGCAGGGTCTTGAATCTTGTTCTGGCTCTTGGTGTAGATTTGTCCGAGCATACCTTTCTCCGTGCCAAGGCTGCGAAGCATTTGCACATAGTAGGCTTCGAGTTCGGCACCGCGCTTGCTCGTCAAGGTTTCCCAGTCGCACATTTCGCCATCGGGGATTTCCTTTCCTTCGGTATCCTTCAGGTGCGGAAACTTCAGTCCCTTGTTGTAAGGCGGCTTGTTCATCTCGTCGGCCATCTTCAGGAAGAGCAGATAGGTGATTTGCTCCAAATAGTCGCCATAACTCACGCCATCGTCGCGAAGGACGTTGGCCATGTTCCATATCTTTGAAATGATTGTTGATTCGGTCATTGTTGATGAATGTTTGACTGTTTTTATACTAACTCTCCGCTAAATGCCTTTTTGAGTATACTTTGTCGCAGTGCCTCGGTCTTTTGCAAGGCTTCTGCAATGCGAGCCTCGGCAGCCTCGGCTTGCGATAGGCGCGTTTCTATTTCCTTCACTATGCGCTGCTGCTCAGGAAGCGGGGGAAGGAATACCTTTATGTTCTTTATTTGTGTTGTGTTTACCCTTGGTCGGGTTGCGCCGTGAACTTGAATCTCCAATTCGTGATAGACTGAACGCAACGACAAATAATACTTTATATAATCGGAAGATGCCTCTGGCTTCAATCTGATTCCAATGCAATCTGCTTTATTTACAGCGAAACCAATATATTCTGGCATCTGACAAACTTTTACTTCTTCTGCAATAAATGTAGACATTATTAAATCAGAAGGATATACCGTGTGCCGCTTTATTGTTTCGTATTTTTCTTCTGTGACAAAAGATTGTTTTGAATCATCAAAAAAACCTGCTTTTATATTCTCCAAACGAACAACTCGAATCCCCTCACCTACATAATCATCACTTTTTAAATGGGTTCCAAATGGACCATCAAAGATTTTCTCTGCCACATCTCCCAACTTCACCGTTTCCCATTTCCCATTTTCATTGTTCAGCCAATGGTTAAGCACAGCTTGCCTGTATATTTTCAGTTGCTGCTGGGCGGTGCGCAGGTGCTCCACGGCCTTGTCGAGTTCGGCAAAGAGGGATTCTATGCGGGATACTATTTGGTGCTGGGTAGTTTTGTCAATATCTGGTATTTCAAAATTCCAAAGCAAATTAGGTTCAATATGTGGTATTCCTACACCTCGTGGATTGCTGTTCAGCACTTTGTACTTCGATTGAAGGAAATAAAACAAATAATCGTTTATGTATTCTTCACTGCTGATTTTCGCCAAAGTCGAACCAATGGCACCTTCAACACCACGCCCCACAAAACCACAACGCGCACCATCCCAAACAATTAGCACATCGTCTGGCGTACAAAATGTACAATTCTCCCCATTCGTATAATTGTCTATAATTCCTTTTTCAAAGGCTTTAATGTCAACGTATGGAATCTCAAAACCATCCGTTTTTTCTTTAGAAATGGTTTGAGGTTTCTTGCCTTTGGTGCTGCGGGCGATTTCGCCTAATTTATATGTTGGGTAAGTGGACATAAAATCTACTATATGTTATTTTTGTCAAAATACTTACTGTCTCTGTTATGGAAGGCCGGATAAGTGCCCTCCAGAACATCCACCAGGCATTTATTCATATCACGATTTTCAATTGAACCTGATATAAATGTGACTTTATTTTTATTCTTTTTGTCAATATTCATCTTTATTATTTGATCAGCATCACAAACAACAGCCAAATTCGGATTATGTGTCACCATAATAATTTGACGGTTCTCCTTTGCTTGTTTAATAAATTTGACAAGATATTTATAAACACTTTCATTATCTAGGTTTTCTTCAGGTTGGTCAATAATTAATGGTTTGTCATCCATATCAATAAACAAATAAAACAACAACAAAAGTGCGCCCCTTTCTCCTGGAGACAAAGCGGACATTGGTTTATTGTCCAATTTCAATTGGAAAAGAGGTTCTATATAATCTAAACCATATATAAAATCGTATAATTCTAATTGATTGTGGCTGTCTTTTATTTGCGTCTTAATATCACAAGAAGAATTCCCATTTCTTACATCATGGAAAAGAGCGTCATTTAATGACCACGCGAAATCGTAAATAGATGCATCTTCCGTCAAAGAAACAGTTTCTTGAAGTTCTTTCATCCGCATTATACCTTGCTCTTTGCCGCAGAATGTACCAGAATTACGTTGGTTAATGTAATCAAAGAAATTTTCAACACCATCAAAAATAAAAGATGCATCAAGCGTCATTGAATAATTTTCCAGATCAGAATTGCTCTCTATAAACGAGCTTACCGGTTTATACAATTCGGAACGTATATTTAATTCGTCGCGCTTTCTTGACAGCAAATCTAATACTAGACTTCTTCTCTTTTCATAAGCCTCTGAAAGATCAGCACTAAGCTGCTCGTCAATATATTTTATTTGTGATTTATAATATTCAATTGTGTCAATAGTGTCAGTATTCCCTTTTATGGCATTTACTTTTTCTTGCCAGCTTTTCAAGTCTTCAACGTACTTATGATATAATCTATCAGGTTCACTTAATTTTTTCTCTGCTTCTTGTACTTGACTCTCTATTGCTGTTTTTTTCAATCGCAAGCTTTTCTCCCCCTCTTCTGCCAAATATGACATTTTTTCTGTCTGTTTCGACTTTAAAGAATCTATTTTGCTTTGAACAACATCAATATTAACAGAGAACTTAACAACTTCAGAAACATCTATTTGAGCATCATCGAATACGCTTTTCACCTCATTAATTGTGCTTTTTACCAAAACACTCAATCTTTCTAATTTTTCTTTGGAAGCAGTCAGGTCTTGAATTTGTTTATTTAATACAGTTAGTTCGTTTTGTGTATTATTTATTTCAGACTCAATGGTCTTTAACTGAACACGAAGACTGTCGATAGCGTCTTGTTTCTTTTTTTCTTCTTCACTATTTTCATGATTAGGTTTAGGAACTTCTATAGGTTTGACTTTAGAAAGATTCTCTAACTCCTTTTCTTTCAAAGATTTGGCATTATTGATTTTCTCTTTGTAATCTTCTCTTTTCTTGTCTTCCAAATCAATAATAACTTTGTTTTGTTCACTTATATGCAGTTTTATTTCCTTTTCCGATTCTTTAATTTCAGAAGAAAGATAATCAATAATCTCTTCAAGCGAATTTTTCTCATATCGCCGCTCTTTGGGGATATGCTGAAATATTATTGATTTCATTTCCTTCTCAAATTCCTTATCATCTTCTGTCGTACAAAGATTTTCTAGAAAGTTTTGTGGAATATACTTCACTCTTTCTGGTTGATTCTCATCTCCATTTTTATCTAAAAGCCGATAGTCAGTTTTGCTATTATCAAACCAAGTAAGTTGTGCTTCGAAATTCTTAGCCCTATTATATGGCTTGGGACTTCTGAATTTCTCATTTTTCAAAAAAGAAAACTCACTTTTATGAGTATTTGCACAAAGACTAATAATATCAGTGATAGCACTTTTACCACTACCTTTATTACCGACTATTGCAACCAAGCCCGGATTAATGTCTATACTCGTATTTTGGCCATACCATTCTTCATCAATCACGGAATCATCTTTCTTTTTTATAGAGATATTCTTTATGAATTTTGTTGGATATGTTTCAACCCGTTCCAATAGTTGAGGTTTGTTTTCTCCTATATGAACTCTATCTGGCTCATTAATGACTTGCTTTAACCCTTCAAAAGTAGGGTCAGCTTTTATCCAGCAATAACGATTATTGTCCGGCTTAAACAATTTGTTTTCTGTATGTGCATCTGAACCATGAATGCAAGGCTTAAGAGACTTAAATTCTTGGATAAACTCATTAACACTTTTGTGCTTTTTCCCCAATCCAAAATCTCGTGTTTTTTCATTTGATGAGAAAAACATATTGGATTCTTGGTAAATAGTTTTTCTAACCATATGTCCTTGTGAGTTCCAACTTATCTTAGAAAGATCTTCATCAACTGGTACAACAATGACATATTTTCCTTCAAAAATATCTTTATGAGATTTTAAAATATTGTTTATTTGTTTGTTTTCAACAACAGCAACCGAACAACCCACTTCGAAATTATTTCCTTTAAAGGTTGTCTGCTCACGCTTCACTTTATCTCCAAGGCATTCAATATTAGTTTTCTTAAGTTTTCTCGTGTTAGATGTGTCAAAAGGATCCCCTTCATATACAAAATCAATTTCATGCAAAAAGTTTTCTTCAATATCTTTTGTGCTGATTTCATCAGAGAAAATAACATGATAATTTACTCGGGAGATTTCCGTTTTGTTAGTCTCATTTATTTCTCTAACAATTGGAATATTAATACGAAATTCGACATTAGGGAATAACTTGATTTGTCTTATTTGATCTATTATATTCTCATCCTCAAAAAGTTCAAGCATTTTTTCTCCATTATTCAAGTACTCTTCTTTGATTTTTTTATAACCATCAATTGTAAAATAATCAGTAATGCCAATAGCGGCGATATTATTTTCAATCGCTTTACTGAATAATGCTTTCACATAATTGTCCCAATCAGAAAATCCGTTTGCCATTCCTGACTCAGGCGTATGCACATGTAAATCCCATCTTCTCCATTCTGAACCTCTTTGGTATTTATTGTTTTCCATTTTATTATTTTTTATACTACCAAAACTTCTTTAATAATCGATTATCGTCATTACCATTATACGGTTTGCGAATAATCCTATCCAATTGATTTTATTATCATAGTACAGATTATTATTCCCCTTTCAAATACTTTTCCATCTCCTTGTCAAACTCGGAGATATATTCTTTGTCTTGGCGGACTCGGAAAATCTCATATTCCTTTGTTGCCTTGTCTAAAGCTTGTTCATGCGAGACTATTCCCTTTCCTTCAAGAACTTTTCTGCGGTTATTGGTCAGGAACACATTGGTTTGGTCGAGCCAGTCCTTCATGCTCATTAGCACCTCATCTTCAGCCATAAGTTCGGCATAATCGATGAACATGGTTACAAGGCGGTTCAATCTCGACAATTCCTTTTCATTCAGATAGTTCTTGGCCACTGTCACATCGCGTTTCAGAATCTTTCCATCGGGGGCGGCGCTCCATGTGGTCAATCCCATAGTGGGTTGTGCAGCATCGGCTCGTTCATAAATCAATTCCGCAGCCGTCTTTCCCGTTACGGCAAAATGCAACTTGTTTTGCACGAAGGCATAGAAAGCCCTTGTCGTCTCGCTGTTCTTGTCATAATCATAACTGCACTGCTCAAACACATCGGCGATTTTTTGATAGGCACGGCGTTCGCTGGCACGAATCTCACGAATCCGTTCAAGCAACTCATCGAAATAGTCCTTGCCAAAAGGTCTGCCGTTTTTCAACATATCATCATTGAGCACAAATCCTTTGGTGATATACTCTTTCAACGTTTTTGTCGCCCAAATACGGAACGCCGTGGCCTGCTTTGAGTTGACACGGTATCCAACAGCTATTATAGCATCGAGGTTGAAAAACTTAATTTGCCTTGAAACATCACGCGTCCCTTCTTTCTGAACTACCGAGAAAAACTCGGTAGTTGAAATTTCCTCTAATTCTTTTTCAGCATAGATATTCTTCAGGTGAAGCGAAATGTTGTCTGACGAGCAGCCAAACAATTCCGCCATTGCTTTCTGTGTCAGCCAAAATGTTTCGTTGGCATAACACACGCTTACGCACACATTCGTGCTGTCGGTCTGATAAAGAACTATGCTATGTTGTTGGTTTTCCATGATAATCAATATATTATGCTACTAATACCTCGTTCAACTCATCAATTATCTTCTCCATCTCATTGCCAAACAATTGATACATCTTGCCGCGTCCGCCTTGGGCATCGAAGGGCGTGTAGTCCAAATCATCGAGGTCGAGGTGATAACTGCTTACGATGTGGTCTTTTATCATGCGCAGCCAATCTATTTGCTCGGGCGTGAAGCGGTTGTGGTTGCCAGTATGCTGGCGGAAGAGCCATGTGTTGAAATTCTTCTCAATGGTGGCATCAAAAGCCGCCAGTTTCTGGTCGATGCCGCAAACGTGGCGGACTAACGAAACAAGCGCGGTAAGTTCAGCCTTGGGCTGTGCCGTTTTCACATTCTCAATGGCACAATAGGCATCCCAAACGTATGCGGGTGCCAGTAAGGGTTTGTCTTGTTTCAACTTTTCGAGAAGTTCCTGTGCCATTTTCAGGGTCAGGTTGCGGCGGTTGTAGGGTTGGTTGTAGAAAATGCTCAACGCCATGATCTCATCTTTGTGCTGCTCAAGGTATTCCGAAAAGTCCTTAACCGTTTCCTTCGCCTTTTCGAGCGTGAAACTGTTGAACCCGCTTTTCAGCACCGTATCGATGTTCACCGTGTCAATCTTTTGATCGTGAAGGCTGCGGACGGCGACAATGTATTCGTTCAGTTCGCCATTAAAGGTGCTGCTGGCAACGTCGGCCAACCGCTGTTGTGCCTTTTTCCGTATCTCTTCCTCAATGGCGGGAGTCATTTCGACTGGCGGAATCTTTCGCAGTTCTTTTTGCGCTTCGTCGTCAATTTTGTCAAGGTCGAATGCCGCAAGAAGTTCGGCGCTCATCTGCCCTAATGTCTTGCCTCGCGACAAGGTTTCAATCTTCTCCTTCTCTTTTTCGGTGACTTCCTTGCTCAACCGAATCAGGCGGTTGGCTAACGAAGTGAACAAATCTTCTTCATTCACTCCCATGGTGACAGCTCCCAACAAATCCTTCAACGGCACAGTCGGCTTGCGTTCTAACGGTCGGCTATCGGTCTTCTTGGTTTGCGTAACGCCAACGGCATCAACAATCACGAAATGGGTTTTCGACTTTGCCGTGCGGCTCACCAACTGCAACGAATCGCTGTTGATAGTGCGGGTTCCGCGTCCCTTCATCTGCTCGAAATAGTTGGCACTGCGCACATCACGCATGAACAAAAGCACTTCAAGCGGCTTTACATCCGTACCTGTGGCAATCATGTCAACCGTCACGGCAATGCGGGGATAGTATTGGTTGCGAAAACGATTCAGCACCGACTTTGGGTCTTCGTCAATCTTGTAAGTCACCTTCTTGCAGAAGTCATTGCTCTCGTTAAACTCTTCTCGTACAATCTTTATGATGTCGTCGGCGTGGCTGTCGGTCTTGGCAAAAATCAAGGTCTTCGGCACTTCGTATTGTCCGTTCTCATCGTAGCGGTTCGGGAAAATCTCTTCCATCAAAGCCTTGCGGAACTGCCGAATGACAGTGCGTATCTGGCTTGGGTTCACTACCGAACGGTCGAGGTCGGTTTTACTATATTCAGTGTCCTCATACACTAACTGCCAGCGTGTTTTACGTGTCACCTTATCGCGATAATCGATATACCATCCAGCTTTGATGAGTCCACCTTTTTTCGATATTTCAGTTTCAATGGTATAAACATCGTAAGGCACGTTCACGCCATCGATAACAGATTGTTCGTAAGTGTATTCGCTAACCACATTTTCATTGAAGAAACCGAAGGTTCGTGTGTCAGGGGTGGCAGTCAAGCCGATAAGGAAAGCGTCGAAATAGTCGAGAACCTGCTTCCAAAGGTTGTAAATGCTTCTATGGCACTCGTCAATCACCACAAAATCAAACTGTTCGATGGGCACTTTAGGCGTATATTCCACAGGCATGGCTTGATGTTCTCGCATCTTTTGCTGTAGCCATGTTGACTCGTTAGGATTCATTTCTTCAGCGGAATCATCCAATTCTTCGCCTTTCAGGATGGAGTAAAGTCGCTGTATGGTGGATATGCACACTTGGCTATCGTTGGCAATGAAGTTGGACGAAAGCCGTTGCACGTTATACAGTTCGGTGAACTTGCGGTTGTCGTCATTCGGACGGAAATTCATGAACTCTTGCTCGGCCTGTTCGCCCAAATTGCGGGTATCGACCAGGAACAGGATTCGTTTTGCCTTGGCGAATTTCAACAGCCTATAAATGAAGGTGATGGCCGTGAATGTTTTTCCTGCGCCAGTTGCCATCTGAATCAAGGCACGAGGGCGGTTGTTCTTGAAAGATTCTTCGAGATTTACTACCGCTTTTATCTGTGCAGGGCGTAATCCTGTGGTGTCCAATTCGGGAAAATCTTGCAGACGGCTCCGCAAACTTCGTCCGTTGCGAATCCATTCCGCAATGGTTTCGGGTTTATGGAAGGCAAATACAGTGCGGTAGCGGGGTTTCGGGTCACTGTAGTCGGTGAAGTGGGTTAAAGTGCCCGTTGTTTCATACACATAGACCAATGGCTCATTGTTCAGATACTTCAGTTTTGCAGTGGCATAGCGAACCGATTGGTCTTCGGCAACGGTGAGGTTGACACCTTCCTCTTCTCGTTTGGCCTCAATGATGCCCACAGGTTTGCGGTTGACAAACAACACATAATCAGCAGGTCCCGCATCTGTCTGATATTCCCGGACGGCAATACCGATGCCCGCCGAAAAATCAATTTTGCTTTTCGACTGGATTTTCCAACCTGCCAATTCAAGCAAGTTGTCAATCTTATCACGGGCAATCTGTTCGGGATTCTGATTGGGCATTTTGAAATATTTCCGCAAAAGTACAAAACTTTCAGACAGAAACCCTGTTTTTTTGTCACCAATTTTTCGTTTAAAAATGGGTATTTTTGCCGCGTGGTTTAAAAGAATGTTAAGTTTATCAATCCAAAATATACACCAATGAA
>Ga0265300_10000977_pt1 | contig 28334 bp, 23 predicted proteins | sample AusTroGonzalo_MG_FD_193482 | JGI IMG/M metagenome (GOLD analysis project Ga0265300, IMG submission 193482) | Bovine rumen microbial communities from tropical cattle in Woodstock, Queensland, Australia - Gonzalo_03 | ecosystem: Host-associated > Mammals > Digestive system > Stomach > Rumen ...
TTTGATGCGGCGCTTGGTGCATGCGCTCAAGTACCGCAATATTCCGGGGCTTGCGTCGTATTTGGTGCGGCGTTCGTCAACGGTAAAACGCGGGATGGTAGGACAGGAACTTTTGATGCTTGCTCAGCCACTTTATTTTGTGCCGGTGCCGCTCCACCATGCGAGGTATCGCGAACGCGGTTACAACCAAGCGGAACTGCTGGCGGCTGCATTGGCGACCGCGACTGGCGGTAAGGTGTGCCGTTGGCTTAAACGCAAGACGTTCGTCGTTTCGCAGACGAAGCTTTCGAGGGATGAACGCGAAATGAATGTAGCGGGAGCTTTTGTTCCGAATTTTCCGCAGAAGATGCCTGTGCGGGGGTGTGTCGTGGTTGTCGATGACGTTTTCACGACGGGGGCGACGACTTCGGCGTGCATGGCGGCGTTCGGGGCGAATTTTCCGTTGCCGCTGAAGGTTTGTACGTTGATTTACGACGAGCCTTCGACCGCTGCAGCAGACTTTGCCGCAGATTGCCGAGCGGATTGGGATGCGTTTAGACGATAGGCGAAAGACGAAAGGGGCGGCGTTGCCGCTTCGCTTTGAGGTCGGCACTTCGTGCCTTTGAGCATTTTTATGGACTCTATCGGCTTTCCAAGCCTCCAGAGTGACAAGCTCCTCGCGGCCCATCGCACGTTCTTCGTCGTTCGCAACACACCGCACATTGCTCAAGGCTTGCTGTTTTAGATCCTTCGACTTCGCTCAGGATGACACGCCTCATTCCACACTGCTCACTGTTCGCAGTTCATAGCTCATCGCTCAATACTCATAGCTCATCGCTCAATACTCATAGCTCATAGCTCTTTGCTCGCCGCTCAAAGCAAAAAAGCTCCCCGAAGGGAGCTTTCGCGGAGGAAGAGGGACTCGAACCCCCAAGCCTTACGGCGGCGGTTTTCAAGACCGCTGACTTACCAATTAGCCTATTCCTCCAATTGGTGCGCAAAGAATAGAAAAAAATGACCGTAATCGTCAATGATACTTTGAATTTTGTGTGAAATTAACTATTTTTTTACATGTTATGAGCTATTTGGAAAACGCTACGGATCTTGGAGACGGCGAAGTTGCTGCTCTCTTGTTCGAGTACATGCCTAAAATTGCTGCCGAACACAAAACGGACAGTTTGTTGGTACTTATGGCGAATTTAGGCCGACAAATAGTTCAAGCTGATCGCTGTTCCCTTTGGCTTATTGATGAAGAAAAGAACGAACTATGGACGAAGGTTGCCCATGGTGTCGATGAACTTCGAATTCCTCTTTCGGCTGGTTTTGTCGGATACTCCTTGAAGACCGGGCAGCCCCTTTTGATTGATGATGCTTACCAGGATTCTAGGTTCGACCGTCGTAGTGACCTGAAGAGCGGTTACCACACGACATCCGTGATGACGATGCCCTTGGAAAGCGATGACCGCGTGATGGGCGTGTTCCAGGCCATCAACAAAGTTGGGGATAACGTATTTTTCTCCAAGAAGGACTTGGAACGCCTCAAGCTCATTTCTGTTTATTCTGCGAAGACGATTGAATCGGCTATTCGTGCCGAGGCTTTGGAACGTTATGCGAAACAGTTGGAAATCAAGGCCGAAGAATTGAAGTCTGCGCACATGGAACTTATCCGCATTTTGGGTGAAGTCTCTGAATTCCGCAGTCACGAAGTGGGTGACCACATTCACCGCGTTGCTGAAATTTCCTTGAAGCTCGCTCGTTACTATGGGCTTTCGCCGGAAGAACAAGAGCTGATTTACTACGTGGCTCCGTTGCATGACCTTGGAAAGGTCGGCATTCCGGATATGATTCTGAACAAGGCGGGGCGTCTCACGCCAGAAGAATTCAGCAAGATGAAGAGCCATTCCGAAATTGGGCGAACTTTGCTCCGCGAATCGAAAACGGATTTACTTTGTATGGGCGCCGATATTGCCGGCGCTCACCACGAACGTTGGGATGGGACTGGCTACCCGGATGGGCTTAAGGGCGAACAAATTCCGCTTGCTGCCCGCATTTGCGCCGTGGCCGACGTGCTGGACGCTCTTGCAAGTCCGCGTTGCTACAAGCCTGCCTGGACCGAAGACCGCGTGAAAGAAGAAATGAAGAATTCCGGTGGTTCGCATTTCCAGCCGGAACTCATCGACATCTTGATGGAGCACTGGGATGAATTCTACTCTTGCTACAAGCCGGGTGGAATGTTCAATAAGAAAGGGCTGCTCCCTCCAGTGCAGTAGGCTTTATGAAGTGTGAGTATTCTCACATTGTGTTGCCTGACCTGTAATATTTTAATATTATTTGTTACATGAGTATTGCAAAGTATATCTTTTGGTTAGTCGCCTTTTTAATGGGCGTCATCGCTGCCTATGTCGTTCCCGAAGAAACCATGTCCACCGGAGCGAAATTCATATTTGTCGGGGCATGGGGCTCGGTGCTAGGCTTTGTTTTCTACACCGTCTGCAAGAGACAGATTGAATCCATCGAAAACGACTTTAACGAGGCTCTCAACAAACCGCAACCGAAGGTTCCGCAATTCGTGTCGGTTCGTACGCCTGTTGAAGAAAAGAAGTCCGATCTTCCGCCGGGCGCTATGTCTGCTGCGCAGGCTCTCAAACAGGCTGTGCCTGCGTCTGTCAAGAAACTCGACGAGGCGGCCCTCAAGGTCGGGTTCCCGCTTGAATCTTGGAACGCCTTCAAGATTGCTGTTATTCGCAACCGTCCGTTTACCGAAGTCATCGATGCGATGCAGAAACTTTTGCCAGAACTCTTCCCCGATGCGTCCGGTGTACTTTATATGTACGGCGGGGTGCAGACCGAGCTTTCGCAAATATTCCGCTTTGGTCCAAACGTTATCAGTGATGAAACGGTGATGCCCGCTGAATGCGCTAGCTTTAACACCGGTGATATCGTCGTGACCGATTATAGCTCGCCTGAAGTTTCTAGCGGTTGTACGCACTTGCACCACCGCCCGAAGGGCATTGCTATTTGCGCTCCTATCGAAGGCCTTGAAGAACACTTCGGCATCTTAACCGTTCAGGTCGATAAAATACCTGATTACGAAACGAAGGAATACTGGCAAGCGAAGGTCAGTATTGTCTCCGCAGCGTTTGGTCTCTATGTGGCGAATCAAGACCTGAGCATGCGTTTTGAACAACATAGTATCCGCGACGTGCTGACGGGACTCTTTAACAGACGTTATATGGAAGAATCGCTCAATCGCGAAATTACTGCTGCAGTACGTCACAAGTCGCCTATCGGTATCGTGATGCTTTACCCCGATGCCATTCCCGCTGTACAAGCGGCTCAAGGTGGCCGCCATGCCGTAGAACAGCTCTTCTGGGAATTAGGACAACGTTTGCCGAGCTACATCCGTGGCGAAGACATTCCGTGCCGCTACTCCGACGACGTTTTCTGCGTGATTATGCCGGGTGCAGACCTTGCCATTACGAGAAACCGTGCTGAACAAATTCGCAACGAAATCTCGCAGCTCCAGATTGCTTACGGCGATGGAATCCTTGCGACGACGCTCAGCATGGGCGTTGCCGTGATGCCCACCCATGCAAACGATGCCGGTTCGCTTATATACACTGCAGAAGCCTCGCTCCAGATGGCCATGCAGCTGGGCGGAAACCGCGTCGTTCTCGCCGATGCTGTGATGAAGTAAGAACATTGTCTTTCTAAGTAACATTCATTTTGTCATCCCCGCGAAGGTGAGGGGCTGTCACCCCGGATTTATTCCGGGGTCTGTTTTTCTCTCTTTCGAAACGGTAAACAACTGATCCCGTGACGGGGCACGGGACGACACTGCTCGCAACTCAACGCTTATCGCTCAAAGCGAAGCGACCTCAAAGGGTGCTTGCACCCGACCTGATCGCTCATATCTCTCTCCTCTAATTTACTATCATTCCTTCAATGAATCTTGTCCGCATTTTCATTCTTCTGGGGGCGCTTGTCGCGTTCTCGTTTGGAGCATCCTCGACTATGGAAAATTTTCTGTTCAATGGGCGCTGGTCCCACGCTGATGGCGTAAGCCGTGCCAGTGCGCCTGCCGCCTCCGTGACGTTTAACGCCAAGGCTTCCGCGATTACGGTTACGCTCGAAGGCCATTCCCGCTGGCGTTTGGACCGCGACGGCAAACAAATCGACCAGTTTGAGATTAGCTCGAAAGAAGAACACACGACTAAGGTTGATGACGATGGCGCGTTCCACAAGTACCGGCTTATCAAGATTAGCGAAAGCGGCGCTCCCGAAATCAAGTTCCACGGCATCTCGCTCGATGGGGAATTTGGCGATACGCCTAAGCAGTCTCAACGCCGCATCGAGTTCATCGGGGACTCCTTTACCGTAGGTTTCGGCTGCGAAGGCTCCTCTGCCGATGACGGTTCCCTCGAATTCGAAAAGACGAATGCCTCGAAGAGCTACGCCTATCTCCTTGCGAGCGGTTTTGGCGCCGACTATCAGGTGAATGCGTTCAGCGGTCGCGGTCTCGTCCGAAATTACGATAATATAGTGCCCAAATGGACACTCGAAAAGCTCTACGATTACACGGTCATGGGTTCGGTGACGGAATACCAAAAGCCGGAACGCTGGAATTTCGAGAATTTCCACCCGCAGGTGATTGTCGTTTTTGTCGGCATCAACGATTTCCAAGGCAACCCTCCGTATGCAGATAAACGAAAATTCAAGAAAGCATACGCCGACTTGCTCGCTAAACTCCGCAAGGCCCATCCGGGCGTGAAGTTCCTGCTCCTTTCGACGAAAATCTGGCCCAACGACGATCTCGGCCCGACCATCAAGGCGATTTACGACTCCGAAATTGCTGCCGGACACAACGATTTGGAGTACAAACACGTCTTTACATCGAATGTAGCCTTGCTCGGACACCCGGATATCCACTCCCAAGAAGAACTCGCGAACACTTTGAGACCCATAATAGCCCGTCTTGGACGATGGCTTTCAAGATAATTTTAAAACTGCAAAGACTTTTTTATATATTTAAATTAGCCGTTGTATAAAATGGATATGTGATTATGTCTTCAAAGGTTATGCGAAATGTTTACGCCCTATTCAGGATGAACTTCCTGATTTTTGTGCTGTTGATGGTTACCGTCATAGCCATGTTTGCGTATCAGCATTTCTTGGATGACATTTTGGACATTAATTTAGGGCAGTATCCGCAGGTAGTCGCCAGTGCAGACTCCGTTGACGGCGGTACTTCGGCAATCTCCATGACACGGAACGACAGTGCGGTCGTTATCGAATACGAATTGCGCGAGGGCTACGCCTATCCGTACGTGGGCATCAAGATTTATCTCGGTGACGGTAAGTCTAGAGGTCTTGATCTCTCCAACTACGACAGCATTTTCGTATGGCTCAAACCGCGTAACGAGGGGTCTGTCCGCCTTTACATGCGCGGTTACGACAGCTTGCTTTATCGCAAGAACGACGAGACTTCCCTCAAGTTCAACGAAATTGAATTTACCCCGACCAAGGAGCCTTATCCGGCGGTGTTTGTCCCGCAAGAATTCCGCGTGGCGGGCTGGTGGGTCTCCCAGAACGAAATCAACGTCCACAAGGCGAGAGTCGATCTCTCGAACATTCCGCTCATTGAAATCCAGACTGGCACTAACGCTCCGCTGGGCTACGGTGGCATGGAAATCAGTAAAATCCGTTTCAAGGGCAAGAAGATTTCCAAGGTCGATCTCGTGACGACGCTTGTCGCTCTCTGGTTCGTGACCTTCCTTATCATCTTGATTATCAGGTTCTTCGACTATAGTCGCGAACGTGCGGCCAACAAGAAAAAGCAGGAAGAACTCAAGAAGAACCTCCGTGCTTTGGAAATTGAAAAGAGCGAGTACGAACGCTCCAGCAAGGAAGACCCGCTGACCGGCTGCCTCAACCGCGCTGGCTTTAGCAGCGTGCTTCTCCGCGAACAGGAAAAGTTGAACCGCACCGGCTGCCCCGTGTCGTTCATGATTTTTGACATCGACCACTTCAAGAACATCAACGATACTTACGGACATCTTGTCGGTGACGAAGTGCTTGTGAACCTGGCGAAGCTTGTGCAGAGCATGATCCGCAATACGGACTCCCTCGTGCGTTGGGGCGGTGAAGAATTCGTCGTTCTCAGTGACGATACGAGTATCCAGAATGGAGCGTTCCTTGCCGAGAAGTTGCGCAAGGCGGTGGAAACGGCGACGCTCATCACGCAGCAGCAGGTGACTTGCTCCTTTGGTGTGACCGAGATGGTTCCGGGCGAAGACCCGAAGTCCCTCATTGCACGTGCGGACAAGGCGCTTTATTCGTCCAAGGAAAATGGGCGTAACCGCGTGACCGTGGCGACGTTCAGACGTGCGACTCGCCAAGACCATTAGTGCGAGTCCGCTTCGTTGACGTATGGGATTTTTGATGAACGTATTTTCAAAAATTGTCTTTTTGAAATCAAGTGTTTCAATTGCTGCTCTCGTCGCTTTTGCAGTGCTGTTTACGTCGTGTGCGAAAAAGCCCACTGTTGAAGGTTTCAAGCAAATCCAGCTCAACTGGAATGCTGCGGACGATGCGGCGGAGAACTCCGAATGGAAAGACAACTGTGTGATTGAAATCACGTCGAAGGTCATGCGGGATCCGGTGGTCCTGGCCTCCAAGCTCGTCGAGATTTCTTATGAAGTCTTCTACCGCGTGGATGAAAACGGAGAACTCGCATTTGATGCTCGCTGCGGAGACTCTCGTTTTGCCGATTTACAGGAGTGTTCCTGGCGGGCGACCTGCGGTGGTGGTTCGGCCTCTGTTGTAAAATTCCACAACGAACGATAGCGCGGAACCCTATCCTATTGAGCTATATAAAGATATCTTTATATATGGTTCAAACCGCCCGCACTGTCTTGTTGGATGAGATTGGGAAGTGTCGTTTAGATAGTGAAGGATTTGGCGAACCTGAGGAATTTCTGTGAAGCCGATTTTTGAATACACCGATTATCGCGAATGGATTAGGGATGCTTTTGAAGATTTCAAAAAGCGTAAGACCGTCATATCCTGGCGATACATGGCGATGAAACTCGGTGCCGATCCGGGAAATCTCCTCCGTATTTCTCAAGGAAAAATCCACCTTGCGGTAAACTTCATCAAGCCCATGGCGGAGTTTTTCGAACTGGACGAAAAGGAAGCCGCCTACTGGACGGAACTCGTCTATTTCGGTCGCGCCAAGAGCGATCAGGAAGCTTTAAACCATTATGAAAAGATGCAGGCCCTCAAGGGCATTCCTTTGAAGCGTCTTGCCAAAAAAGAACTTGAATTTTATCGTCATTGGTACTATAACGCTATTCGTTCCGTAATTGGGATTTGTAATTTTAAAGATGATTATGAAGGTCTTGCAGAATGCTGCACACCGCCTATCACGGTGGAGCAAGCAAAAGATGCCATCAAGCTCCTGTATGACCTGAATATGATTTCTGAGGGGAAGGACGGGTTCTGGAAAGTGAACGATACGTTTGTGAGTACTGGTGGTAACTGGAGATCCGAGGCTGTTCGGACGTTCCAGAAGGAGACGATTCGCCTTGCGGGTGAATCGCTTGAACGCCATGCGCCCCCTCTTCGCGATATTAGCACCGTGACGATGACGTTCAACATGAACGATATTCAGTTGCTCCGCGAAAAAGTCAAGGAGTTCCGTGCGGACCTGCTCCGCTTGTCGCAGGACGGTACGGGTGATGATACGGTGTTCCAACTGAACGTGCAGCTGTTCCCGCTTGCATTTACCAAGAAGTTGCAGGAGAAGTCAAAATGAAACGGCTAGCCTGCATACTATCAGCTTTTTTGCTCTGGAATTGTTCCGAGCATGTTGCCGGAGGCCCCGGCAGCGAGACGACGAACGGCATTGCCTATGTTGGCGAAGGTCGTGTGGCGTCGTATGCGAGAGTCGCCGTTCGAAGTGCAGACTTTACTTCGTCTGTTGACAGTGCGACCAATGAACTTGTCAATGCGGACTTCTATGCGGATTCTCTTGGAAACTTTGCGTTCGAGGCTCCAGAAGGTGAATACCGTTTGACGATTGTGCATGGCGGTTCTGCTTACACTGGACTTTTCACGACTAAGGGCGATACGAGTATCGGTTCTATCAATCTTGAACCGACGGCGAACCTTGGCGGTGTTGCCGAAATTCCGAAGAAATGTGAATTTGTTTGGGTCGGTGTACGAGGCATGGACGTGTTGGTGCGTTCTGATTCTACAGGTCGCTTCCGGCTTTCGCAGTTGCCGTCGAATGATTCTTTGCAGCTCTATTTCTTGCGCGGTGACGACAACAGCGTCTATGATGACTTGTCTGTAAAACTGTCCCCGAACGAAACCGAAGTTATTAACATGCAACAGGATTCGCTTGCGAATAAGATAAAGTTCGTGGCGGTGGTTGACGGCAAGCCTGCGTCGTTTGCGTCTCTTGCCATCCGCAAATCCGATGCCCGCGTCGATTCGTTGCGTGTGAACAACGTTGTCGTGGAAACGGATGCATACGCTGACAAGGACGGCTTGTTTGCGATTGATTCGTTGAAGTCCGGCGATTACCGCGTGACGGTTGTGCATTCGGGCATGGCTTATTCTAAGGTGCTTACGGCGAAACAGATTGCGAAACTCGATACGGTCAAGCTTACGGAAACCGCAAATTACATGAGCCGCGTGACGCTCCATGCGGGCGACAAATATGCGTGGGTAGGCGTGTATGGCCTTGACGTGATGACGAAGACGAATGAAGAAGGCGTATTCTCGCTTCCGATGCTCCCGTCGAACGACACTCTTGAATTTTACGTTGTTTCCCAAAAAGATAATTTGTATGTGACTAAACGCATTATGCCTTCGAAGGGTTCTGCGGACTTTGACTATCCCTCTGTCGTTTTACAGGACTTCGAAAAAGATACTTCAAACTGGTATTTTAATGTAGATGTGGTTGGCTCCAAGGTTGTGTCCAAGGCTGTTGAAACTGATAAGGACCGCAAGTCGAAAGTGTTCCATGGCAAGTACAGCTTGATTGCGAATAATAATTATGATGCTTGGGTGGTTACGGGTACGTTGCTCCGTTCTGATGGTTTCAATCTTTCTTCACTTGATTCCATTTCGTTCTATGCGAAAGGTTCTGGGCAAATCCGTGTAACGCTCGAAAAATGGGATACTGCTGCTGAAGTCGCAGGAACCTCGCTCAAGGCTGCATCGGATTGGAAGGATTTGAACTCGCAGAAATGGACGCGTTTTGTCGTAAAGACGGAGGACTTGTGCTACAATTCTAATGATGACAAGAGCTGCTATACGACTTGGAACTCGCTTAAAGACGCTGTTCGCCAGTTGCACTTCTTCGTCCGCAACGGGACGGAGTTTTATCTGGACGATATAACGCTCTATGGTGCTCTTTTCTAAGATTTGACCCTTTTAAGTAAGGGCTGAATTAAGTATCTTTGTAGGCATGCAGTCTATTGAATCAGAAGCAAAAATTGCTCAGGAATATCTCGCCCGCATCGCAAAGGATGCCGAGGCGAAGTTTGATGAACATCTCCCCCCGGTAAAGGACCGTCCGTGCCGTTTGCACGAGGCTATGCGTTACTCCATGTTTGCAGGCGGCAAGCGTCTGCGTCCGGGACTTGCGAAGGCCACGTTCGACATGTTTGGCGGCAAAGGGGACAAGATTTGGTTTGCGACGAGCGCTCTCGAAATGCTCCACACGTTCAGCCTTATTCATGATGACCTTCCGTGCGTCGATAACGACGACTACCGCCGTGGCAAGCTCACGAGCCATAAGAAGTTTGGCGAATCTACCGCCGTGATGGCGGGCGACGCTCTCTGCATCCACGCTTTCGAGATGATGGGCAAGACCGGTAACGCAAAGGCTATCGAAGTCCTTGCGCACTTGCTTGGTACTTACGGCATGATCGGTGGCGAAATGACCGATATCGAATGTGAAGGCAAGACGGTCGATTTGGAAATAGTCGATTACATTCACTACCACAAGACGGCGGCTTTGATTGAAGCGTCTCTGTTGGTCGGTGCGATGCTCGCGGATGCGAGCAAGAAAGATATGGAAATCATCCGCAGCTATGGCCGCTCCATCGGGCTTGCGTTCCAGATTGTGGATGATATTTTGGATATTGTCTCTACGACCGAAGAACTGGGCAAGGATGCCGGGTCCGATGTCGAAAAGGGCAAGGCGACTTATCCGTCCATCGTTGGGCTGGAAAAGTCTAGGGAACGGGCGAGGGAACTTTACGAGGAATCTATCAAGGTCTTGGACGGTCTGAAGTGTGATACCTCCATTCTCCGTTCCATCGCGGCATACATCATTACCCGAGTGAAATAATGGAACTGAAAGACGTAAAGTCGCCTCAGGACTTGAAGCACTGCTCTGTCGAAGAGCTTTACCATTTGGCTTCGCAGATTCGCGAGACCATTATTGGGCAGGTGGCCAAACATGGCGGTCACTTGGCGTCGAGCCTTGGCGTTGTTGAACTTACTCTTGCGCTTCACTATGTGTTCAACGCACCGGACGATAAGATTGTCTGGGACGTGGGACACCAGGCGTACGTGCACAAGCTGTTGACCGGACGTTACGACCGGTTCGAGACTCTCCGTCAGCAAGGTGGCATTTCCGGATTTTTGAAGAGGAACGAAAGCGTCTATGACTGCTTCGGGGCTGGGCATGCCACGACTTCGATTTCGGCTGCTCTAGGCTTTGCCATTGCCCGCAGCCATTTTAACCGCAAGAACAATGTGGTTGCTGTTATCGGGGATGGTTCCATGACGGGCGGTATGGCCTTCGAAGCGCTCAACAACGTGGGCACTTCCAAGCAGAACATGACCATCATCCTGAACGATAACAGGATGAGCATTGCGCCTAACGTGGGCGGGTTCAGCAAGTATTTGAACCGCGTGATTTCGGACCCGGTTTACAACAAGATGCGTACGGACTTGGACCGCGTGATGACGCGCTTGCCGGGCATTTTGGGTTCCCGTTTCCGTGACCTCTTCTTGCAGGTCGAGAATGCGGCGAAGAATGCTGTGAAGCCGGGACGTTTCTTCGAAGACTTAGGCATCCGTTATTTCGGTCCGATTGATGGTCATGACATCAACGAACTCGTGATGATTCTCGAACGCGTCAAGCATCAGCAGGGACCATGCCTCGTGCATGTGCTGACCGAAAAGGGACGCGGTTTTACGGCAGCCGAAAAGAACCCGACAAAGTATCATGGTTGCGGTGCGTTCGACCCCGAAAGTGGGCTTCCGCTTTCTCCGGGCAATCCGAATCCGTCTTTGACGAGCGTGTTCGGCAATACGCTTTTGGAACTCGCGAAAAAGGACAAACGCATCATGGGAATCACTGCTGCCATGCCTACGGGCTGCGGTCTTGATATCGTGATGAAGGAACTCCCGGACCGCGTGATTGATGTTGGTATCGCCGAAGAACATGCGGTGACGTTTGCCGCCGGTATGGCCTGCGATGGCATTGTTCCTGTGGTGGCGATTTATTCGTCGTTCATGCAACGTGCTTACGACCAAATTATTCACGACATTGCTTTGCAGAATTTGCATGTGGTGCTCGTGCTCGACCGTGCGGGCCTCGTCGGTGCTGACGGTCCTACGCATCATGGTGCTTTCGATTTGTCGTTCTTGCGTACGGTTCCGGGGCTCACGCTCATGGCACCTTCTAACGAAAACGAGTTGCGAGACATGTTGACTGCTGCCATTGACATGGAAGGTGTTGTGGCAATCCGTTATCCGAGAGGGACTGCGCTTGCCGCAGAACTCAAACCTTCGGAAGAACCGTTCGATTCTAAGAAACCCAAGATTCTTGAGAAGGGTTCCGGCATCTTGCTTTTGGGTGCTGGTTTCATGACAAATGAACTCAAGAAAACAGTTGCCGTGCTTCGTGAAAACGGATACAACCCGACGCTCGTGGATGCCCGTTTTATAAAGCCGCTTGACCAGGAATGCTACCGCTCGTTGTTCGACAGTCACAATGTCATTGTGACGTTGGAAGACAACACGCTTGTGGGGGGCTATGGTTCGGCCATTGCGGAACTTTTGTCCGACTTCGGTTATACGGACAAGAAGCTGTACCGGTTTGGTCTTCCGGACAGGTTCGTTGAACAGGGAGATATCCACGCTCTCTACAAGATCTTAGCAATTGACGGGGAATCCGTCGCCAAACAGTTGATGGAAAAACTATGAGTGAAGAAGAAAACAAGCCGAAGCGTACCGTAAGAATGACGCTTGATCGTAAATTCGGAGTGAGCGAAGCTCCTGAACGCCGCCCTCGTCGCAGCGACGACGAACGTTCTCCTTTTGGCGACAAGCCCTTTAATCGCGGTGAACGCCGCTTTGACCGCGACCGCGGCGAGCGCCGCTTTGATCGCGGGGACCGCGATGACCGTCGTTTTGACCGTGGTGAACGTCGTTTCGACCGTGACCGCGAAGACAATCGCGAAGGTCGTCCTTTCAATCGCGAAGAACGTCGCGGTGGCGATCGTCCGTTCAATCGTGACCGCCGCCCGAACCGTTTTGGCGACAAGCCGTTCAACCGCAATCGCCGTGAAGGTTCCGCAAACGCTCCTGTCTATCGCCAACGCCCTGAGCAGAAAGAAACTGTTGATGAAAACTTGGATGAAGCCGCACTCGAAGCACGTGCAGCGCAAGTGGAAACTGTTGAAGATGCAGGTTCTACACCGCCGTGGTTCAAGCGCCTCATCGCTTGCACGACCGAAAAGGGCCGTGAACGCGAAGGCAAGTTCCTTGGCGAAGGCGTGCACGTTGTCGAAGAACTCGTGAAGCACCATCGCGAAATCGTCATTTCCATTTACGCTGTAGAAGGCTTTGAAAACGCACCGCTTATCGATGCTATTAACGATGCTGAAATTACGTTGCATGTACTCACCGAAGAACAGATGAAGCGATTGTCTTCGACGATTACGACGCAAGGCATTATCGCTTATTGCAACATCGCAAGCAAGAAGCCTGTCTATGAAACGAGCCGCAGCGTGCTCACGCTCGTGGATGCCGTGCAGGATCCGGGCAACCTCGGTACGCTTTTCCGCACGAGTCTCGGCTTTGGTTCTAACGGCATGATTCTCGGTCGCGGTACGGTAAGTCCGTTCAATCCGAAGGTCGTTCGCGGTTCGTCGGGTACGTTCCTCCGCGTTCCGTTTGAATTTGATGTGGATTTGATTGACCAGATTAATTTCCTTCGTAGCAAGGGCTACACCATCATCGCGACGGATTTGCATGCAAAGCAGTCCCTCCGCGAAATCCCGCAGCACAAGCTCCGCAAGATGGCGTTCCTCGTGGGTAACGAAGGTGCTGGCACGAACCCGTACTTTATTGAACTTGCCGATGAAACAGTGAAGATTCCGATGAGCAGCGAACTCGAATCTTTGAACGTGGCTGTTGCTCACGGCATTCTCTCTTACGAAGCGGCTCAGATTCAGGAGGAATTGAAATAATGAACTTCTATAATCGCCTTGAACAGCGCATTGCAGAATGCGGAAACCCTGTTTGCATGGGCATGGATCCCGTGCTCAAGCTTATTCCGCTTGAAGGGACTCCCGAAGACCGCATCAAGCGTTTCTATTCCGACATATTGGAATGTTGTTTGAAACGCAATGTGACCCCCGCCGTCGTGAAGCCGAACAGCGCTTATTACGAATGCGTGAGTGTACAGTCGATGCTTGTTTTGCAGCAGCTCATTGCCGATTATAAAAGTGCAGGTATTCCTGTTATTTTGGATGCAAAGCGTGGCGACATTGGCAAGTCGAGTGCCGCTTACGCCAACGCAGCCTATGATGTTTATCGCGCCGATGCAGTGACCGTTTCTCCGTGGATGGGTTCTGATTCTGTCGGACCGTTCATCCGCGAAAATAGCGAAAAGGGGGCCTACGTGCTTTTGCGTACCAGCAATAAGGGTGCTCATGATTTTCAGGATTTGAAAATTCGCGATGCCGCCGAAGCGTTCTATTCCGTAGCAGACAAGATTGTGGAATGGGACTCTGGCAAGGGCTATCTCGGTGCTGTTGTCGGTGCCACGAATCCGGGCGAACTTGAAAACATCACACGTTACATGTCCCAAGAAATCAAGTACGAAGTTCCGTTCCTTATTCCGGGCGTGTCCATTCCGGGCGTGCCTGGCGGTCAGGGCGGTGACGCAAAGACGGTTCTCAAGGCTATCGAAAACGGTGGCGGCAAGCGCAAGTTCCATGTGCTCAATTCGAGCAGCGGACTGAACTTTGCATGGCAACGTAACGATACTCCGGCGAACTACGCGAACGACTGCGTCGATGCACTTGAAAAACTAGCGGAGGCCTGCGGCTGACGCCAGCGATGAGGTCGCTCATAAATTCGCTTGAGGTCGCCCTACGGGCTTTGAGCCCGGCGGCAAGCCGCCTTTGAGTGATTCTCATTCCTCAAAGGGAGCGTAGCGACCGACCTCATACCTCATACCTCACATTTCCTAGCCACTAATCACTAACCACTAGCCACTTAGAATGCGATTCCTAGCTGTCATACTCTTTGCTATTGCCGTGATTGCTTTGGCATTCCATTATGCAAAGCCGTTGCCGGGCACAAACTTTGACGAGTCCTTCTTGCCGAAGGCTTCTTCTGTTCGTTATATGGCTGCTGGGCATGATGCGTCGGTGGCAGGACTCTTTTGGATTAAGGGGCTGACGGAATTGGGGGAAAGTTATCTCTCTGGCAAGGAATACGCTTACCTTGGTCATGTGGCGGAACTTTCGACGAGTCTTGATTCTCTGTTCTATACGCCTTATTATTTTGTCGGTGGCGTGACTTCAGTGGATGCTCCTGATACTTCGGATTTCTCGGTGCTGCGTCGTGCTTCTCGCGTTTATCCCGAAAACTGGCGACTCTCGCTTTATTTTGCGTTGCGACTTGCTCGTGGCCCATACCCGAACAGGGCGGAAGCAGCGAACGTGATGCGTAAGTATTTCGATAGCCCGGATACGACGATTCCAGACCACATCCGCACGATTTACCGCAGTTTTGAACTCGATTCTATGCAGACGGAAACTGCTTTGGAAACGATTTTGAACGATGTGATGCAGCCGCGTTTCAAAAAATTCCGCACAAGTTTTTATATAAAAATTCTCAAACTTTTAGGCTATAAAGGGTTAATTTCTGATTACGATAAGGACGAAAAATACCAGAAAGTCAAACATCTTGTCGATGGAATGGTTGATGGTAAAATTCATCCTGCAATAACTTACCGTGAACTTTTGGCGATGAAGAAAATCGAAGAACCCAAAGTCGAAGCCGCAGCTGATTCTACTGTAACTGCGAACTCTGATACGACCACTGTAAAAGCCGTTGCAGATAGCGTGGAAAAGAATTAAGAATGAAAAATTATAGTAAGCGACCTTAAAATTTTCTTTATGCTTTTTGTTACCCCGCACTTTGTTGCGGGGGCAGTTTTTTATGAGAAATTCCTTTCGTCTATAGCCGCGTAGCGGCGTTCTTTCGTCTATTTTTCGCAGCGTTTTGCGTTATTGGGCAGTCCCATCAATTCGTATGCGGTTTGGCAACGTTCAAAAAGCTTTTTAGCTTCGGAGGGATTGGATTTGCTTAAATACTTGGCTCGGTGGTATAGAATGTTTGCCGTCATGTAGGGAACATTGGCTTCGACAAATTTTCTTTCTGCTTTGCTATAGAATTCATCTGCATTGCCGTCGCTTTGCAAATCGGCCATGCGGGCTTGGGTCCAGTAGTAAATTCCTGTATCGTCATCGATGCGTTTATCGACCATCTTGAGTGCTTTATTTGCTTTTTCGCTATTGCGAACTCCAGCGTATGCGATGGCACATTCCGAATAGAATGCCCCTTGCAAATTATCGTCTATTTCGTCCAAGTCTTTTGCGCTAACACTTTCGCAAAGAGAAACGGCATCCGAGTATTTTGCAGTGGCGTTCTTTAGCCCCATTTTTGCCTTGGTGAGCATAATGCGTGTGGTGCGGTCTGCCTCGTTGCTGTTCACGTAGCTGAGAAGCGAATCAGCGAAGTTGAAGTCGAGACTCATGGTGCGAACTTGGCCCATCGCAATGAAAATGCGGTTTTCAGAACGAATATCGGCTTCTTTACGGCTCGCTATCAAAGCACGTTCTAGCTGCGAATAAGCTTTTGCGAAACGCCCCGCTTTCATGGATTTTTGGGCGCGTGCTGCAAGTGTTCCCGACTCCGAAGCAAACACGGTGGAAATACCGCTAAGCGCAAAGCAAAGTGCGATTTTTACTGCATTTCGCATTACCATAGTGTCTCCACGACAAAGGGCACGGAATCATTTTTAGGAACTTTGTTCTTAATAGGCCACATCTTGGACATGCCGTTCATCAGGTCATCCGCATTCTGCATCGTGTTTTCCGTCGTGTTCATGAAGTCTTGCAATCCTGATGTCACGACGCTGAATGTGCTGAGAATGTTGTCGGCTTTGCTAACAGAAGAATCCATGGAATGAATAAGCGAAGACATTTGGCCTGAAATCGGTTTCATATCTTCGATCAGGTTTCCCATATTAAGCGTTACGCTGTTTGCTCGGCTTACGAGGGTTGGAACCTCGCTTTTCATGGTGTCTAGCAAGAATGAAGTTTTGGTCAGCACGCTTCTGCTGAGGAATGTAATTTCGTTGAGTCGATTCAACTGTTTATCTATGTTGTCATAAAGTTTGCGAGAGCCGAACATGGCACCCACGGTCGTTCCCGTATCCAGAGCCATTGCCACGAGTTCGTCGGCGGCATCGATAAGGTGGTTCACACGACCCAAAAGTTCGTTTGTTGTTTCAAGAACTGTTTCGATATCTTGAGCCTTGCCTGCTCGAAGAGTATCGCCATCTGCCAGTATTCGACCTTTGCTTTTTTTAATATCGATGTTAATCACGCGGGCAGAAATCATGTTCTGGTCGCGGATGGCATAGACGATGGCGCTGTCGGTCACTAGCGGTTGGAATTCTTGACGGATGGAAAATTCCATATAGACACCATTGCCGTCGGGCTTGATTTCCATGTTCGTGATTTGCCCGACATCCACGCCGCTAATCTGAACACGAGTGCCCGGTCTAAGGCCCAGAGCTTTTTCAAAGTTACTGTAGAGCTTGTACTCTTTCGCTTTGATGATGCCAGTGTCAAAAAGGTAGTGGTAAAGTACCAACGAAAAAATCATGACGGCAACTGTGCTGAAGACGCCGACCAGAAGGCCGGACATTTCCATCCAGTTAATCTGTTTTATCTTTTGAAATGCCATTGTTTGCGTGAAATATAAATAGATTATATTGTCAAAAAGAAAATAAATGAAATTTTTTGAGGAAATATGGAATTTTTTGAGTTTTTGAATACTGCTGTGACCCCGTATCATACGGTGGAGCGCCTTAAATCACACTTTGAAGCGAATAATTTTACGGTTTTTAATGCAAATCCTGAATTGGGGAAAGCTTATTTTGTGACTCGCGGAGCTTCTTTGATTGCGTTTCGCATGCCCCAAAAGTGGGACGCATCATCGCGGTTCAGGATTGCTCTTGCCCATACGGACTTCCCGACGCTCAAGATTTCTCCGAATCCAGACAATGTTTCGGCTGGTGTGAATACGCTCCATACGGAAGTCTATGGTTCACCGCTTTATACGAGTTGGTTGGATCGTGACCTTGGCTATGCGGGGATGCTTGCCTATGTGGATTCATCGGACGGAGCGACGCTTAAGACGAAGCTGTTTCGTGGCAAGAAACTTTTCAGGATTCCGCAGTTGGCGGTCCACTTGAACCGCAATGTGAATCAGGATGGGCTTAAGCTGAATCCGCAAATTGATTTTAACGCGCTGTGGAGTGTCTCCTCGAATAGCGAATCGGAAAAAGGAAAGAATTTATTTGTATCCACCCTTGAAAAAGAACTCCCTGCAGGTGCGCGATTGATTGATTTTGATGTTCAGTTGTTTGACGCTCAAGCTGCCAACAACGGCGGATTTAACGATGAGTGGATTTATTCGGGAAGGCTCGACAATTTGAGTAGCTGCCATGCGATTGCAGAGGCGATGGTTGCGGCAGAGTCGAACGAAAAGGATTGTCTTGTCGCCTGTTTCTTCAACAACGAAGAAGTCGGTTCCACGACCCGCGAAGGCGCCGCTGGGAACTTCTTGCAAAGTGTTTTGAATGGTATTTGGACGAATGTCATTCTGGAGGGACAATGTCCCGATAGAATCCATGAAACTCAATTTGCACAAGAGGGCTCGCTGCCACGACGCTTGCCTCTTTCGTCTTTCGTCTATAGCGAGCTTGCGAGCGTTCTTTCGTCTAGTATAGCTCTCTCCATCGACATGGCTCATGCGGAACATCCAAACCACACGGAAAAGCATGAACCGAACCACGCACCGCTTTTGGGCAAGGGTATTGTGTTAAAGACAAATTCTCAAAAACGTTATGCGAGCGACTTGATGAGTTCTGCAAAACTTCGATTGCTTTGCGAAAAAGCTGGTATTCCGTTGCAAGTTTTTATTACGCGAAACGACATGCCATGTGGTAGTACGGTCGGTCCAACGGTTTCTGCAAATCTCGGAATCCCGACGGTAGATATCGGCGAACCCATGCTCAGCATGCACAGTATCCGCGAGATGATGGCTTCAAGCGACCATGCGGACATGATAAAACTATTGGAAACGTTCTATCAGCATTGAGCTTTGTGCCTTCAGCAATGAGCAGTCAGCACGCAACTACGTTGCTATGAGGAATGAGAATATAAATTAGGCGGCTTTGCCGCGATACTATAAGAGTTGTCTTTTGCCGCCCACTGCTCATCTCTCATTGCCTACAGCTCACGGCTCATTGCTCACCGCTCATCCCTCGTCTATAAATCCTTGCCAAGGGTTGATTCACGATTCCGCTCAAGGGCGAGTATTTTATCGCAAAATAAATTACTGTAATCAGTGCGACTGCAAATAACGTCATCGTGCTGTTGAAAAGAATGTATTGCGGGTCGCTCACCGGTAATTGGTAAACCTTCGCCCACCATTCTGGGCAAACTTTGAATCGGAATAACGGGAACGCGAGTACTTGATGGAATGCCAAAAGTGCCAAATTCATCTCGACGGGCTTTGCAAAAATCGGGTTTGTTATTCCGCGACAGATAAGGATAAATCCGAGCGAACCCATGACAGCATTGGGGAGCGTAAGGTAATAGGGGAGGTAATAACGGGAGAACATTTCTAGATGGCGACGGGAACCTTCGTAGCTGTACTGGCTGATATAATAAGTTGCAACCATTAAAGCGATTCCAATCAACAAAGCTCGCCAACGAACATTTGTAACAAAGTTGTAAAGTGTTGAAAGTTTTTGATGGCGAAAGGCGAATCCTATATAAGTGAAAATTGTTCCGAACAGAGCTGCATCAAAATTCCAAACGAGAGCTACATTATGGAATTGGTTGAATAAAATGCCAATTCCCAAAAGCAAAAGCGAGAATACGCACATAAGCCAGAGCCGCCCTTTTGCTAACCGATGAAATCCAAATAGAATAATGTCGGTGAAGAACAGCGCTGGCAAAAACCAAATTGCAAATAACCGAACTTGGTTAATGACGTTTGCTATCCCGATAAACATGAAATGGTCTGCAATAGGGTTGTTGAAAAGCCACTTGATGAACAAGTCGAAGAGTACGCAAATAATTCCAAGACCGAACATCGGAATGATGTAGCGTTGGAGCTTTTTGACGAGAAATTCACCGAAAGTCTGGTTTTCTACTTTCAAGGTCATTCCATTCAGAACAAAGAAAACGGGGAGGTGGAATGCAAATGCGAAGGCGACGAAGTTGCTTTCCTTAACACCATGTGTGAACACGACTAGAATCATGGCAAGGAACTTGGCGACGTCGATGTATTCAATTCTTTTAGGCTTCATACTAGATTCACAAGATTAATTTTTGCCAAAAATAGAATTAAATTGAGAATGAAGAATGTCATCCTGAGCGAAGTCGAAGGATCTAGAAATGAAACGTTAAAAATGAAGAATGAAAAGATTTAATGGCTATCGACAATCAACAACTAATAACCAATGACCAATCATAAAACACATTGCGTGTTATATGTAACGTAAATAATCAAAGAATAATCTTGTTTTTGTTGTCAAACCGTTTTTTAATGTCAAGATTTATTATTATTACTTTCATGCAAAAAGAGAGTTTTATTGAAACGCTTCGGCGAAAAATGCCCCGAGGCTCGCTGCGGGGGCAATTCGCTCGGTACTTGGTGACAGGTGGACTTGCCTTTGCAGTAGATTATGGCTTGTTTGTGCTTTGTTATGACAAGTTTGGGTGGCATTATTTGCTTGCGAATCTTGTGGGGCTTGTGGCGGGGCTTGTGATTAATTACATCATGAGTGTCGTTTGGGTTTTTTCGGAGTGTAAGCGTGTTCTTGAAGACAAGAAAACGGCAGAGTTTGGAATTTTCGCCATGGTCGGAATTGCTGGCATCGGCATCAATCAGCTGCTCATGTATTTGATGGTCGGGAATCTCGATTGGAATGCCAAGGTATCGAAGATTGTCGCTGCGGCTTTAGTGCTGATGTGGAATTTTGGTGCCCGCAAGCTGATGCTCTTTCGTGAACGGAAAACGGTTTAAAAATTTTTAGGAGATTGGAAGGATTATATGGCTACTGCAAAAGAATTTAAGAAAATTGCTGTGATTGCCGGTGCCGGTCCTGCGGGTCTTACCGCAGCCCTTGAACTTTTGCGCACGACAGATGTGAAGCCTGTGATTTTTGAAGCGGAAGATGTGATTGGCGGGATTTCGCGAACGGCTCGTTACAACGGGAACCGCATGGACATTGGCGGTCACCGCTTCTTTAGCAAGAGCGATACGGTAATGGATTGGTGGCAAGGAATTTTGCCGCTCCAAGGTGTCGCTAGCAAGGACGATATCGCGATTGGCCGTACTGTTCCGCTGACGGAAGGTGGCCCCGATCCGGAAAAGACGGATTACGTGATGCTTTGCCGTAGCCGCCTTTCGCGCATTTTGTTCTTACGCAAGTTGTTCAATTACCCAATTAGCTTGAACGGCGATACGATTCGCAATCTTGGCGTCGGTCGCATGATGAAGATAGGTCTCAGCTACCTCAAAGTGCAGTTGCTCCCTGCCCGCAAAGAGAATAGTCTCGAAGACTTTATGATTAACCGCTTTGGCGTTGAACTTTACCGCACGTTCTTCCGCGATTACACCGAAAAGGTGTGGGGCGTGCCGTGTAGCAAGATTAGTCCTGACTGGGGCGGTCAGCGCATCAAGGGACTTTCGATTACAAAAACTGTTGTTCATGCGTTAAAGCAAATTTTTGCGGGTAAGAAAAAGGCGGAAGATTCTGTCAACGGTTCCGATGGTTCTGCGACAAACTCCGACATTCGCCAGAAGGATACCGAGACAAGCCTTATCGGTCAGTTCCTTTACCCAAAATTCGGTCCCGGCCAGCTATGGGAAACGGTTGCCGAAAAAGTGCAAGAGATGGGCGGAAGGATTCACATGAACGCACGTGTCGTCGGCGTGAACCGCGATGAAATCGGAAGCCGTGTGTTGAGTGTCGTTGTCGAGAAACGTTCTGCGGAGGGGGGCGTCGTACGCGAAACGTTCCCTTGCGATTACTTCCTTTCGACGATGCCGGTGAAAGAACTCATTGCCGCAATGGACAACGATAGGACTCCCGTGCCTGCCGAAGTGCGCCGTGTTTCTGACGGACTCGTGTATCGCGATTTCATCACCGTGGGTCTCCTTTTGGATAAACTTGAAATCAAGAATCCAGCAAAGCCGGGCACGCCCGAAAGCAAGCTTAAATTCGTAGCCGACAACTGGATTTACGTGCAAGAGTCTGATGTGAAGCTTGGTCGCATCCAAATATTCAACAACTGGAGCCCATATCTTGTGTCGGACCCCGAAAAAGTGTGGATTGGCCTGGAGTATTTTGCGACTGAAGGCGACGACATGTGGCGTATGCCTGACGCGGATTTCATCAAATTCGCGATTGAAGAACTCGACAAGATTGACGTGGCAAGACCTGAGTCTGTTCGCGATTCTGTGGTGTTCCATATAAAGAAAGCATATCCGGCTTACTTTGGCACGTATGGTGAGTTTGACAAAGTACGCAATTACCTTGATCCGATTGATAATTTGTTCCTCATGGGTCGCAATGGCATGCACAAGTACAACAATATGGACCATAGCATGCTCGCCGCGATGGAAGTCGTGAAGTGTATTCGTGAAGGTAGCAGTGATAAGACTGCGCTTTGGAGCGTGAATAGCGAAGAGGAATACCACGAAGGTAAAAAGTAATGCGAAAATTCGTCAAGCGGGAACTCCCTTTAATTCTAGGGATGGCGCTTTTTGTCATCCTTTCGTTTGCGTTTAGCCCAGAAATAAAAAACGTTGTCTTGCATCGGCAGGGGAGCGAATCTGCTACGGTTCTGCCGGTCAGCGTTCCGATGGAATCTGGAGAAAATTTTACCGTTGAAATGGATGTTTCCGCCGGTTTTGCAAGTGATTTTTATCTGAACATTCATCCCGATGATTGCGTTACAAACCTTGTCGTCAATGATGTCAAATTCCCGTTTGAACGTTATTCGGGACATTGCAGTTGGAATCAGGGCTTTATTCTTGATAAGGCTGAAATCGTAAGGAATTTAGGCAAAGACGTTTCGGATTTGCACATTAAGATGTCACTCAGGAATGGCGGTGGGCTTGGAGGCCTCACTGCGGTTATCAATGGCGGTGGCTCGTTGCTCGGATTTTTCTCGGTAATGTTCTTCTTGCTGTTGGGCGCATTAATTTTTTCAATTGGTGCACGCTTGAATCTGAATCGCGGATTACTTCTCGTTTTCTTTATCGGGCTTCTTTTGCGTGTGGGTTACACTAGCGAAACTTTTTATGATCAACGTGGGCATGATGTCGGTGGTCATGTGCATTATATGCAAATTATCGCAGAACAGAATCGCATTCCCGCTTCGAATGAATGCTGGACTTGCTATCATCCGCCGGTTTACTTTGTAATGAGCGCTGGAGTGTGGAAATTGTCGAACCTTATGAATTGCACGCCGCAAAATGCCGTCAAGTGGTTTGACTTTTTGATTTCGCTTGTCGCGCTTGGCTTTGGACTTGCGTGCCTCAAGAATGTATTGAGTGGTCCTCCTCTCTTTGCGGCTGCGTTGCTGTGGAGCGTCTGGCCTAGCTTTGTGTTAGCGTCTCCGCGATTAGGTAACGACATTCTCTTCTATGCGATGCATGCGGTTGCGTTGTGGGGCTGCCTCAAGTACATCCGCACGAATTACGGGAAATATTTCATCGTTGCAGTCGTAGCTTCTTTTATCGCTTACTGGACGAAATCGACGGCAGTCGTGACGTTTGGCATCCTTGGGCTTACTGCGCTGTTAATGCTTTGCAAACATCCGCGTGCATGGAGTCGCTCGGAGCGTGTTGCTGTCGGTCTATTTGCTGTTGCCGCAATTACGGTAGCTTGTGTCGCTCTGACGCATGATGTTGTCGGGAACGCAAGCGGAAATGACAACACGGTTCTCATCCGCAATGATCCCGGAAACTTCTTGTTCTTTGACTTGAAAACGTTCATGACGCAACCTTATACGGATCCGTGGCACGATGAATTGGGTCGCCAGTTCTTCTGGAATTACCTTGCGAAGACATCTCTGTTCGGTGAATTTAAGTTGTTGACAACACCCAAGGGGCTTTGGCTTGCCTCGATTATAAGCACTTGCTTTGTCGCTTTGCTTTGCTTCGGGCTTCGTGGATTCTGGAAATCTCGCTGGGGTAAAGTTCAAATTGTCCTCGCTGCACAAGCGTTCCTTTTCTTTGCGGCGATGATTGCGCTCCGCTTAAAATACCCGTTCTCTTGCAGCAACGATTTCCGCTACATAGTGCCGGTGCTTTTGAGTTGTTTGCCGTGGGTGGGCATGGGATTTTGTGGCGATGGTGCGTCGCGAAAACTAAAAATTTGCGGCTGGAGCGTTGTTTTGCTGTTTGTCGTTTGCAGTTCCATTTTACTGATGAGTCTATAGCATGTTCATGTACAAGTATCGAAATAATTTGAAGTTGTTCATTTTTTGGGGCATCATTTGCTTGCTTGCAAATGTTATCTGTACTGCGGCAAATTCTTACGATGGCGATCAAGGTTATTGGGCAGGCTGGGTCCAGCAATTGATGGATAAGGGCTTTGGTGGCTTTGACGGAAATTACCCACCGCTTTATGTTTTGTGGCTTTGGGTCGTCGCCAAGGTGCATTATCTGTTCGGTGTCGCTGTCGGTAAGACGTTCTTTTTGAAGTTTATTTGCCTTTGGCCGATTTTCTTTTCGCATTTGTTCTTGGTCGATTGGCTTTGCCGCATTGCAGAAAAGTTTAATTATCCGCAATGGAAAAAACATTTGCTTTTGGCTTTTATCGCCTTGAATCCTGCGTTGCTGTTGGATGGCCCTGTCTGGGGACAAGTGGATTTGTTCCCGGTCGTGATTGCTGCGCTTGCGATTTATTGCATCAGTCGCCCTCGCTATATATTCCTTGCTTCAATGTTGTATGTACTTGCGCTGTTGTCAAAATTCCAGATGATTGCATTCTTGCCGATTTTTGGCGGTCTATTTATCCGTAATTGGAGAACGTCTTGGAAAGGCCTCCCGCTTGCCGTTGTGGGCGCAGGTCTTGTGTTTTTGCCGTTTATCGTTGGCGGAAATCTGTTGCCGATGCTGAACAGGGCTTATGTGATGACGATGAGCCAATATGCGTATGCGACATATAATGCCGCTAATATTTGGATTCTTTTAGCAGGGAATGTGGCTCCTGATAATGTTCCCATTTGGGGGGTGAGTGCAGATGGCGCTGGCTTTTTGCTGAAGCCGATTGTTCTTGGAAAAATTCTCTTTGTCATCATCTCTGTTTTTGCTTTGGTGAAATCAATTCTCTGCAAAAATATTCGGACGGCATTTGCTCTTAGCTCGTTAAATGGCCTTGCGTTTTTCGTGCTGTTGCCGGGAATGCATGAGCGTTATTTGCTGTACGCCGTACCTATGGCGCTTTGCTGGATTATGTGGGACATGCGTCGCGGTGGAATTCCGAGCTTGCTTATCACGTTAGTTGCCGCATTGAATGTGAATCTCATCAATTCGTTCCGAGGCTCTGACGTATGGACGATGGTTTCGGTAGCTGGGTGCATTGCGCTTTTGCTTTCGCTTTTTGTAATTGCAACTCCGAAAATTGCGAACAAAATGGTTCGTTGGCTTAGTGACGTTTCGTTCCCTTCTTGGATGCCTTACGCTTTGCTGTCTGCAATCGTCTTGTTTGAAGGTGGAGTACTTGCTTATCGAAGCCGCCCCGTTCTTGTACCTACTGGTGAGAATATTGTTCTCTTGACGGATTTGGAATGGACGAAGTCAGAACAAAGTTATAAAACTCCGAATAAAAACAAGTCTGTAGATGACCATGAATTGATTGCCGGAAATAGAATATACAAGTATGGAATTGGTGCGCATGCCGAATCAAAAATTGTCATGACGCTTCCTGAAAACGCTGATTCGCTGTTTGTGGGAGCTGGCATTGATGCGGAATGTCATGAAGAAGGAAGTGCAATATTTATTATCAAAGTTGACGGAAAACATGTGTGGCAGAGTGGCGTTTTGCGGGGACGCAGTGGCATTGAGTTTGCGGCGCTTTCTTTGCAGGGAGCGTCAAAACTGGAACTCATGACAGACCCGAACGGCCCCAATAATTGCGACCATACCGATTGGCTGAACGGTTATATTAAATTGCGATAAATTTGGTGTAGCGGAGGGACTTGTGAGGTTTTGTTATCTTTAAACCCAAAAAGAGGAGGGTTATATGAATCGTTTCTTTTGGCTTTCTGCAATTGCATTGATGCTTGCAGCTTGTGGTGATGATGACAATTCGGCCGCACCTTCGGCTGAATCGTCTTCTTCAGTGAAATCATCTTCTTCAGTGAAGTATAGATCTTCAAAGTCGAGTTCTTCGAGTGTAACGATTGGTTCCATGACTGATTCACGCGACGGTCAAACTTATAAGACTGTGGTGATTAACAATCAGGTGTGGATGGCGGAGAATTTCAAATACGAATCTGAATATTATTCTTGTTACAGCAATAATGATAGCCTTTGTTCCAAGTACGGTGGCCTCTATACGTGGAGAGGTGCTAAAACGGATTGCCCGGAAGGTTGGCACTTGCCGGATAGGGATGAATTTCGATGGATGATTGGCGAAGCTGGCGGACAAACGATGGCGGGTAAAATGCTTAAATCGAAAGATGGCTGGAATGATGATGGCAATGGTAGTGATACTTACGGCTTTTCGGTGTTGCCAGCCGGTTACATGGAGGTTACGGGAGGTTTTCGCCTGTTGGGTCGCACTGCCTGCTTTTGGACTTCTACGCAGTACGATGACAACTATGCTTATTATATAGAGTTTGACAAATCTGACGGTGCAAAAATGTCTATCCGGGAAATAGGAATGTCTTGTTCAGTTCGTTGCGTAAAAGACTAATCTGATTACAAACGAATTTTAAATGAGGGGCGCTTTATAAGCAACGCCTTGTGTTATATAGACTGGAAAATTTTAATAAATTGTAAAAATTATACAAATCTAGCTAAAATCATAATTTTTGTGTTATGAAAAATCTATATTGGTTGCAAGGATAATTCCATGAAACCAGTATTTGAATTTCTAGATTACAGAAAATACATGCAGGCGTTTTATGACGAACGCAAGCGTATATCTGCATTTTCGTGGAGAGAATTTTCGCGAATTGCTGGATTTTCGTCGTCAAATTACATGAAACTTGTATGCGATGGAAAAAGCCGACTTTCGAAAGTGGGCGTAGAACAAGTTGCTGTGGCGATGGAACTCGAAGGGAGTGCCAAGGAATACTTTAAAGAGATGGTTGTTTTTGCCGATTCTTGTGACGAGCAAAAGAAAAAGTCTTCGTTTGCGAGAATGCAGGAACTCGCAAAGGAAAATAAAGTACGTACCTTGGCGGGCGATGCGTACGCCTATTTTAGCAATTGGTACAATCCTGTTTTGCGTGAGCTTGCTCCTATGAATCCTGGTGCCAAGCCGTTGGAACTTTCAAAGTTGTGCTACCCCGAATTGAATGCAACGGAAATCCGTCAATCGCTTGATTTTATGGTACAGATTGGCTTGCTTCAAAAGTATGATGAATATCATTATGAACAAACTGAAAACGTGGTGACGGGAACGCCGGATTGCATTCGTCCGACAATGCGACCTATGCACAAGCAGATGGCGAAGTTAGCGGTAGATGCTATTGAAAATATTCCTGTGGAAGAACGAAATTTTTCGGGAATCACGATGGGAATTTCGAAAAAAACGTTTCAGCGCATTTCGCAAGAAGTCGAAAAGTTTAGACAAAAGATTGTCTCTATCGCATGCGAAGACCAAAACAGCGAACAAGTATATAGATTGAATTTGCAACTCTTCCCGCTGACAAAGCGTAAGGAGGCGAACCATGAATAGAAGTTTATTGACCTTATTGCTTTTTGAAATTCTTTTGCTTGCGGCGTGCTCCAATTCTGATGATTTGGTTGGTGTTACTACTGAACCCAACGATGTAGCGAAAGAGACTGTGAATGCTCTTTCTGCAAGTGTTGTGATTTCAAGTGGTTCTGAAACGTCAGGCGGCACTGTGGAAGAAGCTGTTATGTCAAGCGAAAACGCCGTTTCTAAGTCTTCGTCGAGTTCCGCACGAAAAAGATCGAGTTCATCGAAATATATTGCAACCTCAAGCGTTTCAATGAACGTGCCGACATCAAGTTCGGCTGCGGTAATTACGGATGTTATACCGGAATCGCAACGGGCCGTTTTTGACAGCATCCTTTCGAGCTTGGATGGTAACAAGGGCTTTGCTCAAAGTAATGATTCTACACCTTCACCGACAACGTCATCGTCTAAGACGGCTTATGATTTCAAGACAAAAGGACAATCGTATTTAGGTGATGCTCAATGTAGTATTATGTTGTACGAAGATGAAAATGGAGTTCAAATGATTGGCGGACTTCACGGATTCCTTATGCAGACGACTCTTGTGTTTGATGATGCAAAAGTGGTTTTGCGGATGGTGAACAATAATTATTGGGGAGGCGATATCGTGACGGAGTGCCGCACGGATAGCATTAGCTTCCGAAAAAATTGCGAATCCCAATCGGGCGTTTTCCGAAATTACAGAACTGGAAGTGGCTGCGAAAGTATTGGCGGAGTCTTGCAACTCGCCTGTGCTATTCCGATGCCTGAAAAGGCTACTGTTTCAGAACTT
>Ga0265300_10000980_pt1 | contig 28264 bp, 48 predicted proteins | sample AusTroGonzalo_MG_FD_193482 | JGI IMG/M metagenome (GOLD analysis project Ga0265300, IMG submission 193482) | Bovine rumen microbial communities from tropical cattle in Woodstock, Queensland, Australia - Gonzalo_03 | ecosystem: Host-associated > Mammals > Digestive system > Stomach > Rumen ...
TTGAATATCATTGAGAGTGTAGAAAATCGTTTCATACATTAAGATTGTCGAGAAACTATTGTGGTGCATAAGGTGCTTCGCAATTTTATTATACCACAATTGCGATAATGGTAAAAATATGATATGCTCGAGTTATAATATAGCAACAAGAAAGGAGCAAAGAGCAATGTTGCACTTCAACGGATTAGAGCCAATCGATTTCAAGGGTCGTATGTGCGAGCCAAAGATTGACGCAGAAAAGAAACTACGCCTTAACGGTTTGAAATTCAAGACCGAGGAAGACGTTAGAGAAGCCGATAGCGTTTTGGCTTCGTGTTTCGAGGAAGACTACGCCAAAGAGTTTATTCGTGAGAAACTTAGCACGGACGATAAAATCGTATTGCGGGCTTATCTAACTGGTGGTGAAACTGGGCTTAATAGATTATCGAAAGCTACCGACGGGGCTATTGAGAAATATATAACAAGAGCATTGGAGAGCGATAATGAGTAAAGAAATCCTTTGCGTTTTTCAAGACTGCGTTATGTGTGGGGACAGAGGCAAGAAACTCAAGGATTTTATCGCCAAGAAACATTTGAACGTCCGCAAGGTGAGCTTTGCCTCGCCAGAGGGACGTGAATTATGCTACAAGGCAGTATTTGAGAACGGTATTGGCAAAATGCCGTTCTTTACTGATGGCGTAAAATTCTCGACAAGTCTTGAGGAACTTATTAAGAGAAAACCAGCTAAGAAGACAAAGAAAAGTGTTAAGAAGAAAGTAGAGGTGTCCAATGAGAGTGATTGACGCAGTACGCAACATAATGGACGCTAGAAAAAAAGAAAAGGTGCGGGGATTCTCGCAAGAGTTAAGCAACCAATTTTATTTAAGTCCGCTTTGTAGCGACTACGAGAATATATTCGCACAGGTCCGGCCTCTAATTGACGCTATGAAGTCAGTTATGCCTTATGGTGTTACAGACCGTGGCACAAAACTAGATTATAGCAAGACGCCAGAGCTTTACTGGCTTAAGAACCCTAATGACGAAATGGGCTGGAGCGAATTTGCCGATTTAATGTTCGCTACTTGGCTTACTGAAGACGAGCTAGACGTACACCTATGGAGAGACGACAAGGGCCGGGTTATTGGCTACACTATTTTGCCGCCTCAAAGCCGTATCTATCTAGGCTATGGAAATTGGGAATGGCAAGTAATGACCGTAGATGGTATGGAAACTTTAGACGAAAGCCAAGTCATGCGATTGCGTTTTTCTCGCAGCCCAAGAGACGTACAGCGTGGCGTTTCACCAGCTTCCTCGGTGCGTATTTGGGCACAGATTGACGATTTAATCGCACAGTACCAGAGAGCCTACTTCGAGAATGGTGCTATTCCTGCCACTATTACATTTATTACGGCAAGTTCAGAAGAATTGTACAAGAAAACTCGCCATGAGTTAGAAAATAATCTCAAGGGTGCCAGAAATCGTAACAAGACAGTGTATGCTTGGAGACAATTCGATAATGATACTGGTACAAGCACCGACCAGGTAGAAGTGAAGACGATTCAGGGTAATAACTCCACGCTTGCAATTCGTGAGATTGTAGATATTGTGAATGACCGGCTTAATAAGTCGGTTGGCGTGTCTAACTTTATTCTTGGGGACGATTCCTCGGCCAAGTATGACAACGCAGAGCTTAGCGACCACCAGTTTACCAAACGCCGTGTTTACCCTGCTTTGATTGCGTTCTGGAACCAATTCCAACATGAATTAGAGCGAATCCTCGGCGGTGGGCTTGGCTATGGCATTAGTTTTGACCTAGAAATTCCGGAACTTACTGAACGTGAAAAAGCCAAGGCAGATATTAACCGTGTAAAGAGCGAGTCACTTATTAGCCTTATCTCTGCAGGGGCTTCAGCAGCTGCCGCAGTAGAGGCTTTGAAACTTAGCGATAATTGGAAGGCCGCCGCAGACGGTATTTACCAAAGTGCGTTGGAAAATAAACTCAATGCACCTTATGAGCTTGAATATTCCAAGCCGAAAGCTATTTCTGCTACTATTGACGCAAAAAAGACCGAAAAAGAGCCTCAAGAGGCTGAAACTATAAAGAAATGCGACCATAAGCATTGTACTTGTGAGCATTCTTTAGATAAATTGCCACCAATGAATAGGCAAGAGCGTCAAGTGTACGATTTACTCGTACAATTAGGCGAAAATATTGTAAAAAATACCGCTGGAAAGGTAGATTTAGACGAAATTATCGCAAAAATGACCGAAATGCTTGAAAATAACGCTAATTTAGGGGCAAAAAAGGGAGCGAAAGTTCTATCAATGCTAGCCAATAAAGACGTGGCAAATGAGATAAAAAAGGCACTCTCAGACGGCTCGGTGTATATTTCAGAGGCTTTGGGCAATAGGATTGCTAATAGAAGCCAAATGTTGGTTGGGGGCTATGCAGATTACATTCAAGAACGTATGAAAGAAGTGCTTGCCGAGGATTTAAGTGCAGAAGAAATGAAAACAAAGTTGTCGCAAGTAGTTTCAAAGGAGCGAGCTGAGATTATCGCAAGAAATGAGACTAATTATGCGGTACGCTCTGGACGCTTAGAACAAGACGAGTCGCTGGCCGAAAAATATGGGCTTAAGGTGAAGCTAGTATGGCGTACTTCTGGAGACGGTGACGTTTGTGACGTATGTGCGGCAATGGAAGGCACAGAGATAGAGCTTGGTGAAGCGTTCCCTGATTCAGTAAAAACTGCAGACGGCGAAGTCGTATCTTGGGAGCATTCAAGTTGGAATGACGACGGTAGAGTCCCGGACGCACACGTAAATTGTCGTTGCTACTTCGACGAGGTGATTGAATAATGGGCGGTGTGAAGATAAGGTGCCCAAAATGTGGCTGGATTCTTGGGGACACCGATAAGAGCATTGATTGCGTGCTTAATTGCCCGAAATGCAATGCTGTAAAGGTAAAAATGAAAGTAGTTACTTTTAGCGAATACGATAAACTAATAAGAAAGGAAAAAACAAATGACTAATCCAAACAACGCAGTTGGTACAGACGGTGCGTATGGTGGTAGAACGTCTGTAAATGCCTTTAATGACAACTTGGCACAATATTCAAGTGGTGTGCTTAATGGCTGGGACATTGCCGCTGGTGGCGGTATGAGCGTAGATATGGGCGGTAATGGTATAGACCGTGACGTAGCTGTGGCCGAAGATAATGCAGGAAACAAAACAACAATCAATAATATCTCTGGCAGTCCAATCAATGTGCCTATCGCAACGGCAGCGGCTTCAAACGACCGTTTAGACGTAATTGTAGCTTATGTGGACAATCCACCAACGGGAAACGATACAGATATTGATAATCCTGGGGCTTGTGGAATTATCGCTGTAGAAGGTATCGCTTCTGGTACTCCAGTAGCTCCAGACGATACGGCAATTCGTACGGCTATTACTGCCGACGGAGCTTCTGGTGCGACTGCTTATTATGCGATTCTATATACTATCAAAGTGAAGGCCGGGATTACTGTTATTGATAATTCGGCTTGGGTATTTACGGGCAATACTAAGCCTTGGGCAAAAGTGCAGGGTAATAGATTCCTCGCTGATAGGTCTGTAAAATCTGAACAGATTGGGCTTAACCAAGTGAGGTCGTCCAACATTGATTGGACGACTATGTCGCTAAGCAAATATAGTAGTACCGAACAAGCAACAGAAATGACCTGGCTTAACGGTGAGACTATTTACAGCAAAACGGTATATTTTGGAGCGTTGCCTAATGGTGGAGTTAAAGACGTTGCTCATGGCATTACATACGATAGAATAATTGACGTTCGTGGTTTTGCACAATTAGGTAACGGGACTGTATTACCGTTGCCATTTGTGAATATTGTAACATTAAATTATGGTATAGTATTGTTGATAAATAGTACGAATATCTCTATTGACGTAGGTGGTGCTGACCGTAGTGGTGCTACCGCTTATATTACTATTTATTATACAAAATCTAGCTAGTAGCATTGCCAACTTTTAAGAGTAAGATACCATTAGGCCTTGTAAGGGTTGTCCCTGTTCCATCTACTGTGAGCGTTATAATATCGTTTTGATTTAAGATAGCTTGGGTAATAATTATGGCGTGTGCTCTAGCTACAGGGTCAGAGAATGTTTGAGCAATCTGTGTTCCATTTTGCTTTAATGTCCAGGTTATAAATGTCTGGTCTGAGGAAGACATTGACCCAATTGCAAGTATTACATAAGTACCCGCAGTTTGTGCTTTGGTGGACACTATGGTCGTTTCACCAGAAACTGTTACATTATTATACCCTGGGGAAAAATAATCAAATGTCGTAAAATCAATGCTGTTTGACATTAAAAATAAAAACTATTATGATTAAGTTGTAACCATTAACAGAAAGGGTCTTATGGACAAGGGTAAATTCGCAGCCTTTATCGTAGCCGCAGTGTTGGCCGCTATTGGCTGTATTACGGGGGCAACAGTAAACATAAAAATAGAGAGAGACAAATACGAAGCCACTATCGAATATTCTGCCGAGCAAAAGCCAGCGGCAGTAGAAGACGATATGGGCGAAATAATCGAAATCGAGCAAATACTAGACGAACCAATTCCTACCGTGGAAGAGATTGACGGTGGCAAGTTTGAAGATATTGATACTGGGGTATCTTTATCAGACGGTGAATATGCTGATTTAGGGGCAACCATTGAAACCTTTGACACTTCTACACCTGAGGCTTTTAAGAACGCTACCTATGGGCTTTGCGTTTATGCCTCGAATCGTTTTGGAGCCCAGTGCGTTTCATTGGCACGGAGCTTCTGGTACTCGTACGCTGGTCGTGACGTTTCTACCTGTGGTACTGGTATGGCTAAGGGTATGTTGAATTGTGCCGACCAAAACGCTGGTGACGATTTTGAAGTGTATTGGGCAGAGGCCAAAAACGAAATCCAAGCAGGTGACTGGCTTATCTTTGACGGTGGGCAATATGGACACGTAGGTATGGCTCTAGGCCCAGCAAATAACGGCTATGTAGCATTACTAGGTGAAAACCAAGGCGGTAAACCTTGCGACGGTGGTGGTGCTGCAACAAACATTATCAATATCAGCCTCAAAAACCTTATTGGATTCTATCGACCAAAGGCTTATATCAAGCCTGCTCCAGCTCCAGAACCAGTTGTGGAAAAATGTGAATCTTGGGACGTAGTGGCTGGCGATACTATGGGCCTCATTATGAAGCAATGCGAGGGGAAAATCGCTTGGGGTAATGAAATGAACCAATATGCTAATACTTGGGTATCTAAGAAAACCGGCAAAACCGTTTTCTTTGGCTGGACCCACGGTACTGGCTACGGCTTATTCGCAAATGATACTATTTACCGTGTGAAATAGTTGTGCTACAATAAAAGCACCTCTTTAGCAAAAAACCGTCCGTTGAGAGACGGTTTTTTGTGGTATAATAGGCCCGAGGGGGTGCACTTTAAGGGGGTGATTATATGCTATCCTATATGAGTACAACATATTGTGAGGACGAAGACGAGGCAAGGATTATGTTGTGTAGCTTACGCTCAATTCCTCATACTAACGTACAGCAAATCGGTGCCGCTGTGCTTGTTTCATTTAATCCAGACGTGGGTATCTCCGAAGACGAGAAACAAAGAGTTATAACGAAGATTGAGCGACTTATCAACGTCCTAACAACCAAAGAATAGCAATTTTAATTCCCCTCAGGCCGGGCAATTCCGCTCGGCCTTTTCTTATTGTGCGACATTAAACAAAATCTAGACAAACCATAAAAAGTATGATATGCTTGCCTTATGAAGTTCTACGACGCTACAGTGCTTAAAGACGCAAAAAACTCGGAAGAGCGTAGGTTTCGGAACATTCTTGCCAATTCCGGCCAGATTATGGAATCGGGTGAAATTCGTGACTTAGAAAATCTCTATGTTATGGGCAGAGATGGCAAACCAATTGCGATTAAGACACTAAATAATAACCCAGACAAGCAAACTGAAGAATATACCGTAAAGGCTCAAGCTGACCACGGCACTATTATTGATGGCGAGCTTGTCGATACAATTGAAAAACAATTTGGCTCTTGCAAGGTATGGCTAGAGAGCGACGGGCTCCATGCTCGTATGTATTTCGCTAATAACGACAGCCTAGCAGACCACGCTTGGGCTATTTCTGAAGACGCTAGTTATTCCACGGGGATTGATTGGTACCCAGACGGCTATTACGGCGTTGGACTAGATATTGAAGAACCTATCGGGATTTTGCGGGAAATCTCAATGGTATTGACTGGAAACGACCCGCGTGCAAAAACTATCGACCATAAAGAAGCTGAAGCAACAAGGGCTAAGGGTAGCGACGTTGTGGACGCCGAAAATGGTACAAGCAATATTAACGAAGGAGAAACTCAAATGAGCGAAACCAAAGACGAGCTCACTCCAAAAGAAAACGTGGCAATGAAGCAACGCCTCGCTGAGGACATTGTGGAAAAAGTCACGGAAATCGTGGACGAGTTCACTACCGACGTGCCTGAAAGTGAAGTACAACCAACCGCAGTTGAAACCGAAGAAGAGTCGAAAGACGAGGAAGAAGCTGTGGCTGAAGTTACTGAAACTGAAGACACAAAGGAAGAGGCAACTGAATCCAATGATTCCAAATCCAAAGATTCTGTTGCTCATAATATTAACATTACTATAAGGGACAGAGCTGTGAAACAAGAAACTGTAATTGCGTCTAAGGACGTAAAAGCTGAAGCTAAAGACATTCGTGCGAATGCTATTCGTGACGCTCTTAAGGCTTCTAACTACAAATTCGACAGCAAATTCAATGACCGCTTTGAAGCTGCTGTTGCTCAATACAAAGATACTATCACTGGTCTTGGCAATCCTCTAAACATTACTAATATGTTTACTGAAGCTATGGAGAAATCCGATGGCATTCTTAACTATGTAATGCACATTGGCGGAACCAATGGCCGTGGTTTAAGAAACAATGCTTTAGCTGGTAGTGCTGATTATGGCAACGAGGCACAAGGCCACAAAGCTGGTGACGCTAAGGTTGACGAAACCATCACCAACACCATTCGTATCGCTTACGACAAAATGGTTTACAAGAAACTCTCTCTTGACGCTATGGAAATCTACAACAACCCAGAATTGCTTGAATTCCGTGCACAAGAATTGTTCGACCAAATTGTACTCTCGATTGAGCGTGCTATCTTTATCGGTGACGGCCGTACTGCTCCAAGTGGTACTGACGCTGATTTGCGTATGTTCGATTCCTCTACTGGAACTGGTCTTTACCCAATCGCCGCCGACTGTGCTGCACAATCTGGCTATGGTACTCTCGTAGCTTCTACCTACAATGCAAAACCAACCGACAACCTCTACGACGGTGTTGTTGGTGCTCGCCAATGGATTCGTTCCGAAGGCGAACAAATCTTGGTAGTAAAGCCAAGCGTACTTACTGCCGCTTTCCAAGCTAAGGTTGGCAACCGCTACCTCATTGAACCAGGTGCAACTGCTGAAGATATCTTCCGTGTTGCTCGTGTATTCGCCCCAATGTGGATGGAATACGCTGACGAGGACGCTTTCCTCTTGGTAAAGAACGGTTACACCACCACTGGTGAACGCAACCCTCGTGTTTACCCATTCTTTGACGTAAACACCAACCAAAACATTCTTTTGAATGAAATGCCTATCGGTGGTACTTTAACCAAATACAAATCTGCTGCTGCTATCAAAGGTCTAAGCAACCCTGAAAGCGAAAGCTAATTTATAGGAGATTAAAATGACGCAGGACGATTATAAGCTATTTACTGGGCAAACTGTAAGCTATTCTAGTGAAGACTGGGCTACTATTATCGGTATTGCAGAGATTAGGCTTGCGTCATTTCTCTGCCTTGATACATTCCCTACGCTGGACGAAACAAATAAGGATTTGGCACTTCTGCTAGCTAACTTCTTATGTGCAGCGTTGAAGTTTCAAGGTGCAGAGGACACTATTCAATCGAAAAGTGTTCGCAACTTTACAATTAACTTTAAGAGTAGTGCCACCAACGCTTTTGAGCAAATCTATTCCCAATATATGGACATTATAGAGAAATATAGCAATTGTGGGACAAAGATTAAGGTTGAACGCTCGGACTGGCACTGTTGCGGGTATAATAATGGATTCCTCAATATTTGACGCCTTTCCAAATGCTATTATCTATGGAGTGTGGCAGATTGGTGTATGTCAACACGGCACAATCATAGGCAATACTTTCACACGCATTGGTGATTTGGACGTTATTATAGACGAGGGTAGTAATTCTAACGTGAATACTACGCCAGAGGCTTTAAGGTCTAATATGCTCGTATATGTGAAGCCTGAGCAATTGCCAACGCTTAAAAGTAATGAGCTGGTTTCTGGTTATATGTTGTACGATTCCTCGGAATATAAGTACTATGAAATTATCGACGCCGGAATTGGCAAAAACCAAGAGATTGGCAAAATTGAGCACGTTGAGCTAATGGTGGTTCAAACAGAGGTCACCGAATGGGAAGTGCAGTCAAGCTAACTTGGAGCAAAGCCAAACTCGATTCTATAAGCGACGGTATGGTGAAGGGCCTATTCAAAATGGGCTATGACATTGCTAACCAAGCAAGGAAGAACGCACCCTATGTAACTGGTGTACTCCGCAACTCGATTAGAGTTCAAGAGAGCAAAAATAATTCTCTTGAGGTCATTGCCGGTGGCTCATTTGGTGGTCGCCAAGTGCCGTATGCTTGGAAACGTGAGCAAGGGCCGAACAAAAACTCAGCAACTGAACACTATATGGAAAATGCAGCCAAAACGATTATGGCTGGTGATTATATCAAGAAATACTTTGGAGGAGCTATCAAATGATTACGCTAGCATTGCTAGAAAAAATGGTCGAGGACGGTGTCGCCGATTTGGTGATTGATAAGAATTGCTTTTGGGAACAAGCACCGCTTCAAAAAGACGGCTCTCCAGCTTCTGGTGTTTGGTTGGTTACTAGAGGTGGTTCTGCATTAAACTCACCAAAGGGATTGAACTTACACTCTACCGTGGATTTTTATGTGGCCTTGGCAAATAAGCCAAAAACTGAGGACGTCCACCAAAAGATTTTGGAATGGCTTATAGTCAATCCAAGTATTTGCGAATTGGTCGGGAGCGTTGGTGGCACTACTTATTCATTTAGTAACATTAGAATCAGGCCTACTACTACCCCACAGAATCTAGTAGTTACTGAAAACAATTTGGTTGTAAAAATTGCAAGTGCAGAAATAATATATGACTTAAACAAAGAAAGGAATTAACATAATGGCAGTTCACAATATTACTCAGCTTCGCCGTGTAGTATTCCGCAAATGGGACGCTAATGACAATTCTTGGAGTGTATTTACTCTAGAAGCTGACGATTTGGGCCAAGATACCGTAATGTCGGTGAACGTAGCACCTAGAACTCGTAGCCGTGCTTCGAGCCTCGGTACTTCTGAGACCACCATTGCTGGTACTTTTGACGCCTTTTCTGCTTCTGTAACGTTCTTAATGGATTCATTCAAGAACCTAGGCCAAGCAATCCAAAAATGGAATGCCGCAACCTATGCAGGTGCTGCTGAAGACGCTGGTAACATTATTTGGGACGGTACCGACCTCTGTGCTGACGGTGATTATATGTCTGTTATCGCACAAGGGCTTTGTGACGACGGCTCTACCGCTGACGTTGAGCTTACTCGCTGTGTACCAAGTGTTGACGACGCTATTGAAATCGGGACCGGTGATACTCCAACTATCACTTTGAATCTTCACCCAATGATTTACAACTCGAAGTTACACGCTTCCGACGGTTACCCACAATATTCAGTACGCTTGGGCGATAACTCGCTAACTCAAAAGCAAAGATTGAACGCTGTAACTGGTGCTTATGTATCAGCTGGCGAATCTTCCTAGGAGTAAGTGAGAATGACGAAGCCTGAATTGACACTCGATAAAGTTAGAGAAACCGCAAAGGTGAAATCTTTTCGGGCTTCGGATTTTCTTACTGACGAACAGGTTGAAGAAGTAAAAATCGCTAACATTAAAGGCAAGAAAAAGTCCGGATTTAATGAAATTGACGCTTATATCGCTGAAATTATTGCAAGATTTGGCTACGATACCTATATTGCGTGGAAATGTGGTGATATTACTGAAGAAAATATGGCAAAATACGTCCAAGCAGAGCGTGCGAGGGACGCATTCCAGCGTTTAATGATTGAAAATATAATTGTAGCTTCTATGGCAGGGGCTAATCAGCCAACAAAGGGTGGACAAGCACCAAAATCGCTCAAGTCTGCAATAAAAATGCTACAAAATGAACAAAAACTAGCGAAAGGAGCTCAATAATGGCGACAGAAGTAGGTGAAGCAGTAGTAAAACTATCTTTTGACGATAATGACGCCAAAAAAGGCATGAATAGTGCCAAAAATCATGTAAAAGAGTTCGCTGATAGTGCCGCTAAGACTATAAAGGGTATTGGCGTTGCTGTTACTGCCGCTTTTACCGCCGCTACTGCCGCTGCCGTAAAGTTTTCTAAGGATTCTCTAGCTGCTTTTAATGCACAAGAAGAGGCAGTATTAAAACTAGAGTCTGCCGCAAAACAACATAACTGGGTTGAAGGTGCTACGGACGAATTAATGAAATATAATGCACAATTGCAGAAAACTGGTGTTATTGGTGACGAGGTGAATGCAGTAGCACAATCACAATTTGCAGCTATGGGCCTGTCTTTAGGCGCAATTAAAGATTTGACGCCAGCATTAGATAATTTACTTGTAAAAAATAAGGGCGTCAATGCGTCAATGGAAGACGCAGCGTCAATGGCTACTGCTTTAGGCAAAGCTATTGAAACCGGTAACACGAAAAAACTTATTGCGTACGGGATTACTTTAGACAAGACAACGTCTAAGTTATTCGAAAATGGAACTGCGGCTGAACGTGCCTTTATTTTGAATCAACAAGTTGCAGATTCAGTAGGTGACTTAAATGAGCAAATGGCCGGGACTCTACAAGGTAGGATTAAACAATTAAGCAATTCATTTGGTGACTTACAAGAAAGTTTTGGGGCATTCTTGCAAGGCAAAAAAGATATCGACGAATTCTTTGAAGAATTTGATACATTTATAGACGACGTAGTCACGATAATTTCAGAAATGGCTCCACAAATTATTGATGGTATTTTGAAATTAGTACAAAAAATAAATGAGAAGTTGCCAGAATTAGTTGAAAAATTACTCCCTCTTATTACGGAAATAGTTATCGGTTTAGCTACTGCACTTATAGAAAATGCACCATTGTTGATTGATTCAGTAGTTAAAATAGCAGTAGCAGTAGGCAAAGCAGTTATCGAAAATTTGCCAAAGATTATGGAATCTATTGGCAAAGTGTTGCCTAAAGCCATTGGCCCATTACTTGGAATTATCGGCGGTGCATTTGTACTAGGTAAAATTAGGAACTTATTAGGGGGTATGTTCAGCGGTGGTGGATTACTCAACACTATTACAACTGGAGCAAAGACATTTATTACCACGGTTGGTAACTTATTGACAACCGGCATAAACTTTTTGGGAGATTTATTATCTAGTATCGTTGGTGTAATTACTAAGCCTATGCAAACATTGTTTGAAGGGGTTGCTAAAGCTATTGCTGGTTTTATTAAAGCATTCGCTGGCCCAGAGGTTTTGGCAGGTGCGGCAGGTTTTGCAGCTGCAGCGGCTTCAATTGCGGCGGCTATTGTGCTTATTGGTGGTGCTATCGGAATTGTAATGCCGGCTCTTGAGGGGCTTATGAATAATATTGTAATTCCATTAGCTACGTTTATCGCTGATACAGTTTTAGCTCTTATTACGACACTAACGGACGCTATTATAAACATTACACAACAAGCATTTATTCCACTTGGCGAATTCTTAAGAGATACACTTATCGCAATTTTAGAGACTTTTACTTCTGTAGTTGAAAGATTAACAAATAATGCTATTGTTCCGCTTATCAATACTTTGTCTGGTGCGTTTATTGGTATATTAAAGACCGTTGGCGATATTCTTAATGGTGTAGTGAAGTCAGCCCTTGAAGGCATTGCAGATATTGTCGAAGCAACTGGTGTGGCGTTTGAGGGTATGGGTCACGGTATTGAGATGGCTCTAAATGGTGTGAATGCAGTGCTCAGCACCTTTGCCGATTTGATTAAATCTATTGCTGATGCCGTAGTGGCCGTAGTTGCTTTGGTGCAAGGTCGAAGTATTAACTATGGGCACGGTTACGCTCACCTATTTGCAGAAGGTGGCCGTGTTGAAGGTCCGGGGACTTCTACCAGTGATTCTATTCCAGCACGCTTGTCTGACGGCGAGTTTGTGATTAAGGCTTCTAGTGCCAAAATGATTGGGTATGACACTTTAGACGATATGAATGAAAACGGTAGGTTGCCAGCTAGTGCGATTATTTATAACTGGGCGGCGGTGCTTGCTAACTCGGTTACTGGGCAAATGCAAGGTCGTAACGGTGGAGAAATGAACGTATTTATGACAAATGAAATCAATAATAGACTTGACGCACAGGACGTAGGTCGTGTTATGATGGAAAGTATTAGGAGGTCTGCATAATGAATTTGAATCAAATTGACCCACAAGGTTTTATCTTAGCATTATTTATTCGTGACGACGGAGAGAGATTTTTGCTCGGTACAGGGGCATATCAATTCATAGACACGCAACTACACTTTACAGCCAATTCCTATGCAAATGACGTGGTAGAGGCTCAAGGTACGGACGGTGTGTTTTTGGCTGGCCAAGTGCGTAGAGCTAATACGCAGGTTTTTGACGGTTTTGTAGGCGATTCTAGTAGTATTCGTGCAAATGTTGAGACATATCGCAAAGAATTCTTGGCATTTTTCCGCAAAAATTACTATTACACCGTTGTTTATGTGTTTAATGATGGCTCAGCTATTCAGCGACGCAAGGGCTTTATTGTGGACGCACCAGAAATTAAAGAGTTGTATCAGATTTCACCTCAATATCATATTGCGTTTAATTTTGAAGACGTGAATTATTACGCATATTATGAAAATGCCGAGGGGCAAGAGCAATACGGTAAGAGTGCCTCGATTCCTATTACTAGCGGTGGTGATACTGGTGGCTTTATTTGGGACGCTGTAGGTGGCGAATGGGACGCTGTAGGTGCGGTCTGGGAGAGTGGTTCTACTGGTGGCCATACAACTGTGAATATTGATTCAATTGATAATGTTTACCCTGTATGGGAAGTAAAAGGCCCGGCGGTAAATCCACAAATAACGATTATTGAAACAAATACCTCTATTCAGTATAGTGGCACTATTTCAAGTTCAGAGACATTACAGATTGATATGTTTAATAAGACGGCTCTAGTGAACGGAGTTAGTATGATTAGTAATGTATCGGGTACTTGGCTATATTTGAAGCCTGGGAACAACAGGGTTACCTATACTACCAACAATACTACTGCCGTACCAAGTAAAATTAAATGGCAGGAGATTGTAGGGTAATGATTCAGCGACCTATTTATGAAGTAAACTTATATCTAGACGGTGTGTTGATTGGCGATTGCCGTGTTATTGCTGAAAATTTGAATTATACACGCCGTAGAACACGCTTTGGCTCTGACTCCATTGACTTTAATTTGAATGACGTAGTTTTTGACGAATGGCTAAGTCAAAGAAACTATACTTTAACCGAAGTTTTGAGGCCAATGGCGTTGGAATGCCGGCTCACACGCAATGGAATTGACATTGTAGGCGGTTTTTTGGCTACAATGCCTAGTTATTCGCCGTTGCAATCCTCGGCAACACTAGCTATGCACTTCGACGGCTATTTGAACTTATTGGCTGGTGTCTATATTCGTGATACCAGTACTAATTTGCCTTTGGGTAGCGTTAGCGGTTCGGCCAGCACTATTATTGAAGACTTAATTACACTTGCGAATAGAATCTCTGGTGACGCTGGTAAAAGTTATGGCTTAAGTTCTGGCACTATTGAAGTATTGCCGAGCATTACGCAAGAATTCGATAATTATAAGACCGTAAAAGAGTGGATTTGCGAGCGTTGTGATAATATTTCTGGTGCTGGGCCTTTTGAGGTGTATTTCCACGCAGATAAGACATACGATATTATTGCAGATTCCAATTTTGGCACGGTTATCTCTGATTGGGTTGCCTACTACCCTACAATTTTGAATGGGGCTTCGGTTACTACTATTCAGGCAAGCGAAACCGAGGGTTTTGCGAGTGCGATAATTGGTCTTGGGGCCGGTGACGTATCTTCGGTAGCTGAAGAGAATACGGCAATATTCCAATTTTCACAAAATGCCACTTCAGTTTCTGACTATGGATATTTTGAGACGCTTTACCAAGATTCTAGTATTTCTACGCCGTCTGTATTGCTTAATAATATGAACGCAAAATTGAAAATTTCTTCAGACCCGGAATGGAGACCGGAGATTACGCTTCACGGCAAGCAAGTTTCTCCAATGCCGTATGGCAACAACAAGATTTGGGTTGGCGATACTATTACAATCCAAAATTCGATTGATTTAACAGGAATGACAAATGGACAGTTTAGAGTAAATGAGCTCAAGGTTGATATTGGTACCGGTGGAGACGAAACTATATCGCCAACGCTAGAAAGGGTTGTATTAAATGGCCGCAAATCTCCTAGCGACGAGAGTTAAAGAAACGAAGCGGGAGCTTCTAGCTTTGAAGACTGCCTGTGCTCATGGCTTGGGCAGTGCTAGTTTTTATTCTGCAACAGGTTATTATGAAATGACTGTTCTGCCACCATATTATGAGAGCATTTTATCTATTGCCGTGGTGGTGCCGGCAGGGTTGAGCTTTAGTCCTTATTGCCAATGTTATATTAGTAATGCACAAAATTTTCAGCCTACGAATATTTTGTATGACGAGAGTACAAACAGAGTAACATTTTCTTACAGAGCCTATTTTAGAAATGCTACAATTCCTGTGAATGTAAAGGTTATTTGTACTGTACCGATTGAATCGTTAGTAATATCTGGGGGTACGCAAAATGCAAAATGAGTTTGAGAAAGAGCTAATTGTAATGAACAGGGAGATTTTAGCCCTTAAACAACAACGAGAGAAATCTGCGAATATTTTTCACACGCAGACAACTGATTTGACGCTTAATTTTGATTTGGAAATTGCGGGTCAATTTGATTTATATGTGCGTAGCGATAAAATGGCTGTGATTGATATTGATATAGGGACAAATAATCCTTTGCTGGGCCTTACATTTAATGTAAACGGCCTAGACGATAGAATCATACGCAATGTACAGACCTATAATAACAATACTGGGCATATTGGCTACCTAGTCTATATTTATAGCAATAATGCTACAGATATGAGCACTTTGGCCGGGGGTGGCTCAGTATCGCTCACTTATAATGCAAGTATTTCCTCTACCGCAGCGATTACACCAACAGTAACTTATCAGGATTTGTGGGTATCATAATGAAAAAATACAAAGATTTGCAAGCAATGTTAATAGATATGAACAGGGAGATTCGTGATTTGAAAACGGCCCACAAGATTTCCTCGCCCGTGAAAAACTTTTTTGCGAGTATTGAGCCTTCCAGCACGCAACCTATCACTATTACTTATGGCTCCGGGCAAAATGATATTATAACCGACGTATATACGGACGCAGACGCTGTACTCGGCACTATTAGTGGTAATACGCAGACTATTTATTTTACAAGCCAAGCTCCATTAGCAGTAACTGTAGTATCTACTAGGCCTATTTTGTCAATTACACAATAAGTGTGTTATAATAGCGGTATCTGAGGTTCTACTTCTTCGCTACCTCAGACAATTCCTCTTGAAAGGCCCTTACTTTTTTCCGTTTATGTAGGGGTCTTTTTAGTGTAATTTTGTTCTATTCTAATTAGAAGGCTTACTTTGTAAGCAAAGTATTCTAATTAGAAAGGAGCATTTATTGTGGAAAACTTTAGCGTTGACATAACCAACAGAAGCGTTATAATGAGACTAATGTTGAGTATATCACTAAAAATACTTGACAGAATATTGTTTAATGTGCTACACTAGAGGTAGTGATATACTCAGAACCTCTGGTGAAAGCCGGAGGTATCTTTATGTCAAGATTAGACACAATGACAAAAAGAATAAGTGAAGATTTGCCCGAGTTTGTGGAACTGGTTCCACCTACTGAGCAAAGTGAAGGCCTATATCGTAGGATTAGGCATATACAAAAGACTGGGGAATGTTGCGGATTCCCTATGAGCTTGGACGAGCTTAAAGAGATAATAGCCCTAGCAGGCCGTGAGAGCGTTTCTAAGCCCCTTTTCTACTTATGTAGGGTACTTGATAGGTTTCATGTCGAGAGGACCCTTAAAACGGCTAGAAATAGGCTTAGAATTGATAAAAGGATTGGTAGTATAGCCAAATATGTAAAACTTGAAGCTGAATGGCAAATTAAGTATCTAAGCGACTTGATTTCTGGCAAGTATTCTATGGACGATTTAATGGTAGCGTGTGAAATAGCACAAAAGAAACGGCAACCGGACAGCTATTTGCTGGCTTTATTCAAAAATGGCTTCAAAAACAAGTATCGGCCGGCATAATTATTGACAATGCTAATGGTTGTGATATTGTAAAATTATGAATACCGCAGATTTTAACCCGCTAGAAGACGACGAATGTATAGCGTTCTCGCAGTGGCTTAATTTGAATAATATACCACACGCTCATATTGCGAATGAGAGCCGTTCTAGTAGTAAAAATGCTATGATTCGTGGTGCGAAGTTGAAACGAATGGGCCAATCTCGTGGGGTGTGGGATTATGAGGTATATATTCCGATAAGAGGTATTGACGGGCATATTGATTGTTATGAGTTACTTAAGATTGAAATGAAACGCCGAAAAGGTGGCACGGTATCTATTGAACAGAAGGTCTGGGGTGATATTTATGAAAAAGCAGGCATTCAGTGTAAAGTCTGCAAAGGCTCCGACGAAGCCATTGCCTTTGTGAAGCGTTTCTTGACAAATTATAATGGAGTGGTATAATTAGGGTGTCTGCTCTAGACATAATGTTCACTTCCATATTTACACTCACTATATAAAGGAACCCCTGCACGCCGAGGGGGTTCTTTTTTTTGTGCCTGTGGAAAACTCTACAAAAAAAGTCCAAAAAACTTGTTGACATAAAATAGCCTATGCTATATAATAAGGTTATACTCAATAAACGGAAAGGAGCTTATGAGAGTAGAAATCATTGACAAAACAATAAACGGCGAAGTTCCAGTATATAAGAAAAGCTACTGGCAACGAAAAGTAGAAAAACAACTGGAAAAAATAAACACCGAAATCAAGAACATTAACAATTCATTAAGAGGAGCATTACAAAGTGAGTAAAATTATGGATTATATTTTAGAAATGGAAGAAAACGGGTACTACTTAGAAAATGGAGTATTTGTAAAGGAGAACCAATGAGTTTAGAAGAAGCAATGGAACAATGGGAATACTGGAAACTTAAAAAGAAGTACGAAAAATAATAAACGGAGTAGGGGGGACTCCACCAAAGAAAGGAGAAAAAATGAAAAACAAAATAAACGAATACAAAGGGCCGGTCTTATTCGGGCTGGTGTTAAGTTTAATCTTTATGGCAGGAGTTTAGAAAATGAATAAGTTTAGAAAATTAAAAGAAGACGAAATCGAATGCCGAATCGGGACAATTAAAAAAGACGGCACAGGCTTATCGCTACTTCTTTACAAGGACGCACGGTGCGACATGAATATTTTGGACGAAACTGTTGGCTCTATGAATTGGAAAAGAGAACATTCACGAGATAATTCAAATTGTACAGTAAGTCTTTGGGACGAAGATAAAAAGCAATGGATTAGCAAAGAAGACGTAGGCACGCAGAGTAACACCGAAGCTGAGAAGGGGCTTGCTAGTGATTCATTTAAGCGGGCTTGTGTAAACTGGGGAATCGGCCGGGAGTTATACACCGCACCATTTATTTGGGTAACGGCAGAAAATGCGAACATTAAGCAATTCAAAGATAAGTGGTCTTGTAATGATAAATTCCGAGTAGAAAAAATATCATACAAAGAGAATGGAGATATTGACGGGCTTAGTATTTGGAATGACACATTAAACAAACGTGTCTTTGTAAAGAAGCCGGAAGTTAAAATGACTGGCGACCCTGTAAAAGACGCCAAAGCAATATTAAAACAACATTATGAAGGAGAATAATTATGTTAGCAACCGAACCTATTACAATCAATATGATTTGGGCAACAGTAGTGGTAGTCGTAGCAATTTTCGTATTTATTTATAGTATGTTCAATGGGGGTGAAAATGAGTAGTTTTAGAGACCGTTTTGGTAAATTAACCGTTGCACAAGCGATAGAAATGAACAATGTAGCTTGGAAATATCAGCAAAATTGCGATTGGAGCCCAGACTATGAGTATGAAGTCATTAAAACGAATGACCCAGACGGCAAAAAATGGGAGAATTGCACAAAAGAATTATTAGAAGCCTTTAAGAAGTGGGCAGACAATTAAGAAAGGAGAAAAAATGCCAAGACCAAAAAAAGGAACACCAGAGGGAGAAGCAGCAAATGCTCGCTGGAGACAAACAATGATTGATAAATATGGGCCAAACTACAAGGAAGTAATGCGAGAAAATGGCCGTAAGGGCGGAATTAACGGCCATACTGGGGGATTCGCTAGTAACCATGCGTTAGCAGTTAAGGCCGGTGCAAAAGGTGGCACCAATTCACGCCGAGGGGCAGCGATTTGGCCTCAAATTGAGAAAAAACAGGGCGAAGTATTAAAAATGTATTATAACGGCGTTGGTGTGCCAGAAATCGCAGACCGTTTCGGGTTTACGGTAGCCAGTGTACGCAGATTTATTAAGCAAAGGAGTTAGTATGTGTCTTAAAAGGAAAAAAGTAGAAGTAGTAATGGACCCAGTAGAAGAGAAATTTAATAAAATGATGGAACTTATTAAGGATTTGTCACGGGTAGATTATAACAGACTTAAAAAAGCAATGGATTTGGGTTGGCAGAGCTACCAAACTGTGCGGAATGTTAAGACCGAGGACGAAAAAGAATACGGGGACATTGACAATATCGAAAGTAAACTTCTCGAAACGCAGGCTGTGGAAAACTCTACAAAAAAGTAGTTGACAACAAAATGTTTGTGCTATAATATAGAAGTATAAACATTAAACGGAGACAACTTATGATTAAAATCAAAGCACCAAGGTATCGAGATAGAAGCGTATTATTAGCGAGGTATAGGCTTCCGTGTGGACAAGGAGTTACTGTAGAAATATTGACTGGGGCATACAAAGGTGTGTATAAGGTATCAAGCGACACTATTTGTAAATCACCAATTGAGGGTATGGAAACAAAACAAGGTAAAATAATTGCAATGCGGGTAATACCGATAGATGCAATGGAAAGGGTAGAATAAAATGAGCTGGGTAGATAGGCACAACGCAGAGATATTTAGAAAGAAAGTTAAAGAAGAATTGTCTAATCGTTTTTCAGACAGTAACTACTCTTGTAGGGTCGAGGACGAACAGTGCGGCTGGTGGTATGGAAGACAGATGTATCGTGTGAAAATCAGTTTTGATTATGCGTGCGCAACTTTAACTTTGAGGCTCGGCTCGTGCCCAGAATATTGGGATTACAAAAACGAAACGGTAAGTAGTGCTTGCGACAAAATCGTAGAGAGAACGAAAAATTATTGTTGGAAATTCTCATCTGAGCGTGCTGGCTATGATAGGTCGCACTTTTCGGTAGATTTTCTCGCGAGCCATGTATTAGAAATAATGGAAAGGGTAGAATAATGAAAAATTTGACTATTAAAGAAATCATTGTGGTATTTTTAACAGCGTTTCTGATTACATTCAACATTCTAGTAGTATTAGATTATATTACAATGAAAACCGAAACACGCACGGTTTATTATAGAGAAACTTGTAATACTAGGGTGGAGAATTAGCAATGGTAGTGTGCGACGATGGGTTTTTAGATTGGCAAATTGTGAAGATATTGAACGCAATCTTTGACGAGACAACGCTCGAAATAGACCATCAGTATTGCCTAGTGAAAGAGGACTTTGACGAAAATGAAGAACCTTTAGCAGATGGCATGATAGTTTATCTAGTAAAGAATATGCGTAAAATACCACGCACGGAGAAACAATGGACTAAAATGACCAAAACTTGTTTAGCCGTGTATTATAGCAAAGATAAGAAATGGCACAGGGTAAAATAACATGGACAAAGAAGATAAAGCAGGCGTAGCGATTATAACAGCATTATGCTTGGCGATTGTATTCGCAATAATATCAACAGTAATGAGTCTAATGGGACTTATGGGAGAATAAAATGGCAAAGAATGTATATATAATTTCACCAAATGGGAGCATTATTAAATTCACCGAGGACGAATATAACGAAATGCTACCGGAAGATATGAAGAAACTTTACGAGGAGATTGGCAACAAGTTTGAGAAGAAATCCGACGCAAAACTTGTAGTAAAAAAGTTTAAAGCTTGGAAAAGGTTGAAAGATAAAGGGTTTGAATTTAAAAGTTTTGTATATGATAGTTTAGAAACTAACACGGCAATTATATCTATTAAAGCTAAAATGGATAATAACAAAGTTCATGAAGACTTGGAGTTATTATTTGGGAGACAATAAAATGAAACTACGAGAGGAGTAAATAATGGAATTTCTAGGAGAAATGCTGGTTCATGGTCTAGTTTGTGGGTTTTTCTGCTCAATATTCCATGAATTGTGGCATTTTATTGAGAATAAGATTAAAAACCGCAAGAAATCAAAACCAAAGCATACATTTCACTATTAAAATTGTCGTATATTGAAAAAAGTGCTATAGTTAGCTTATGATACCACTAATGTTTAGGATTAGTTATGTTTCAGAATAGGCTAGCAAGGGTGATAGCGGGACTTACTGGCACAATTGGTTCTATTGGTGCTATTGTAGGCATTTTGACAAAGGTATTCGATTGGGACATTAGAGCGACCACGGCAGTAGTATCAGTGTTATTGCTCGCAGTATTTGTTCTAGGGTATCTTATCGATAGAATGATTTCAAAGGTAAACGCTAATCTTAATGCTAGTCTTGAGGAAATTAAAATCACTATTCATGAAAACGAAGCCAAAGCAAAGGAACGTGATTTAATACAAGAAAAGGCAACTTGTAGATTAGAATTAGCTTTGCTAATGGACACACAGGCAAAAAATAGGCTGGCGATAGAGAAAAAGGCTCGCCACTATTTTTGTGAATTAGGTGGCAATGACTGGATGGGGGAGTATTATTCCACTTGGGCCGAGAAGAATGGCGGCGACGTAAGTATATTGCTTTGTGATAAAAAATTATTAGAGGAGAATAACAATGAAAATAGAGGACTTAAAGTTTGACGATAAGAACTTCAATAAGCACACCGAATATGGTATGAGTTTATTGGAGAAGTCGCTAAGAGAGAACGGTGCTGGCCGTTCAATTTTGATTGACAAAGACAATAACATAATCGCTGGCAATGGTATTGTAGAGAGTGCCGGCCAAATTGGGCTTGATAAAGTAAAAGTTATTGAAACTACTGGTGACGAGCTTATTGCTGTAAAGCGGACTGATATAAGTTTGAATAGTAAAAAGGGTCGCAAAATGGCTCTTGCTGATAATTCTACTGCAAAAGCGGATTTGGAGTGGGACGAAGAGAATTTGATAAGCGAATTTGATGAAGAAGAATTAAAAGACTGGGGTATAGATTTAGATTGGCAAACTAATATAGAAAAATACGATGATTATGAAACTGGTTCATTAGCAAAAGAATTTCTTGCCCCACCATTTAGTGTTTTAGATACTAGGCAAGGCTATTGGCAAGATAGAAAAAAACAATGGTTGAATATAGGCATAAAAAGTGAGCTAGGTAGAGAAGACGGTTTATTAGGTGAAGGTCTTGCAAAGATGGGTAAAATATCGGCAAATACCAGCATTTTTGACCCTGTGCTATGTGAACTTATGTATGGCTGGTTCAATATACCAAATGGCTCAATCTTAGACCCATTTGCGGGTGGTTCTGTGCGTGGCATTGTAGCTGGTGCCACCAGGCACTCTTATACTGGCTGTGAACTTAGAAAAGAGCAAGTAGAAGAAAATAGGAAACAGAAGAACGATATTATAAAAGATAAAGCTGTCGAATGGGTTATTGGAGATAGTAATAAGACACTAGATAATATCCATGAAGATTTTGACATGGTATTTAGTTGCCCACCATACGCAGACCTTGAAGTGTATAGCGATGACCCTAACGATTTATCAAATATGCCGTATGATGAATTCATTAAAGCATATCGCTCCATAATTAGTAAGTCAGTAGCACATTTGAAAGATAATAGATTTGCAGTATTTGTGGTGAGTGAAATTAGGCAAAAAGATGGTTCTTACAGGGGCTTTGTAAACGATACTATAAAAGCATTTACCGATGCTGGACTAAATTATTATAATGAAATTATCTTGGTGAATGCCATTGGTTCACTAGGTTTACGAGCTGGCCGGCAGTTTTCTAATGGTCGTAAAATAGGCAAAACGCACCAGAATATTCTAGTTTTTTACAAGGGTGATATTAAAAATATAAAAGAGATTTATAGTGAAATAAACTTTGAAGATTTAGAAGAAAGCTATTGACAAAGTATAAACTATTTGGTATAATGAAAGTATAAACAATTAACAACTATTAAGAAAGGAGAGCAGAAAATGCGAACCGTAGAATATAACAAATTTAAGGCACATATTTTAGAATATATGGAAGCCGAAGATATTCGGGAACAGATTAAAGCATACAAGGAGAGGCGAGATTGCCCGACTACTTGGAAAGCAGGGGAACAGATGGTACAAGATGGTTGTTTTGCTTGCTATTACTCACAAGTACTATCAGCATTAAAAGATATTTATGGTGATGAGTATAGATATGAAACTTATGAAACAAAATCTGGTGATTTACGATGGAAAAATGGTGAAGTGTACTGTTGGACTGTATATAAGGCAAAAATTGCTCGTACAATTGCGCTTATGGAACAAAAGGGGGAAATATAATGAGTGAAGAAGCTATTAAGAATAGGGAAATTATAAATAATATACGGGTAGCTTTATGCACTGGTAAAATTAGCTATGACCAAGCTCGTGAATATGCCAAACCAATTATTGAAAAAATAAATGCTAAATCCGTAGAAATAGCAAAAAAGTATAATACTAAGCCACAGTTAGTAAGCTTTGAGGCATTGATGAGGTAGATTAAAATGGTAGAGTATAGAGTATTTTATAATGAAGATTGTGCAAAATGGGGGGTGCAAAGATATGACAATCTAATGAATGACTGTATGGGCAATAGGTGGCAACAAGTGTGCTTAAAAGATGATAAAAAGCCAGCTTATACAAAATATAAAAGCGTAGCAGAACGTTGGATGGAAAAAATTAAAAAGGAGCGTAGAGAAAACAATGACTGAGCAGAAATTCACTCCACCAAAAGAATTAGACCAAGATATTTTTGCAGAAGTGTGTAAGATTTTAAGGCAAGAGCAAAAGAAGGCTAAGCGAAAGGAGAAAAAAGATGGGGCTAAGAAATCTTAGACTTGAAGAGTATGCCTATGTTGTAATTCCTACTCAAAATATAAGAGGCATGCTATGGGAAGATACTGATTTAACATTAAATCTTAAAGCGCAAAGTCGTGACGATATTATGTATTTGTGTAATTTAGATATGGGAGAAGAATATGGCAAATGAGCAGAACCTAGTGCCACTTAGCACGGAAAAAGCACGAGAAATAGGCAAGAAGGGTGGTATTGCTAGTGGTAAGGCAAAAAGGCAACGCAAAACACTTGCACAGATTGGCGAAATGATAGGGGGCTTAGATATTAAGTCGCAAAAGAACCGGGCTATTTTAAGAGAAGCCGGCATTGAAGATGAAGATATGATTAACGATGTTGGTATGATGTTTAGGCTTAACTTAAAAGCGCAGACTGGCGACCCGAAGGCAATTGAGCTATTAAGCAAACTTCGTGGGCAGTTCAAAGAGATTAGCCAAACAGAGGTTATTGCACCAAAGCCGTTGATAGATTTAACAAATCGCAAGAAAAATGGCGAATAGTGTGGTATAATAGAATTACAGCTGAGAGGAGCGTGTAGTTGATAACAAAGCTACCCTAACCGTCTCCTCGGCCACCGCCACCACTGGACACTATTGTCGGGTTAAGTGCGGTGGTTTTTTGTTATATCTTGTTTTAGCGCAATGTTATATCTTATGAAGCAACCACGAAGCAAACTACCCCTGTTATTTTAAGAGAATTTGTTATATATGAAGCAATGCTTTGCTATATGTTATAATAAAAGCGTAGCACCTGACGGGTAGTCACCCTAGTTTGTGAGGGGGAGCGTATATCCGGGGAGGCAGCAGCAACAAATAGCACAGACCTAGCCTCACGCTACAATATAAGACCGTCGATGAAGCCCATCGACCCAGATAATGGGAGAGGTAAAGGGTACGGCGGTTTTTTGTGTTATAATGAGATTATGGGTAAGATTAGCCTTATAATACCAGTCTATAACAAAGCACCGTTCTTGAGGCGGTGTTTTGATAGCGTTGCAAATCAAACAGAGCAGGATTTTCAGACAATTGTAATAGACGACGGCTCAACGGACGGCTCTAGTAAAATATGTGAAGACTATTGTAAACGCTATGGCTGGGAATACTATAGAATCAAGCATTCCGGCGTTGCTGAGGCTCGCAATTTTGGTATGAAAAAGGCAAAGGGCCAGTATTTGGCATTCTTAGACGCAGACGACTCATTCACAGAGGACGCTTTGGACGTTATGACACGAATTACTCGGCATGATTTTAATATCTACCAATTTGGGCAATATAGGCATAGTAGCAAGGGTTGTTTCAAAGATAATGTTATAAAGGGACATTATGATATATTCGCATTGCCACGCCGTTGGGCTATGGTGTGGAATAAAATATACAAGCGTAGCTTCATAAATAAGCACAGGATTAAGTTTGAGGCCGGTATGCAATTCGGCGAAGACGAGATTTTTAATGTTCGAGCTGTTATGGCTAATGGTGGGCTATACCAAGCACCGCAGACTCTTATTAACCACTATTTCGACGACCATGAATCTTTATGCCGGGGTGAATTATCGCTAGAGCGTTTAGAGGGACTTATTAAGAAACTGGATAGCATACGCAAGCGACAGACAAATAAAAAGAACAGGGAGTTTATTACTCAATGTATTGTGCGACATTCAAATTCTGCACTATTTAAGCGATTCGGGTACAATGATAAGCCAAAAGGCTCGTATGACGTGGTATATTTCGTTAAGGAAGAGAAAATAAACGAGGAGCTACGGTATTCACTTAGAAGCGTTGAAGAAAACTGGCCGTACAATAGGGTTGTATTTTATGGCGGGTGTCCAGACGGGTTGAAGCCAGATTTGCATGTGAAATGCGTACAGACCGAGTACAACAAGTTTGAGCGTGTGCATGCTATGCTTAGGCAGGCGTGCCTTAATGACGAATTGACCGAGAACTTCTGGCTTTTTAATGACGATTTCTTTATTTTGGAACGCAAGGACGAAAAGACACTTAAACCAATGTACAATAAGACTCTTGAGGAACGTATTGCCAAGATTGAAGGCAGACACGGCAACATTCCGACAGAATACACCAAAATGTTACGCCACCTAGTGAAGACGCTTAAAGAGGCAGGCAAGCCAACGCTAGATTACGCAGTTCACAAGCCTATGCTCATTAACCGTAAGAAAATGTTAGCGGTACTAGACAAATTCCCTAATGAGCCAATGAGTAGGGCATTATATGGCAATTATTATGAGATTGGTGGCGAGAGTAACCACGATATGAAAATTCAAAAGGCATTTTGGAGCGGTACGGCCAAAGCAATGCGAGAATGGGATTATGTATCTACTAGCGACGAGAGTTTTTCACATGGTGATATAGGACGCTATTTGCGGGACAGATTTAGCACCAAGAGCAGATTTGAGGTATAATAAAGAAAAGGAGTATATATGCCAGTACATGCAGTTAGAAGCGCCGGGGGTAAAATAATAGGTTGGCAATTCGGCCAATCTGGTAAAGTTTACAAAACAAAACAAGAAGCTGAAGAGCAAGAGAGGGCGATTCGGGCTTCGGGTTGGAGCGGAGATGGCGATAGCACTAACAACCGGGACTAAGAAAATCCACGAGGCAATCCTTGAGCAAACTTTCTATAAGGTTATACAGGGTGGTGCTAGTGCTTCGAAGACTTTTTCGATTATGATTTTGTTGGTTGGATATGCCGAGAGCTACCAAAATTCGCTTATCACGGTTGCTGGTATGACTTATAATCACCTTGCGACTGGCACTATGCGTGATTTGAAAAAGATTTTACAAGAAACGAATCGGTGGAAGCCAGAGAACTTCAATAAGTCTAGTAAGATTTACACTTTTGATAATGGCTCGCAGATTGAGTTTTTGTCTGTTGATAATATGACCGCACGTGGGCCGAGGCGTGACGTTTTGTTTGTTAATGAGGCTAACGGTGTGCCGTATGAAACTTTTGACCAATTGGCTACCCGTACTAGGGACTTTGTGATTATAGACTACAACCCTAGTGCCAAGTTTTGGGCTCATGAAGAGCTTATAGAAAAGAAACCGGAGAAGACCACCTTTTTAACCTTGACCTATTTAGATAATGAGGCGTTAAGCCAGCAAGAGCGGGAGAATATCGAGAGCCGTAAGCCGAAGCAAGGGGAAGAGCCTAGTAATTGGTGGACAGTCTATGGATTGGGCCAAATTGGAACGCTAGAAGGCAATGTGTATAGTGGTTGGGAAGAAATGCCGGTGGCAGATATTCATAAAGGCAAGCTCATTCGCTATGGCCTAGACTTTGGATTTTCTAATGATGAAACAGCTATGGTAGCTGTATATGAGCTTGAGGATGGCAGCTTATCAGTAGTGCAAGAACAGGATAAAAGAAAAATAGGTATAATCGAGAAATTATATCGCAAAGGTTTGCTCGGCTCCCAGTATGTCGATACACTCCGCCAGATTGGAATAGACCCTAATGTGCTGATAGTAGCAGATGGTGCGAGACCTGAGATTATAGCCGAGATTAAAGCGGCTGGATTCAGAATTGTAAGCGCTGACAAGAATCCAGGCTCGGTGAAGCGTGGGATAGACCGTGTGAGCCAACGGCAGATATTATATTGTGGTCAAAATCTCAAGCGTGAGTATTTGAGTTATGCGTGGCGTAAAAAGCGCAGTGGAGAGATTTTAGATGAGCCAGAGGACGGCAATGACCATTTAATGGACGCTTTACGCTATGCGATAGACGATTTAAGTAAGCACCGCATGCAATGGTAGCCTGTGGAAAACTTTATGAAAATAGTGAAAAAAGTAGTTGACTTATAACGGCTTGTGCTATATAATAAGAATATAATAAATAAACGGAAAGGAATTCAAAGTGAATGACGAAGACAAATACAAAGAAATTAAAGAGCGAGAAGAACAGCTAGCACACGAACAATTTATGAGAGATTACATTGATTATTATGATAGACGCCACGGTTACGACGACTAATAATGTATAATAAAATTAAGGGGGGAGAGCGATTCTCCCCCACCAAGAGGAGAATAAAATGTTAAAGGAAACTTACGAAGCGATTATTTTAACAAAGGAAGAAACAAGCAAAGAAATTGAGGCGTTCTTTGATAAAGAAATTGGCGAGGGAAACTACAATTTCGTGTATGAGGGTTACAAGAATCTCGCATACTCTATTCAAGGGTGTGAAAAGGCTCATTACTATTACATTAGCGGTTTAGAGATTGACAAGGTTGGCTCGATTGAATTATCTGATAAAATTGGAAAATCTGGAATTGCTTTGCGTTATCTAGTGCTTAAAGAAGTCTAGGGAGTACCAAAAAGAAGTGGCCGGTGCGACTAACGGCCATTCTTTTTTTGGACAAATTTTTATTTTTATGCCTTGACCTTGAATATCATTGAGAGTGTAGAAAATCGTTTCATACATTAAGATTGTCGAGAAACTATTGTGGTGCATAAGGTGCTTCGCAATTTTATTATACCACAATTGCGATAATGGTAAAAATATGATATGC
>Ga0265300_10000983_pt1 | contig 28236 bp, 22 predicted proteins | sample AusTroGonzalo_MG_FD_193482 | JGI IMG/M metagenome (GOLD analysis project Ga0265300, IMG submission 193482) | Bovine rumen microbial communities from tropical cattle in Woodstock, Queensland, Australia - Gonzalo_03 | ecosystem: Host-associated > Mammals > Digestive system > Stomach > Rumen ...
CTCGTAATGTTTCATGGGACCAAAATCGACTTTCAAAAGCACCAAACTAAACAGAGCGACAATCGTGAGCAATGCGTAAAAGTTGTAAGGAATGGACTTCACAAACAGACCTAGGCCATCTTCGCCTTCGACAAAACCCGTCACAGCAGCGGCCCACGAGCTGACCGGTGCTATAATGCAAATAGGCGCCGCCGTAGCATCTATCAGATACGCGAGTTTTTCGCGGCTCACCTTAAATTTGTCCGTAACAGGGCGCATCACGCTGCCCACCGTCAGGCAGTTGAAATAGTCATCGACGAAAATCAAAATGCCAAGGATGATAGTCGCAATTTGCGCACCAACTTTTGACTTGATATGCTGTTTCGCCCAATTTCCAAAAGCGGCAGCCGCGCCAGACTTGTTCATCAAGGCAACCATTGCACCAAGCATCACGAGGAAAAACAGAATGCCCACATTCCATGGATCGGACACTTGCTTGACCATTCCGTTTTTGAAAACGCTATCCAAGAACAGCGGAAAGCTCCCTTGGCTAATGAAAAGGCCGCCAATCACAACCCCAACAAAAAGGGACGAGTAAGCTTCCTTGGTGATAAGCGCCAAAATAATGGCAACGACAGAGGGTACAAGAGCCCAAAACGTGCCATGAAAAACTGATACAACTTCTACGGCTTGTTGTTCCATACGTTTCTCCTATGAAAAGAAAACTAACAAATTTTCAAAAAATTTGCTCAGAATTCTCGACTATGTTCGGGACAGTGCACCGCAATTTCCAAATGCAAAAATGGCGGACCAAAGCCCGCCATAAAGTATAACCGCAAACGAGAGCGCTAAATTCTCATCGAGATGTCGAGGGCCTTGACGCTGTGCGTGAGCGCTCCGACAGAAATGAAGTCGAGGCCGAGTGTCGCAATTTCCTTGGCACGTTCGAGCGTCATGTTGCCAGAACCTTCCACCAAGCACTTGTCTCCACTTTCCTTGATAATCTTCAAAGCTTCGGCCATCATTTCGTTGCTCATGTTGTCGAGCATGATGACATCGACACCATTGTTGAGGAGGGCGCGGAGCTGGTCGAAGTTTTCGACTTCCATTTCGACCATCAAGCCTTGCTTGTTGTTCTTCTTGACGACTTCAAGAGCTTCGAGAACGCCACCGGCAGCAGCAATGTGGTTGTCCTTCACGAGAACCATGTCAAAGAGGCCCATGCGGTGGTTGGAACCGCCACCAACGCGAACGGCGTACTTCTGCAAAGTGCGGAATCCCGGAATCGTCTTGCGGGTATCAAGCACCTTCGTCTTGCCGCCCTTCAAAGCTTCCTGGAATGTGTGAGCAACAGTCGCCACACCGGAAAGTTGCTGGATGAAGTTGAGGAGCGTACGTTCGCCCGTCAAAAGTTCGTGCGTTGTGCCATCAAGTTCGGCAATCAAGTCGCCTTTTTTGACCACATCGCCATCTTTCTTGTGGAGCGTCACCTTGGCATTAGCCTTGAGTTCCTGGAACACAAGTTCGATAATCGGAAGACCCGCAAGCACGCCATCTTCTTTTGCAATGAGGCGGGCATGCTGTTTCTGGTCTGCAGGGATAGTCCATTCGCTCGTCACGTCGCCCGTGCGGACGTCTTCCGCCAAAGCAAGGCGGATCATGGTGAGGGCATCTTCGGTAGGAAAAACTGGAGTAGAATTGTCGCCGTACATAGTTATATTAGTTGGTAGATGGTAGTTGGTAGAACTTAGAGATTCTTCGACTTCGGGCTACGCCCTACGCCCAGAATGACACTTTGCCTAAGTTCTAAGTTCAAATCTTTCGTCTCTCGTCTGTAGCCCGAAGGGCGTTCTCTCGTCTGTTACTGCGCGCCTTTTCCGGTCAGCACGACATAGACCGTCCTAACCAGAATCTGGAAGTCCAAAAGCAAACTCATGTTCTCGTAGTAATACATATCATACTGAAGCTTGATTTGCACGTCTTCGATACTGGTGTCGTAATGATGGCAAACCTGGGCCCAGCCTGTTAGACCCGGCTTCATCTTGAGGCGGCTGATGTAGAACGGGATTTGTTCGCGGAGCTTTCCGATAAACACGGCGCGTTCCGGACGCGGACCCACCATACTCATGTCACCTTTCAAAACGCAAAGAATCTGCGGAAGTTCATCAATGCGGGTCTTGCGCAAGAATCGACCAATTCGCGTAATGCGCGGGTCCTTCTTGGTGGCCCACTGGGCACCAAACTTTTCGGCATCGGTGCGCATCGTACGGAACTTATAAACCGTAAACGGCTTGCCATAAAGTCCAATGCGTTCCTGCGAATAGAACACGGGACCATGGTCGTCAAGCTTGATGGCTAATGCAGCAAACAAGCAAACCGGGAGCGACAAAAGTCCAAGGAACAAGCCGAAGGCGATATCAATAAAACGTTTAACCTGAACCTGCCAAGGCGGCATCGTGAAAGCAAAAAGTTCCTGCAATTCAAAGCCATAAACAAGATTAGCCTTGAAACGTCCGTTCACAACGCTATAAAGTTCCGGAACAATGTAAATATGGAGCGGAAGTTCGCAAATCCAGACAAGCACTCGCATAATCTCTTGCGGAGAATTACTCTCGTGCGCAATGATAATGCCACTGACCTTGTACTTTTTTACAAGAGCGGGCAAGTCAGAATACTTCCCGAGAACCGGGACATCGGCAAACGTTTTAGACAAGACCTGATAACGTTCATCGACAAATCCAACAACACGCTGACCGCGAGCCGGAGTCTTTGCTAAATCTTCAGCAATCTTTCGCCCTGCTTCCGTTGCACCGAGGACAAGAATGTTGTTTGCACCATATCCTTTACGGAGCAATGCCCGCAAGAAGATATAGATGAGCATGCGGAACAAGCCGACAAGCAAAATGGCAAGGCCACCATAGATAAATATCCATGGGAACCTAGAACCATAGAGGTAACCTTCACTCAGCGGTTGGTTCGTGAAAACCTTCCCCATGAATTCGGCACCAAAAAGGCAAACAATTATCAAGACCATACCAATGACAACGGCGCGTAGCACTCGCAGCACTTGATGTGTTCTCGACATCAACAACCAAGAGCGATACAATCCGGCAAAGGCAAACAAACCAAGCCAACCGATATTCAAGACAAGTCCGTAATGCCAATAGCTATCGAACGTCTTGGTCGGATCAAACTTGTCTAGAATCCAACCACTATGGAACTGAACCCAAAACGCCAAGGCGAAGCAAATCGACAAAGCGGCAAAATCCGAAAGGATTAAGAGAATTCGTTCTATAGTGGTTGCGCGAATCATATACGACCTTTAATTAAGCGAGGAAGCGGATGACCTGGCTCTTCTCGACGATTTCCGGAAGAGCGTTCACAGCATCAACAGCCTGGGTAAGCTTGCTATCGAGCGTCTTTTCCGTAATGACGACGATGGAGACCTTGCCCGGATCGTTAACGTCTTTCTGGATAATCGTTTCGATAGAGATGTTGTTATCAGCGAGAATCTTCGTAATCTTGGCGAGCACACCGCAAGCATCGCGAGAGGCAAAGCGGAGGTAGTAGCGAGCGCTTGTTTCAGAAATAGGAACAAGCGTTGCAGAATTTTCGACGTTGAACCAGCCCATCGGGAGCGCCTTGCGAGAACCCACGTCGGTAGAACGAGCGAGGGACACGAGGTCAGCCACAACGGCGGATGCAGTCGGGAGGCGGCCAGCACCGGCACCGGTCTGGAGCGTTTCACCGAGGTTATCGCACTGGAGGTAAACGGCGTTCAAGACGCGGTTCACGCTGGCGAGCTGGTGATCGAGCGGCACAAAGCACGGATGGACACGAGCGTCCACACGTTCGCCGTCACGGCGGTAAATGCCGAGGAGCTTCACGCAGCAGCCAAGTTCCTTGGCGATAGCGATATCCTGAGCGGTAATCTTGGAGATACCGGAAACGTAAATCTTTTCGAAGTCCACGCGGTGGCCACTGCAAAGGCTAGCGAGGAGAGCCGTCTTGTGGGCGGAGTCGATACCTTCGATGTCGAAAGTCGGGTCAGCTTCGGCAAAACCGAGGCGCTGGGCATCCTTGAGGACGACGTCAAAGTCGAGACCTTCCTCGGCCATACGGCTGAGGATGTAGTTGCAAGTACCGTTAATGATGCAGCTCAAGCTTTCAACCGTAGAACCAAGCAAACCTTCCTGGAGGCTACGGATGATAGGAATACCACCGCCAACAGCTGCTTCGAACAGCACATGCAAACCCTTGCTAGCTGCAAGCGGGAAAATTTCGTGGCCATACTTGGCGAGGAGAGCCTTGTTTGCAGTAACCACATGCTTGCCACTTTCGAGAGCAGCGAGGATCCACTTGCGCGGCATATTGTAGCCACCGGCGAGTTCCACGAGCACGTCAATATCGTTACCGGCAATCATTTCGTCGGCGTTAGTCGAGACCTTATAGCCCTTAGCCTTATACGGAGCAACTTCTTCTTCGGACTTAGCGCAAATGCAAGAAAGTTCAAGTTCGACACCGAGCTTTTCCTTATACTCGGCAATTTTCTGTTCAAGAATCTGAATGACACCACCACCAACGGTACCTGTGCCAATTAAACCAATACGCAACATATAGCGTCTCCATTTTAAATTTACGATGCAAAGATAGTAAATTAGAACCTAGAGCTTAGAACTTAGAACTTAGACAATCTCATTTTTCTATGCTCAACCAACTAAGTTCTACCAACTGTCTACTATTTGCTATATTATCACACATGGAACAGGAAGCCGTAAATCCAGCAATTGGTTCGATACTTAATGAGCAAAAGTTAAAGAACATTGTTTACCCAGCCCGACTTTTCAAAGCTAGGCTGAACGAGGAATTTTTACGAGCAAACCGCACACGTAAACCATTCCTATTCATAAAGATTTATTCCCATCAATTCGATGTGCTCGGTTGGGGGCGTCCTTCCAAGATTGTCGAGAACACCTGGAAAATAAGCGTTCTCACGATGTTTTCGCACCTGCGCTTTATCGATGTGGTCGGTTATCTCTCCGACAATAGCGGTATCGGAATTATCCTTCTCAATTCGGATTTGAACACTCTTGAAGCCATCCGAAAAGAAATTCTCCACAAACTGAACGATGCAGGGCTTATCCAGGCTCTCCGCCACAAGCCAAAGGCTCCTATTTTCCAAGCTTACCTTTACACGGGCTACCAAGAAAAAGACAACCTTGAATTGGATAACAAGCTGAAAGAATTCAACAGCACAAACGGAAGTTTCTTCACGCTCAACCGACTGAACCTTTCGGACATTTGGCAACACCCGCACAAAATCCGCTATAGACACATCATCAAAAGAACTTTTGACGTCGTTTGCTCTTCTATAGCGTTAATCATCCTCTCTCCGCTCCTTCTATTCTGCGCGCTCGCGGTGAAGGTCAGCGATCCGAAGGGGCCTGTAATTTTCAAACAAACTCGCGTCGGTAAAAACGGTTCTCTATTTACCATGTACAAATTCCGTAGCATGTATGTGGATGCAGAAGAACGCAAGAAAGAACTCATGGCACAGAACGAGACAGGCGGAAAGACGTTCAAGATGAAGAACGACCCTCGAATCTATCCGTTCGGTCATATTCTTCGCAAGTTCAGCCTTGACGAATTGCCGCAGCTTATCAACATTATCAAGGGCGAAATGTCCATTGTCGGGCCGCGCCCGCCGATTCCGTCCGAAGTGGCAGAATACGAACCATGGCACCGCATGCGTCTCTCCGTGACACCAGGCCTCACTTGCATTTGGCAAGTTAGTGGTCGCAGCAACATCCCGTTCGAAGGACAGATGCGTCTCGACAACGACTACATTCGCCGTGACGGCAAGCTCAGCGATGACTTCAAGCTCATCCTTAAGACGTTCAAGGTCGTATTTAAAGGCGATGGGGCGTACTAATTAGACGAAAGATACAGACGAGAGAAATAAGCCGTGAGACTCAAGTTGTAAGAGATGCCCGAGTGGATCGGGCTTTTATTGTGATGCGCATCACAATAAAATCATATTGGAACTTCATACTATATTTAGTATCTTTACCTCTCGGTGTATGGACAATACCGGTGTATGGAATCATCCGGTGTAATTAAGGAGTGAAAATGAAAAAGTATTTGATTTCTACGGCACTACTTGCTGCAAGCGCTTTTGCTGCAAGCGTTACAGTCAATCCGGCCTCAACCGCCCAAAAGGTCACAGGTTTCGGTGGCGCCAGCGTTTATTACCAGAGTTGGATTAAAAATCTCCCCACGGCAGATCAAGAAGCACTTTTTGACACGGCTTTTACAGGGCTCAATATTTCCTTGCTCCGCATCGGTAACTGGTACCAAGACGAAGATATCTCGAAAGTTCAGGACGACATCGACATCGTCAAGGCCGCCAAGAAACGTCTCGGCGACCACATGAAAATCCAGATGTCTAGCTGGTCTGCACCGGCAAAGCTCAAGCCGAGCAACAGCATGAACGGTCAAGACGGCCATTCCAAATCCGACAAGACTTTGAAGAAAGCTAACGGTGACGCCTACGGTGCCTACGCCTACACAGACTTTGCCAACTGGTGGAAGAAGAGCCTCGAAGCCTACAAGGCCGCCGGCATCTCTCCGGACTACGTTTCTATCCAGAACGAACCGGACATGGAAGCGACTTACGAAGAAACGCTCTTCGAACCGACCGAAACTAATGAAATTGCCGGCTACAAGGAAGCCTTGAATGCCGTCTATGACGCCGTAAAAGGACAGACTAAGTTGATTGGCCCGGAACCGCTCGGCATTGGCTACAGCAACTTCGAAAAATACGCCAAGGAACTCGACGCAAACAAGCTCGACGGCTATTCCTACCACCTTTACCATGCCGGTGACCAAAACGATAACTCCGGCAACAACTACCTGAATCCGGAAAACTTCCGCAAGCCGATGAAGGCTATCGCCGACGTTTACGGCAAGGGCGACAAGCCGATTATCATGACGGAATTCTGCCCGATGCTCGACGAACCGCGCGAAAAGGACATGCTCGGCCTCGCCCAGATTATGCAAATCGGCTTTACCGACGGTCGCCTCTCCGGTTACATCGCCTGGCAGCTTTTCTGGGGTTACCACTCCCAGATGATCGGCGTTTGCCCGGGTGCAGGTTGGGACCTTGATGGCAGCGGCAAATACGTCTGCGACGATACCGGCTTCAAGATTTTCCCGGAATACCACGCTATGCGTCACTACTCCAAGTTCGTGAATCCGGGTGCAAGCGTCATCGCCACCTCGACCACTGAAGCAAACCTCAAGACGGTTGCATTCTTGAGCGCAAACAGCGACTCCATCACGACCGTTCTCATCAACACAGGCAGCACCGCAATCCAGCTCGACAACCCGGGCATTACAGGCTATGGCCTTATTACCGCCGTACAATCCAAGGAAAACGGCCTCAAGAGCAAGAACATTTCTGTTGCAACTTGCACCGTCCTCCCGGCACGCTCCATCACGACGCTCGTCTACAAGAAGGGTATCGCCACTGACGTTGTTTCTACATGCAAGGACGAAACAAGCGATTCCAACTACGTTGAACCGATTATCGTTCCCACAGCAGACGTTGTAATTGTCGATTACACCGCAACGACCGATGTCACGACATGGCAAGCCATGGACGATAAGCTCTCCGCAGTCACCTACGGCACAACAGCCATTGACGGCGTTGCCGGTTACGCAAGCGTTCCGCTCGCCGGCTGCGACCAGTCCGAAGAATCTTGCGGCTACCAAAACCAGCTCTTGAACATCAGCAAAGAAGGCGCCAAGGCTCTGGCCTCCTGCTCTAGCCTCGTCATCACCATGCGCAGCCAAAGCACATCCGACGCCTATGTGAATGTAGGCGGTGCAGCAGGCGGAAGCTGGGTCGATTATGAATACGGCAAGCTCGCCGCAGGTTCCAAGTGGAGCGAGACCAAGGTTTCTCTCAAGAAAGAAGGCGAAAACGGCTCGACCGCCCTCACCTTCAATAGCGAATCCGCAGGCATTTACATTGCAAAGATTGTCGCTACAGGCTGCACCGGTACAGGAACATCCATCAAGATGACTCACCGCAGCACAATCAACGACAGCAAGGCTCAAGCCATGATTTTCGACTTGAACGGAAACCTCGTGTGGAAGGGCCTTAAGAGCGAAGCGCTCAACGAAAACGGGACGCTCAAGCCGAGCATCCGCCAAGGCGCCTACATCTTGAAGACCAAGAACAATGCTCAGCGCGTCATCAAGAAGTAAGGTTTTAGTTGATAGAACTTAGAGCTTAGATTTTAGTAATTCTAGGCTCTAAATCATTAAAAAACGGCTCGCGAATGCGGGCCGTTGCTATTTTACATTCGCTTTATTCAAACGTAGAAGGCACCTGGTGGAAAACCCAGGTGCCTTTGGAGCTATTATGTAAAGATTGTTGATTCTGGTATCACCAGTTGATTATCACTAGTTTTCTCCAGCAGGATTAACATCCGTCACGCAACGAACTGTAAATCCGTACACTTCATTAGTAGGCTTGACTTCAGCCTTATCAGAAGCCGTAATCTTTATACCATAAGCCTGACTATCATCATTGGTTGTTTCAACCTCATCGCTTGACCAGAAGTAAACGGAATTGGTATCAGCAACATTATTTCCTTTAACATTGTAGTATCCAACTTTCTTGAAATCGAATCCAACATCGGCAAAGCCATTTTCATTTTCACGGTTTTCACCAGCAGCCTTTAACATTTCAAGTTCATTCTTCGTCGGCAATCTCCAACCAGCAGGGCATGCACCACTTATCCGGTCCTTTTCATCAAGATCAAGGGCTGTAAGTTCTTCTTCGCTCATAGTCGCTCTGATGTCACCATTACCCATTGCTGCATTCCAGCTGTAATAGCGGCCTTCAGCAGCTTCGAAGTTTTCAAAGACCTTTTCTTCGTAGTTGATCTCACCCATGACCTGATCAAGAGAACGCTTGACAATTACACCATCATCATCCTTTTCGACCAAGACCATCGGCAATTTGTATTCAAAGTCAAGGTTTTCGTTCATCCACCAGATATTAATCCCTTCTATCTTTACATACTTATAGATATGGTTATCACGGATATCGCAGAATTTTTCAGTATCGATATAGGTCTTAGAACCGCACCACTTCGCCTTCACACTACCTTCGGTACAAACCGTCTGGATTGCTTTGAGGCTGGTATAGAACGTCTTCAAGTCGTCAACATCGTATTTTACCGGAGTTTTTCCAATCAAATTACCAAAGAGCGATTCCTCTTCTACAGCAACTTGCTGTGCATCGCCAGAAGAAGATGATGAAGATTCGAGTACCAATCCGAATTTGTCATACGCTTCTTCAAGAGTTTCAAGCTGATTCTTGCAATACGTGTAGACAGAGTCGGTCTTTCCGTCAAAAGCCAAGCCGCAGAACTGGTCCTGACCGAATTCCTTGCCTCCGCACTTCGGAGTCACGATACCATTCCAGCAAAATTCTCCATCCTTAACGGCACGAGTTGTAACGTATTCAAAATTCCCGTTCTTCAGTTCCTTATATTCAGCGCACTTAGAAACAACCGCGCCATTTACGCAAGCCTGGGAAGTAATAGCATACGTCTTACCATCGCACTTTTCATAGAGTTTGCCGAGAACGCAGAACTTGTCCGCCGGGTCATAAGAGGCATCACCGCACATCGCCTTGTAGATAGTCACCGAATCAGCGTCACCGCATTTAACTTCTACAACACCATTCTCCTTCTCCGTGGTTACACAGTTTGTACCTGCAGTTCCATTTTCAGCACTCCAGACTGTTCCAACGAGTTCATTATTACAGAACATTTGGATACCGTTCTTACCAGTAACTTCATCAGTAACAGCCGTGGCACTACAACCTGTTCCATTTTCACCATTCCAAACGGTTCCTGAAGTTCCGTCAGCGCAGTCCATCTGGAGTCCCATTCTTCCAGCCTTATCTGCCGTTTCCTTGACGGTACACCCCTTACCATCGAGAATTGTGGATTCCTGATCGCCACATTGGACAACAATACCGTATTCAGAGCGGTTCGTTATGCAAGATGCCCCCGGAGCGCCATTTTTCAAAACGCCCATTTCCTTACCACCGCAAAGCACATTATAGCCATCTGTAATAGCTTCAACAGTACAGCTAGTACCCGTTTTACCGGTAGCCCCCGTAGCTCCGGTTTTACCCGTAGCACCAGTTTTTCCGTGTAACAACACACCCACGGAATCCCCTCCGCAAAGCACCTTATAGCCTGTGTTGTTCGAAAGCGACTGAACTTCACAGCTTGACCCATTCAAGCCATTAAAACCATTAACACCATCTACTCCGTCTTCGCCAGAACACGCAGCAAGTCCTAGCACGAAAGCGGCGCAGCCCGCAACTCCAAGGATTTTGTTTTGCATAATATGCTCCCCTATTATTTTTTCTCCAATCTTCGTGAACAACATTCACAAATAAAAGTTTACATTAATTTCACAAAAACAGTTAACAAAAGCTTACAATAATTATGCCAACTTGGAATATTACAAAAAAAAAACTCCCACACTCGATAAAAGTGCGGGAGTTAAAAAGAAATCCTTTTTTAAGCGATTTGCTTATGCCCAGTTTTCGGCCTTGAGTTCGCGGCCCCAGATTTCCTTGACCACGTCTTCGACCTTGCGGTTTTCAAAAAGCATCTGGTACACGGCTTCGACAATCGGCATTTCGACGCCAAGCTTCTTAGCAAGAGCGCGAGTACTGCGGCAAGTCGGGACACCTTCGGCAATCATCTTCATACCGGCAAGCACCTGGTCGAGCGTTTCACCCTTACCAATGTGTTCACCCACATAGCGGTTACGGCTATGCTGCGAAAGGCAGGTCACAATAAGATCGCCCATGCCGGCAAGGCCGGCAAACGTTTCGGGCTTTGCACCGAGAGCCTTGCCCAAGCGGCACATTTCAGCCTGGCCACGAGTGAGGATTGCAGCACGGGTATTGTCGCCAATCTTGAACTTTCCGCCAGCTTCGAGGCCATAAAGCACACCGGAAGCAATAGCAATCACGTTCTTCACGGAACCGCAGAGTTCCACACCGACGATATCGGTCGAAGTATAGACGCGGAGGTAAGAGCAGCTCATAGCCTTCTGCACGAGCTTTGCAGAATCTTCATTCACGCAAGCAGCCACAATCGCGGTAAGCACGTGGCGGCTCACTTCTTCAGCATGAGACGGACCGCTAAAGGCAACCATTTTGTCTTCGGTGAGCCAAGGAACCTTTTCGAGGATGACTTCGCTCATGAGCTGGTCCGTGCCTTCGAGAATACCCTTCGTGGCGCAAACAACAACCGGTTCCTTGCCCTTTTCAGGAGTCCAGGAGCCGAGATTTGCGGCAACGCCTGCCATAAACTGCGAAGGAACCACAATCAAGACCATATCGCAGCCGTTCAAGGCGGCATGCATGTCGGTCGTGTATTTAAAATCAGCCGGGAAAATAACGCCAGGGAGCTTGTCCTTGTACTGGTGCTCCGTAGAAAGCAAATCTACTTCTGCTTGGGAATTGGTCCAAAAAGTAAGTTCGTTCTTGTTTTCGTAAACAACTTGGCCAAGCGTAAGACCCCAGCCACCGGTACCTAAAACTGTAACTTTCATTCTTCAGTTCCTAGTTATTAGTCAATAGTCATTAGTTATTGGTTATAAGCCAATAGTCAGATATTTGATTTACTTGCACTAGCAATCTTTTTTACCAACTACTGCACACAAACCGCATTTTCGCATATAATCTACAATATTTTAGAGCAAAGCAGCCATCATTCGACAAAAAATGTAATGGAGATTCCCGCTCGGAGGCGGGAGTCGAGAGGACAACGCAAACAATCCGTTCCTCAGAGCGAAGCGAGCTCGAAGGCACAACGTGCCGACCTCATCCCTCACCCCTTACTTTTTTCTTTTGCTGCCGAAGCCGTTTTCAGTGCCGTTGAGGAGGCGTTTGATGTTCGACTTGTGCTTCACGATAACGAACACAGCGACAATCACAGCGAGAATCATCTGGCCAAGATTGATGCTTTCGAAGTAGTATTCCGGGCAGAAATAGCCGAACAACGAGAGAACGCCGAGCAAGCCGCACCCAAAAATGCTACCGACAGACACGTATTTCGTCGTAACTGTAAGAAGAATCCAGAGAGCGAATGCGCAAAGAACTGTCAGCGGAGAAATGGCGAGGAATACGCCAAGAGCAGCGAGCACGCCCTTGCCACCGCGGAAACCGGCAAAACAGGTGAAGCTGTGGCCGAGAATCACGAGGAGGCCTGCGACAAGCGGAACCCAGGCGCTATAATCAGCACCACCAGCTGCAACTTGAGCTTCGCACATTTTTTGAGCAATAAACGGTCCGAAAAAGCCCTTCAAAAGGTCCATGAAAACAACAGGGAGCGCGGGCTTCCAGCCAAGCACACGGAATGTATTCGTGAGGCCCGCATTCTTGGAGCCGTAATCACGAATGTCGAAATCCTTACCTTTCGCGAGTTTTGCTACCCATATGGCGCTGGGGATCGACCCCAGCAAGTACGCTATTGGAAGACTCAGTAAACTGTTCAAGTTCTTCATCCTTTCTGAGAGTTAACTTTCTATCGAAATTCAAGCGCAGAGGGGCACCCTGCAACTGGAATTCATCATAAAACTTTTTGAGCAGGTAACGCTTGTACGATTCGTCGACAAGTTCCGGCGTACGCGTTTCAATGTCGATAACCGGCGGTTCCACCATGATCTGGCAAGCGCGGGTAAGCATGACGACGCGACCGTTATGGCTCGGAGGAGCCTTTTCTTGCAAGAAGTTCGCAAAGCTTTCGGCAACGCGGTCACGGCCAAGCACACGGCGGCAGTTGGCATAGACGGTCTGGATCGCCTGAATCACGCGACCAACACGCTGGCCTTCCTTTGCACTGATCGAAAGAATCGGTACAAATTCAAGCATCGGTTCGCGTTCGAGAAGTTCCTTGACCATGTGGTCAAACGACTTGTCGCTCTTGTTCGGGAGGATATCCCACTTGTTCAAAACCACGACGAGACCCTTGCCAGCCTTGCGGATTTCCGTAATGATGCGGTAATCCTGAATTTCCATGCCGCGGGTGCAATCGACGACGAGTACAGACAAATCAGAACGGCGGATACTTTCGAGCGTGCGCATATTGCTGAAGACTTCAACTTCGTCTTCAACGCGGGCTTTTTTACGAAGACCTGCGGTATCTGTCACCACGAACTTTTGCCCGTCAACGATAAAGTCACAGTCGATAGAATCACGAGTCGTTCCCGGAATATCGGAAACCACAGCGCGCTCTTCGTTCAACAAGCGGTTGAGGAGCGTACTCTTGCCCGCATTCGGGCGGCCAAGAATGGCAAAGCGGATCGGGCGCTCTTCACGGCGTTCGCCACGCACTGGAGTCGGAAGCACGGAGACGACTTCATCCAAAAGCGAGAGGCAAGCATAACCGGTCAAAGCACTAATTGTACGCGGTTGTCCAAAGCCGAGCTTGAGGAATTCATAGCTTTCTTGGCGGTCGCCCTGCAATTCGCTCTTGTTTGCGACAAGAATCACTTTCTTGTCAAGTTTGCGAATGAGGCGTGCAAACTGCTGGTCGAGCTTGGTGATGCCCACGCGGATATCGACCATGAAAAGCACGAGGTCGGCTTCGTTCACAGCGTTAAAAATCTGGGCGCGGACGCTGTCGGCCAAGACATCGATGGAATCATCGGGCAAGAATCCACCCGTATCGACCACCGTAAATTCATGTCCCTTGTAAATCGCATTCTGGTAATGACGGTCGCGGGTAACGCCATCGCGGTCACTCACCACGGCGGCACGACGGCCAAGAATACGGTTGAAGAGGGAGGACTTTCCGACGTTCGGACGTCCAATAATGCAAACTATAGGTAATTTCATCGGGCACAAATATAGAAAATGTGTCTAGGGCGGCAAAGCCGCAGCTGGTAGAACTTAGTTGGTAGAGCTTAGACAATAGTCATCCTAGGAGCAAAGCGTAGGGAATCCATAAAGACTAGAAATAATGGATTCCGGGCTAGCCCGGAATGACGTGGAGGCCGGGGAGACAATGTAAGAAAGTTGCACTTTGTAAACTATTAACTAACAACTAATAACTCGTAACTAATCACTAAAAAAATTATATCTTTATTCCTGTATTTATTTAGAGTTTTTCCCCACAGGTGGGAAGGACATAGTGAGGTTATTTTGGCTTCCATAAACGGAAAGACGGAAACTCTTTGCATTTTCGGGCATCCGGTTGCACACAGCAAATCGCCCGCCATGCACAACGCCCTTTTTGGTGCTCTCGACATCAACGCGGCTTATCTCCCCTACGCCCCCGAACCTGAAAATTTTGCCGAAGCCATCAAAGGCTTTAAGGCAATGAAGTTCCATGGAGCAAACGTCACCATCCCCTACAAGACTGAATTTTTTAACGCAGATGGTTCAGCGCGTCTTGTGGATGAACTTTCAGAAATTTCGAAGTTCACCGGTAGCGTAAACACACTCTACTGGAAAGACGGAATTGTCGGCGGTACTCTTTGCGGAACGACCACGGACCCGTATGGTTGCGTGCGAAATCTCGAAGAACATGGCGTAAATCCGTCAAACAAGAAAATTGCACTCCTCGGAAACGGAGGTGCAGCTAAGGCGATCGCCTATACGCTTGTAGAACAGCAGAATGAACTCACCATTGTATGCCGTAGCCGCGACAAAGGCCAGGCACTTGCTGATGGATTGAACGAAGCTTTTGCAGGCAAGGCAGCGCAAGTCGAAGTCGCCACTTTCGCCAATTTCGCACAAATTTCTGCAAATTTTGACATTATCATCAACGCCACCTCGGTCGGCATGAGCCCGAACGTAGATGAATCTCCGCTCACCGAAGATTGCCTCCACGAAGGTCAAGTCGTATGCGACATTGTCTACACTCCCCCGCGCACCAAACTTTTGCAAATGGCCGAAGCCAAGGGATGCAAAGTCGTCACGGGCGAAGGAATGCTAGTCCACCAGGGGCTCGAAAGCTTTAAAAAATGGTTCCCCAAAGAAACCGAAAACAAAACAAACGAAGAACTTACTGCGATTATGCGCAAAGGAATGCAGGGCTAAAATGAAGAAGCATCTATACTTTACTGGATTTATGGCCAGCGGCAAGAGCCGCACGGGTCGCGCCCTCGCAGACCGCCTCGGACGCCCATTTGTCGATACAGATAACGTTATTGTCGAACGCGCTGGGAAATCTATTAACGAAATTTTTGAACAAGATGGCGAAGCAGCTTTCCGCAAGATGGAACGCGACGTGATTGCCGAAATTGCAAAGAGCGAAAAGCCCCTCGTCGTTTCTCTTGGCGGTGGAGCCCTCACGCAAGCCGAAAACTTGAAAGTCATCCGCGAAAACGGAACGATCATCCGCTTGTGGGCAAAGCCCGAAGTACTTTCGGAACGCATCGGACGCAAGAACACGCGCCCACTCCTTGCAAACCTCACCGACGAAGAACGCCTCGAAAAAATCAAGGCCATGCTCAAGGAACGCGAAAAGAACTACGCCAACGCCGATTTCAGCGTCGAAAGTTCAAATGACTATTCCGAAACACATGTCACGGAACGCATCATGCACATGCTCAAGTTCTGGGAAAGCCATGCGCTGGACGTACATCCAAGCGAAGGCGGTCGCTACCCGATTTTCATCGGCAAGAACATTGTACCGGACGCAGCCATCATGCTTGAAGGGCTACGCCTCTCGCCGACATATGAATTCTTGATTTGCACGGACACGACAATCGCCAAGGAACAGAGCATCAAGCTTTCGGAACTCCGCGGCCAAGCAGGTCGTTGCCCGATTTTCAAGTTCCAGGCAGGTGAAGGCCACAAGACGCTCCACAACTTGAACCAGCTTTATAGCTTTATGTTGCACCGCGGTTACACCCGCAAGAGCTGCCTTTTACAGTTCAGCGGTGGCGTTGTTGGCGACATGGCAGGCTTTGGCGCCGCCACTTACCAGCGCGGCATCCCGTTTGTGCAGTTCCCGACAACGCTTTTATCGATGGTCGATAGTTCCGTGGGCGGCAAGGTCGCCGTGAACCATGCCGAAGGCAAGAACATGATTGGCGCATTCTACCAGCCCAAGGCGGTCGTTTGCGACATTTCTGTGCTTAGCACGCTCCCCCCGACCGAATACCTTGCCGGTCTTGCCGAAATCGTCAAGTACGGTGTGATTTACGACGAAGAATTTTTCACTTACCTTGAAAACAATGTGGAAAAAATCAAATCTCACGATTACGATGTGTTAAAGCACATGATTTTCCGCAGTTGCCAAATCAAGGCCGAAGTTGTCGGCATCGACGAAAAAGAAGCCGGCCTCCGCGCCATCCTGAATTACGGTCACACGTTCGGGCATGCGATTGAAAAACTCACGCACTACGAACTTTTCAGCCACGGAATCGCCGTTTCCTTGGGCATGAGAGTCGCCGCACGCGCCGCAGTGCTCCTCGGAAAGCTTACGGAAGCCGAAGAAAAGCGCCAGAATGCCCTCCTTGACGCCCTTGGATTCCCCAAGACTTTCAACGTGGATGTCGAAGAAGCATGGGCCGCCATGGCTGTGGACAAGAAGGCAGAAAAAGGCACTCGTGTTTATATTTTGCCTACAATGATCGGAAAGGTCGAAAAAGTTTGTAATATTGATAAGGGTATTATTGCAAACGCTTGGAAAGCCATCCAAGCAAGTGAGGTTTAGGATGAGTATCTTGGTTACCGGAGGAACGGGATCACTTGGGTTCAGTATTTTATCTAACTTAAGCGGCACCAATCACGAACTTTACAGTTTCAGTGACGAGCTTCCGCAACCGTGGCAAAAGGTCGAAGGCGTACAGTACCTTACCGGCGACTTGTTGGATTTCAGGAACGTCCAGGAAATGATTCAGAAAGTTTCCCCGACGCACATCTACCATTTGGCAAGCCAATCTTCCGTGGGCCTAAGCTACAAAAAGCCTTACGAAACACTCAACATCAACTTGCTGGGTACGCAGACGCTCCTTGAAGCCGTGCGTCAGGTTGTCCCGAGAGCAAAGGTGTTGCTCCTCAGCAGTAGCGAAATCTACGGCAGGACAGAACAGCAACTCACCTACTTGCACAAAGAAACTGACCCGCCTAACCCGCTCACTCCATACGCCACATCCAAGGCGTGCATGGAAATTTTGGGCAACCAGTTCCGCAACGCCAACGGCCTACACGTCGTATTTGTGCGTCCGTTCCACTTTACAGGCCCGCACCACAGCCGCCGCTTTGTAATCCCCTCCATTGCTTACCAGCTAGTGAAGATAAAGTATTACGGAGCAGAACCGGTTATTTACTCGGGAAGCCTCGATGTAAGCCGCGACGTTGTTGACGTGCGTGACGTGGCTCGCGCTGCTATCCAGATTTTGAACACCGCAGAATCCGGCGAAGCATTCAACATCTGCTGCGGAAAGTCCTACACGTTCCGTGAACTCGTGGAAATGCTCGTCGATATATCCGGCGTAAGCGTAGACTTTAGATTCGACCCGGGTTACGACCGCAGTAACGATATTCCGCTTTTGATTGGCGACCCCACAAAAGTCATGAATCTTGGTTGGAAGCCCATGATTTGCATGGAAGACTGCCTCTCGGATTTGTTCAACGAGATGGTCGTACGCCGCCGCGTAGAGCTTAAAATGGGCATGGGCCGCGACTTGCGCTTGTAAATTATACCATATACCTGCGGTTCATTCCACAAAAAACGCTGTTCAGCGAATTTCTATAACAAAGCTGTTCCACAAGAGCAGCTTTTTTTTATTTTTCCAAGTATGAGATTACAAATAAAAAATATCGCTTTGGGAGTTTGCGCCCTATTTGCTTTGTCTACGGCAACACATGCCGCAGAAGTTATTGGACCGACCGGAGCCGACCGTGCACTCACGGTCTCAGACTTTATGCCGCACCAGGCCACATCTAAAGAATTTAACGAAACATGGAGTTACCAGTTCGTGTTCGACAACGGAACTCGCGCTTTCGTGAACTATTCCCTCCTCAACGTCCCTGGATCCGGAAGAAAGATCGGTTGCGACTTGAGCTTCTGGAATTTCAAGGGAAAGACCTACTCCGTTGGCCGCCAATACCCACCTGAACGCCTTGTTGCAAACAAGGAGAAGGCAACAATTGACATCAAGGGCGAATACAAGCTCGAAAATAAGCCGGGTAAAGGCCACCGCGTATTCTACAGCGCAGATAAAGGTGGAAAGTTCTTCCTCGACGTGACTTTCGAAAGTGCAGTGTCCGGCATGGTTCCGGGAAATGGAGTCTGGACACTCGGTAAAGAAAAAATGGGCCAATACATCCATATTCCTTACGGACGCGTGACGGGTAAAATCGCCTACAACGAAGACACTTTGACGGTCAAGGGCTACGCCTATATGGACCAAATTTGGCAAACATCTCAAGCTACGGAAATTGCCGCACGCACAATCAACTTTAGCACAAGCGACAAATCCCCAATGCACGCCGGTCGCATCACGCTCACAAAAGACGGCCAGCTCATGGGTTACGCTTTGTACAACGGACCGCAAGGCATGAAAGTTGCCATCCCGACTAAAGTCAAGGAAGGTGGCACCGAATACAACGGCAAGAAATTCCCGACAACGACATTGTCCTTTGAATGGAAAAACGGAGTGCCAGCCATGGTGTTCCCTGTGAACAAGGTACTGCAAAAGGCATCCCTCCTCGACAAGATTGACGGCTGGTTTGCAAAGAAAGCCATGAAGCTTGCTGCAGGTGGTGAAGTGCTGTTCTACCGCGGAAGAAGCCAGAACGGACTTGGCAAAAAAATTGACTGGGCAATTACCGGGGTCAAAGACTAATGACAAAATTCAGACCCTGCATCGATTTGCACGATGGAAAAGTAAAGCAAATTGTCGGGAGTTCGCTTTCGGACAGCGGAGCTGGACTCAAGACCAATTTTGAAACTGACCGTTCATCCGCATGGTTTGCCGAACTCTACAAGAAAGACGGCATCAAGGGCGGACACGTAATTATGCTTGGTAAGGGAAACGAGAGCGCGGCAAAAGACGCGCTTTCGGCGTATCCAGGAGGACTCCAAGTCGGCGGCGGGATTAACGCCCAGAACGCGATGGAGTACATCCAGGCTGGAGCATCGCATGTGATTGTCACAAGCTGGATATTCCCAGAAGGTAAATTGGATCGTGCTCGACTCGACGAACTTGTAAAGACGGTAGGCAAGGAACATTTGATTCTGGACCTGAGTTGCAAGCGAACGGGGATTGTGGACGGGAAACCGCAATGGAAAATTGCGACGAACCGCTGGCAGACGATTATCGATATTGAAATTACCAAGGAAACCCTCGAAGACCTAGCCCAATGCTGTGATGAATTTTTAATTCACGCAGCCGATGTCGAAGGCAAACAGCAAGGCATGGACGACGATTTGATTCGATTCCTCGCCGAAAACAGCCCTATTCCGGTAACGTACGCAGGCGGAGCCAAATCGCTTGAAGACTTGGAACATTGCAAAGAAATTTCGAACGGAAAAATTGACCTCACCATTGGTAGTGCATTAGACTTGTTCGGTGGCAAAGGAGTGAAGTATGACGACTGCGTCAAGTTCAACAAAGCTCAAGACTAGCGACCAGCTCGATTCTCGCCCTGCCATTTTTGGACGTAAGGTCACAAGCACCTTCCGCAAGATGTTTGCGTTCAACCACAGACCGCCCGGAAACATCCGCACTTGCTGGATTCCGCCTCTGGTTTTCTTGACTCCGGTTATCAACTTGCCAAGACTCCTGAAGTTACGTTCCTATTTAAAGAAGGAACGCAAGCAAAGGGACCCGAACGATGTTCGCATCCTGTTTTACTCCGATAACCTGGACGAGACGAACGGCATTGCCAATAACTTGAGAAACGTGATTCCGTACATGCGGAGCCACGGCATGAAGGCCTACCTCGCCGGAAGTGCATTCAACACGCGCCCTTGCGGTGTCATCGAAAACAGCTATTGCGTTTTGCTCCCGCGTTTGTTCAGCATGGAGCAGCTCGGGTACGCCAACAGCGAACTTGCGATTCCGCGCATTTCACCGGCCCTTCGTTTGCTCAAGCGCTACCCCATCGACATGATTGAGCTTGAAACGCCGAGTCCTGGAGCATGGGTCGTTGCCCTTTGCGGATGGCTTGCAGGCATCAAGGTATTCAGCCATTACCGTACCGATGTGCCCACTTACGCCAAGACGCTCGTGAAAGCAAAGTGGATGCACACGTACGTTCTCTGGCTCATGCGCATTTTCTACTGGATGGCACGCCCGGTCATTAGCCCGTGCGAAGACTATGCCGACATTTTGAAAAAGGATTTAAAAGTCCCTGCAAATCAGGTGCAGATTCTCCCCCGCGGTCTCCCGCTTGAAAAGTTCTCGCCTGATTTGCGAGGCAAGGGAGCTTGGGAAAAGTTCGGCAATGACCGCAGTCAACGCAAAGTACGTTTTGCATTTATCGGAAGAATTTCGAAGGAAAAGAATCTGGAATTCTTGAACTCCGTGTGGGAAAAATTCTCGGCAAAGCATGACGACGTTGAGCTCTTGTACGTGGGTTACGGCTGGTATCTTGAAGAAATCAAGAAGCAGTTCAAGGACAATCCGAGCGTTTGCTTTGCAGGCGAACAAGGCGGCGAAATGCTCGCAAGCCTTTATGCGGATGCAGACTTTTTCTTGTTCCCGAGCACAACGGATACTTTCGGAAACGTAGTCGTAGAAGCGATGTCTACAGGAACACCAGCAATTGTAAGCAACTACGGCGGTCCAAAAAGCATTGTGCAAGACGACAACAAGTGCGGACGCATTTTGCCGATTGACGAAACGAAGTGGCTTGAAACGCTGGAAGAATGTCGAACCATCAAGTTCGAACAACCGGAAGCTTACGAACAAATGCGAATTGACAGCCACAAGCGTAGCGAGCGCTACACGCTTGAAAGCTCGACCAAGACGCAGTTCGAATTCTTTAGGAAACTGAAGAAAGAAGCATACGGGATTTAATTTAGACGAGAGACGAAAGAGCGTCAAAGCCGCAGTAGGAAGTGTCATCTTGGGCAATAATTGCACCTTCGGTGTTTTGAGGTATGGGGTCGGCACTTCGTGCCTTTGAGGTATGAGGTTAGCAAAACTTAAAGATTAGAACTTAGCACCGAAATGTCATCCTGGAGGGGTGTAGCCCCGATAGGATCCACTGCGAAAAATTATGGGCCCTATCGTCTAACGACTCCAGGGTGACAAAAGAAAAAAATGAATTCTGAATCACTCAAGCGACTTAGATCTTGGTTTGTCAAGAATGCGGCAGAGCTTCCGTGGAGGCCTGCGGATTTAGATGCGCCGCGTAATGCGTACGCAGTGTGGATTAGCGAAACGATGCTCCAGCAAACGCAAGTTTCAACGGTTAGGGATTATTTTATTCGCTGGATGAAGCGGTTCCCTAATATAGAGACGCTTGCTAAAGCCGATGAAGCTGAAGTTTTTAAGTATTGGCAAGGGCTTGGGTATTACAGTCGAGCGAGGAATATTTTAAAGACAGCGAAGATTGTTTGTGATAAAAATAATGAATCCTATGATTCGGCAGTACTTCGACAAGCTCAGCATACCAGTTCATCAACCATCGCCTTGCGGGACTCCACGACGACAATTCAGTGCGAAATGCCGCGGACGCGCAAGGAACTTGAAGCTCTGCCGGGCATTGGAGCGTATACTGCAGGCGCCATTTTAAGCCTAGCCTACCATCAACGCGAAGCAATTTTAGACGGGAATTTGGTAAGGATTTTTAGCAGACTATACGAGCTGGATTTTTTGCCGACAGATAAAGTCAAAGAAAGGAGATGCCCGATTAAATCGGGCATGACAGAAAAATCTTTCTCCGAGATTTATTGGGAATATGCGCGAGAAGTTGCCGATAGCCCGAAAGCATACATGCACAACGAAGCTCTGATGGAACTCGGTCGGACCGTGTGCAAAACAAAATCGCCGCTTTGCGAAAGCTGCCCGCTAAACAAAGAATGTCGCGCATTTACAGACAAGCGCACAGCAGAATTTCCACCAGCCAAAAAACGCACTGAAAAAAACTGGCACGGGACCGTTCTTGTCATAGAAAGCGCAGACGAAAAAATTTTCGCTGTAAGCGGTGGTCAAAAATTCTTAGACGGTCAACTATCTCTCCCGCATTTTGAAAGCCCACGCGGAGCAACTGTTGGGCTCCCCGCTCAAGCAGAGAATTTCATTAACGCGGACGATGTAGAAATCGTAAACCATTGCGGAACTTTTCGCCATAGCATAACCGTGCACAAAATCGAATGCGATGTACTTTACATCAAATTAAACAAGAAAGCGAAAATTGCAGTCTCAATTACAACACGCCAAAATTCCTCAAACAACGCCAAATTTGAATGGATAGAAAAAGCGAAAGTCTTTGAGACCTTCGCCAATTCATTCAGTTTAAAAGCGCTGAAAAAAGCGTTTTAGCTAGAAAGCTTTCTTTGCCGTGCAGAAAAAGCGGAGACGGCTAAAATCACCATTCGGGATTTCAATCACTTCATCGCCAAGTGCCTGAACAATCGTCCCTGCCAATGAAAGCCCCCATTTTGGGAAACGTTGTTCAAAAGTAGCATCCCAATACCAATCACCCTTCACAACGTACGGGTCTCTAGAACGAAGATTCCACTCTGCATCACTTCTGTAGCGCAAAGAATGTGAAATACGGAAAGTCTTTTTAATAAGCCAATCGGCACTGAACGAGACAAAAAATTCCGATGGATTGACTTCAAAGCGTTTTTCTTTGCCATCAATGCGCTCAAAACCTGTGAGAGCGGTAAAGTTGAGCATTTCCTTATACCAAAGCTTCAACCAAAATTCACCCGTCACACCCTTTATCCAAGAGTTGATGCGGCCAACGTCTCCATGACGGAACGTATAAATGCCATCGTCAACAAACTTTTCTACATCGAACGTTTCCGCACCGTGTTCCGCCCAAAAACTTCCACGCAGGCCAAAGCCAAGGAAATTCGTAAGAGAATCTTCGAAACGGATATAGCCTTGCAATAAATTCATGCGACCCGAGGCCGTCAAAGAAATTGTATCGCCATCAAAATATTCGTGCGTATCGGCAATCGGGTTCAAACGAGTTCCAGAAATATTTTTTGCACCAAAAGTGACATTCATCTTTTCAAGAACAGGCAACTGGTACTCAACGCTGTCCTGTACAAGCCAATCACGGTCATTAACGCCAAACACCACATCAAACTTAAGTTGATCCATCGGCTTAAAGCGCATTTCGAGGAACGGCCACAAGACTCGATCATTTTCAAGCCCGGTATATACAGTACCATCATCGTTGACGAAGCGGAAGGCAAGCCCCGCAGAAAGTTGCAACATGCCGCGCTTACAATTTTCACCACAATTATAAACAACTGAACCATTTACTTCTTTACGTTCTCCAGTTTCTTTTTTCTTGAAATTCTGGAATTCAGCATTTTCAAATACGAGAGTCGCAGAGAAATCACCGACATCGGCACGCGCTTCAACACGGGGCTTGTATCGCACAGGAATCCATCTGGAGCTTTCTGTAAAGAGCCAAATGTACTCCATTCCGGCAAGCAACGAAGCATTTATAAAATCGTTCGTGTAGCCGAGTCCACCGTAAGCAGAACTGAACATCGGCCAGTTTTCGCCAAAGAAGGCAAAATTGTCATCAACCACCTTACTTCGGTATTTATCTCCCGAATAAAAGCAATAATGGTCATCTTGGAACAGACGGAATGTCGCCCAGAATCCATGGAACAAAGGCGTACGGACACCGACTTCCAAAATAGGAGTTCTATTTGTAGGACGATTACCAACATCCGTAATGAAGTCCTGATAAATCAAGTCCCCTAATTCATTGCCTGTTTTCATCCAAACAGACGGAGCTTGAATAGGATCCCAGCTTGGCAACACGGACATACGATTGAACAGCAAACGATAACGCAATTTACGAGGCGTCCACAATTCACTTTCAGAATTGATACCACCGGAGCCAAGTTTACGGTCAAAATAATACGTTGGCGAACCGATTAAGAACGTACCATCGTCACGGGAGACAACGTCCATACCTTCCATTTCGGGGTCAACAGTTGCCCAAAGAGCGCTTGCCGAAACAGCAAAAACCGCAATTATTTTATTAAATAAGGAGTTCATTACCAAATACTCCTTTCAAATGTGAGTCCTGCATACAACATATTAGAGCTTTTGGGAAGTGTCCATAATTGTTCCCACATCACATGGAAACCAGCACTATATTCCTTGTACTTAAATACAGGCAAACTAATTCTTGCATACCAACCAAATTCAGTTTCGTTATCTGTCAACGTTCCGCCGGGTTTAGCGTAATTGATTTCATCGGCATCGGCACGAGTCCAACTACAAGTAAAACCACCTCCAAGAACAACTGGATGAATCGCCTTCCATTTCCAATCGGCACCAACACGGCCCATGAACTGGTGAACGCCATCATAATAAATTTTAGGGCGCGGTTTGAAATAAGTGTATTGGAACATCACAACACCATCAACGTCTTTCCAATAAGTGTAGTGAATACCGACGCCGCCATACAGCGCATTTTTAACAGCATCCATAAGGTCGCCCATCGGATAAATTTCGCCACCTTCAAGGAATACGGAAAAATGCGAGAACGAAACATCTTCTGCCACAAGAGCAGAATCATTTCTAAATGCAAGCGGGTCTTCCACAGCATGCAAAATCGATGCCAGACAAAAAGCAAGAATCGTAATTATTTTTTTCATTTTTTGTATTCCAAAGCTTGTGCAAAAAAGCCGTCCAAACGAGAGTCTTTAAGGCCCGGCAAAACAGGTTCACCGGCTTTCACAAATTCAGGATGCGCCTTGATGAAGCGTGCAACAACGCGAGTTGTTTCGGCTGGATCGGGGCTGCAAGTAGCATACACAAGGCGCCCACCCGGAGCAAGTGCTGTCGAGGCATTTTCGAGAATCTTGAATTGCAGTTCTGCAATTTCGTTGATAGATTCAGGAGTCATGCGATAGACAGATTCTGGACGGCGAGCGATAACACCCATGTTGCTGCAGGGAACGTCTAGCAAAATTCTATCGAATTTTGTTTCAGACGAGAGAGCCGCGGAATCTTGAGCGGCAAGGTCGATGGTTTCGGTCTTGATGTTCGTGAGACCAAGACGATTCATCAGGTCCTGCATTTTTTCGAGACGGGAAGCGGAAGAATCACTAGCGAGAATTTCAAGCGAGTGGTCCATCTCCGCCATGAGCGCAGTCTTGCCGCCCGGAGCAGCACAAGCGTCCCAGACTTTCAAGCCCGGCTTCAAGTCGAGAAGTTTAATGACTTCGTATGCAGACGGATTCTGGAACGAGAAAAGACCTTGAACAAATTCCGGCGTTGCCAGCAACAGCTTAACGCCCACGTCACGCGGAATTTCGATGTAGCGGTCATAAAGAATCGAGGAACCCGTGATGCCAAGTTTCTCGGCGAGCACCGGAGCGTTTGTCTTTTGCAAGTTCACGCGAATCCATTCAGTCGGGCGATCAAGAGTCGCCTTTGCCAATTCCTCAGCGCGGTCCCCACCATAGACATCGAACCAACGGCGCACAAGCCATTCGGGCACAGAGTTTTCAATGCTCACGCGACGCACACGCTGCGGCGGGAGTGCAGGTTCACCCTGACGACGAGCCGTGCGAAGCACTGCATTTACAAGGCGCGCCGTGCTTTCACCAAGATTTGCAGACTTAGCGAGTTCCACACAAGCGTTGATGGCCGCATAATCCGGCACATCCATAAAGAACATCTGGAAGAGCCCCATTTCAAGAATCACGCAAGCTTCGCGCGATGGCATTTTCTTGGTGAGCGACTTGACGAAATATTCAAGGTACAAGTGCCTGCGGCAAACACCAAGCGCAAGCTCCATCGCAAATGGAGAAAGTCCGCTTTCCTTGATGAACGAGCCATCTTTTAGCCAAAGCAAAAGGACTCGATAGGCATCTTCACGTTCGTTTAGCAAAATTGAAGTCCCTCGCGTTTCTGGATTCCACGCATAAAGTCAGCAACAGGCATCGGCTTTTTACCCTCGGCCTGAATTTCGAGCACCTCGAGGACGCCTTCGCCAGTACCAACAAAGAGTCGGTTGTCTTTAAATTCAACAACGCCCGGCGCAAGCTTCGGACCATTTTCAGGAGTATCCGTCTTGCGGAGATACACCATGCGACCGCCCAGTTTTCCGTATCCACCCGGCCACGGATTGAATGCACGAATGCGGTCGTGAATCGTATGCGCTGGCAGATTAAAGTCAATCAAGCCTTCTTCTTTTTTGATTTTCGGAGCGCCACTTGCCTGAGCGTGATCTTGCGTCAAATCCTTTTCGCAACCATTCTTGAGCTGGTTAATAGCATCATCAAGCGCATCGCAACCAGGAGCCACCATCTTGTCGAGCAAGCTTGCCGTTGTTTCTTGATGGTCAATGGCAACAGTGCGCTGGGCAAGAATCGGACCATGGTCCATCTTTTCATCCAAGCGGAATACCGTCACGCCCGTTTCTTTAAGGCCATCGGCAATAGCGCGCTGCACCGGAGCGGCACCGCGATACTTCGGAAGCAGACTGCCATGAACATTCACGGCACCAAACTTCGTAATCGCCAAGATATTTCTCGGCAAGATGGAGTAGGCAACGACAACATACAAGTCTGCATCGAACTTGCGAAGTTCCGCTTCGAATTCAGGGGACTTCAAATCCGTCGGCTGCAACACCGGCAAATTGTGGTTGAGTGCGGCCACCTTGACAGGCGGGGGCGTAAGCACGCGGCCGCGACCTGCCGGGCGATCCGGCTGAGTGACAACTGCTAAAACTTCGTTATCGGAAGCAATCAAATGCTCCAAGAAATGTGCCGCAAATTCCGGCGTACCCATAAATACAATTTTCATATCGTAAAATATAACTATTGCAAACGACGAGCGCCATTTTCTATCTTTGCGCGCATGCGAATTCTTTTACAATTGGCCCTGATTTTGGGGATTTGCTACATCGGCGATTTAATTCACGAATACACAGGCGTTCCCATCCCCGGAAACATTCTCGGAATGCTCATTTTGCTTCTTTTGCTATGCCTCAAGATTGTCAAATTAGAACAAATTCGTGAAATTAGCGATTTCTTTTTGAAGCGACTTGCGTTTTTCTTTTTACCACCCGCAATCGGACTGATGCTCGTTGGCGACGACGTTAAAAGTCAGTGGCCACTGCTGTTGTTCCTCTGCATAGTCATTACAATCGTAACGATGGCCGCCACAGGTTGGACAGTTCAACTCCTTAGCAAAAAATCAAAAAACAAAAACCCCTAGCACGCCATGTTCGGAATCATTCTTACTATTATCGCTTTTGAAATCGGAGTTTCCATTCGCAACAAGTGGCGAAACCCACTCCTAAACCCGATTCTCATCGCAACAATCCTTATTATCGGCTTTTTGACCATCACGGGCATCAGCTACGATACATATAAAGTCGGCGGCGATTACATTTCGTTTTTCCTCGGACCTGTAACAGTTTTACTTGCAGTTCCTTTGTACAGACACATTCAGGCCCTCAAAAATGCGTGGCTTCCGATTCTTGCAGGAATTGTTGTCGGTAGCACGGTAAGTATTGTTTGCGTTATCGCCTGCGCTAAGATATTCAACTTGAGCAAAACGCTGATGCTTTCGCTCATTCCAAAATCAATCACCATCCCAATGGGCTCCGTCGTATCCGAGCAAATTGGCGGCATTCCGTCCATTACGATTGTTTCAATTGTCATTACAGGAATCACGGGTGCTGTCACGGCTCCACTCGTATGTCGTTTTTTCCGCATCAAGAATCCCGTAGCTCAAGGTGTTGCCATCGGTACTTCTAGCCATGCACTCGGAACCACAAAAGCGATGGAAATTGGAGAAGTTCAAGGAGCGATGAGCAGCCTTTCAATAGGCGTCGCAGGTGTTGTGACAGTATTTATAACACCGGTATTGTTGAAATTTTTCGGGTAAGCCACAAGATCCTCACCTTCGTGAGGATGACGCTAAAGAGGAGACCAAAACTTTTAGCTTTGGATTCTATCGCCTTCGGCTCCAGAATGACATCAGCGTTATCGGCCGTTTTTGCCGACAACGACTGTCGTGATG
>Ga0265300_10000986_pt1 | contig 28172 bp, 25 predicted proteins | sample AusTroGonzalo_MG_FD_193482 | JGI IMG/M metagenome (GOLD analysis project Ga0265300, IMG submission 193482) | Bovine rumen microbial communities from tropical cattle in Woodstock, Queensland, Australia - Gonzalo_03 | ecosystem: Host-associated > Mammals > Digestive system > Stomach > Rumen ...
CTCCTTCTCCCCGCTCCCCTCATCCTCCTTGCTATCTTTTCCCCTGCGCTGAAGCGCAAGAGGCGGAGAGCCATGCCCTTTGACAATGCCCGAAAATTTCACTCGAAAATTACAGTTGCTGTCCCCGAGGAGAGGCTGATGAGGAGGGTGGCGCAGATAGGGGCGGGGAAGATATTCGGAAGTCTCTCGTTTGTGGCTACGACTGCGTTTGCGCTAGGTGACAGGTTTCGGTCGCGGAGCGTCGTGGCGCGGGAGGTGGGAGAGATAGGCTACGCGACGCACGGCTGGCGGCTCGCGAAGGCGGCGGAAAGGGTGGCGTGAAGGGAGAAGAGGCGATGAAGGCCAATAAAATAGCGGGTTTCGTGGGGTCTGTCCCCGCGATGGTCTTTTGCGTTGATTCGTGGATGTACAAATCAACAAGGGCTGAATATGGTATAATGCACGGGGATTTGACAATGGGGAGTGTGAAATGTCGGAAGAATGTACGCATAACTGCTCGACCTGCGGGAAGAACTGCGGGGACAGGAAGGAGAAGTTTGACTTCTCAGCGAAGCTGAACGCCGCATCGAAAGTCGGCAAGGTGATAGCCGTCGCGTCGGGAAAGGGTGGCGTCGGAAAGAGCTTTGTGACGACGATGCTCGCAGTCGCCGCGGCAAAGCGCGGCCTCAAGGTGGGAATCCTCGACGCAGACGTGACAGGTCCCTCGATCCCCAAGGCGTTCGGCCTCGCGGGCTCGACCTACAAGTCGGACGATGGCATAGAGCCGACGATGACGAATACTGGGATAAAGGTCATCTCGCTCAACATGCTCGTCGAGGATCCGTCTGACCCCGTCGTCTGGCGCGGTCCGGTTATCGCAGGGTTAGTGAAGCAGTTCTGGACCGACGTCCACTGGGGAGAGCTCGACGTCATGTTCGTCGACATGCCGCCTGGCACCGGCGACGTGCCGCTCACGGTCTTCCAGTCGCTTCCCGTTGACGGCGTTGTCGTCGTCTCTTCGCCGCAGGAACTCGTCGAGATGATCGTCTCGAAGTCGGTAAAGATGGCGAAGATGATGGAAAAGCCGGTCGTGGGGCTCGTCGAGAACATGAGCTATCTGAAGTGCCCCGACTGCGGCAAGGAGATTCCCGTGTTCGGCGAGTCCAAGGCCGAGGCGATTGCAAAGAAGTTCGGGATCCCCGAAGTCGTGCGGCTCCCGGTCGACCCGTCGTTTGCCGCGTCGATCGACGCTGGCGCGGCCGAACTTATCGAGATTCCGGCGTTCGAGGAGTTTGCCGGGAAGGTCATCTGATGCTCTGGATCGGTCCACTCGCCGGAGCGATTCTCTGTTCGCGGGGCGGTTTGCTCGGCGCGTTTTTGGGATCGCTTCTCGGCGGCTGGGTCGAACGGCGTATTCGCGAGGAGCGGTTGCGCGCGAGAGGCGCTCGCCGATCGCCACGCCAGCATACTAACCCGCTCGCAGACGCCTACCGAACGCTCGGCGTGAAGCCTGGGGCATCTAAGTCTGCTGTGCGCCGCGCCTACCACGCACTTGCGAAGAAATATCATCCCGACGTCCTTCGTGCATCCGGCGCGAGCGAACGCGAAGTGTCCGAGGCGACTGAAAAGATGTCTCGCCTCAATGCCGCATGGAACATCATTGAAAACCAATAAACCATACACGCTAACCCTTCAACCTTTCAACCCTTCAACCTTTCAACCCTTTAACTTTTACATCATGATCATCCTCGGTGTCGATACTTCGCTCCGCTCGACGGGCTTCGGCGTTCTCGAGACGAAGGGCTCGCGCCTTGTCGCGCTCGACTACGGCAACATTCCGAACGCGGCAAAAGTGCCGCTCTCGGAGTGCCTTAAGCGCATCCACGCGAAGATCGCCGAGCTGATAGCGGCGTGGAACCCAGACGTCTTGAGCATCGAGAAGGTCATCTACGGCAAGAACGCCAACACGATGATGGTGCTCGGCGAGGCGCGCGGGGCGGTGATAGTCGCCGGAGCGGACGCGGGGAAACCCATCTACGAATACGAACCGCGCCGCGTCAAGATGGCGGTGTGCGGCAACGGGCTTGCCGAGAAGGAGCAGGTTCAGCGCATGATAAAGACGCTTCTAGCGCTTCCAGAACTCCCGCAGAACGACGCCGCCGACGCTCTCGCGCTCGCAATATGCCACGCCCACGCCTCCCCCATTCTCGCGAAGGGCGGCGAAAATCTGGTTTGATGGAATGAAAGCCGTTTGGTACAATACAAGGAAACTTGTAGAAAGGACGTCGACGATGAAGTCAGGACATGTCTTTGCGTTAATGGCCGCCGCTGTCGGTGCGTATGCGTCGCTTGGCGAGGAAATCGCTTCTGAGGTCTCCGCTGTAGACAAGCGGGTCGAATACCGCGATTGCCCCAAATGCGACAAGCGCATCCGCGTCGATCTTGCCGCGGGCAAGGCCTATGTCAACCTTAGTCGTCTTGAGGGCGCCGACAAGGAGGTTGTAGCCGCGCGCGCGGCCAAGCTTCTCGACGCCGCGAAGATCGCGCCGACGAGCGACCCGAAGATTCGCCCGCTTATGGGGTGGTCGAGCTGGAACACGTTCGGCGTCAAGATTTCCGAGGAGATCATCCTCGAGACGGCGCGCGCGATTGCGACGAACGGGCTCAAGGACGCCGGCTACATCTACGTCAACATCGACGACGGCTTCTTCTGGGGTCATGGCGAGGACGGGATCCTCAAGTTCCACCCCGAGCGCTTCCCGAACGGAATGAAGCCGGTCGTCGACGGCATCCATGCGTTGGGCTTGAAGGCCGGTATTTATTCCGACGCCGGTGCGGACACGTGCGGCAGCATGTGGGATGCCCCCGATGGCACTAAGGAGAAGGGCGGCCTCGGTGGCGGTCTCTACGGCCACGACGCGGCTGACTGCAAGCTCCACTTCATCGACCTCGGCTTCGACTTCATCAAAGTCGACTACTGCGGCGGCCTGCGGCTAAAGCTCGACGAGAAGGTTCGCTACACCGAGATCGCGAATGCGATCAAGGCGACGGGCAGGACTGATGTCCGGCTCAACATCTGCCGCTGGGCGTTTCCCGGAACTTGGGCCGCGGACATCGCGGAGTCCTGGCGCACAACGGGCGACATTCGCGCCAACTGGGGCGAGGTCAAGAAGATCATCAACGAGAACCTTTACCTGAGCGCGTATTCGAAGCCCGGGCACTACAACGACATGGACATGCTCGAGGTCGGCCAGCTCGTCGGCCAGATGAAGTCGGTCTTCGGCAAGCATGGCGACACCGGCATAACCCCCGACGAAGAGACGACGCACTTCGGTATGTGGTGCATGCTCTCGTCGCCGCTCTTGATTGGATGCGACGTGAGGAGCATCCCCGCGTCCTCCAAGGCGCTCATCACAAACCCCTACCTTCTCGCGATGAACCAGAACGACCTCGGGCTCCAGGGGTACGTCGTCGCGAAAGACGGCGACGCGTACATTCTCGTCAAGGACGCGATCAAGAAGTTCGGCAAGTCGCGCTATGTTGCGCTCTACAACGGCTCCGACAAGGCGCACGATTTCACGGTCAGGGCGGCCGATCTCGACCTCGGCGGCAAGATCGACGCGTTTGACCTCGTCGAGATGGCGGACATCGGATGCTTTGAGGACCATGTGTCCGTCAATGTCGCCCCCCACGCCTCGAAGTTCTACCGTTTCGACGCCGAAAAGCGCGTCCAGAGGAAGGTCTACGAGGCGGAGTGCGCGTATCTTGCCGACTACCAGGAGATGCACGATGCCGCCAAGTCCGGAACGCCTTTCCCCGCCCCGCAGGAGGGAGCGTCGGGGGGCATGGTTGTCCGCAATCTCGGCAGCCGCGACACCAACTACTTGGAGTGGCGCGACATCAAGGTCGACGAAGCGGGGAAGTATGCCGTCACCATCGACTACTCGTCTCCCGACGAGCGGTGGTTCGACATTTCCATTGACGGTGGCGCGCCGCGCCGCGTAAATGTGAAGGGAACGGACGGCAAGTTCATGAAGGTAGTGATGGTCCCAGAGCTTTCGGCTGGCATTCACACGATTCGCCTTTCGAATGGCTCTGCGCCGATGCCAGATATCGACCGCATGACGCTCGACTCTGGGAAGGGGCTTATCTTCTAACGCTCAAATTCGCCAGGCGGTAAAAGAGTCTTTGCTATAATATATATGTATCTAAAAGGAGAACAATCAATGAGTAAGCTTATTATCTGGACGGCGCTCGCGGTCGCGGCGACCACGGTGCAGGCCGCTGACATCTACGTCTCGCTCGAGACCGGAAAGAAGAAGAACGCCGGCACCAAGGAGGCGCCGCTCAAAAACCTGTGGCACGCGCTCCAGCAGGCGGCGGACGGCGACACGATTCACCTTGCCGAGGGCGTGTATCCCGGCAACGCAAAGTGCAACTGGTTTTTGATCGACAAGGCCGTATCGATAATTGGCGGCTACTCCAAGGACTTCGCGGAGCGCAAGCCGCTCGAGCACCGCACGATGTTCCAGCCGCTCAACGAGAACAATGACAAGAAGGGCACGGGGCTTGGCATCTTCACGATTCAGTTCGACATGGCAAAGCCCGCCCCCAAGGGCGTCAATATGGTCTTCGACGGCCTCATATTCGACGATGGACAGGCGCAGAGCTACCATCCCGTCAAGGGCAAGCCAGAGGGCGTCGAGACCGGCATGTGGCTTGAGCCGCCCGCGAAGGGCGACACGCCGTTCGCCTCGTCGAAGCGCTACCTTGTCTACTCGGCGACCGCAAACCGCGCGGAGGGAGACATCACTTTCAGGAACTGCCTTTTCCTCAACGCCGGCAACATCGCCATGAACCTCAATTGGTACAAGGGCAAGGTGAGGATGGAGAACAACGTGTTCTGCAACAACCTTATGGTCGGCGCGAATGTCTACAGCTCCAACCCGCAGCCGGGGGCCGTCAAGTGGGAGTTCGAGAAGAACACAGTCCTTTTTACCTGGAGCCGCACGAGCGAACTTTCCGACATGGGCTTCGGCATCCGCACCACCGCGAACGTCGAGTCTGACGTCAAGGACAACGTAATAGGACTCAGCGTCCTCACGGGCTGGGACAACACGAAGGGCCTCGACAAGACGAAGAAGATCAAGCTGGATGGCAATGTCTTCTTCCTCAACCGTGGCTCTGACGGCCAGGTCACGAAGTCGCCGAGCGTCGTTAAGGTCGCAGTCGACGACTTCGAGGACGACATAGAGGGCAACTACGGCGTCGAGTCGGCGACGGACAACGAAGGGCTGAAGGATCCCGCCGTCTTCAAGGGTCGCCTTAACACCGCCTACCTGAACGCATTTCTCTCGATGAAGTATTCCGAAAAGGCGACGCTCGACGCGGATAAGCTCAACGCGCTTCGCCAGGCGGTTGGCCTCCCGCAGCAAGGCACTATCGTCTCGAAGGTTGACATGTTCGGGAACCGCTATCCGCTCGAGGACGCCCTGAAGCTCTTCGGCGCGATCGACGGCAAGGGAGCGCAGGCGGTCAAGTGAGCGGGATCGTGAGAGCGGACGCGATCGTTGCCGGCGCCGGTTTCTGGGGCTGCACGGTTGCGCGCCGTCTTGCAGAGGCGGGGCGGAAGGTTCTCGTCCTCGAAGCACGCGGCGCGGTTGGCGGCAACGTCCGCTGCGAGACCGATCCCGAGACGGGGATCGAAGTCCATCTCTACGGCAGCCACATCTTCCACACGCACGACATGGCGGTGTGGAACTTCATCCGCCGCTTCACCGAGTTCAACGGCTACCAGCACAAGGTGCTTGCGAACTATCAGGGCAAGATATACTACCTTCCACTTGGTCTCGCGCTGATCAACAAGTTCTTCGGCGTGGAGCTTGCCCCAAGAGAAGTCGCGGACTTCATGAAGGACGAGCGCCATTCGTCGGCGATCTTCGACGCGTTTTTCCGCGGCTACACCTCGAAACAGTGGGGCAAGGCGCCCGAGGAGATAGACCCCTCGATAATCAAGCGTGTGCCAGTCCGCGACAACTACGATGTCAACTACTTCAAGGACTATTTGCAGGGAATTCCCGCAGGCGGCTACAACGCGGTCTTCGACAGGATGCTCGAGCATCCGAACATCGAGGTGAAGGTCAATTCGCCTTTCGCCATGCAGGACATGGCGGATGCGCCGGTCTACTACTCTGGGCCGATAGACGCGCTTTTCGGCTACAAGTTCGGGCACTTGCCGTGGCGGACGCTCCGTTTCGAGACGGAGACCATTGGCGTCAAGGACTTCCAGGGAACTTCGGTCGTCAACTACACGGAGGCCGAGATTCCGTATACCCGCATTCACGAGTTCAAGCACTACCACCCAGAGCTTGCCGACGTCATGTCCGCGCCGAAGACGATTGTGATGCGCGAATATTCCGCCGCATGGAAGCCGGGCGACGAGCCGTATTATCCGGTCGACTGCGATGAGTCGCGTGCGCTTCTCGGGAAATACCGCGAAGAGGCGGCGAAAATCCCGAACCTCGTCGTCGGCGGTCGGCTTGGCGGCTACAAGTACTTCGACATGGACCAGTCGATCGCGGCCGCGCTCGCGGTCAAGATTTGAGTTTCACTAACCAGAAAAACAGGAGAAAATCATGACAGTCAAGGGATACGCGAAATTCCTGCTTATAATGGCAGGACTCGGAGGGCTTCTTTACGGCGTTGACGTCGGCGTAATTGCCGCGGCGCTGCCGTACATCGAAAGGACCTCGACATTCAACCAAAACGAGATCGGGTGGATCGTCGGCATGGCTCTTTGGGGATCGCTTCCCTCTTCGCTTGTCGCGGGTCTCCTTGCAGAGTGGTTTGGACGCAAGAAGATGATCGTCGCTTCCGCGCTTCTCTTCCTTGTGTCGATTCCGGTCATCTGCGCCTCTGGCTTTTTCGAGGGCGGCAACTTCTGGATGATGGTCGGCGGTCGTGCGATGCAGGGTGCGGCGGCTGGTCTCTTCGGCGTAATCGTGCCGATGTATCTTGCTGAATGCCTTGACGCCGACTCGCGCGGAAAGGGCACCGGCATGTTCCAGCTCCTGCTGACGATCGGCCTCGTCTTCGTCGCCGTAATCGGCTTTGTCGTGACTTACTTCGTCGGCGACGCCAAGAACGCCGTCGACGCGAAGGCGCTCGCGAACAGTGTTGAGGCGACGGCTGTGACGTTCGCCATGATCAAGACATGGTTCGAACCCGCGCAGATCGCATCCTGGGTTCGCGCCTGGCAGATGATCTTCCTCTTCTCGTGCGTCCCCGGCATCGTGCTCTTCCTCGGTGCGTTCCGCCTGAAGGAATCGTCCCGCTGGCTCTACAGGAAGGGCCGCAAGGACGAGGCGCTCGCCTCGCTTGCCGCGAACAACGGCGAGGAGAAGGCGAAGGAGATCCTTGCCGAGATGATTGCGGCGGATGAGGCGGCGGCGGCCGAAAAGGCGAAGAACGCCGCGGCGACCGACTCGCTGCTCCAGAAGAAGTACGTGATTCCGTTCATCCTCGCGGTCGTGATCCTCGCGTGCAACCAGACGACGGGCATCAACTCCGTCCTCAACTACACGGTGACGATCTTCCAGAAGACCGGCATGCAGGGCGCGTTCGCAAACGTCTCCGACGTCGCGATCAAGATCATGAACTGCGTCATGACGATCGTTGCCTGCGCGCTTGTGGACAAGAAGGGCCGCAAGTTCCTGCTGAAGATGGGCACGAGCGGTATCATCGTCGGGCTTTGCGGCGTCGGTGCGATCTTCCTTGCCATCTCGAAGGCGTGGGTTGCGCCGTCGATGGTGACAGGCGTCCTCGCGACGGTGTTCTTCTTCATGTTCATCGGCTTCTACGCCGTCGGTCCTGGCGTCTGCGTGTGGCTCGCCCTCACCGAGCTCATGCCAACGCGCATCCGCGCAAACGGCATGGCGATTGCGATGATCATCAACCAGGGCGTCTCGGCCGGCATTGCGACGGTGTTCCCGAAGTGGTGCGCCGCGACGAACGACAACGGCACCGTGTTCTTCGTGCTGGCCGGATTCACGGTTATATACTTCATAACCGCTGCGTTCTTCCTGCCCGAGACGAAGGGCCGCACCCTTGAGGAAGTGGAGCAGTACTTCACCACGGGGAAGATGCCGGAAAAGAAGTAACGGGGAACGGGAACCGGGTAACGGGGAACGGGAGCGGGTTTGACGTTTCGTTTCTTAGGGACGGGAACTTCGGTCGGCGTTCCGCAGATCGGCTGCACGTGCCGCGTGTGCACGTCGCCCGATCCGCGCGACCGCCGGCGGCGCTGCGGCGCCTACGTCACGGCGTCTGACGGCGCGGCGCTTCTCGTCGACACGCCGCCGGAGCTTCGGCTCGCATGCATTGAGTACGGCATATCCAAAGTCGACGCCGTTGCGCTCACCCACGCGCACATGGACCATGTCGCGGCGTTCGACGACATTCGCCGCTTCAACACGATAAACGGCGAGAAGGTTCCGTGCGAACCTGGCGACCCGCTCTACCGCGGGCTTCCCTACCGGATCGTCGGCAAGCCCATCGTCTGCCACGCGATGGGCGAGACGATCGAGCAGATGCACAGGATATTCCCATACATCGGCACAGAGGGTGGCAAGAACGGTCTCTACCGCCCGATGGTCGAGTTTTCCGATGCGGCTTCGTTTTCGGTTGGCAGCATGGTGGTCGAGCGGCTTAAAGTCGAGCACGGTTTCCCCTGTTGCGGGTATCTTTTCTCCGAGGGTTCGCACCGCATCGCATACATAAGCGACTGCCACGAGCTGCCCGACGAGACAATTGAGCGCGTGAAGGGCGTGGATGTCATGGTCCTCAACTGCCTTCGCGAGCGTCAGCATCCGACGCACCTGAGTCTTGAGCGGGCGCTTGGGTATCTCGACCAGATCGCGCCGAAGAGGGCGTATCTTGTCCACATGTGCCACGACCTGACGCACGAGGACTGGCTTGCGCGGCTCGCCGGCACGAATGTCGAACCCGCATACGACGGGCTGATACTGAATATAGGAGACAAACCATGAAGAAGACTGTTTTTGCGGTGCTTGCCCTTGGTTGGGCGACGGGGCTCTTTGCCGAGACGGTGGAGATATCGGTCGACCTTAAGTTTGACAACATCGACTATGTCGCCGGCGAGCGTATCCGTGCCATTGTAGATGTCGCGAACTCCTCGCCTGAAAGCGTCAGCGTCGGGTATCCGAGCTCCAAGGACATTCTTTTCGTCGAGGTGTTCCACTCGGGCAGCATGGTCCAGCTCGAAAAGATCGGGAAGGGAGCCTTCGTCTCGCGCTTCAGCTTGGAGTCGAACGAAGGGCAGAGGCTTGAGACATTCCTCGGCGACCACTATTCGCTGAGGACGGTTGGCAAGTATCTCGCAAAGCCGGTGCTCCTGCATGGCGGCATCCGTTACGAGGGGCAGCTCCGCGCGTTTTCCGTCGTTCCCGGCATGAAGGTGGCGAGCGCGCTACAGATGTTCAAGAACGTCGAGGGACTGCGGCGCGAATTCGAACTTCTGTCCTGGAGCCGCAAGAATACCGAGCATCTTTTCCTCGCGGCCCACGACGAAGGGCCCGTGTCTCGCAAGTGGACGACGACGGACATCGGCCCCCTGATGCGATTCAGGAAGCCGAGTCTTTCCGTTCTTCCTACTGGCGAGGTCATAGTCATTCACTGCTGGGATCGCGACAGGTTCCGTCGCTCGGAGTTCTGGAGCTTGCCAGACGCACTCGAACTCAACAAGGGCGAATTCGTGAGAGATCCTGAGACGGCTGGTTCCGAGCGTGTAAAGGAGCTTTACAAGGAGTCTGGCGGCGTAAAGCCCGTCGCCCGCCCGTGGTGGAAGTTCTGGTAGGAGTCAGGGGTCAGGGGTTAGGAGTCAGGAGTCAGGGGTCAGGGGTTAGTGAGGGAGTGATGTGAACATTCTTGGTATAGAGACGAGTTGCGACGAGACTGCGGCTGCGGTTGTTAAAGACGGGCGCGAAGTCCTCTCGAATGTCGTCTATACGCAGATCCCCCTGCACCAGCCCTACGGCGGCGTCGTTCCCGAAATCGCCTCCCGCGCTCACATTGAGAAGATTACCCAGGTCGTGGGTGACGCGATGAAAGGGCAGACCATCGATGCGGTCGCAGTAACCTACGGCCCTGGCCTCGCGCCGGCGCTGATCGTCGGACTCAATGCGGCGAAGGGGCTTGCGAAATCCCTTGGCGTTCCGCTGATCGCCGTCAACCACATCGAGGCGCATCTCCACTCGCCTTTCATCTACGATTCGCCGGACGACGCTGCGGCACGGCTCTCCGACCCGCGGGAAATCGGCCCCATGCTCGGGCTTGCCGTCTCTGGCGGCAACACGGTGTGGATCGACATGCCGGAATACGGCAAGTACGAGGTCATTGGCGAGACGCTTGACGACGCTGCGGGCGAGGCGTTTGACAAGGCAGCGAAGCTGCTTGGGCTCGGCTATCCAGGCGGGCTTAAGATTGACCGCATCTCCGCGGCCTATCGGGAACGCTTCCCGAACGAGCCGCTTGTTCCGTTTCCGAAAGGGCGCCCGCGCGACGGCGTGACGGCGCTCGCGGGGCTTCCTGCGGAGCTTTGCGTGTCGTTCTCCGGACTCAAAACTGCGCTTCTTAGGCATGTCCAGCAAAATCCGCCGCTTGTCGAGTCGCAGGAAGGGGCGCAGGACTTTGGCGGCTATGATGTCACGCCCGAAGTCGCGCATGTCGTCGCGTCCTACCAGGAGGCAATCGTCCAGGCAATCGCAGACCGCACTCGCGCCGCCTTGCGCCGCGGCTCCTACAAGGCGTTCGTCCTCGGCGGGGGCGTTTCGCTCAATAGCCGCGTTCGCGCCGTCTTGACCAAAGTCTGCTCCGCGGCACATGTGCCGCTCCTGATGGCGAAGCCGAAGTTCACCGGCGACAACGGCGCGATGGTGGCGGGCCTCGCGTTCTACCGGCAAAACGTCTCTGGCGACGCGGCTCTTCGCGCCGACGCCTCTCCCTCGCTCCAAATCGGCCTCGCATAGCGGTGGCGCGTCCGCGGTCTCTATTTTGCCAAAATTTCACCGCTCCACCGTGAGCGGATTTTGGTATAATGATTGCGTTTGAAATATGTGCATGCTTGACGAGATACGCGCGAAGCGTGATGAGATATACGCCATCGCGAGGAAACACAAGGCCGAAAAGCTTTGGGTCTTCGGGTCGTGCGCCCGCAAGGAGGAGCGTCCCGACAGCGACGTGGACTTGCTTGTGAAGTTTGGCCCACAAACGACTATTTTTGACTATGTTCGCATGCAGGATGATGTTTCAAGACTTCTCGGATGTGGTGTTGATGTAGTGGATTCCGAGGCGTTGGAACGCGAACGGTATTTTGCCAACGAAGTGCAAAAAGACATGGTGGCGATATGATGAGGGATGCACAGCGCATTGACCACATGCTCGGTTTTGTCCGCCGATGTCGCCAGATTCTCGATGGAGTCGACAGTGTCGCATATTTGGCTTCTCTTGGATTGCAGGAGCAGGTGGAGCTGAACATGTTGCATCTTGGAGAAGCTGCTGCACGTATTTCGGACGATGTAAAAGATGCTCATCCTGAAATTCCGTGGCATGAGATGGCGGGCATGAGGAATGTTCTCGTTCATGAATACTTTCGGGTAAAACCAATTGTGCTTTTCGAAACCGTCACGACGCACTTTTCAGAGTTGGAACGGCAATTGGACAGCTTGCAAGAGGAATATCCGCTGTGACGGTAGAGATGCCGTAGTGAATCGGTGGGGATGGCTTTCGCGACACCATTGTAAAAGGCTTGTTTGCGCGTTGTTGTCATCAAGTCGGATTTGCCGCGATGGTGGGAGTTAAAGTGCTTGCATGAAGTTCGGCGCGGCGATAGGCGGGCGACGGCGGAGATTTATTTTTATACATGTATAATTTCTGATTGACGGGCGAGGCAGATTTGTGCTAATCTGCTCTCGTCATGGCGAAGAAGGAGAAATCCAGAGGGCGGCCGTCGCTCAACACGCGCATCGCGGATGTGCTCCGTGAGCGTGTCGCCGCAATGAAGCCCGGCGAGCCCTTTGGCACCGAAGTCGCATTGTCGGCTGAATGCGGTGTAACGCGCATGACGGTGCGCAAGGCCGTCAACGCGCTTGTCGCGGAGGGATTGGTGGAGCGACGCGCCGGAGTAGGGCTCTTTGTCCGCGAGAAGGACGCCGTCACGCGACGCTGGCGGTTCGTCGCCGGCAACTTGCTCTGGGATCCGGCGATAAGGGCCGCGAGTGCCGTGCGGCGCGAGGCGGCGAAGATCGGTGTCGATGTCGAGCTTCGCGACGCGTCTGGAGACATGAACGCGCTTATCGACGAAATCGCCGCGCTTCCGGACTCGGGCGCGGCGGCGGCAATCGTCTTCTCGCTTCACGGTCCGAGATTCGACGACGCAATCCGCACCGTTGCCGCGAAAGATTTTCCGCTCGTGGTGCTTGACGAGTGCATGGACGCGCGGAGCCGCGTTAGCTGCGTCCTTTCGGATAACGCGCTTGGCGGTCGCCTTGTCGCAGAGCGAGTCTTTCGCGCTGGGCACAGGAACCTCGCGTTTATCGGCGACTTTGTGGCTGACACCGTGCGGGCACGCTGGGAGGGTTTTTCTCGCCTTGCCGAGAAGCAGACGGGCGCGAAGCCAGTCAAGTTCGACATAAAGGGAGAGGATCGTCTTGGCGACTGGGGAATCGAGATTCGTGCGGCGGTAGCCCGGTTGCTCAGGCGCAAGTCGTGTCCGACGGCTGTGTTCTGCTCGTGCGACGCGATTGCGCGCCATGCCATGCGGGCATTTGCCGAGGCGGGGCTTTCCGTCCCGCGCGACGTGTCCATAGTCGGCTTCGACGACGATCCGATCGCGGAGTGGGCGTCGCCGCCGCTGACGACGGTGCGCCAGGACTTCGGGGCCATGGGGCGCGAGGCCGTGAAGGCGCTTGTCGCCCGCATCGAAAAGCCGGCGGCGCCTGGCGTCACAGTGAAGATGCCGGTCGAACTCGTCGAGCGCGAGTCGCTTGTCCGCAACTCCAAGAGGCCATGAAACCATTTAACAAAACGACAAACAGAAAATAAGGGGATAACAATGAAAACGACAGTAAAGCTCTTTGCGATTCTCGCAAGTGTGTTCACGGGGGCAACCGCGTCTCTCGCCGACATTACGACGGGATGGCTGCCGATGACGAAGGGAACATACAACTTCCTTGATGCCGCGAATTGGGCGAACGGCGAAACAAACGGTGTCTTTAGCGCCGACTGGACGGGCTCCTTCAGGATATTCGGCTCCATTGCGGGGCGCACGCTCGTTCGCGCCTCCAACGGTCCCCATACAGTGACACTGGATGATGACCTCTATCTTCAGGCGTCTTCGATGGGCGCGGACTTTGTCTTCGGTAACGGCTATGATGATAAGAAGAGACTCAATTTCGATCTCGGTGGAATGACTCGGACGGTCTTTATGAACGGTACGTCGCGCTGGATTTTCTCCGACCGCATGACGAACGGTGATCTAGTGTTTGATGGCGCAGGGGCGTTTACGTTCCGCACTGGCGGCGGATCGGACGGCTCCATTGTGCTTTCGCCAAACATGATTCTCCAGACGGCCTTTACGTCCAGCGACAAAAGCGACGTCGACGCCGTCCGCGCTTCGAACTTGACGCTGAATCGCTCGAACGTCCAGTTCTTCGAAACCTACTGGAACGTCACGGACCGCATCACGGGAACACTTAGCGTCCTGGCGGACGAGCCCTCGTGCTCCATCCTTTACGTGCGTGCCGTGACGGCCGACAAAACGGAGACTGTGCGAATCGGACGTCTCGAAATGAAGCCGGGAAGCACTTTGCTCGTACGTGGTGCCAAGCTCGGCGGGGACGCGAAGATCCTTTTCGACACTGCGCCCGAAACGGTCGGCGGGATTGTTCCGCAACTGATTGGAGCCAAGTCGGATTACAACAAGGATAGCAAGACTGGCGGGCTGAATGGCATGTACGACCAATCGCTAGTCTCGTACGATGCGGAAAACGGTCTCGTCCCGCTTGATCTTGCAACTGGCTATGCCGACTCGATTTCGGCCGCTTCTCCCGTCAACCTCTTTGTCGCCTATGGTACGACGAACTGCCTGTCGGGACCGGCGACCGTCAATTCGATCTACCTCGGTGGAGCTGACAGCGGCGACCAGTTTGCGGCGATTATGCCTGCCGAAGGGGCGAATGACGCGACGCTGACCGTTGAGAGCGGCATGGTCCTAATCGGATACGGCAGGAATGCGGGCAACTATAAGTATCCCACGATCGGCGTGGACCTCGATTTCGGGAAACGGCGCGGAATGGTCTTCAGCCCTGGCGGCAAGCGTAGCCAGATCGACGGCGCCATCAAGGGGTCGAAGGGCGTGACGTTCACGACGCCGTATGCGACAACGGAAACCCCAACGGTCGGTCTTGTGTTTGGCGGGAAAGCCGGATCCAGCACCTATACGGGCGACACGTATGTCCAGAACGGAATCAACGTCGGAGCGACCGGACTGCTGCCGCATGGCGAGCGCACTGGAGACGTTTACGTAAACGGCATCCTGTATGCGGACAACTGCGTCATCAACGGGCTTAACGGCAAAGGGACCGTGAACCGCGCGTCTTCTGGAACGAAGCACATGTCCATTGGCGACAACAATGCCAACGGCGATTTTACCGGCACATTCTCCGTTACGGACAACGCCTCCACGCTGACAAAGATCGGCACGGGTACGCAACGCTTCGGCGGTACGGTGGCGCTAGCGAGCAACGGCGAACTAAACGTCAATGCCGGCGTTGTTGTGATTGACGGTGCGGTGACGCAGGGGGCGGTGAATGTTGCGGCGGACGCTGCGATTGGTGGTGACGGCGAGATTCAGACTACGCTTGCGTTTGCCGATGGCGCGAAGTTCTCTGTCAATGTCGCGGACGGCGTTGCCACGTGCCTGGAAGTAACAGGCGCGGTCACGGGCGGGCCAGTGACGGTGAATGCCAACGTGACGGGCAAAAAGTGGCGTGACGCGCAATGCATCCTTAAGAGCGATGATGCGATTGCGGCGAGCTTCGTCAAGGGCGAGGGAATCGGCCTTCTTGAACTTCGCAACAACGATACTGAACTTTGGGCGGCACCGCAGAATTCCGGTTTTTGCGTAGTAGTTCGGTAGCGAGTTTTGATAAAACAGGTTTGACCTGCTTTGTCATTTTCAGGGAGTGGCGCAATGAGGACTAAGACGGTATTGGCCTTGGCGGGATTGCTTGCACTGGGATTTGTGGCGCGGGGCGGAAATCTCGTTCCCGAGGGGAAGCGCGACGTAGTCGTGCCGTTCAAGGGTGAGGGGAAGATGGGTGTGGTGTACACGCCGGTGTTCTTCCCAAAGGGGACCGAGGCGCTCGTCTTTACGTGCGAGGTGAAGTATGATGGCGTCGAGCAAGGGGCGCAGAAGTGGTTCGATGCGCGGATAATGACGGATTTCATCGACTCCAACAGCAAGAAGCTTAAGGGCGGTCCTGCAATCGGAGGCTGGAAGGGCTCGCACGACTGGATGGGCGTTCGCAAGACGTTCGAGGCCCCCGCCGGAGTCGCTGGAATCGCCCTCATGCCGACGCTTTTCAACGTAAAGGCGGGCTCCTTTGAGATTCGCAACATGAGCGTTGAGCCGATCAGCGCGATAGACGCGGCGCTCGACGGCGTGAAGCGCAGCGAGACGCTGCCCGTGAGACCAGAGTGGTCTTCCGCGCCAATCCAGGTGCGCGGCAACCGGCTCACGAACGCCAGAACCGGCAAGGAGATATGGCTCCAGGGCGCGGCCGTTCCGTCGCTCGAATGGGGGCCTGGCGGCGATCACATCCTCCAGTCCGTCACCAACCTCGTCGAGAAGTGGAATGTCAACGTCATCCGCCTCGCGGTGCATTCGAGTTACTGGTTTGGGCGCGGCAAGTGGCAGAACCCTAAAAACGGGCTCGACCGCTACCGCGCGCTCGTGGACGAAGTTGCGGACTACCTCCAGCGCCGCGGCAAGTACCTCGTTCTCGACCTCCACGAGTATCGCGCCCCGAAAGCGCACCACGCCGCGTTCTGGCTTGACGCCGCGACGCGCTACAAGAACCATCCCGGCGTAATTTTCGGGCTTCTCAACGAGCCGCACGACATCAGCTGGGAGATATGGCGCAACGGCGGCATGACGAGCGACAAGTCCACGGGCGCGGCATACGCGGAGAACAAGGAGAAGCTCGTCGGCGAGATGACGATCGGGATGCAGAAACTGGTCGAACACGTCCGCTCGACGGGTGCGAAGAACCTCGTCTCCGTAGGCGGGCTCGACTGGGCGTACCAGCTTGACGGCGTGCTGAAGGGCTACGCGATCAACGACGGCAACTTGATGTACGAGTCGCACTGCTATCCGTGGAAGCGCGGATGGCAGAAGGCGTTTCTCGACGTGGCGGAGAAGTACCCGGTCCTCATGGGCGAGGTCGGCGCACAGGACGTGCCGATGCCGTTCGAAGACAAGGCGAAGTTCGTGAAGCCAGAGGAATGGGTGCCCGACATGCTAGGCGCAATCCAGAAATATCGGCTTAACTGGACAGCGTGGAGCTTCCATCCAAAGTGCAGCCCATGCCTCTTGAAAAACTGGGACTACGAGCCGACTCCCTATTGGGGCGAGTTCGCGCGCCGCGCCCTATCCGGCGAGAAGTTCGAGATGAAGAGAATGCGATGAGCGGCGTCGAAATCGCTCTTTCGGCGCTTTTGAGCGTCACAAATGTGCCTGGATACTACGCCTGCTACACCGAGGCGGTTACAGGCACCGTCGAGGTGCAGCGGCGCGTTCTTGCGATGCCGTCGAACGAATGTGTGCGCGGCAATTCGACGTATGTCAACACAGAGCGTTTCCTCCTCGGCCCGGACAACCCGCATTGGCTGGAGCTGCGGGGGCCAGAGTATGCCGCGAAGCTGAAGGAGTGGAGGTCTGCGGCGGAAAGGGCGGTAGAGGCGGCTGCATCGCGCCCGCATCCGCGTCTTTTCGCGACAGATGCGGACTTCGCACGCATTAGGGAGGACGCGAAAGCCGACCCGCTTGTGAAACCGGCCGCCGATCGCATCATTGCAGATGCAGAGGTGTATCTTTCCGCGAAACCGGTTGAACGCGCGATGAGCGGATACCGTCTTCTCGGCCCGGCCCGCAAGGCACTTACGCGGCTTGCGACGCTGTCGATGGCGTATCGCCTGACGGGCGACGCTCGCTATGTGCGCAGGGCCGAACGCGAAATAGAGGCGGTTGCCGCGTTTTCGGACTGGAACCCAGGGCACTTCCTGGACGTCGCCGAGATGTCGGTTGGCGTTGCCGTCGCCTATGACTGGCTCTATGATGTGCTGAAGCCGGAGATCCGCGCCCTTGCGGCGCGTGCGCTTCGCGACAAGGCGCTCCGTGCGACCGCGCCGCATCCACCCTGGACGCGGCTGCGCAACAACTGGGTGCAGGTTGGTTCCGCCGGCATAGTCGCCGCAGCCGCCGCGCTGGCCGATCTTGAAAAAGACCTCTGTGCCATTCATCTCGCGGACGTCATCGAGTCGCTTCCGGAGGCGGAAGGAGTCGTCGCTCCTGACGGCGGTTTTCCCGAGGGACCGAGTTACTGGAAGTTCGGCTTCACCTTCAACGTGTTCGCGCTCGACATGATGAAGAGCGCGTTCGGAACCGACTTTGGCCTCTCGGAGATTCCGGGATTTCGCGAAACGGGATTCTTCCCGTCGCTCATGACCGGCCCATCCGGGCAGTTCTTTGCCTTTTCGGACGGTCATCCTGCCCGGCCCCAGATTTCGGCGCTTTGGTGGTTTGCCGTCCGGTTCGGCGATCCATCGTTCGTCGATGACCATGAAAAGCGCCTTTTCGCGAGGATGTGTGCGCTCCGCACGGCTAACGCAGAGGATGAGAACGACGTTCCTCGCGACTTCCCGATCGGGCTGCTTTGGGTCGACGCCTATTCGCGGATGTCGAAAGCCGTGGCGTCGCCATGCGGCAAGAACGGACCGTCCGTAGTGGTTCTGCGCGGCGAGATGCCTTTGGCGGTTCTGCGCGGTGCGCCAGCGGACACGAACGGCATATACATTGCGACAAAAGGCGGTTCGCCTTCCTACAACCACGGACATGCAGACGAAGGAACGTTTGTCCTCGACATGCTGGGCGAACGCTGGGCCTACGATCTCGGTGCTGAAGACTATACGGCAATTGAGCGTGCTATCGGCGCGAGTGCTCTTTGGTCTCCCGAGCCGGACTCCCGCAGGTGGACGCTATTTCGCCTCGGCACACAGGGTCACAACACGCTGACGATAGGCGGGCAAGGACAGTATTCGAAGGGTTTTGCGACTATATCGCAGCCGGAGGGCGGAGTTGTCGAGGTCAATCTCTCGGAACTCTATCCAATGGCGAAGAGCGTTGTTCGCCGATTCCACATCGATGAAAGTTGCTATATCGAAGATTCCGTCTGCGGCGTCGCGCCTGGCACCATCGTGCGCTGGGCGATGGTGACGGATGCCGAAGTCTCGGTTTGGAACGACTTGCTGCCAATGGCCGAGCTCAGGAAAAACGGCAAGACGATGACGATTCTTTTCGGATCCAACGGGGCGCCCGGCGAGCGCCGCGTGTCCGTTCGCGAGGCACGCCCCGAAAATGCCCATGAGAAGCAGAACGACGGGTTTCGGCAGGTCGTCTTCGAGTTCAGGACGCAGGGCGAGTCGACAGAGTGCAGTGCCTTGTTCTGCCAGGAGATTACGGTTGACAAATGACGTCTCCCCTCGCGTTTTGGGGGCAAATTTGCTATAATATCGCCCGATGAAGCGATATTGGTTTTTGGCGGCCTTCGGGTTCGTCGTGCTTGCGTTTGCGGCCGTATGGCTAGGCGCCCTCAATCAGGACGAGGGCTGGTACCTTTATGCCGCGCGACTCGTGTCCGAGGGAAAGACTCCCTATCGCGACTTTTTCTACACCCAGGCGCCGGTCATGCCGATTGTCTACGCCGCGTTCACGTCCGTGTGGAATTCGTTCGGGCTCCTCGGTGCGCGCATCCTGACGCTCGGCTTCGGCGTTGCCGGGATCCTGTTCGCGTGTGCGCTCGCGTGGCGGCTTGCATCCGAGGACCGTCGCGGCGCCGCGGCGCTCGTCGTCTTCTTCCTTCTCGGCTCGAACCTCTACCACCTCTACTTCCTCGCAATCCCGAAGACTTACGCTCTCGCCTCGCTTTTCGTCGCGATGGGCTTCTATCTTTTGTCCTTCGCACGCGAAGGCGGGCGGCGCGGCGCGGTGTTCGCCGCGGCGGGCGGCCTCTCGCTTGCGCTTGCCTCGGGCACTCGCATCAGTCTCGGCATCATCCTCCCAGTCGTTGGCTTCTCGCTCCTTTTCTCGTTCAAGCGCATGCGTTGGACGTTCCTCTGGTTCGGCATCGGCGGCATGGTCGGTCTTGCCGCCGTCTACGGGTTCTTTCTTGCGGATCCCGTCGCGCGCGCCGGGCTTTTTGCCGCACAGGCCTACCACGCCGCTCGCGGCGGCTTTGACCCCGTTTTCACCGTCGGCTCCGTATCGCGGCTCGTCAGGTGGTATCTCCCCCTCTTCATAGTCCTTGGCCTTGGGAACTTCCGCGGCGGGCGAATTATGCTCTGGAGCGCCGTCGCCGTCTTTCTCGTCCAGATGCTCGCTCCTTTCCCCTACGAAGACTACCAGGTGCCGGTGATGGGGCTTCTCGCCGTGTTTGCCGCCGTCAACTTTCTTGGCGAGGCGCAGGCGCCGTGTGCCAAACGCTTTCTCCTCGTTCTCGGGCTTTCATGGGCGACGGCTTTTGGCTCGCCGCTTCTCGAGAAGTGGACGACGAACGGTCAGGACAGGTTCTGGACGATCAAGAAGGACCAGTGCGAGCTCGCCCAGCTTCGCGACGTCGCCCGCTACATCGAGGAGGAAGACCCGAACGGAGAGATGCTTCTTACCCAGGACCTCTATCTCGCAATCGAGACTGGGCGCAAGGTCCCCGACGGTCTTGAGATGGGGCCGTTCAGCATGCTTTCCGACGAGGAATGGCGCAAGCTCCTCTCGTCGGCGCCGTGCAAGGTTGCCGCGCTTTCTGGCTATTCGTTCGCGATAGACCCGCCCCGCTGCGGCGAGACGCCGGTCGAGCGCCAGATCGAATACTTCCAGCTTCTCAAGAAGGACTACGACCTCGTGCAGAAAGTGGACAATTTCGGGCAGAACGCCACGTCCCTGCTCATACTGAAACGCAAGGACGAGGGGGCGGACAGGTGAAGCCGATCGAAGTGAGACACAGGATCCTCGAGACCGTTTCGAAGAACGGCGGGCATCTTGCGTCTTCTCTCGGCGCCGTCGAGATCGCGATGGCCCTTGCGGATGTCTTCGACCCGGAGACCGACCGCATCGTGTGGGACGTCGGCCACCAGGCCTACGCGTGGAAGATACTCACCGGACGCGACGACTCCTTCCCGACGCTCCGCAAGCTGGGCGGCATCTCCGGCTTTCCCAATCCCGCAGAATCAAAGGCCGATGCCGCCATTGCGGGGCATGCAGGCGTCGCGCTTTCCGTCGCCGAGGGGCTTGCCGCCGCGCGCGACAGGCGCGGCGGCAAGGAGCATGTCGTCGCCGTCATAGGCGACGCGTCGTTTGCGAACGGCACGAGTTTCGAGGCGCTGAACAACTGCGCCGCGGCGACAAAGCGGCTTATCGTCGTCCTTAACGACAACGACATGTCGATAGCGAAGCCGGCGGGGAGCATCGCGAAGGGGCTTGGTCGCCTCACGTCGGGCATACGCTACAACCGTGCGAAGAACGTCGCCAAGAAGATTGGCCGCGCGCTCCGCCTCTCGTTCCTCTACGGGGTCGTGCACTGGGTCAAGAACCGCCTCAAGACGATGATGCTCCGCAACGTATGGTTCGAGGAGTTCGGCTTCCACTATCTCGGCCCGATCGACGGCCACGACCTCGCAGCGCTCGTCTCTGCGCTCACCGCCGCGAAGGAGGAGAACCGCCCGGTCCTTCTCCACGTCGTCACGAAGAAGGGCCACGGCTACGGCCCCGCCGAGAAGAACCCGACGGCGTGGCATGGCGTCGGGCCTTTCCCCTGGCCCTCTACGCCCGACACCGTGGATCTCGCGCTTCCGACCGACGGGCAGAAGACGCCGCCTGCGCCGGGATGGAGCGAGGCCTTCGGCGACGCGCTTTGCAAAATCGCGGCAGAGGATCCGCGGGTCGTCGCGCTGACGGCGGCAATGCGCGACGGCACGGGGCTTGCCGGCTTCGCCTCGCGATTCCTCGGTCGATTCTTCGACGTCGGCATAGCGGAGGGCCACATGGTCGCGTTCGCCGGCGGGCTTGCCGCGGGCGGGATGCGTCCCGTGGTCGCCGTCTACTCGACTTTTCTCCAGCGTGCCGTCGATCAGGTGATGCACGATGTCGCGATCTCCAATCTGCCCGTCGTTTTCTGCGTCGACCGTGCGGGAGTCGTCGGCGCGGACGGCGTGACGCACCAGGGGCTCTACGACATAGCGATGCTGCGGTGCCTCCCGAACGTCACGATCTGCCAGCCGAAGGACGCCGACGACCTGAAGTCTCTGCTTAAGGAAGCCCTTGACCGCAACGGCCCTACGGTGATTCGCTATCCCCGCGGCAAGGTCCCAACACACCAAGCACTAGGCACCAGCTCGGCATCGCCGAGCGCAGGCACTAGCGCCGAAGGCGCGCAGGCACCTCGCACTCGCATTGCGATCTGGGCTACAGGCGACTGGTACGGGAAGGCATGCGAGGTCGCCTCCCGCGTCGGCGGGATCGCGGTGCATGCCCGCTACCTGAAGCCGTTCGACAGCGAACTACTTGCCAAGCAGCGCGCCGCGGGGATGAAGATTGTGAGTCTCGAAAACGGTGCGGTCGCCGGCGGGTTTGGAGAGGCGATTGGCGCCGATGTGAAGTTCGGGTGGCCCGACGCGTTCATACAGCACGGAACGCAGGCGGAGCTCGAGGAAAAGTACGGTCTTGACGTTGACTCGATTGTGGAGGTTCTCAAAAATGGCTAAAGTTCACGGTGTCGCCGGCGAGTGGGCGCGCGTAAAGGGCATGGTGACGGGGCTCTGGCCCCTGTTCCTCGGCGTGTTCGTCGCCGGGTTCGCGCTAGCTGCGACGGTGCTTGGAGACGTAGCGTGGGGGCTTTCCCTGTTTGCGGTGGCGATTGCCTATTCGTGCTGGAGCCTGTCTAAGGGGCTTCGCCACGTCGAGCGGTTCTTCAAGGGCGCGCGCGGCGAGGAGCGAGTCTCCGGCATCCTTCAGAGTCTGCCGGACGCCTATCATGTGTTCAACGACTTCGTAGCCGGCGGAAAGCACGTGGACCACGTGGTCGCCGGTCCCGCCGGGGTGTTTTCGATCGAGACGAAGTACTGGCGCGGTTCGGTGACAGTCGAGGACGGGCACATTCTCCTCGACGGCCAGCTCCCCGACCGCGACCCGCTCGCCCAGACGCGGAAGGAGGCGCAGCTCGTGAAGTCGGTGCTCGCCGCCGCCGGGTGGAACGGCGCGGTCACGCCCGTGCTTGCCTTCGCGTCCGACACGTTCAGGCAGCATATCGCGGAAGTGCAGGGCGCCGTGGTGATGAACTCGTGCGAACTTGCCAGGGGTTTCGCCACCGAACGCGTCGTGATACCCCCTGCGGAACTGGAGCGCCTCATCGCGCTCATGGAGAGCAATTCATGAAGAGAACGATTCCACTTGCGTTGATTTTGGCGCTTGCCGCGCCCTGCGGCACATTTGCCGCGGAAGTGAGTCCGCAGGACTACTACGGGAAGATCGCCCGCCGCCTCGGCGACATGCTGCAGAAGTACCATGTCCTCCAGCAGAAGCTCAACGACGACATCTCGCAGAAGGCGTGGACGAACCTCGTGACGTTCTACGACTTCGACCACTCCGTGTTCCTGAAATCCGACATGGACGAGCTCGCGAAGCGCGAGAAGTCGATCGACGATGAACTGCGGGCCGGAGACCCTTCGTTCGGCTTCGACGTCTACAACCTCTACTGCCGCCGCCTCTCCGAGCGCATGGAGTTCGCGACGAACTTCCTCGCGACGGTGGAGTGGGACTTCTCGACGAACGAGACGTACCGCATCAAGCGCAAGGACGCGCCGTGGCCCGAGACTCGGGAGGAGGCGGAGGACCATTGGCGCCGTCGGCTCAAGAACGAGGCGCTTGTCCAGATCCTCGGCGCGGAGCTCGACAAGTCGACGAACAAGGTAGACGCCGCCGAGAGTCTCGTCAAGAAGTACCGCCAGTACTACACGGTTCTCACCGAGCCGGACGAGGAGGCGGTCCTCCAGCACTACCTCTCGGCCGTGGCGCGCGCCTACGACCCGCACTCCGACTACCTGTCGCCTGCGTCGAAAGAGGATTTCGACATGGAGATGAGCCTGACGCTCTGTGGCGTCGGCGCGGTTCTGCACATGGATGAGGGCGCGCTCAAGATCGTCGAGATAATGCCGGGCGGCCCCATTGACCGCGACGGCCGCATCAAGGAAGGCGACAAGATCGTCGGCGTCCGCCAGGAAGACGGAGAGATGGAAGACATCATGTGGAAGCCGATCAAGAAGTCGATCAAGAAGATCCGCGGTCCGAAGAACACCCGCGTCACGCTTGAGATCGTCCCGCGCTCCGACACTTCCGGCGCGACGAAGAAGCTCATAGAACTCGTCCGCGACGAGATCAAGCTCGAGGACCAGGCGGCGACGGGGCGTGTCGAGACGGTTTCGCTCGGCGGATTCACGAACAAGGTCGGCTACGTCTATCTCCCTGGCTTCTACGGAACGATGGACAAGCGGCCGCAGGACGACGGGTTCCGCAGCTGCGCGATGGATGTCGCGAAGTATCTCGCAGAGTTCAACGCCGAGGACGTCGGCGGGCTTGTCCTCGATCTTCGCGGCAATGGCGGCGGGTCGCTTCGCGAGGCGGTTCTTCTCTCTGCGCTTTTCGTTCCGAACGGCCCCGTCGTGCAGGTCAAGGACGTGCGGACCCTTGGCTGTCTTCCGATTCCATACGGCAACCCCGTCGCGTTCCGCAAGCCCGTAGTCGTGCTGACCGACCGCGCGAGCGCGTCCGCGTCTGAGATCGTCGCCGGTCATCTCCAGGACGTTGGCCGTGCCGTCATCCTCGGCGATGGCAAGACGCACGGCAAGGGGACAGTCCAGACGGTGCTTGGCATGGGCCCTGCGCAGTACGGGTCGATGAAGATCACTACGGCGAGGTTCTACCGCGTCGACGGACGTTCGACGCAGCTTGAGGGAGTCGAGGCCGACATACGGCTCCCGTCGCTTCTTGACTCCCTGGACATTGGCGAGGACAAACTCCCCAACGCATTGCCGTTCAGCCGCATCCTTCCCGCCGACTACGCGCGCTGCTGGAACATGTACGAGTATGTTCCCGAACTGCGCCGCTTAGCCGAGGCCCGCCTTGCCGTCGACGAGCGCTACCAGAAACATCTCGCGAACGTGAACGGCATGAAGGAGATAAGCGAACGCGAGGAGGTCTCGCTTGAGCGCGAGGCAAGGAAGGCCCAGATGGCCGCGGACCGCGAGCTGAGGGAGGTCGACGAATCAGACGACGACGAGGAGGACGAGGAGAAGGCCGTCCGCCGCCGCAGGCGCAACGAGCGCGCGAAGGACGATGTCGTTCTTGACGCCGCGTTCGACGTAATGTCCGACCTCATACGGCTCAACGGCGGCGCGGAAGTGCCGCGTCCGCGCACGAACAGCGGCTGGTACAACGCGATAATGGGAGGGTTCTGAAGATGAAGACCGTCAGGTTCGTCAAGATGCACGGCGCCGGGAACGACTTCGTCCTCGTCGACGACCGCGCTGGAGACTTTCCCTGCGAACACCGCCTGATAGCGGCCATGGCGACGCGTCCGAGCGGCATAGGGTGCGAGGGCGTGATACTTGTCCAGCATTCCGATACGGCAGACTTCAAGATGCGCTTCTTCAACCCCGACGGCTCCGAGGCGGATCTCTGCGGAAACGGCGCGAGGTGCGTCGCGGCGTTCGCGCGCGAGATCGGCGCCGCCGCAGGAAAGGTGATGCGCTTCGAGACGGCGGCGGGTTTCGTAGACGCGGAGATACTCGACGACGACCTCGTCCGTATTGCGATTCCAGACCCCAAGGGCCTTGGCGACGATTTCGTGGTCGCAGGGGTTCCCCACAAGATCGTGCCGGTAGAGAACCTTGCGAAGACCGACGTCGAAGGCGAGGGCCGTCGCATCAGGATGAGCGACGAGTTCGCGCCAGACGGCACCAACGTCGATTTCGTCTGCTACCGCGCGCCCGACCGCGTGCTGGTCCGCACATACGAGCGCGGCGTCGAGGCCGAGTCGTTCGCCTGCGGCACCGGTTCCGTCGCCGCGGCTGTAGTCGGCGTCGCGCAGCACGGGCTCAGGTTCCCCGTGCGCGTGAAGACGGCGGGCGGCTACGAACTCATCGTTGGCGGGATCAAGACGGATGCGGGATTTTCGGAAATCACGCTTACGGGGCCGGTAAAACGCGTCTTCGAGGGCGAGATAGACCTCGACTCCCTGGGGGTCGTCCCTGAATAGGCGGGGTTGAATCACGGCGGTAATAATGGTATAATCGGGGCAAACTTATGAGCTACTACTTGATGCTTCTTGTCGGCGCGGTTCTCGTGAACAACTTCGTTCTGAGCCGCTTTCTTGGTTGCTGCCCGTTCCTCGGGGTGTCGAAGAAGCTCGATACCGCGCTTGGCATGTCTGGCGCAGTCGTCTTCGTGATGACAGTCGCCGCCGCGGTGACGTGGTGCCTCGACCGCTGGCTTCTCCAGCCGCACGGGCTCGGCTACATCCACACCCTCGCGTTCATCCTCGTGATTGCGTCGCTCGTCCAGTTCATCGACATAGCGATGAAGCGCTTCCTGCCGCCGCTTCACGCCGCGCTCGGCATCTTCCTTCCGCTCATCACGACGAACTGCGCCGTCCTCGGCGCGGCGGAGATCAATTGCAAGCAGGGCTCCGGCTTCTTCGAGTCGGTGTTCTTCTCGTTCGCGGCGGCCGTCGGCTTTGGTTTCGCGCTCGTAATCTTCTCCGGCATCCGCGAGAAGCTCGCGCATGCCGACCCCCCGCGCTGCTTCCGCGGCATCGCCATCGCGCTTGTGACGGGCGGTCTTCTCAGTCTTGCGTTCATGGGGTTCTCGGGGCTTGTGAAGTTGCCGTATTAGGGGTCAGGGGTCAGTAGTTAGTAGGGAATAAGGATTTAAAATATGACAATCGCAATTGCAATTATTGCCGGGGTCGGGCTTGTGGCCGCGCTTGCGCTCGCGATCGCCGACAAGTATCTCGCCGTCCGCGAGGATCCGCGCATTGGCATGGTGACGGCCGCGCTTCCTGGCGCTAACTGCGGCGGCTGCGGCTTCCCTGGGTGCGACGGCTACGCCCGCGCGTTAGTTGCGGGAACGGCGCCGAACGGCGCGTGCGCGGCTGGCGGCGACGCATGTGCCGCGGCAATCGCCAAGATCCTCGGTGTAGAGGCGACTGCGACCGAGAAGCGCGTCGCGCTCGTGAAGTGCTGCGGAACGCGTTCCGAGGCGATTCGCGTCGGCGACTACAACGGAATCTGCGACTGCAGCGTGGCGGCGATGACGGCGGGCGGCGACAAGGGCTGCACATACGGCTGTCTCGGCTATGGCGCCTGCGCGAACGTCTGCCCTAAGGGGGCGATATCGATACACGACGGGCTTGCGAAGGTCGACAAGCGCCTCTGCATTGGTTGCGGCAAGTGCGTGACGGCGTGTCCGAAGAAGATCATCGAGCTCGTTCCGGCGTCAGCTACGATCCACGTCCTCTGCGCGAATCCCGACAAGGGCCCGAATGTTCGCAAGGTCTGCGGTGTTGGCTGCATGGGCTGCCACCTCTGCGAAAAGAACTCTGGCGGCAAGGAGGCCGGCCACTTCACTTTCCAGGGCTTCCTCGCGAAGGTCAACTACGAGAACCCGCCGACTGACGAGCAGATCGTCGCCAAGTGCCCTGCGAAGTGCATGTCGGTCGATCCCCACTTCGAAACTGGCCGGTAAGCGTTCCGGACGCGGTTTTGGTATAATACATGAATATGAAACCCACATTGGTAGTGTTGGCAGCGGGCATGGGCTCGCGTTATGGCGGCTTGAAGCAGGTCGACCCTGTCGGTCCTTCGGGCGAGGCGATTCTCGACTACTCCGTTTTCGACGCGCTGCGCGGCGGCTTCGGCAAGGTCGTGTTCGTCATTAGGCGGGACTTCGAAGCGGAGTTCAAGGAGAAGATCGGTCGCAAGTTCGAGGCCCTGATGCCGGTGGACTACTGCTATCAGGACATTGCGGACCTCCCTGCGCCCTATACGGTTCCCGCAGGCCGCACGAAGCCTTGGGGTACCGCGCACGCGACGCGTGCGGCGCGTAGCGTCGTCGACGGACCCTTTGCGGTCATCAACGCCGACGACTTCTACGGCCGCGACGCCTTTGCGAAACTTGCAGCGTTCCTCTCTTCCGAGCCCGCAAACGACGGCAAGATGCACCTCGCGATGGTCGGCTTCAGGCTTGACCTCACGCTCAGCGAAAACGGCAGCGTCGCGCGCGGCATCTGCGACATCGCGCCAGACGGCAAGCTGCGCGGCGTGACGGAGATGACGAAGCTCGTCAAGGTCGGCGACATCGCCGAGAACCGCGAGGACGAGGCGAACCCCGTGAAGGTTCCTCTCGATTCGCGCGTCTCCATGAACTTCTGGGGCTTCCCCGCCGGGCTCTTCGCAGAGCTCGAGGAGCGCTTCCCGAAGTGGCTCGCCGTGAACGGCTCGAAGGAGAAGAGCGAATGGTACATTCCGTTCGTCGTCGACGAGCTCGTCCGCGAGGGCAAGGCCGACTGCTGCGTCCTTCCCACCGACTCGAGCTGGTTCGGCGTCACGTACCGCGACGACAAGCCGCGTGTCATGGAGTCGATTCGCGCGCTCGTCGATGCCGGCGAATATCCGTCCAATCTGTTTAAGTAGTCGAGAGATTGAAAGGTTGACATCAATCATTCAACTGCTCAACTTTCCAACTCTTCAACTTTTCAACTTTTCAACCTTGCACTAGGCATGAAGAATCTCAC